>Ga0302326_10020727_pt1 | contig 13510 bp, 11 predicted proteins | sample Palsa_T0_3_FD_202264 | JGI IMG/M metagenome (GOLD analysis project Ga0302326, IMG submission 202264) | Peat permafrost microbial communities from Stordalen Mire near Abisko, Sweden - Palsa_T0_3 | ecosystem: Environmental > Terrestrial > Soil > Palsa > Peat permafrost | place: Sweden: Abisko... | reverse complement strand
CGCTCGGGAGAACTGCTCAGCCGCGGACACAACCGGCGGGTGCAGCAGGGCGACCCCAGCGTGCACGCCGAGACTGACGCCTTTCGCCGCGCCGGTCGGCAGCGGAGCTATCGCGACCTGGTGATGGTGACCACGCTGGCGCCCTGCTGGTATTGCAGCGGGCTGGTGCGGCAGTTTCGCATTGGCACGCTGGTGGTGGGCGAAAGCCGCACCTTCGCCGGCGGTCTGGATTGGCTGCGCGAGAATGGCGTGGAGGTGATCGACCTGGACAGCGCCGGGTGCCGTGAACTGCTCGAGGCCTATATTGCCGTTCATCCGGAAGTGTGGCATGAGGATATTGGGGAAGAGTGAAAAAGCAGGGAACAGGGAACAGGGAACAGGGATTAGGGATTAGGGAACAGGGGCTTGGGTCAGAGTCGGACGACAATGCCCGTTCGATCACGCAAAGAGGGCGCTCGCATTGTGCGAACGCCCGCTTTGCGTTTAGTGGAAAAGTGTTTTTCTAATCCCTGTTCCCTGTTCCCTGCCTTTAGAAGTCCAGCCGCAGCGACATCTGGATCTGCCGCGGGGAGCCGATGGTGTGCTGAACTACGCCCAGGCCGCCGGGGCAGCTATAAAAGTTGTTCACAGCGCCCGCCGTGCCGCAACCGGTTGGCAATACCGTTGTGCCCGAAGCGGGAAAGGAATTGTAGCCAAAGTTCTGAGCCACTTCATTTCCCGGAATATCGAAGCTGCTGGTGTTGGTGAGGTTGTAAACGTCGAAGGTGTACTTCAGGTTGAAGCGTTCGGTAACGGGCAACACCTTGATCAGGGATGCGTCAGCGCGCTTCTGGAAGGATTGGCGGAAGATGTTGCGCTGGCCGGTGGTGAAGCCGGTCTCAAATGGATCGGTATTGGGAATGGCGCCGCCGAAGGCTCCCGCCGGACCGCCATTGAGCAGCGGCAGGGTGAAACATGCGGCATTCAACGCCGGCTGGCCGCCGGCCGTAATCCATGCGCCGGAGGCGTGCGTCACCGCGCTCTTGGCTGTGCATCCCTTGGCCAGCGGAACAATGGGGTTGGTAATGCCGTCGTAGGTTGAGTAATAGATGCTGCCGATGGCGCCCGAGTAGTCGATGATGCTGTAGGGCTGGCCGCTCTGCAGCACAGCGAGGCCCACCAGAGACCATCCGTCGATGACTTTGCCGGTCAGTGCGTGTTTGTCGGCAAGGTCGGGAATCTGGTAGGAGTAGTTAATGCTGATGACGTGGGTGCGGTCGAAGTCAGACGAACCATAGCCGCTGCGCAGGTTGAGCGCGTTGTTGCCGTTGTAGAACAGGCCCAGCCCGCTCTGCTCGTCGAGGGAGTGGGAGTAGGTGTAGGAGATGCCCGCCTGGACTCCGTGGCTGATGCGCTTTTCAACGTGCGCCTGCAGGGCGTTGTAGGCATCCACGCCGGCGGCTTTGTAGGAGATGGACTCATCCGCATAGCCGATGTAGGGAACGCGCAGGTCGTCGTTGCCGCCTTCGTAGTTTGCCTGATAACAAGAGCCGTCGGGGAGGGTAAGCGGTCCGTAAACCCCGGCGCCGTAACAACTGTTGTTGGCTTCCACGGTATAGCCGTAGCTGTAGTTCTGCTGGTAGGGGCTTCCCGGCAGAGCTGGATTGGTGGGAGTAACAATGGTGGTCTGATTGAAGGGAACCGGAATCACCTGGTGACGTCCGAGGTTGCCCACATAGCCAATGTCGATGGCCAAATCGGGGCGCGGCTGAAATTGGAAATCCAGCGTGTAATTGATGGTGTAGGGCAGTTTGTTGGCGCGGTCGTAGACTCCCAGCGAAATGGGTTGGCCGTTATTGATGACCCCGGTGGGGCAGATTCCCGGAACGCCGCCGAACCCGGTGTTGACGATGCTGCAGGCGTTGGGCAGGTAGTTGCTGAGATCGGAGGCCTTGGGACTGACGGGCGCAGTGTGTTGCAGGACGGTGCCGTAGGGGTTTTCCAGATTGCCGCTTTGGGCCGTTGGCGGGCCGGTTGGGGGGGTGAAGCCGCCATTTCCGCCGCAGGTGGGAATGTAGTACTCGTAGAGGGACTGCGAGGATGCCGGGCAAACGGAGGTATTCACGAAGGGAAGCTGCTGGTTGACGCCGAAGGGACCGCCGGGGACGGTGCCGATGGCGTAGCCAGGCGAGAAGTAGCTGAACAGTTCGCCGCGGTCGTAGTACATACCAGCGCCGGCGCGGATGACGACCTTGTTGTGGTTCATGGCGGGCTGCCATGCGGCGCCGACGCGCGGACCCAGGCCCCACTGGCGGCCGGTGAGGGTTGTGTTGCTCACGCCGCTGGTGCCGTTGGCGTTGTTGCCGGCGATGACCAGGCCGGGATTGGTGATGGTGTCAGAGCCGACGCTGTAGCTGTAGAGCTTTGGATCGAAGTTGAAGATGCGGCCGTACTTCTCGGTGAGTCCGCCATCCCAGTCGTAACGGACGCCGGCGGTCAGGGATAGGTTCGGCGTGATCTGCCACTTGTCCTGAACATAGGTGCCGAGCTGATTCGCGCGGTAGTAACGATTGGCGTCGCCTTGCAGAAACGAGGTGACATAGAAGCCGGTTGCCGAGCTGCCAGGGCTTACGAAACCCTGCGCGAACTGGCTGAAGTCGTCGGTGGCCACAGTGCCCGTGCCGGTGCGCTTGTCAATGGTGTTGAGCTGCGTGTAGGTATAGCTGGCGCCAAAGCTGAGGGTATGGCGGCCGAGGATCCAGATGGCGTCGCCCCTGGGCGCCATGCGGTTCTGGAAGACGCCGGTGTTGGCCGACTGCGATTCCGCATTGGGGCCGATATTCAGGAAGGTTTGCAGGTTGACGCCGGTGGGCTGATATTGACCCAACACGTCGTAGATGGAGATGCCGGGAAAGTAGGTTGACCCGAACACGTTGATCGATCCAGTGCCCGCTGCCCCGCCGGGAATGGAACTGGGGCTGAAGGGCTGGTCGTTGTCTCCCCAGTTCTTCTCGCGGATGATGCCGAGCGTCTGCGTGGTGCTGAGGTTGGACTTGACGATATACGTGTTGGTGATGGCGGCCACCTGCGAGCCGGAGTCCAGGTGCTCGGTGAAGCCGGGAACGCTGGAGTAAGAGTAAGGCGCAATGGTGGGATCATGCTGGTAGAAGTACTTGAGCGCCAGGGAGTCTTTCTTGGTTGCGTTGTAGTCCAGGTCGGCTACGGCATTATCGGCGGCAAAGCGGCCGGTGCCGGAAATGAAAGCGTTGTCCAAATGGGCATAGGTGGGGATATTGGGGTAGATGTTGTCGTTGGGTATAAGCCATTTGCCGGTCTCGCCGGGAAGCGCGGGTGAGTTGAACAGGATCAGCGCCAGCGGGTCAATGCTGGCGTTGGTGAGGCTGGTGCCGAAGGAGTTGTTGGAAAGCGTTGCCAAACCGTTGGCAGAGCGGTCATCGCTCAGGCCAACCGGAACGTCCATGAACGAGTTTCCGAGTTCGGCGTCAGAGACGTGGACGTGCTGGTAGCCGAGAAAGAAGAACAGCTTGTCCTTGATGATGGGTCCGCCCAGCGTTCCGCCCGCAACATACCGGTGCAGCGCGGGCACTTTATCGTAGGCCGGAACGTCTGGATCCTGGTTATAGAAGAAAGGCGCGGCATTGATCCAGTTGGTGCCGCGGTGAATGTAAGCCTGGCCGTGCAGCGCATTGGTGCCGGAGGCGGTGCTGATGTCGATGTGCGCGCCGGATGTGGAACCCTGCTGCGCATCGTACATCGACGCGTTTACTCGGACTTCCGCAATGGTCTCGGGAGCGGGCGTGGGAATGGCGTTGCCGATGGAGAGATAGATGGAGGCTGCGGATTGAATTTCGCCGCCGCCGCCGCCAGGAACCGTCTGCACGCCCGTCGAGTTGATGACGCGCGCGGAGGACACCTGGCTGGTGCTCTTGCCGTTGAACAGGTTGCTGGCGTCAACGCCGTTGAGCAGGAACGAGTTCGACGTATCGCGCTGGCCGTTGGCCCAGATGGGCGCGTTGCCCAGGCCGGAGTTGGCGCCGGTTCCGCTGCCCAGCTCGGCGCTGACGCCCGTGGACTGAGTGGCAAGGCCGGTAAAGCTTCCCGTGGCCAGCGGCACAGATTCAATCTGCGCGGTGTCCATCACGTAGCCGTTGGTCGTGTCCACCGCGTTCATGATCGGCGAGGCTTCCACCTCCACCGTCTCGCTCGTCTTGCCGATCTTCAGCGACGCGTTCACCGTCGCCGTGCGGTTTGCCTGCACGGTAATGTGCTGCGTCTTCTGCACGTCGAAACCTTCGGCTTTATACGTCAGCGTGTACGCGCCGATGGGAAGGTTGACAAGACTGTACTCGCCGGATGCGTTGGTCGCCACCGTGCGCGTAAGCCCTGTCTGCTCGTCCACCACGCTGACCGTTGCGCCGGGAATCACGCCGCCTGACGAATCGCTAACCTCGCCGGTAATGCCGCCAAGAGTCTGCTGTGCCAGAACAGCACTTGAACACAGCGCAACGACTGCCAAAAGCGCCAGCAGCCGATGAATCGGAGAGGAAACGATACGGATAAAATGTCTCACGTTGCACAGCCTCGAAAATAGAGATTTCCCCAGCGGTCTCAACGGGGGCATCGAGAAGCCTTGGGGTGAATAAGGATCGTGGAACTCTTGTGTTAGTCCCAAAATAGGGAAAAGTTAGTACCGTTACGAGTGGTTCTCGCTTATCGGATGGATCTGGCTAGCAGTGCGGATTGGCAATAGCATACCTGCTTGAGGGCCTGTGCGAAGCAGAAATAAAGCCAATTCTTATACCGTCTTTATGCCCTTTTGCATGATCCTTGATCGCTCTTTGCGCAAAACGAGGCATCCTTTTTCCATCCGCCGCGCCAAGGGCGTATGTTTTTGAAGGAAAAAGGGCTTGCCGGATTGGCAAAGGCCTCTCTTGGCCGCTGTCTTCCCCTGCTTGCCGGGCCGCCCGATGGGCCGGGCCGCGAGTGCCCGCCATGTGTCAGGCGGAAAGGGCGACTGTCTGGCGCCGGCGCAGGAAATACCAGGCCAGTCCGGCAGCAATGTAGCCCAGGTAAATCCACGGAATGCGCGCATGCGTTGCGTCGGTGGCCGAGCGCAGGTCGAAGAGGCAAATCAGGATCATGACCACCACGGTGACCACGCTGACGGCCGCTACCCAATGGGAGTGCTGGCCCAGGGCGCGACGTGCAAAGGGCAGCGCCACCGCCACCAGCGCATACGCGGTGAGAAAGCCGAAGACCGACAGCGAGCCGAGCCAGTCGTACATGTCAGAGCCCTGAACGCCGCGCAGCGCGAGCGCGGCGGTGGGAGCCAGCATCAGTCCGGCGGAGAGAGCGATGGCGGTTCCGGGCGTTCCGTGGCGGCTGCTGGTGCGTTCCAGCGCCGTGGGCAGCAGCTTGCCGTGCGCCATCTTCATCAGCACCCGCGCGGCGGCCGTGGTGCAGGCCAGCACGCAGGCAAACATGCTGACCGCCGCGCCAAAGTCGATGGCGATGCCCAACGCCGAGATGCCGGCCTTGTTGGCCAGAAGATGCAGCGGGCTGGTGGAATCGCTCAGTTGCGTGGACTGGCCGCGGAAGCCGAGCACCTCGCTGTACGAACAGAGCATGAAGAACACGCCGGCCAGAATGGCGCATTGCATCACGGCGCGGGGGATGGTCTTGAGCGGCTCGCGCGCCTCGCCGCCCAAGGTGGTGGCGCTTTCAAAGCCGACAAAACTGAACATGGAAAGCACCAGCGCGGGGCCGAGTGCGGAGACAGTGACGCCCTTGAGCTTGAACTGGTCCATGTCGAACTGGAAGCCGAAGCGAAAGATCAGCATGACGAGCACGATGAGGATGAGGCTGACGGAGATGACCTCGATCCAGAGCATGAGTTCCGCGGAGAGCTTCACATCGCGGTAGGCGATCAATCCCGCCGCGCCGCAAACGATGGCAAGGGTGAGCAGGGCAGGCGGCGTCCAATGAAAGAACTGTTGCGACAACACTCCCGCGTAATAGAGCGCGCCGCCGGCAACGGATGCGCCGGTGGCGATGTAGGCCATGAGCAGCCCCCACGCGGCAATCACGCCGAAGGCCGCCGGCAGCGTGTCTGCTGCGTAGGTGTAGAGCGAGCCGGGAGATGCGGAGAGCTTGGCGAAGCGGCTCACGCAGAAGCCCACCAGCAGCGTTGCCCCGGTAGCCAGCAGGTAAACGAACCACGTCGCATTGCCGGCCAGCGCGAAGACCAGCGGAATGGTGAGCGACGGCGAAGTGGACGGCGCCATCGCGGAGACGGACTGCGCCAGCGTCTCCAGCGGCCCCAGCACGCCGGCGTGCAGACCGTAGTTCTCTCTGCCGTCGTGCTGCGCGGACACTTCGACCGTGGTCTGGCTCGTCACCGTTCCGCCTTTCGCCTGATGGCCTTGCGGCTGCACGGCCTTCGCAGCTGATTGTCTTCCGGTAGCTCTAGTCTTATGCCAGCGCAGTGTCGCGGTCAAGGCGGAGGGGCTCTTTCATTCCAAGACCAGTTGATTTGACTATCGATTCATTGCAGGACCGAAACCGCGAAGCCTTGTCCTTCTTCCCGGTGGGAAGAATCGAGAATAGCCCAGGGGAAGTCCGCCGCGGCGGACGCACCCCTGGGAATGCAGCGCAGCCGAGATGCCCCGCCCCGTAGGGTGCGGTTCGACGGGGGATTACGCGGGTGCCCCATCCTTGCAACGCTCTTGTTTTTGTTGAAAGGGTGGGATACCACGAATCTCAACGGGAATCTCGTCTAACGGAAGCGTAAAAGAGCCCATCGACAGTCCACCGCGAACATCATTTACTCGCCGCCCGCGCCTTGATCAGCTCATCCAGGTAGTCCGGCTTTTTGTCATCGCGCACCAGGTGTGGATAACGCGCGCCGTCGTGGTAGTTGATGGTCGAAGTGCTGATGAAATCGTCATTCACAATCAGCAGCGCGATGGGCAGCGACGAATCCTTGGCAGATGCCTTGATGGCGTCTTCCAGCAAATCGTGCGTATACACGCGGCCATTCACGCCGATCACCTTCATGCCGGAAGTGATGCCCGCTTCAAACGCCAGGCCGCCGACGATGGAATCGCTCACCGAACCGTCCTGGCCCAGTTGCAGGCCGATCGAATAAATGTCGGTTGCGCCGCCGCGGCGTCCGCTCAGCTTGGAAGGCTCTCCGCTGAAGGTCACTTTCCAGCCGCCATTCTCAATGCCGCCGGTGGGCGCCTCGGCCGCGGTGGAATCGAGCCGCGTGTGGAAGAAAGTGGCCCAGTCAAAAGGCGCGATAGCGTTGAGCGAGGCCACAAGTTCATCGAAGGTGTATGTCTTCACTTCGGGCCCGTTGTTGGCGCCGCCGTGAAACGACTGGCAGAAATCGTCGATGGACTTTTGCCCATTCGATTCGCGATGAAGGATCGTTGCCACTTCGAGCCAGAGCAGATCGCCTTCATCGTAATAGTCGGTGCCGCGGCGCCAGCTGAACCATCCTCGGCTGCCGAAGCCGAGATAGGGCTCGGCGACGGCAGTGTCAAGCAGCGGACGCCAGGTGCGGCCCGGACGCCCCGGGCCTAGCTGTGCGGCAATGCTGGCCAGATACTCGTGATACTCTTCCGCGCTCCACAGCCCGCTGCGTGCGGCCAGCATGGGGCCGAGGTAGTCGGTGAGCCCCTCGTATCCCCACAGCAGATCCGTCTCCATGGGCACTTCGTAGTAGGGAACGGCGAGATCGGCGGGACGGCGGAATTTGCCGTTCCACGAGTGCACAAATTCGTGAGCCAGCAGGCCGCCGAGAGCCATTCCTGAGCCGGGTCCGATGAGCGCGCGCTCGGGCAGGCGGCTGTCGTTGGACTCGTGGTGTTCAAGGCCGAAGTGGGCCACGTGATCGCTGAGCGTGAGCAGGAAATGGTAGTCGCGATAATGGCGCGTGCCGAACAGCTTGCCCGATTCGGCCACCAGGTTGGTCATCTCCTTCTTGTTGTCGTCGCTGATGTCGAGAGCGCTCTCGCTGTCGGCAACAAGGTCGAGTTCATGATGGATTGGCTCACCCTCAGGCGTAATATCGATAGCCCGATAGTATTGGCCCGCGATGATCGGCGAGTCGACCAACAGATCGAGCGAAATGGGCTTGAATGCGATCTGGCTGCCGGATGCATTTTCGACAGGCAGCGGCGTGCCCCACTTCCACCCGTCGGGCAAAATGAGCTTGGCTTCGTAGCTCAGTTGCTGCGCCGGCGTTCCCGCGGGATAGAGCACCACATCGTTCCATTCCAGGACCATGAGTTTGTCCGTAGCCGAGTTGCCGTCAGGCTCGATGAAGTCGAAGTTGGCCTCCAGTTTCGTGACGCCTGCGGGAATGTCGAGATGGAATGTGAAGGCATCGAGAAGATCGCGCTTCCACGGAATGACCTTACCGCCGGCTTCGAACTTGAGCCCGCTGACGCTGTTGATAGGACCGTTGGGGCCGTGTTCGCCGGGAATCCACTTGGGATAGTAGAGGACGAGTGGACCGGGCTGCACCGGGATCGTTTCATGGGAGCGGAGCATCTTCTCCTGCGTCTTGGTGGCGTCGACGGTAAGCGAAATGGTTTCAGCGGCGTGCGCGGCGGGAGCGGCAATGACCAGAACCGAGGCCAGAAAAAGCCATGAACGAAAGCGGCAGCGTTGCATGTGATTGCTCCTCAAGGAAAACTGGGAAGAACCCTGTTCGGTCATGATACCGCTGAAGAGTGCGGATTGTTTACAGGCGATGCGGAGGGTCAGAAAGCGCAGGCAGAAGGCAGGACAGGATTCGCGCAGCTTTCTCCCGCAACCGTGTTCCATTGCCGCACGTGCCAGCGCTTGACAATGCCGCTGGTGACATAGGGATCGACACGGGCGAAGCTCTCCGCGACAGAGGGCGAGTCGCCTTTGAAAAGAAGAATTGCGCCGTCGACGGGATCAGCCAGCGCGCCGGCGAGGACAAGTTCGCCGCGCCTGCTGGCAGCCCATGCCAGCTCGAGATGAGCGCCGCGGAATTCAGCGCGGCGGGCAATGTAGTCTTCGCCGAATTCGTAGAACAGCAGGTAATGCATTCGAGTGCCTTCGCCTTTCGTGAAGCTATGCCATGGCGGCGAGAACGGCGTCGGCGAATTGGGTGGTTCCGGCGGCGCCGCCTACATCGCGGGTGAGGGTCTTGCGCTCGGCGTAAACGGCTTCAAGAGCCGCCTGCACCCTATCGGCGGCGGCCATTTCATCCAGATGGCGAAGCATGAGCACCGCTGATTGAAGCAGGGCCGTGGGGTTGGCGATATCCTTGCCGGCGATATCGGGCGCAGAGCCGTGCACGGCCTCGAAGATGGCGCACTCGTGGCCGAGGTTGGCGCCGGGGACCAGGCCAAGTCCGCCGACCAGGCCGGCGCAGAGATCGCTGACAATATCGCCGTAGAGGTTTTCGAGCAGCAGTGTGTCGTACTGCCAGGGATTCATGACCAGTTGCATGCAGGTGTTGTCGATGATGTGCTCGCCGTAGAAGATCTCCGGGAAACCTTCCGAGACCGTGCGCGCGCAGCGCAGAAACAGGCCGTCCGACAGCTTCATGATGTTGGCCTTGTGGATGGAGTGGATCTTTTTGCGGCCATGCTTGCGGGCGTATTCAAATGCGAATTTGGCGATGCGCGTTGAACCTTTTTCCGTGATGACCTTGATGGCTTCAACCACGCCGGGAACGACTTCGTGCTCCAGGCCGACGTACTCGCCTTCGGTGTTTTCGCGGACAATGATCAGGTCCAGGCCGGGCCAATGGGTGGCCATGCCGGGAAGATTCTTGATGGGGCGGAAGTTGGCGAAGAGCTCGAACTTCTTGCGCAACGTGACGTTGATGCTCTTGAACCCCCCGCCGATGGGCGTGGTGACCGGGCCCTTCAAGGCAACCTTGTTGCGCTCGATGGATTCGTAGAGCGCGGTGGGGATGTATTCGCCGTAGATCTCGAAGGCCTCAGCCCCGGCGGCGAAGCGCTCCCAGTTGAATTTGACGCCGGTGGCTTCAAGGATGCGGACCACGGCTTGCGTGACTTCGGGGCCGATGCCGTCGCCGGGTATAAGAGTTACTTTGTGGGTATTGGTGTCGGACATGGGGGTTTCTAGCCTCTAGCTTCTAGCCTATCGTGCTGGGCGGGTGAAATGTTCGGCCTGATTCCTCTTCAGACCCTAAACTGCGGATTGGCCAGAAATCCGAAGCTCTCAGCAATGCGCTTGAGAGCATCGTCGTTCGTCCACAGTCCGGTCGGAGTCTGCACGATGATGAGTGAAGCAATCAGGTGAGCATCGACGAAGCCAACGCCAAGTGTGTAGAGCTTGCGTATTTCGATGAGTTGGCGGACCTCGTGGAGTTCCGCCACGGGAAGCTCGGGGAGAAGTTCAAGGGACGCCAACGTCAGGTCCCGGTCGCGGAGCCCGCCGAGGGCTAGCTCCACCACAATGTGAGGGTGCATGACCACTCTTCCAGCATCCAGCAAGGCCAAAACGTGCCGGTTTGCGCGCTGAAAATGATCGACCCAAATGTTTGTGTCGATCAGGATCAGTGTCTCCGGCGACGAAACGATCACGGAATCCTGCGGCGTGGAATTGGCTTCAGGTCGGGCATTGTTCCGCCCAAAGCCGCCAGCCTGCGTGCTGCCTCCCGTTGGACAAGTTGGGTGAGCGCCATCCTTATCAAAGCAGCTTTCTCGGTGATGCCGGTGTACTGCTGGGCCTGGCGGATCAATTCATCGTCGAGTGCGATGGTGGTGCGCATGGAGACTCCTCCAGCATCAAGAATAGCATCGTTTCGATGATGAAACCAGTGGCTAGATTGCGCTCGAAGGCTCATTTTTGGGCTCCTGCCGGTTGTGCGAATCAAGCGGCTTTTCAAGCGAACCATGCTCTCTCTCGGCAATCAACCAGTATCCATAGCCCATTAACGCGCCAGCGAGCAGCAGGCAAATCCGTTGCCTCTCAATGGCGATCAGAAGGCCTTCAAAGAAGGTCTGGTCTTCAATAAAGAGAGGTTTCGGTGAGAGGGAGAACGCGGCGCAGCCGAGAATAACCAACAAAATTGCACCTGCGCAACTAAAGTATGTTGCCCCAGGAATTCGCGTCTTGTGATATGCCCACGCGACCCCGATCCAAAGGAGCGCCGTTGGAATTAGAGCAGCAGCTAAACAAAAAGAAAAGACGAATGCTACAACGAAGGAGATATGCCAATTGCCTGGGCTAGAAAGCAAAAACTGGATCGTGAACCAACAAATATAGAACGCGCAGGCAGCAATCGCCATCAAGGCGTACCCGCCAATTTTGACCGCGATCCGCGTGACAGCCTCCGTGCGCCCATTTCCAGCAGCTATTTCTTGCCCTTCGTCGAACGGTTGCCGCTGAGCAGCCCTTCAAGCTCTTCCTTGAATTCGCGTACGTCTTTGAAGTCGCGGTAGACAGAGGCGAAGCGGATGTAGGCTACGGTGTCCAGGGTTTTGAGGTGCGTCATGATGAGCTCGCCCACTTCACTGGTGGTGCGTTCGCGCTCGGGAGCGTCCATCAAATAACTCTCAGTGGCGTCCACAATGGCTTCCAGCTTGCTGGCTGGCACCGGACGCTTTTCGCAGGCGCGGAGCAGGCCGCTGAGGACTTTCTGGCGATCGAAGCGCTCGCGGCGGCCGTCTTTCTTGACCACCATGTAGGGGATTTCGTCAATGCGTTCGTAGGTGGTGAAGCGGCGGTTGCAGCTCTCACACTCGCGGCGGCGGCGGATGGAGTCGGCTTCCTTGCTTTCGCGCGAGTCGACGACGCGATCCTGCCCGAAACCGCAATAGGGACATTTCATCTTAGCTCGATTTTACGGTATGGGAGCTGCATGAGGGCTAAGGGACTAGGGGCTAAGGGACTAGGGGCGAAGGGACCAGGGACTAAGGCACGGGAACGAGCAGCGTTTTGCTGGCCAGGGCGGTCAGGCCGTCGAGAGTGCCGAGAAACGCAGAGGCGAGGAGCGGAGCGTCGACCAGGTGGAAGAGAAGCTCCGCGTTGTTCCAGGCGGCTTCGCGAGCGGCGGCCACGCTCCATGCGGCCAGAGTGTTGTCGAGCCCGGAAACAGGCGGGATGGAGTCGCCCAGGAGTCGGACGCGGAGGGTGACTTTGGCGGCGTTGATGAGGCTGTCGAGCGTGGTATTGAGGGCCGTGTAGTCGTTGTATTGGGTTGTGCCGTGCTGCGGCGCGATGGAGGTGGCCCGGCAGGTTGCGAGCACAGCCTGGGGCAGATCGTGATTGATGTGCGCGTTTATGCCGGCCAGGGCGAACTGGATGCGGGCGAGGCTGGTCTGGTTGCGGAGATCGAAGAGAGCCTGCCAGCAGCCGGGCGTGGGCGCCCCCGAGAGCGACGACCGGATGGCGCCAAGATAGTACCTGGCGAAGGCGACGTCGAGCGCGGCAATCCAGGCAGAGTCAGTGAAGCTGCCTGAGCCGGAGGCGCTGCCGCGCGTCTCCACAGCCTGGGTGACCTGGAGATAAAGCCAGTTGAACCACTTGAGGCCATCTCCATCGGCGCAAGTGGACTCGATGGTTTCCATGATCTGAATGACGTCAGAGATGGATTGCGGGGTGGCTTGAACGGCGGCGAGGAGCGTTGGGTCGTAGGGGAACATGGTGGGTCATTTTAGCTGGGGGCGGCGGACGTTGGGAAGCGGCGCCTTGACGCGGGTCCAAACTGCTGCAACACTTTGTTCATGGAAGTCCGGTTCACGCCTGATCAGGAAGCCAAACTCGCACAAATCGCCAATTTGGAAGGAGTTCCTCCCGACCGCCTGGTACGGGACGCCGCGCTCCGCCTGCTCGAATACGATGAGCCGGTCACCGAGCCGATTCAAGCAGAACGAATTCGAAGGGTTTGTCCGGAGTGCGGATATCGATTCCGTGGCAATGGCTGGGACGGAATTGACGCGCATTGGCGTTCGCAGCATGAAGCTATCCTGCCATACGAAATGGCCTGGCCGCTGATTCAATCTGAGAGATATGACAGTCCCGATCGTGAAGATGCCGAGGATCTCATCATTGCCGAAAAGCGCCTCGAAGAATTGAGGAAAGGCCACAGCCGGACGCATTCCCTGGAAGAAGTGGAGCGCGAGCTTGGCTTGGTTGATTGAGATCGAAGACGGCGCAAAGAAGGATATTGCAAAGCTTGACAGGCCAACGGCTAAACGCATCGTTGACTTTCTTCGCGACCGAATCGCGCCCTTGGACAACCCTCGCGTTCTAGGACATGCCTTGCAAGGAATGTCCCTGGAAACCTTTGGACCTATCGAACAGGCGACTATCGCATCGTCTGTGAGATTCAGGACAAGGCAGTGCGAATTTTAGTGGTTCAAGTCGGAAACAGGCGCGAAGTCTACCGTTGATTCATCTCAGGAATTCAGCGATGGCGTTGACCACCGTTTGCTGCTCGTCTTCGCGCAGTTCGGGGAAGATGGGCAGCGCCAGCACTTCGCGGGCGGCG
>Ga0302326_10020726_pt1 | contig 13510 bp, 12 predicted proteins | sample Palsa_T0_3_FD_202264 | JGI IMG/M metagenome (GOLD analysis project Ga0302326, IMG submission 202264) | Peat permafrost microbial communities from Stordalen Mire near Abisko, Sweden - Palsa_T0_3 | ecosystem: Environmental > Terrestrial > Soil > Palsa > Peat permafrost | place: Sweden: Abisko... | reverse complement strand
TGAGCTCGGTAGGCGCCCGGTTCCTTTAACCGAGCTTGAGTGGCACGTCCGCGAAAGGGTCGAGCGCGTAGGCGAGGGAGACTCGGTGGTAGCCGTCCGCGATATCCCCCTCCGCGATGAGAACCGGCGACAGCTTCTCCCCGGCCAGCACCTTCTGCAGGTCTCTCAGCACGCCCGGGTCCGACAGCGACAGCGGGTCGCGCTGGGTCGCCCGCAGGATGTCGTTGGCGCGGCGCTGAATGACCGGGAGCTTCTTCAGCTTCGCCGAGACCTCCTGTGCCCGGCTCTCCCCAAAGCGGATACTGAGGTAGCTGGAGGCGGCGGCGTAGTCGTGGTCGGCCACGTCCTTCCGCCACCGCAGATACTGGACGGCTCCTCCGGCAGTGGTCATTCGTCCTTGCCCTTCCTCCCGTCCCGGCCCGCGAGCCTGCCGACGGCCAGGACACGATGGCCCCGGGAATCACGATCTGTAACAAGGTTGTCAGCTCTTCTACACCTTACGGTCTGTTCCGCGCCGAAAATCAAATCACCCCCAGCTGACCTGGCGCATTGCCCAAGGGTGGCCTGCGGTCAGGTCACCCGCAGGACTCTTCCCGCGGCCAGGCGGACCGTGGCGTCCGCGGGTACGGGCGGGTGCTCCAGCGTGCGGTCGTGAATGGCGGCGATGATGGTGCTGCCGGGCAGGGCTGAGCGGAGATTTTCCAGCAGGGTGCGAGCCGTCTGGCGGTCCAGGCCCTCGGTTGGCTCGTCGAGCAGCAGGCCGGGGTGGCGCAGGTAGGCCTGGGTGACGCCCAGTCGGCGCCGCTGGCCTCCGGAGAGCCCCTCGCCGCCCGAACCGGTCGGCCAGCGACCCTGAGAGCAGCAGCAGCGCGGCCACCGCGAGGAGGTAGCTGGTCAGCGTCCACTGCAGCGCCCCGACGCTCGCATGCAGGCCGTGCCCGATCGCCGGTATCGCCACCTTGACGACGTTGGCGTCCACCGAGGCCACCGCCGAAGCCAGCACGGTGGCCCCGATGAGCACGGCGCCCGCCCTGGTGCGCAGCCCGGTCACGTTGGTCGCGGGGATAGTGGGGAAGGCTGGATCACGTCGGGCTCCCTGCATAGGGTTCTTACCTGCTCACGATCGCGCCTCAAGCCGTCCATCGCCCCCGTGAAGACCCTGGCTTGCACCCTTGTCGCGAGCCCCGCCGGCCAGGGTTCGTGCTCATCGGATCCGGGCAGGTGAGTTCCCGGTCGCCCTGATGGCGATCCGGTTTACATATCTTGCGTGACAAGGCATCATGTGAGGCATGGCGGGAGAGGGCGGCCTGACCGAGCTGCGACGGGGCGTGCTCGGGCCGTGCGTCCTGGCGCTGCTTGAGCTCCGGCCCCGCTTCGGACTGGAACTCGTCCGCGACCTCGCCGCCGCCGACGGCCTGCTGACCAGCGATGGCACTGTCTACCCGCTGCTCAGCAGGCTGCGCGACGCGGGCCTGGTCACCAGCGAATGGCGGGACGACGAGGGCGAGCGCGCCCGGCGCTACTACTCCATCACCGAGGCCGGGCGGCAGAGCCTCACGGCCTTCCGCGCCGACTGGGCCTGGTTCTCCGCGACGGTCGGCGGCGTCCTGAACCACGCCGCCGTTCATGCCGGGACCGAAGAGAAGGGAGGCCATCAATGAGCGGCACCGTGCTCGATCACTGGCTGGTCCGCGGGTACCTGCGCGAGCTTGATGCGGTCATGCGCGGCCTGCCGGCCGCTCAGGCGCGCGAGCTCAGGGAGCAGATCACCGCGCACCTGGATGACGCGCTCCGACCGGATGCCGACGACTATGAGGTGGCCGCGACCCTGAGCCGGCTTGGCTCTCCCGCCGACCTCGCCGCCGAGGCCGGGGCGGCGAGCGGCTCGCCCGGGCCGCGGTCCACGCTGAGCGGCTGGCGGCTCGCCACGGTCATCGCGGTCCCTATGGTCATCGCCGCCGTGCTCGGCGGGCAGCAAATCAGCAGCGACGCGAGAACCGCCGTGACGTTCGGCCGGGATCAGCATCTCGCCCAGCTCAACGCCGCAGTGGTCAGGCTCACCCAGAACCTCGAAGACGAACGCGACCTGTCCGCCGGCTACGTCGCTCACGGGAAAGCCGGGCCGGTCCCGGTCACCCTGGCCGATGCGCGCACGGCCACCGATGCAGCGGCCCGCGCCGTGCAGGCGGATGCGGCCGGCGTTGGCGCGGGCTACCAGCCCGGCACGGTCCAGGACCTGAAGAGCCTGCTGACCAGCCTCACTGACCTGGGGGACATCCGCACGGCGATGTCGTCCCGGGCCTGGCCGGCATCTCAGGTCATCCAGGTGTACACCGACAACGTCATCGGGCCCGTGATCACGTTCAGCGCCGCGGTCGGCGCCGGTACCGACGACACGCGCTTGCAGGTCACGGTCACCACCCTGGCCGCGCTGCTCGGGGTGGAGAACGACCTGTCGGTGCAGCGAGCCGTCTTGTACGCCGCGCTCAGCGCGCAACCGCCCAAGCTCCTCCCACCGGGCCTGACCAGCCTGACGCAGGCGGCTCAGCAGCAGCAAGCCGACCAGATCGACTTCAACGCTTCCGCGGACACCGCCGAGCAGCAGTTCTTCTCGAACACCGTGTCCGGCTCGGCGGTGGACCGCGCGTCCATGCAGGAAACCCTGGCCGAGGCCGCGGCCACCGCGAACCCGCAGGCACCGCTGACCCGGAACACCGGGCTGGACGCCGCGACGTGGTACGGCGACATGAGCACGACCATCGACGACACGCGCAAGGTCACCGACCAGGCGGCCGGCCAGATCACCGCCCGGGCGAACACCCTGAAGTCAAACGCGACCAGGAGGCTACTGCTCACCAGCATCATCACGCTGCTGCTCCTCGTGCTGCTGTTCGTGACCGCTCTGGCCCGCCCGCTACGCAAGCTGGTGAACCAATCAGGCCGCCGGTCCGTGATCTTGGGCAGAGGATGAGTGGAGGTAGCTCCGGGTGGTCGTTCGGCAGATCGAGGTACCAGCGCGCCTGGCGCGGCGTCTGAACCCTGCCTCGTTCGTCCTGGCCGGGGTCACGGCCCTGCTGCTGTGGATCGCCGTCACCGCGCTGCTCGGGCAGGGCAGCCTCGGGACCGTGCTCTCGGCGGGCTGGGCCGAGCTCGCCGCTCCGCTCCTGGTGGGGCTGGTCGTCGTAACCGGGATTTGCGAGCGGATCTGGCCGGCCGAGCCCCGTCCGGTCCTAGCCCGCGGCCACGTCCAGGACGCGTGCTTCCTGGCCCTGCACGCCATCGTGGTGATCCCGCTGATGACGCTGCTCAGCGTCGGGGCGGCGACGCTGATCGCCGGGCACGCGCAGTGGATCGAACTGCGGCCGGCCCAGAACTGGCCTGGCTGGCTGCTCGTCCCGGTCACGATCGTGGCCATGGACGCCGCGAACTGGCTGGCCCACTACGCCGACCACCGGTTCGATGCGCTGTGGCGCTTCCACGCCCTGCACCACAGCCAGGAAGAGCTCAGCGTGCTGACCTCGTTCCGCGCGCACCCGCTCATGCACACGACCGGGTTCCTGCTGGCGTCCGTCCCGGTCGTCGTACTGATGCCCGCGCGTGCGATCGACCCGGTGCTCATCACGGCCTACGTCTGCGTCGGCACCTTGCAGCACGCCAACCTGCGCTGGACCTTCGGCCCGCTCGGCCGGATCCTGGTGAGCCCTGCCTACCACCGGCTGCACCACGCGACGGACATCCAGGACGCGAACCTCGGCGTCGTGCTGACGATCTGGGACGTCCTGGTTGGCCGGGCGAGGTTCCCCGCTCGCGCCAGCCGCGTCGGCCGCACCGGCCTGGACGGCCGCCCGGTCCCGGTCGAGCAGGACAACCCGGCCGCGCCGCCCCTGTGGCTGATGGCCGGCCAGCTCATCGAGCCCTTCCAGTCCCGGCGCTGACGGCAGCCACAGTGGTTCGCTGACCCTAGGCATACGCTCGGAGTCCGGCCCGCTGCTGCCTGACGACGACTGGAGATGCACATGACCGATCTGGCGATGGACTATCTCGGTCTCGACGCCCTGTTGTCGGCCGAGGAACTCGCCTGGCGCGACACGGTCCGCGCGTTCGTCCGCGACCGCATCAGGCCCAACATCAAGGACTGGTACGAGAGGGCGGTCTTTCCGGTCGAGATCGTCCCGGAGATGGGCCGGCTCGGCCTGCTCGGCACGCACCTGCGCGGCTACGGATGTCCCGGCCGCAGCGCGGTGGAGTACGGCCTGGCCGCGCTGGAACTGGAGGCCGGCGATTCGGGGTTGCGCACCTTCGTCAGCGTGCAGGGTTCGCTGGCCATGAGCGCCATCGCTAAGTTCGGCACCGAAGAGCAGAAGAAGCGCTGGCTGCCTGGGATGGCCGCCGGTGAGCTGATCGGCTGTTTCGGCCTGACCGAACCCGAGGCCGGCAGCGACCCGGCCAGCATGACCACCACGGCGCGGAAGGACGGCGACGGCTGGGTCCTCAACGGCGCCAAGCGGTGGATCGGCCTCGCGTCGATCGCCGACATCGCCGTCATCTGGGCGCGCACTGAGGACGGCATCCGCGGCTTCCTCGTCCCCACCGGTACCCCGGGGTTCACCGCCACCCCGATCGAGCCGAAGCTGGCCATGCGCGCCTCGATCCAGTGCGACATCACACTCGCGGACGTCCGGGTACCCGCCGACGCGATCCTGCCCGGAGCCGCTGGTCTGCGCGGCCCGTTCTCCTGCCTGAACGAGGCGCGCTACGGGATCATCTGGGGTGCCATGGGCGCGGCCCGCGACGCCTACGAGGCCGCGCTGGCCTACGCCCTGGAGCGCAGGCAGTTCGGCCAGCCGATCGCGTCGTTCCAGCTCACCCAGGAAAAGCTGGTCGACATGGTGCTCGAGATACAAAAGGGCCTGCTAGTCGCGCTGCACCTCGGCCGGATGAAGGACGCGGGAACCCTGGTCCCTGAGCAGCTCTCGTTCGGCAAGCTCAACAACGTCAGGACCGCGATCGCCATCGCCCGGCAGGCCCGGACCATCCTCGGCGGGAACGGCGTGGCGCTTGAGTACTCGCCGATGCGGCACGCCAGCAACCTCGAAGGCGTCCGCACCTACGAGGGCACCGACGAGATCCACATCCTGATCATGGGCCGGGCCATCACGGGCATTGCCGCCTTCAGCTGAAGGACCCGCATCTGGCCTTACCAGGACCGGGCAAAGCACGACCGAAGCAAGCTAAGATGCCCCCGGGAGGGGCAGATGAGACGAAACTTCTCTGCCGGGGAGGCGGCCACCGGTGCCGTTCCGTCCCGGTGAACCAGGTAGCGCCGAGCGAGTCGGCCACCCTTAGTCCTGAGCTGCGCGACCGGCTGATCTACTACGCCTGGCGCGCGCCGTCGCCGCACAACGCGCAGGGCTGGCGCGTCGAGGCGGATGGCCCGGTCTTCCGGGTGTCCCGCGATCCGGCCCGCCAGGTGCTGCGGGAGTTCGATCCGCAGGGCCGGGAAAGCGACCTGGCCTGCGGTGCCGTGGTCACCAACCTGTGCGTGAGCGCCCGGGCGTTCGGCTTCGAGCCCGACGTCCGCTGGCTCCCGGAGGACACGGTAGCGGCCGAGATAACTCTGCGGCTGGCCACCGAACCGGACTCCGAAGCCAGTGCCCGGCTCCAGGCGCTGCGCCGCCGCGCCATGAACCGCTCGCCGTACCGGCCCGAGCCCGTCCCGGTCTCCGCCGTCGACGGCTTCCAGGCCACCGCCAAGCGCTCCGGGTTCACCCTGGCGGTGCTCACCGACCGGGCCAGGATCGACAAGATGGCCGCGGTCGCCGCCCGGGCCGGGGTCATGAAGCTGACCCACGCGCCCACCCAGGCCGAACTTCACTCGCTTATGCGCTTCGGCCCCCGGTCCGCCGCCCGGCAACGGGACGGGCTGGACCTCGAGCTGTTCTTCACCCCGGCCCTGGCCGCGCGGCTAGCCGCCGCCGCCACGCATCCGCGCGTGCTCAGCGCGGCGGCGCCACTGCGCGTGGCCGAGATGATCGTGCGCGACACCGAGGAGGTACCGCTGCGCAGCGCGCCCGCATTGTGCCTGCTGTACGCCGACTCGCTGGAGGCCGGGACGTTCCTGCGCGGCGGGGCCTGCTTCGAGGAGATCGCGCTCGACGTCACCGAGGCCGGCCTGGCCATGGCCCTGCACAGCGCGCCGGTCGAGGTCGGCCTGTCCCACCCCGGCCCGCTGTCCCCGTCGGTGCCGGGCGACTGGCACGCCGCCATCGCCAAGGTACGCCGTGACCTGCTGGCCGCCTTCGGCGCCGCCCCGCAGGCCGTCCCGGTCGCCTTCTTCCGGCTCGGCACGCCGACCCGCGAGCCCGAGCGCAAGAGCCTGCGACGCCGGCCGCCGGAGTCGCGGCCCGAGACGGCGCACTACCGGGAGATGACCCGGCGCAACCAGCCCTCGCTCAGCCGGGAGGACCAGGGCGCGCTGCGCGCGGTGCGCGTCCTGGTCGCGGGCTGCGGCAGCATCGGCGGGGCGACGGTGGTGCCGCTGGTCCGGCTTGGGGTCGAGCGTTTCGTCCTGTGCGAGCCGGGTTCCTACGAGCTCAATAACCTTAACCGGCAGGCCGCCGACATGGCCGACATCGGCCGGAACAAAGCCGCGGTGCAGGCGGACCGGGCCCGGGCCATCAACCCCGAGGTCGAGGTGCTGGTCGAGCCCGACGGCGTGACCGAGGACAACGTCGACTGGCTGGTGGGCACCACCGACGTGGTGATCGACGGCGTGGACGTGACCGAGCCGTCCGGGATCGCGGCCAAGCGCGCCCTGCACGACGAGGCCTGGCGCCAGCGCCGCCTGGTCATCTCCGGGCTGGACCTGGGCGGCACCCAGGTGGTCTACGCCTTCGACTACCGCGACGGCCGCACCCGCCCGCTGAACGGCCGCCTGGACAATGCACCGGACGACCTTGGCGCGCTGCAGTTCCTCACCCGCCTGGTCAGCCCGCTCGATGTGCCGCGCGAGCTGCTCGCCTACAGCGAGGCGATGATCCGGGGCCAGGCGGGCTCGCCGCCGCAGCTGGCGCCGACCGCCGACCAGTTCGGCGTGCTGGCCGCCTGGATGGTGCTGGACTTCGCGGCCGGCCGACCGGTACGCAAGCGCGTCAAGGTGGCGATCCCGGACCTGGTGATGCCGCGCCGCCGACGGCTCACCAACGAGGCCGCGCGCGTGGTCGAGTTGGCCCGCGTGAAGTACCTACTGGAATCCACGCGCCGGCGCCAGGGAGGTAGCTCGTGAGCTGGCGGGTCACGCCGTTGCCGGAGATGCGCGCCGCGGCGCCGGACCTGGTCGACGCGCTCGAGCCGGTGTACATCGCCGAGACCGAGGCCGAGCGCGAGGCGGTGTTCTCGTTCCGGTACTCGGTGTACGGCACCGAGCTCCGCCGCAAGCTCGGCAACGCCGACCACGGGCGCCAGCGGGTCCACGACCCCGAAGACGACCAGCCGTACACCACGCTGCTCTACACCGACGACGGCGCCGGCCGGCTGACCGGGACCGCCCGGATCCGGCGGTGGGAGCCGGGGAAGGTTCCCGCGAAGGACTGGGAAGCGTTCTCGATGGAACGCTTCGAGGGCCTGCGGGACATGCCCACGGCCGAGGTCGGGCGGCTGATGATTGAGCCCGGCCACCGCGGTCAGATGGGGATGGTCTCGATGTCGTGCGCGTTGTACCAGCTGTGCGCGGGGGAGCTGCTGGTCGACGCCGCCTTTATCAACTGTGCAGCCGGCCTGGTGCGCCACTACCGGCTGCTCGGCTTCCGAACCTACGCGGGAAAGCTCGTGCCGACCGCCGACGGCATTGAGGTGCCGCTGATGCTGATCCCGAGCGACCGTGTCTACCTGGAGCAGGCCGGATCGTTTGTGGTGCCGTTCACGGACGTGCTCTACGGGCCGGGTAAGCGCGCGCAGGTGGACGTCGGGCGGTGGGCCCGCCTGCTGGACGCCGACTCGGCACCGGTGCGGTTCGACGCGGCGGCGGTCTGGGAACGTGTCGATCGCCTGCGGCAGGCGGAGGCCGAACGCCCGTCGATGCTCGAGTCCCTCAGCGAGGACACGGTCCGCAAGCTCAGCGACCAGGGCTTCCTGATGGACGTCGCCGCGGGTCAGCTGCTGACCGAGAAGGGCCTGACCCAGCGGGAGATCTTCGTCATCCTGGACGGCGCGTTCGAGGTACACGACGGTGAACGCCGGATCGCCATCCTCGGCCCGGGTGAAGTGATCGGGGAGGTCGGCTTCTTCGGCACCTCGGGCCGCCGGATGGCGTCGGTGACCGCGGCGTCGGACGGACAGGTGCTGGCCCTGCGCCGTCGTTTCGTCGACGAGCTGATGAAGAGCGATCCGGCCTGCGCCGCCGAGGTCTTGTTCGGGCTGGCCCGCGTGCTCGCCGACCGCCAGTACGCGTCCTGACCGATGGCCGACTCGCAGGACCTGCCGGAGCTGACCGCGTTCCTGGCCGGCATTCCTCTGTTCGCCGCGCTCGAGGAGACCACCAGGCTCGAGCTGGCCAGGGAGCTGGAACCGGTGAACGTGGCCGCCGGGGAGGTGATCTTCAGGCAGGGCGACGCCGGGGAGGGCCTGTTCGTGGTGGTCAGCGGCCGGCTCCGGGTCTCGGTGGCCGCAGACGGCCCCGAGCTCGCGCTGCGCGACCTGGGCCGGGGCGCCATCGTCGGGGAAATGGCGCTGGTCACCGACCGGCCCCGGGCGGCCACCGTGCGCGCTGTCCGGGACAGCGACCTGCTGCTGCTGCGGGTGCCGTCGTTCATGGCCCTGCTCGAACGGAGCCCGGCGCTGGTCAGCGGGGTCATGCGGCTGCTCGTCGACCGGCTGCTCGACGTGGACCGGATGCTGATCGCCGACCGGTCGCAGGCACCGCTTCCCGGCGGCCGTACCATCGCCGTGGCCCCGGCCGGCCAGAACCCGCGCCCGGCCGCGATGGTCGCCCAGCAGCTAGCCGACCAGCTGGCGCGCGCTGGTTCGGTGATACGCGTGGACGCGGACGCGGTCGCACGGCAGCTGGGCCCTGACGCCGCGCAACGCGCCCCGGGGGACCACGGAAGAACCGAGCTGGTCGGGTGGCTGCACGCGATGGAACGCGCCCACGACCGGGTGATCTACCAGCCCGACGCGGAAGACACGGCGTGGAGCCGTCTCTGCCTGAGCCAGTCCGACGTGGTGCTGCTGGTCGCCGCGGCGCAGGATGACCCGTCCACAGGCGCCGTGGCGGCACGCGCGCTGGCCATCAGCTCGCTGCGCTGTGAACTTGCACTGCTGCATGAAGCCGAGCCCTCGGCCACGGCCCGGTGGCTGGAACGCCGGCCGGTGGCCGACTACCACCACCTGCGGGCCGGCCGGCCGGGCGACGTCGCGCGGCTGGCGCGGATGCTCACCGGCACCGGCTGCGGGCTGGTACTCGGCGGCGGCGGCGCCCGCGGGCTCGCCCACCTCGGGGTGATCCGGGCGCTCGAGGAGGCCGGGGTGCCCATCGACGTGGTCGGCGGCACCAGCATGGGCGCGATCATGGCCGGGCTGTGTGCCCGTGGCCTGGACGATGCCGAGCGGGTGCGCCGGGTCGGGGCCATCGCCCGCAACGGCCGTCGGCTGGTCACGCCGACGCTGCCGCTGCTTGCCCTGTCCGCGGGCCGTTACCTGGACCGGATCTTGACCGAGAACCTCACCGCCACGCCCATCGAGGACCTGCCGCTGCGTTTCTACTGCGTCTCGGCCAGCCTGACCCGCGCCGAGGAGGTCGTGCACGAACGCGGGCCGCTCTGGTCCGCGGTGCGCGCCAGCCTGGCCCTGCCCGGCATCTTCCCGCCGGTCTACGCGGCCGGGGACCTGCTCATCGACGGCGGGGCGATGAACAACCTGCCAGCGGACGTCATGCGCGGCCGGATCGGCAGCGGCACCATCGTGGCGGTCGACGTATCTCCCGAGGTGGAACCACTGACCGCCGCGCCGTTCGAGTCCGGTCTTTCCGGCTGGCAAGTGCTCGCCCGCCGCCTCAACCCCTTCGCCACGCCGCAGCCGGTCCCGGGCATCGCCGAGATCCTGAGCCGCTCGACCGGGCTGTCCCAGGTCCGCAACCGGCGCGCGCTTGACGACGGCGTCGACCTGCTGCTCCGCCCGCCGGTGGCCGGGTTCGGCGTGCTGGACTTCAAGGGCGGGATCGCGTTGTTCGAAACCGGCTACCGGTACGCGGTCGAGGCCCTGGCCAAGTCCGGGCTCGCGAAACGGTTCGTGACCTAAGGCCGCCCACTCGTACGGATGCAAGGCGCGCCGGACATAGGACTCCGCTTGGGGCTGCCAGAGCTGCCAGAGCCCGGCCAGCTGCCCGACCGGATCGTCATGCCAGTCGACCCGCAGGTCGGTGACCGGCCACGGCACGGAATGGGCGATGACCAGCCCGGCCGACCGCACGGGGGAGACCTCGCCGCCCGCGGCCAGGCCGGCTTGGAGCGCGGTGATGAGGCGGTCGCCGAGACTGTCGCCAGGCCGCTCACCGAACGCGGCGAGCATCGCCGCGGGCACGCCCCGGTCGGCCAGCAGGTTGCCCGCGGCCGCGGCTCCAGGCGCGTGGACGTCCGCCGGCTCACCCAGCGCCAGCTCGCCTGAGTAGCTGGCCGAGCCTCCGGCGGCGTCCACCACCGCCAGCTGCCGGTACGCCATGTGCTCAGCGCGCCCGGTGACCGCTGAGACCGCGTCCGGAGCGGTCTGCCCGCCGGCTATCGCGTCGAGCAGCGCCTCGCGCAGCCGCGGATCGGTCGTGCTCTGGCTGCACACCGCGCCGACGCCCGCGCGGGCCGCCGCGCACCGGGCCGCCACCGCCATGCTGGCCGAGGCGATGACGGCGCCGACCGCGCCGGTGCGCTCACAGCGGCCCACCAGCGAGAACGTCACGACTTCACCGCGATCACGGTGACCTCGACGAGCCATTCCGGCCGGGCGAGCGCGGACACGACCAGCCCGGTGAACACCGGGTAGACGCCCGCCAGGTGCTGCCCGAGCACCCGGTACACCGGCTCGCGGTGGCGGATGTCGGTCAGGTAGATGGTGCAGCTCACCACGTTCTGCACGGACGCGTCCGCCTCGGCGAGCAGCGTCTCGATGTTCGTCATCACCTGCTCGGCCTGGGCGGCGGGGTCACCGATGTGGACGCTTTCGCCGGTGTCCAGGTCCTGCGCCACCTGGCCGCGCAGGTAGACCGTGTGGCCGGCCACCACCGCCTGGCACAGGTCGTTGTCCAGCCGCTGCTCCGGGTAGCTCTGGCCGGTGTTGAACGGCCGGATCCGCAGGTGGCCGCCGACCGTGATCGGGTCCCTCATTATTTGCGCACCGCGTCCGCGACCTCGGAGTACCTGGCCACCAGGTCGAGCGGCCCGCTGAAGTCATAGTTGTTGTAGACGGCGAGCAGGTGCGAGAACGGCGGCGACTGGGCGAACAGCTGGAACGTCAGCCGGTGCCCGGCGTAGTCCGAGTTCAGCAGGTCACGGGCCAGCGCGAACAGCTTGCGCCGTTCTTCGGCCGGGATCTCCCCGATGGTGAAGTACTTCTTCAGCCAGTCGCCGGCGCCGGGGCTGTCGAACATGGCCTTGCTGGGGATCAGGCTGGCCTGGCAGCCGCACAGGTCCCGGACCAGGTGCATGACCGACGGCAGCTGGGTGGACGCGAAAACCCGGGCGGCGTACATCATTGACTGGTTCGGCATCAGCAGGCCGGCCGGGCTGGGCTCGGCGAGCTCGATCGCCGCGGTCAGGTGCGCGTTGATGCCCTCGCGGTAGCACGCGATCTGCGCGATCTTCTCCCGTACGCCCTGGTGCATGGTGACCCCGGTCGACCGGACGCTGGCGTAGGCGACGCCGAGCAGGAACCCGGCGAAGCGCTCGTAGCGCTGCACGTACGGGTAAATGCTGTACCGGTGCAGGGTGGCGCGGATGAACGCGGCCGCCTTGGTGTGCCGGTAGAAGAACACGTTCTCCCAGGGGATCTCCACGTCGTCGAAGACGATCATCGTGTCGATCTCGTCGTACCGGCTCGACAACGGGTAGTCCTCGGGCGAGCGCTGGTCCGCGAAGGCGGACCGGCACAGGTGCTTGATGCCCGGCGCGCCCATGTCAGCCAGGAAGCCAACCGCGTAGTCGCTGAGGACCTCGTTGTTCCATTCGCCGATGGTCGGCTTGACGAACGCCTGATTGGCGTAGGCGGCCGCGGTCTCGAACTTCGCGCCGCGGACCACGATGCCGTTGTCGGTCTCGCGGACCACGTGCAGCAGGACATCGGGGTCCTGGTTCTGCGGCCGCTGCGCGCGGTTGCCCTTGGGGTCGGTGTTGGCCGATACGTGGAACGGATCCAGCAACTGCGCACGCCGGACGTGGTGGGTGATGTTGGCCGAGAACGCAGGGTCGATCTCGTTCAGCACGTCCTGGCCGTCGAACAGTGACCACATTTCGCCGACCGTCTCGTCGCCCACCCGGGTGACCACGCCGCCGGCGTCGTCGAGGATCGCGTCCACCGACGCCCGCCTGGCCCGCCAGTCCTCGCGGGTGTGCGGGGGCCGCGAGGTGGTGGCGCACCGATCTCCCGTGTCCTCGTCGATGTAGGTCAGCAGGTCCGCCAGGCCGGCCTCGTGGGCCAGGTCGTAGATGCGCGCGCGCACGTTCACGATCGGCGCGAACGCCGGGTGCGTGGTAACGTCCTCGACCTGTTCGCCGTCGATCCACACCTCCCGGCCGTCGCGGAGCGAGGAGATGTAATCCCTGCCGGTTCGCAGCACGCTCGTTCCTCGGTCGAAGATCACTAGGTCGAGCGGAGCGTACCATTTAATTAGCCAGTTGGTATAGTTCACTGGCATGGTGGATGAAGCTTCTGAACAAGCCTTCGCCGACCTGGGGGAGGTCATCGCGGCCAACCTGCGACGGCTCCGCACCGCCCGCCGGATGTCGCTGGCCACCCTCGCGGCCCGGGCGGATGTCGCGAAGGCCACGCTGGCGAACCTGGAGCAGGGCCGGGGAAACCCGACGATCGAGACGCTGTGGTCGCTGGCCCTCGGCCTCGGCGCGGCCTTCAGTGACCTGCTGGAAGACCGGCGGGAGACCACGACCGCGGTCGTCCGGGCCCAGCAGGGCGTGCGGGTGCGCGGGTCGACCCAAGGCGGCCAGCTCGACCTGCGGCTGCTCGACCGGATCGAGCGCGGCGGCCTGGTCGAGATCTTCGAGATGTTCCTGCCCGCCAGGACCGACCACCTCGGCGCGCCACACGGCACCGGCGTCGTCGAGCGGGTGTTCGTGTCCGCAGGCACGATCACGGTCGGCCCGGTCAGCGACCCGATCACGCTCGGCCCGGGCGACTACGCTAGGTACAGCGGCGACGGCCCCCACGTCTACCGCTCGGCCGACGAGGACTGCCACGGCATGCTGCTGGTCGGCTACCCGCCCGCCTGAGGAGCGCATGTGACCGATTTCGGCTA
>Ga0302326_10020724_pt1 | contig 13514 bp, 13 predicted proteins | sample Palsa_T0_3_FD_202264 | JGI IMG/M metagenome (GOLD analysis project Ga0302326, IMG submission 202264) | Peat permafrost microbial communities from Stordalen Mire near Abisko, Sweden - Palsa_T0_3 | ecosystem: Environmental > Terrestrial > Soil > Palsa > Peat permafrost | place: Sweden: Abisko... | reverse complement strand
TTCGAAAACCCTGTGAGGGAGCAGACGTTGCATTGGGTTACTTAAATCGTTGTTCGTTGCTCGTTGATCGTTTGGCCATTGATTGATAAGCCTTACCGTATTTACTGCGACCTCATAGATTAGCCGTACATGCTATTTTGCTCTTTGCAAACAGGACAACCCACGAATGAACAACGGACAACAATCAACGAACAACCATCTTGTGAATAACTTCGTTGAAAACTTGTTCACAACTTTTTGTCAATTTTTTTTGTGCATTCCCTGCGACACTCTACTTTCACATCACTAAGTTAAATTTTAGCCACGAGATCAAAAGGTACCGGAAAACAAAGGGTTATTTTCTACGGAAAGTGGCCACAAAAAAACCGGTACTGATTGATTGCGTCGACGTAACGGATCCTTAGGGAAAACGGACGGGGGCACGGGACTGAGAACGGCAGTTGTAAGATTGCCGGGGCAGGTTTCACAGGGATAAAAAGCACTTGGGGTCGTACTTCGGCTAAGGTTGATGTACGACAAAGACGGGAAGAATCAAGCAATTGATCGCTTCCCGTTTTTTTTATGCGGGTGCTGGTCATAACCAATTGTTGTCTTAAGTTCATTCAGTCGTTCGGCCGCAACCCTGAATGTTGGATGCTTTTCAATTACCAATCGTCTTCGCCTGCCATTTTGAGGGTTAAGCAAAAAAACTTGTTTCGATCCTGTTCAATGGGCTATTTTCTAGTCGGATCAACAGGTAATTTTTTATATCTGCCCCACGTGATAAAACCTGCGAATAACATCAAAATTATATTGAACCCAATAACAGATTCTTCCCCTCGTAAAATGTGAAATGCGGTTGCACTTATCATTAGCAGCACAACACCCCCCGCGGCTAAAGATGTCAGGCCCGGTTTGATTTTGAGTAAGGCCGGTAGAATTATTCCAATACCACCAAGTAAGTCAAGTATTCCCAACATTCTAACAATAGGTTCCGGCAATTCACCGGTCCATTTCCATTTGGCGGAAAGTTCTGAGATAGGAGTTGCTATTTTCATAAACGCAGATATCAGCATCAGGGTCGCTGTCAACCCCTGAACAATCCATAGGGCTATGTTCAGGGCTTTATTATTTTTGGTTATTGTCACAGCATTTGATTTTTTGGTTTGAAGTTTTTCCGAACGTCACGGGCTGAACTTACTTGTCCTTCTTATTTTCTATTACCATGACTTCGATGGTTTCATTGGTTTCGTTGACATCGGCATGTTGTTTGGTCCCGGGAGGATCTGCGTCCAGCCAGTAAGCCTGCCCGGTTTTCCATACCAATTCCTTGTTCTCGCCGGTGTCTTGCCGGATCGTTAGTGTGCCGCCTTTGAGCGCAACGATAGTACGGCCGTGTTCATGCCGGTGCATCGAAAGCGGCGAGTGGGGGACTATGATCGTCTTCCACACTTTTACCTGGTCGTTCTCAAACATAGGAATACGATGAGTGACGTTCTGGGCGTTGGCCGTCAGCATGAAGGCCGTTCCAAGAAAGATTTTCGCCGAAAGACAGAAAATAGAAATCAATTTTTTCATAACAGGTATTATTTAAGGACGTTTATTGGGATTTCCATTTCGCATATAATCGGTGGAGGCGGTGTAGCATTGGGAGCTTTAATTTGTCGGCCATTAACAAATAATAACCTTTCCGTTCTGGGTTTCGCGTATTATCCAGGGCATACCGACTTGCGTTCCGCATTTTATTGTTGTTGTATGTGAGCTCTAATTGAAATCAAGCCAAATACCGGGGTCAGAGTGGAGGGAGAGTGGGCCGAGAGTGGAGGATCTTGGCTCTGTCCACTCTGTGTCCACTCTCCGTCCACTTTTGGTGCACTGTTTGGAGTGAATGAATAGCATGTTTACCCTGGTTAACAAATCCATTACTGAGCTTTATAGGGTCTATCCTTCATCTCCAATAATAATAATGTTATTGGCTTTGGCTCGGCATTTTCGATGGTGTGTGGTGGTTCGGGCTTTCCCGAATAGGCCTTCCCTTTTTCGACATTCCAAGTGACTGGCTTTTTCCCAGGGTAGGTGACGATCATTTTACCTGACTCCATAAAATACTCTACGTATTCCGGGTGGGAATGCAGAGGCTCTGTTTTTCCAGGTTGAAGAGTTATCTCAACCATTCGAAAGTGGTCATTGTCCACGAGAATTTTCTTGCCCTCTGGAGCGGCTTGTACCCAGTCTTGAGCTTTTCCTAAATTAAACAGAAGTAGAAAAGCAAAGGTCGATAAAACTGTAATAGCATTTTTCATATACTTTTTTAATTAAGATTTGCGATTATTTATTTGTTATTCCATTGGCTGTCCTAAATGTGTCAGGGGGAATGGCCTAAAATGTTGCGGTAACGCATTACCTCGATTAGGAGTAGGTGCTTTTGAGTTGTTTATTTCGTTTCGTCCACCAATAATTTAATCATATTCTAATCTTTAGGCTCCCACAATTGAATTTTATTTCCTTCCATATCTAAAATATGAACAAATTTTCCATAATCATATGTTTCAATTTTGTCTACGATCGTTACGTTTTCCTTTCTTAATTCTTCAACCAATACTTCTAAATTTTCCACTCTATAGTTGATCATAAAGTCTTTTGTTGAAGGCTCAAAATATTTTGTGTTTTCTGCAAAGGGATTCCACTGGGTAAGTCCCTTCTTAGTACCGTCATCTATCTCCCGCCATTCAAAGCTTGTTCCATATGGGCTCGTGTCAAACCCGAGGTGTGTTTTATACCATTCGTTAATTGCTTTTGGGTCTTTGCATTTGAAGAAAATGCCTCCAATTCCTGTTACTTTTTTCATTTTTGTAAATTTATAGTTGTTAGAAATGATTGTATTAAAGGCGAAACCTAATAGAAATGAAGTCGCAATTAATGTTGTTGTCAATAAGGTCTTTTTCATTGTCTCTAAGATTAAAATTTCAAAATTAAACTTTTTTGTTTTTGTAACTGACACTTGAAGTCTGTCTTATGTTTACCGCTTTGTGTGTACCCATGGCACGACTCAAATCCAGACCATCAGTTAACTCTGGTGGGCCGTCTACTGTCCTACGAAACTAAACGTGGGACGAAGATAAAACTTAAACCTTGCTCGTCACCACACCCTTGCAGAAACATTTTGTTGGCAGTAGTAGGGCCCTTCTCCACATTTCATTCGTAGCCGTGTCTTTCGTCCCCCGTTAATGTTACACCTCTCTTTATAATTCAGTCGTGCGGTGGGGCATTTTTCATTGACTACGTTATCCACTTACACGACACTGAGCGCGGCCAGGCAATGTGTGTGCGATTTAGTTATGCTATTTCTTATGGTCTCACAGCACTTGAAATACCTAATTCTGGATGCTTCTTATTTTCTTTGTCAAGTAGTAAACCGCGACGGAACAATAAAGCCGTTCACTTGTCCACCTGGGAAATCTTTGTTAGTAGAGTGCCACCCGTTAGATGACCAAATTGTCCTGGCTCTATTACTGCCAACGTTTAAATGCAGGCGGGGGCTTACGAAGGGTTTTCTATCCCACGTGGGCGAACATAAATAGTAGTTTACTTTTGAATGGCACGACATTGGAGGAAATTTCAAAGAAGTTTGGATCATTCCTTACCAAAGTCCCAAAGGCAGTGACTCTGCGGGACGAACGACCAACGACGAACGACCAACGACCAACGACCAACTAACCTAAAACCATTTCTTAAACTTAAAATACCGGATCATCACGACCGTCATCAGGATCATCACAAACCACACCGCCGGATATCCCCACCGGGAATGCAATTCCGGCATAAACTCAAAATTCATTCCGTAAACGCCTACAACAAACGTCAACGGCATAAAAATCGTCGAAAAAATGGTGAGCACCTTGATGATTTCATTCATCCGCGTATTGAGCGTGTTGATATGAATGTCCATCAGGCTTGACGTCAGGTCTTTATAGGTGTCCAGACTGTCAATCAGGTGAACGACATGGTCGTAGATATCGGAGAAAAAACGGGTATTGGAGGTTTCAATGAATCCCGATTCATCTTTAAGAAGTTTGCTGAGCGCATCCCGCAAAGGATAAAGCGCCTTCCGCAGGTAAATCAACTCTTTCTTTAATTGTTGAATACGCTGAAATTCGTTTTGAGAAGGATTATGGTAAACAGCATCCTCGATGGCCTCAATTTGCTCGCCGATGTTATCAAGGACTTCATAATAATTGTCAACAATAATGTCGGCAAGCCGATATAACAAATAGTCGGCTCCTTTTTTTCTTGCCCGACCCTGATCTAGCCGGATTCTCTCGCGGAAGGGCCCAAAACGATCTCCTTCTATTTCCTGGAAGGACAGCAGGAAATCTTTTCCCAGCACAAAACTGATCTGCTCATAGTTAATGACATTTTCTTCAATCCGGTGAAGCATCTTCAGCGTGAAGAAAAGGTAGGCATCGAACTCCTCGGCCTTCGGTTGGTGGTCGGAAGTAATATCTTCCAGCAGCAAGGAGTGCAAATTAAAATGTTCGCCTATTTTGCGGATGATTTCGCGATCCTGGAGGCCATCCAGGTTAACCCAGTTCACATACCCGGGTTTGATCTTGCCCAGGAGATCGTCGGCTCCCAACCCATCGTACTTTTGATAATCCTTTTCGTTGAACTGGATCAGTTCAAAGATGATCTTGTTGCCGTCATTAAGTTCTTTAACGAGTTGAAGGTTTTGATCTCTTGGTTTTTTTTGCGCCATGGAGAAAGTTCAGGATTTCTTTACGGGAAGGAACAGGCGGTGAAGGCCGGCGATATCTACGCCCTCCCTGATAAAGCGTTCTTTGATGGTTCTCAAAACGGCACATTTTAATTCAAAACCTTCCGAAGAGTTTCGCGCCCACGCATACCCGCGAAGTTGTACTCCGGTGTCGGTAAAACCAATGACCCTGACCATCACCTGCGGTTCCTCTCCCGACAATTCGTCCGCCGAGCGGTTGTCGATACAAAAAGGATGGGCCACGGATTCTTCCTGAATAATGCGAACGGCCGTACTGATATCCGATTCAAAAGTGATATTTGCTTCAATATAGATAATCACCTTTTCGTCGGTGCTGGTCGAATTGACAATGGTTTCGTTACTGATGACCGCATTGGGAATGATGATACGCTTGTTTTCAAAATCCTTGATCACGGTGTGGCGAAGGGTAATGTCCTCCACATCCCCCGTATAGTTTTGCCCGACTTTGATCCTGTCCCCGACACTGAATGGCCGGAAGATGACCAGAAAGATGCCGCTGATGATATTGGAAAAGGCAGACTGGGATGCAAAGCCCACGATGGCAGCCAGTACGCCGGCACCGGTAATCAAGGTGGTGCTAAAGGCATGCAACGCCGGAATGGAACGGAAGATAATAATCGCTGCCAGCAGGAAAATAAAAAAGTCGAGGGCATTTTTAAAAAAATTGTACCGCGTGGGATCGACCTTGAGCTTCAGGGCAGAGGCCCTGAGAAAGCGGCCCATGATATATCTCAATATCCGGCCAACAATGAAGGCCACGGCAAGTACGATAATGGCGAAAATCAACTGTTCCCACTGTTTGTCTATGACCTTCATGGTTCGAAAGTAGTAAATAGTCTAACGTCCATAGCCATCCCTCTTAATTTTTTGAATGGCTAAGCGACATCGGACCTGTGGACTATCGCCCTGATTCCGTATTATTGCAGTCCATGTCCAATCGCCTGGAGGATATCAAAGCACCCATCGCTCGTGAAATGGATGAGTTTGAACAAAAGTTTCGCTCCTCCATGCATACACGTATCCTTTTGCTCGATAAAATCATGACTTACATTGTGAAGCGCAAGGGGAAACAAATGCGACCTATGTTTGTGTTTCTTAGCGCGGGTACCTGTGGAACGATTACCGAGTCTACCTACCGGGGAGCTTCCCTGATCGAGCTGCTTCATACGGCCTCCCTCGTCCACGACGATGTCGTTGATGATGCGAATTACCGTCGGGGTTTCTTTTCGGTGAATGCGTTATGGAAGAATAAGATCGCCGTGATCGTCGGTGATTTTTTGCTTTCCCGCGGGCTGATTCTCGCCGTTGAAAACAAGGATTTCAACCTGCTCGGAATTGTGTCCGATGCGGTAAAAGAAATGAGCGAGGGCGAACTATTACAGATCGAAAAAGCGCGTCATTTAGACATTAGTGAAGAAGTTTATTATGAGATCATCCGGCAGAAGACCGCCTCCCTTATCGCGTCGTGCTGCGCCGTGGGAGCCAGTTCTTCGGGAGCCTCTCCGGAAATGGTAAATACCATGCGGATTTTTGGCGAGAACATCGGCATGGCTTTTCAAATTAAAGACGATCTTTTTGATTTTGGAGAGGATGAAATTGGCAAGCCGCTAGGCATCGACATCAAAGAAAAGAAAATGACTTTGCCGTTGATTTACGCGTTGTCACGATCCGCGTGGGCGGAGAAAAGGAAAATCATGAGTATCGTAAAAAATGAAAGTACAAATCCCCGGAAAGTACGCGAGGTGATCAGTTATGTAAAGGAATCCGGAGGAATTGATTATGCCAAGCAATCGATGAACCGGTTTCATCAGAAAGCGACGGAGATATTAAACACCTTGCCATTCTCTGTTTATAGGACATCTCTTGAACAGTTGGTTCGGTTCACAATTGAACGGAAGAATTAAAATTTTTTGTACGACCGGCTCTTTCTCGCCCCGCTTCAAGGATAGCATAGTTTTTCAAGTCTTCAAAGGTGGACATGTCGAGGTATTCGGTGGCAGGTCCCGTGCGGTCGGGAATGTATTGACCTTCGCTTTCCCACCATCGTTTGGCGCCATCCCGCGCCGCGTTTTTGTCAACTTCAAAATAATTGATAATGGAGTCAGAAATAATCCAGGGCTTTGAGACGGTGGCGTATTTCTCAAAGATCATGCTTCGCATTTGGGTGCCACTCGATTGATTTTTGAAATGGGAAACCGTGTAGGACATCGTTTCCGGTTCAGTCATGATCATGTCCCAATATTTCCTGGAAGAAACGATCTGGGCTGTGGTCAGCAGGTAGCCATATCCGGGTTCGATAGGCTCTTTTGTAATGTTACAGGAAGCTTTGAATTCTTTCTTTTTTTTCCCGAAAAAAGTATTTAATAAGGCCATAGCGTCAGGTATTTACTCATTAGATACTCCATTGACCCCAAATAGTTGCATCCGGGATTGAATTTATTGTGCAAACCCTCAAAATCATGTATTGGATTGTGTTTTGACAAAAGACACTCAGTCCCTTTATTTGGAACCTGCGGGTTGTTTTCGCTTTTGGAATTTTTCGTAGTTGCTCAGGAATTCATCCAGTTTCTCGACCGGCAATTTCCGGGCAATTACTTTTCGCTTGTCGTCGAGAATGTAAATCGTTGGAAACGTTTCAGCATAGTAGAGTTTGGTGTAATGCTCCTTCAGGTAGCTTCGCGGGCCATCGACGGTAATCCACGTCATCTTCATTTCTTTGATGTAATTTTTTAATTTTTGAAGGGACGTGTCACTGGATACGGCAAACACTTCCAGGTCATATTTGGTCTTATTTTTATTGTAGAAGTCAACTAATTTCGGCGACTCCTGGCGGCAGTGGCCGCAGTCCGGATCAAAGAAATAAATGATGGTGTATTTCTTTTTAATATCGTAAAGCGACCGGGGCTGCAGATTTTGGTCCTGCATGAGCAGGTTTGGAGCGGTGTGACCGATCTGAGCACGGCTAAGTTTGTCAGCGTATTCTTTCAGATTTTTCTTGTACTGAGCATTGGCCCAGTAGTCCATCTCTCCGGAGGCAAAATACTTTGTGTAGATATTGACAAATACTTCATCAAGCCCCATGATGGATGGAGCCTGGTAGAGATAGGCACAGGTAGACACCATGTATTTATAGGTCTCCGGATTTTTCTTTGCTTTGGCGACAAGACCATCAATCGCTTTGGTTATGGTATCGGGTTGCGGAAGAAACAGTTTTTCGAGGTATTCTTTTACTTTGTCCTGATAGCTGGGAAATTGTTTCGGCATCCTTAAAAACGCGTCGTCCGACAAGTCATAGTTGTCGAAGAAATGCTGGCGGTAGTATTTCAATTGGAACGATGAGTCAATGTTGCCGTTGGCTTTCTTTGGAGGATCCGGGATTTCGATGGGTCTCACCGCTTTCAGGATTCGGGCTGTCAGCGTAGTGGGGTATTGTCCAATGATGTTGTTCTGGTAGGCCATCACCTTATCATTTACTTTGCTGAAGCCTTCCCGGGCTTGTTTCTTTTTCTGCTCGTCCTTCAACGTGGTATCCTGCAAAACCTTTTTGAAAGGCTCAGCCTCCCTGAGTCGGTCTGCCGTGAACAGCAGATTTTCAAAAAAGAGCTTATTATCATCATCCCCTTTGACGACCATGTCTTTGATGTAGTCGTCACTCGAGGTCTCCATTTTAAAATGCTGGTTATTTCCGATGACAAAACCCTCCGGAAACACACGCGTCTTGTTGAGGACTAAAAAATACATTCCCTGGTCCAGGTTTTTTTTTCCGTCGAAGGTGAATTCACCTTTGCTGTTAACACGAGCCGTGTCCTTTAGGAATGTGCTCTCGCCAAAATAATAGCCCAGATAAACGGTGGTGTCCTTCCAGCCTTTTATCTTGAAATCAAGTTTATACCCGGTTTGGCCAAAGGCCGTCTGGATGACCAATGCCAGGATTATCGAAAACAGAAAGCGCATAAATTTTAGAGGTTCAATTTACAAATGTCCGAATTTCGCCGATCTTTTCAACGGCAAATAGCCTTCTCTATTTCCTTTTAACAATGCATTAAACAATTTTAACGTAAAACTATTGTTTGAAGTCGGAAGACTGCAGACAATAGTACTACTTTTGTGCGCGAAAAATGTCCATCCATATCCATCATCTGACCAAGATTTACGGCCGTCAACAGGCAGTGAATAATATTTCCTTTTCAGTGCGGGAAGGGGAGATCGTTGGTTTTCTCGGCCCCAATGGTGCAGGAAAGTCAACGACGATGAAAATCGCTACCGGATACCTGCCACCCACAAGCGGGGAAGTCATCGTCGCCGGCTTTGATGTAACCGCGCGGCCGATGGAAGCCAAAAAAAATACGGGATACCTCCCGGAACACAATCCGTTGTATTTGGATATGTATGTGCACGAGTACCTGGCGTTTTCCGGGCGTATTTTTGGATTTACAGGAAATGGCTTGAGGCAAAGGATTACTGAAATGATCGACCTCTGCGGATTAAATGGAGAGCAAAACAAAAAAATAGAATCGCTGTCCAAGGGATACCGTCAGCGTGTGGGTTTGGCACAGGCGCTGATCCATGATCCGAAAGTGCTTATCCTTGATGAACCGACGTCCGGACTTGATCCCAACCAAATTACTGAAATCCGGAAACTGATCAAAAGCATCAGCCTGAATAAGACCGTCATTTTCTCTACGCACATTATGCAGGAAGTCCAGGCCCTGTGCGACCGGGTGATTGTCATTCACCAGGGTGAAATTGTGGCCGATGACCGGCTTGAAAATATTCTTCGGAGAAAGTCGGGAACTATCGTCATCGTCGTGGAATTCGAAGGAGGAGTGACCGCTCTGGATTTGAAGGCTATCTCTGAAGTCGATAAAATAGAAGAATTGTCTGGCTACAAATTCAGGATAACCGGTAGACCCGGAGTTGATTTGCGACCGGAAATTTTACGTTTTTCATCGGAACGGAGAGTTTCATTGCTTGGATTTACTCAGGAGACAAGTTCACTGGAAAGCATCTTTAAAGAGTTGACCTCCGTAACTGCCGTTGAAGATCAATCCGTTGCCCCATGATCCGAATCTTCCAGAAAGAATTTAATAATTTTCTTAATTCATTGATCGCATACATGGTCATCGGTGTGTTCCTGACGGCCATTGGATTGTTAACCTGGGTATTCCCCGAAACGTCGGTTCTTGATAACGGATATGCCAATCTGGACACACTTTTTTCCATGGGACCCTACGTATTTATTTTTTTGATTCCGGCCATTACCATGAAAAGTTTTGCGGAGGAAAAGAAGTTAGGTACCCTGGAGTTATTGCTGACGAAACCATTGACCGACTGGCAAATTATTATGGGTAAATTTCTGGCCTCCTTTGCCCTCGTTCTCGTTGCCCTGGCTCCGACATGGATGTATTACTTTTCCGTGTGGCAATTAGGTAGCCCGTCGGGGAATATCGACACGCCGGGTGTGATCGGTTCCTACCTGGGGTTGACGCTGTTGGGCGGCGTCTTTTGTTCCATTGGCATACTGGCTTCATCACTCACCACCAATCAAATCGTTGCATTTATTCTGGCAGCCTTTTTTTGTTTTATTCTTTATTCGGGTTTCGATTCCTTGTCGTCGCTGATGAGTTCGGGATCCCAGGCGCTACAAGTGAAACAATTGGGGATCGTCTATCACTATGAGGCGATGAGCAAAGGCCTTGTCGACAGTCGCGATGTAATTTATTTTTTTAGCTTAATCGGTCTTGTCATTTTGTGCACCAAAACAGTCTTGGGAAGCCGGCAATGGCATTAATGCGATGTACGCCACGAAGATCATGAGCACCTGGAAACAAAGCAAACAAGTTGGCGACTGGCTCTTGCTGGCCAATGGGATTGTCTTTGTGGGGCTCCTCAATTTGGCGGCTTCCACCGGTTTTTTCCGGTTGGACCTCACCGAAGAAAAACGTTACACAATACAGGAATCCACAAAGCGGTTATTGCGCGACCTCGATGACCATGTCTATGTAGAAGTTTTTCTCACCGGAGATCTGAATCCTGAATTCAGGCGGTTTCAAAATTCGGTGAGAGAAACGCTGGAGGAGTTCAGAGTTTATTCCAACAACAAAGTGGACTACGTTTTTACGGATCCTGCTTCCGCTGTCGGCGAAAAGGCGAAAAATGAATTCATGAAGGGACTCACGGCCAAAGGTATTCAAGCCATGCGGGTGTTTGACAATAAAGAGGGTGAGCGAGTGGAGAAAATTGTTTTTCCCGGCGTTCTGATATCCTACGGCGGTATGGAAACCGGTGTAATGTTGCTGAAGGGCAACCGTACTCAAAATGCGCAGGTAGTGATCAATCAGTCGATTGAAGGAGTTGAATTTGAACTTGCCAGCGCCATCCACAAGCTGACCAATGCCCATCGAAAACGAATTGGCCTCATCAAGGGTCATGGGGAATTGGACAGCCTGAAAATTGCCGGGCTGAACAGTTCGCTGTTTGAACAATATGATGTATTTGATGTTACACTCCTTCATAAGAAATCGATTCTCAACTATGACGTGCTGATTATTGCCAAGCCCACGGAAACTTTTTCCGAATCCGATAAATTCAAACTTGACCAGTACATCATGAAAGGGGGAAAAGTTATTTTTCTTCTCGACCGCTTGGATGCCGCAATGGACAGTGCCTCACGTGATAATTACTACGCTTTTCCCTATGAATTGAAGCTGGACGATCAACTCTTCCGCTACGGAGTCCGGATTAATCAGGATTTAATCCAGGACAGGAGTTCGGCCACATATCCTGTAGTGGTGGGTCAAAACGGTAATCAGCCGCAGCTGATGCAAATGGAGTGGCCCTTCTTTCCGTTGATTACCCATTATGCCGTCCATCCGATCACCCGAAACCTGGATGCCACCTGGATGAGATTTGTCAGCAGCATCGACACCGTGAAGGCAAAAGGAATAAAGAAAACCCCTTTGCTTTTTACGTCTCAATACACCCATAAATCGGGTGCCCCCGTAAAAATCAGTATCGATGATTTGCGAAAAAAAATTTCGCCGGAGAATTTTATGGAAGGACCTATTCCGGTGGCGTACTTACTGGAAGGAGAATTTACATCCGTTTACAAAAACCGGTTTCCCCCGGCTGGTGTAGATACGTCCCAATTTTCAAAAAAAAGTAAGCCAACAAAAATCATCGTCATCGCAGACGGGGACGTGGCGAGGAATGATGTGAACCCGCGCACGGGTCAGCCGCAACCGCTGGGATTCGATCCTGTTTCCGGATATACGTTTGCCAATCAGGATCTGCTTCTGAATATGGTGGCGTTTCTTGCGGATGAACATGGCCTGATCAGTGCCCGCAGCAAAGAAGTAAAGATCAGACCTCTTGACAAAGAGAAGGTAAAAAACGAGCGATTGTTTTGGCAGACCGTCAATTTGACGGCACCCGTTATCGTGCTGATCATTTTTGGAGTAATCAGGACGCTGCTGCGGAAAAGAAGGTACTCCCGGTTTTGATTATGCAGGAACAGAGAAACATACGACTGCTGATTTTGCTTGGGGTACTCACCGCGGCTACACTAATGACTTATTTTTTTTTACAGGATGGAGACCGGGCGGTCGTTGACCCTGCGCTATTCCGAGCTGAAAACCTGTCCAAAATTGACCACGTCGTCCTGGAATCTAAAAATAAGAAAGTCGATTTGCGTTTCGACGGGAAGCGATGGAAAGTAAATGACCGGTTCGATGCGAGCGCGCATTTAATCGACTTTCTGTTTGCCACCCTGGAGAAAGCCGTTCCCAAACATCCGGTGGCCCTTCATCAACGTGACTCCGTTTACCAGAGGCTGGACATTTTCGGCACAACGGTTAGTCTTTTCGAAGGATCGGTTTTGCAAATGCAGTTTAGGGCCGGGGGAAATGCCTCTAAAACCGAGGCGTATTTTAAGACGGGCAAGAAGAGTGAGGCCTACCTGATGGCATTTCCGGGATACCGGGCCTATGTGTCGCAGATTTTTGAATTAGATGAAAACGTCTGGCGCGACAAGAGAATCTTTAATTTTAACTGGCGAAATTTTAAAACGCTGACGGTGAAATTTCCTTCCGATCCGGCATCCGACTTTGAGATCGGAAAACAAGGCCGGTTCTTTGGGGTGATCGGATTGGATAAGCCGGATACGGCAAAAGTCAATACTTTCCTGGACGATGTTTCGTTGCTGGCGGCTGATCAAATTGTGGTGGCGGGTTCCTCGCGGGTGTACGATAGTCTTGTCAAATCCACTCCTTTACTTGCCTTCGAAGTTCGGGACATTATGGATCGATCGTATCGGCTTGTCTTGTTTTCCGGATTGCGGGGCGACAGATACCTAATCGGAAAGGCATTTGATGGTGAGACAGTCCTTTTTGATCGCAAAAAGGCATTTGCCATTTATAAAAAGCGCGGTTATTTTAAAGGGAAGTAGATAACCCGTTACGCTGGATAAATGCGGGATTTAATTGGTCTCCCAAACCTCACTGCGTTTCCATAATTGCTTTTTCTTTCTACCTTTACCGGCATCCTGGGTACACGTAAAAACCACTGATTTGAAATGAAGTTCATCGTTAATTCAAGCTATCTGCTGAAGCAATTGTCCAATATCAACGGGGTGATCACCACAAACCCGGTTGTTCCCATCCTGGAAAATTTTCTCTTTGAGATTGATAAGTCAACGCTGACCGTCACGGCGTCCGACTTACAAACGTCGATGATTACGGAG
>Ga0302326_10020723_pt1 | contig 13515 bp, 9 predicted proteins | sample Palsa_T0_3_FD_202264 | JGI IMG/M metagenome (GOLD analysis project Ga0302326, IMG submission 202264) | Peat permafrost microbial communities from Stordalen Mire near Abisko, Sweden - Palsa_T0_3 | ecosystem: Environmental > Terrestrial > Soil > Palsa > Peat permafrost | place: Sweden: Abisko... | reverse complement strand
GCTCTTTGCCGGGAGCGATGGAAGCGAGATTGCCCAGCACCTGTTGGCCCCGCCCCGCCCCGGGACCAGTTGACGAGGCCGCGCCAGCCACAGCGCCGGGCGCGGCGCCAGGCGCCACCGCCGTATTCATCGCGGCCGCCTGATCCGACGCCGATGCGCTGGTCACCGGCAGGCTCTCCAGCTCAGCCAGCGTATCCAGCCCATACTGCGGCGTCTGAATCGCGATGTTGTACGAAACGCCGTTCTTGGGATCGAGATAGAAGCTGGGCGTGGTTTGGAAGCTGCCGCTCAGCGCCACCAGCAGGCTGGTGGCTACATCTTTCTGCGAGAGGCCCACGGCCTGCGCGCGGGTGCGGTCCACGTTCACCGTCATCTTGGGGTAATCGAACGGTTGCTGGATGCGCACATCCGCGGCGCCGGACACATAGCGAACCTGGTTGGCCATGCGCTCAGCCAGCGCGCGATTGCCGTAGAGATCGGGCCCCACGATCTGAATGTCGATGGGCGCCGAGAGGCCGAAGTTGAGAATCTGCGTGACGATATCCACGGGCAGCATGTAAAACGTCACGCCGGGATACTCGCGAGCCAGCGTGGAGCGCAGGTGGTCGACATAAGCGTCGGTGGGATGGTGATCTTTGGTGAGCTGCACCTGGATGTCGGCGTCGGCCGGCCCGATGGGCGCCGAAGTCGAGTAGGAAAGATTCAGCCCCGAATACGGCAACCCGATGTTATCGAGAATCGTGACCAGCTCGCGCTGCGGAATCTCGCGCCGGATGGTGGCATCGATGTGATCGCAGAGCGCGGCCGTCTCTTCAATGCGCGTGCCGGTGCGGGCGCGCACGTGGATCTTGAACTGGCCCGCATCCACGGAGGGAAAAAAGTCGCGCCCCAGCCAGGGCAGCAGCAGCCCGACCGAGGCCACGGCAAAGACCGCGAACAGGACCAGAAAAACGCCGGCGCGATCGACGCACAGAGTCAGCAGCCGCAGGTAGCTGTGGCGGAATTTTTCGAATTGCCTCTCAAATCCCAGCTGAAAGCGGATGAACGGGTTTCGGCTGTGGTGCTTGCGTGCGACCTGCGCATCGTCGTGCTCCTTCAGCAGGTATTTGGCCATGGTGGGCACCACCGTGCGCGAGAGCAGGTAGCTGGCCAGCATGGCAAAGACCACCGCCTCGGCCAGCGGCACAAACAGGTAGCGCGCCACGCCGCTCAGCAGGAACATGGGCACAAACACAATGCAAATCGCCAGGGTTGACACCAGCGCCGGCGTGGCGATTTGCGCGGCGCCATCGAGAATCGCCTGCTCGATCTCCTTGCCCGACTCGAGATTGCGGTTGATGTTTTCGATCTCGACCGTCGCGTCGTCCACCAGGATGCCCACCGCCAGCGCCATGCCGCCCAGCGTCATGATATTGACGGTCTCGCCCAGCGCATAGAGCGCGGCAAAGGAGCACAGGATCGAGAGCGGGATGGAGACCGCGATGATCAAGGTGGAGCGAAAACTGCCGAGAAAGACCAGAATCATGATGGCGGTGAGGCAGGCGGCGATGATGGCCTCGCGCACCACGCCGTTGATGGCGCTGCGCACAAAGATCGACTGGTCCGAAAGCGGGTCGATGTGCAACTGCGGCGGGAGCTGGCTCTTGATGCCGGCGATTCTGTCCTGGACGCCCTTGATGATGTCCAGCGTGGAAGACGAGCCGGTCTTCATGATGCTCATCAGCACGCCACGCTTGCCGTCCACGCGCACAATGTTGGTCTGCGGGGGAAAGCCGTCTCGCACGTGGGCTACGTCGCGAATGTAGATCACCGCGCCGTTCACCGCCTTGATGGGCAGGTTGTTCAGATCGCTCACCGCGTCCGGCGCCGAGTTGGTCTCGATCGCGTATTCGAAACGGTCGATCTTCATGGTGCCCGAGGGCGCGATCAGGTTTTGCGCCGAGACGGCGTTGACCACATCCGCCGGCGACAACCCCTTGGCCTGCAGCGCGTGCAGGTCGAGATCCACCTGGATCTGGCGCTGCTTGCCGCCATAGGGAAACGGCGTCTGCGCGCCCTCGATGGTGGCTAGCTGGGTGCGAATGTTGTTGGTGCCCATGTCGTTCAACTGCTGCTCGTTCAAGCCCTGGCCTGAAAGCCCCAGCTGCAGCACCGGCACGCTCGATGCGTTGTATTGAATGATGAAGGGCGGCGTGGTGCCGGGCGGCAACTGCCGCAACTGCACCTGGCAGATGGCGGTAACCTGGGCCACCGCGCTGCCGATGTTGACGTGCGGCTGGAAATATATCTTGATGAGCCCGATGCCGTTCAGCGACTGCGACTCGATGTGCTCGATGTCGTTGACCGTGGTGGTCATGCCGCGCTCGCTGTTGAAGACGATGCGCGTCGACATTTCCTGCGCGGAAAGGCCCGCGTATTGCCACACCACCGTGACCACCGGGATGTCGATGTTGGGAAAGATGTCCGTCGGCATCGACTCGATGCTGAAGACGCCAAGGATCAGGATCAAAAGCGCAAAGACGGCAAAGGTGTAAGGCCGCCTGAGCGCAAGCCGGACAATCCACATCATAGGGCTGGTATTTGCTCCTGAGCCGGCGTGCTCGCTCCGGGATGGCGTGCGGCCCCGGTGCCGATGGCCGGCTCGATCGATGTACCTGGTCCGGCATCAATACCGGCTCGATGGTTCTTGCCGCCCGGCGGTGACTCCGCTCAGGCCCATTTCAACGGACAGGTTGAAATAACCATGGTAGACGAATTTACTGGCCAAAAACTTGTATGGGGACAAAAGGGATTCGTCCGCATGGGTTTTTGACGGATGGAATGGGGCAAAAGATGCAATTTTGGCTGGGCGGCATCCCGGCATGTGAGCCGGCGGGAATACAAAAGGGCCACTCGAAGAGTGACCCTTCGAATAACCGAAGGATGTGTATGCCTGGGTAGCGTGTTCTTTCCAGACCTCAACCCTTCTGTCTATATATTGACAGAATCCGGTCGGACTCGGCCTACACCGCCAGCAGCGCCACCACCACCACGCCTACCCCCACCGCCAGGCTCACCCGATCACGCATGGCAAAGATCACCGGGTCGTCGTCCAGCTCTCCCCGGGAGGCCAGCAGCCACACGCGGCTGAGCCAGTAGACCAGCAGCGGGACGATCATCCACAGCCGGCCGGCGTGCTTGTAGAGACTCTCCACATCGGGCCGCGCAATGTAGATGGAAAACACCAGCACCGCGGCATACGCGCTGGCGGTGCCAAAGGCGCGAATCTGCTCGAGGTCGGCCACCAGGTAGCCGCGGCCGTGGGTGGCAGCGATGCCGCGCTCGCGCAGGTTTTCCAACTCGCTGAAGCGCTTGACCATGGCGAGCGACAGAAACAGGAAGCTTGAAAAGCCCGCCAGCCAGTGGGAGATTTGAGTGCCTGTGGCCGCGCCGCCAGCCAGCATGCGCAGCGTGTAAAGGCCCGACAGCATCAGCACGTCCACGAGAGCCACGCGCTTGAGATAGAACGAATAGGCAATGGTCGAGACAATGTAAATAGCCAGCCACGCGGCAAAGGCCGAGGGCAGCAGCGGCAGCAGCGCCAGCGAGGCCGCCACCAGCAGAGCGGCCAGCCCGAGGCCGGCGGCCACGCCCAGGTCGCCCGCCGCGAAGGGCCGCAGGCGCTTTCCCGGATGCCGCCGGTCGCTATCGATGTCGAGCATGTCGTTGAAGAGGTAGTTGGCCGAAGCCATGAAGCTGAAGCAGAAAAACGCGGCGATCGCCCTGGCCACAAGGACGCGCTGCAGGTTGTGCGAGAGCAGCAGCGGCAACAGCAGCAGCAGGTTCTTGGCCCACTGGTGAAAGCGGATGGCCTTGATCACCGTGCGCCCCAATGGCCGGCGATCGATGAACGTGCGGGCCACCGGGATTCGCCTCATGCGCACGGCCGCGCGAAGCCCTGGCGTGGGATTGGCCAGCATGGCCTGGCGCGCGGAGGTGAGCAGCGGCAGGTCGGCGGTGGAGTTGCCCACGTAGTCGAATGCCGAGGGCCGGCTCGTCCTCGATGCGGTCTGGCTGGATAGGCCGTGGCCGAATTTACTTTCGAGCATCGCCAGCTTGCGGCTGCTGGTCAGGTTGGTTTGGCCGTCGGAGGCCAGCACGCCGTCAAATATGCCGAGATGAACAGCCACGCGATTTGCCAGCGATTCGTCCGCGCCGGTGGCCAGCCAGAGGGCGCGGCCCGCGCGCCGCTGCCCTTGCAGCCAGCGCAGCAGTTCGCTGTTGTACGGCAGCCGGACCACGTCGAGCGGAGCCCGCCGCGCCACTTCGCGCTTGAGGCGCGCCTTGCCGTGGGCCAGCCACAGCGGCAGCCGCCACAACTCGGCCGCATGGGAGCGCGCAAACTGGCACAGCTCATCCAGCAGCGAGTCGGACTTGATCAGCGTGCCATCCAGATCCACGCACAGCGGCGGCTGCGCGGGCTCAGACGCAATCCCGGCAGCCGCAGTCGCGGTTTCGGTGTGCTTGTTGGCAACATTTTCAGGCAAGCGGAGTCCTCGCGCGGATTTGCGGCGCCGCAAACCTGCGCAGAAACAAGTCGATTATAGCGGCGGCGTTATGCGGCGTTGATGGCCACCACCTTGCCGTCGCGGAGGCTCTTGATATCGCGCATGGGCGGCTGGCCAAAGAAGCGGCTGTATTCGCGGTTGAACTGGCTCACGCTTTCATAGCCCACCTCGTAGGCCGCGCTGGTGGCGTCGATGCCGTCCATCAGCATGCGCTGCCGCGCCATTTGCAGGCGCAGCCGCTTCTGATATTGCAGCGGGCTCATCGCCGTCAATCCGCGAAACTGATGGTGCAGCGTGGAGACTCCCATGCGCGCAACGTCGGCCAGGTCCTCGATTCGCAGCGGCTTGGCGTAGTTGGCGCGCAGCCACGCAATGGCGCGAGCGGTTCTGTGGCTCAGGTCGCCCGTGGTGACGATGGCGCGCAGCCGCTCACCCTGCGGCGTTCTGAGAATGCGGTAGACGATTTCGCGCTGGATCAGGTGGCTGAGGAATGGGATGTCTTCCGGCGTTTCAAGAAGGTCGATGAGCCGTGAACACGCGCCCAGCAAGCCGGTTGTGGTCTCGCCGACCGCAATGCCGCGCGGCTGCGCCGGAGTGCCCGATTCGGGCATCTCCTCGCGACTCACGACCTCGCGCACGGTCGGCATATCGAGGCGCAGAAACATCGACAGCATGGGCGCCTGCTCCGACGCCTCAACGATCTGGCTCTCGGCCGGCACGTCGATCGACGAAAGCAGAAACGACGAATCGTCGCAGTGGTAGACGGCGCCGCCGAGATTGACGCGTTTGCGGCCCTGGGCAAAGACCGTGAGGCTGGGCTCGTAGGTGGCCAGAAAGCACGCGGTGGGCGTGGTTCGGCGATAAAGCGACAGGCCCGGAATGGGCGTGGCATTTGCACCCGGCTCAGGCGCATGGGCTGCGATCTGGCGCGCCAGGCGCTCTCGCATCTCCACCACTGCCGGGCTCTGCTCTTTGCGTTTCTCAGCCCGTCTGACCATCGTGTCTCTCCTTCTTCAGCCTACTGCGAAATCGGCGCTTGTGTGCACAAAATCCGATCTTCAAACAGGATCAGGCAAAGAATTGGCAGGATCGGGAAAGCGCTGGCAACCGCCCGCTTCGTAATATCGAAATCGAAGAGGGCACCCTGTGCACCCCGACGCATTTGAGATCATTGGCCTATTGCATGCGCCGTGGCGCATCGGATAATTTGGCTTCCCAGAAAGGGAGACTCCATGTATAGCGCGAAAGCCTATTCCGTTTCGAGCGCAACATCGCCGTTTGCTTCCACCACCATCGCGCGGCGCGATCCCACCGAGCATGACGTACAGATCGAGATCCTCTTCTGCGGCATCTGCCACTCCGATCTTCACCAGGCGCGCAACGAGTGGAGCGGCGTGATGCCGACCGTCTATCCCTGCGTGCCGGGCCACGAGATTGTGGGCCGCGTGACCAGGGTGGGCTCGGCTGTCACCAGATTCAAGCCCGGCGACCTGGCCGCGGTCGGCTGCCTGGTCGACTCCGACGGCACATGTCCAGAGTGCCAGGCCGGATTCGAGCAATTCTGCCCCAACATGACCCTGACTTACAACTTCCCAGACAAGCACACCGGGGGCGTGACGTACGGCGGCTACTCCGACAGCATTGTGGTCAAAGACCATTTTGTGCTTCGGGTTCCTGGCAATCTCGATCTGGCTGGAACCGCGCCGCTGCTCTGCGCGGGCATCACAACTTACTCGCCCATGCGCCATTGGAACGTGACGGCGGGCAAGAAGGTGGGCATTGTCGGCCTCGGCGGGCTCGGCCACATGGGCGTCAAGTTCGCGCATGCGTTCGGAGCGCACACGGTCGTTTTCACCACGTCTCCCGGCAAGAAGGACGACGCGCTTCGTCTCGGCGCCGATGAGGTTGTTCTCTCCCGCGACGCGAATGAGATGCAAAAGCACGCCGGCAGCTTCGACTTCATCCTCGACGCTGTGGCCGCCGAACACGACATCAACGCGTATATCAATCTGCTTCGCCGCGACGGCAATCTCACCATGGTGGGCGCGCCTGAAAAGCCTCTGCCTGTCGCCGTCTTCGGCCTCATCTTCAAGCGCCGCAGCTTCTCGGGATCTCCCATTGGCGGCTTGCCGGAGACCCAGGAGATGCTCGACTTCTGCAGCAGGCACAACATCACCTCCGACGTTGAGGTCATTCCCATCCAAAAGGTCAACGAAGCCTATGAGCGGTTGGTCAAATCGGACGTAAAGTACCGATTCTCGATCGACATGGCTTCGCTCAAGTCCGAGTAACGGCTGATCGATGCGCGATGCAATCACACGGAAGTCCGGTCCCGAACAGCTGCAGACAATAAGCAGGAGAAGCAAATGCTGAAACGCAAACTTGGCGATCTTGAAGTCTCCGAGCTCGGCTTTGGCACGATGAGCTTCGCTTCCAGCTATGGTTCCTCGCCAGACCATCAGGAGGCGATCCGGACCATTCGTGGCGCCTACGAGCTCGGCGTGACCCTCTTCGATACGGCCGAGGCCTACGGACCGTTCACCAATGAGGAACTGGTTGGCGAGGCGCTCGCGCCCATCCGCGAGAGCGTAGTCATCGCTACCAAATTCGGCTGGAACATCGATCCTGAGACTGGCGAGCGGCAGCCCGGCCTGAACAGCCGTCCCGATCACATCAAGCGCGCCACCGCGGGCATGTTGAAGCGGCTGGGGACGGATCATATCGACCTGCTCTATCAGCATCGCGTAGACCCCGAAGTGCCGATCGAAGATGTAGCTGGCTCGGTAAAGGAGCTGGTTCACGAAGGCAAGGTCAGGCATTTCGGCCTGTCGGAGGCAGCCGCTGAGACCATCCGCCGCGCACACGCAGTCTTGCCCGTGGCCGCAATCCAGAGCGAGTATTCGCTTTGGACCCGTGATCCGGAGCCGGAGATCCTGCCAGTCTGCGAGGAGCTGAGCATTGGCTTTGTGCCATGGAGCCCTCTCGGCCAGGGATTTCTGACCGGGAAAATCCCGGCGAAAACGGAGTTTGACAGCGCGGACTGGAGGTCTCGTTTCCCTCGCTTCACACCGGAGGCGATGCAAGCCAACCAGGCGCTTGTCGATCTGCTGAACCGCGTGGCAGCCCGCAAGCAGGCGACACCGGCACAGGTCGCGCTGGCGTGGCTGTTGGCTCAGAAACCCTGGATCGTGCCCATTCCGGGGACGCGCAGGCTGGACCGGGTGGAGGAGAATATCGGCGCAGCCGGTGTGGTGCTGACGCCTGGCGATTTGGCGGAGATCGAGGAAGCGGCTTCCGCGATTTCAGTGCAGGGAGCCAGGCTTCCCGAGGCGATTCTCAAACTCTCTTACAAGTAATTTAGCCAGGGCAGGCGAAACCACCCAAAAACTAACGGTGATGGATCCGAAGGAGTTGAAGCAAATGCAGAAACGCAAATTGGGCAACAGCAATCTTGAAGTATCGGCGCTCGGCCTGGGCTGTATGGGCCTGAGCTTTTCCTACAAGCCATTCCCGGAGAAGCATGAAGTCATCGCGCTGCTGCGCGGGGCCGTCGAGCGCGGCGTCACGTTTTTTGACACCGCCGAGGTCTACGGTCCCTTCAGCAATGAAGAGCTGGTCGGCGAAGCCCTTGAGCCCTTCCGCGGACAAGTGGCAATCGCGACCAAGTTCGGTTTCGATATCAATCCCGACGGAAGCCGCGGCACCAAGGGAACCAACAGCGAGCCTGCGCACATCAAGCAGGCGGTGGAGGGGTCGCTCAAGCGCCTCCGGACCGATGTCATCGATCTTTACTATCAGCATCGCGTGGACCCCAACGTGCCCATTGAAGACGTGGCCGGAGCCGTCAAAGACCTGATCGCGGAGGGCAAGGTGCTGCACTTCGGACTCTCCGAGGCCGGGGCGCAGACCATCAGGCGCGCGCATGCTGTGCAGCCGGTCGCGGCGCTGCAGAGCGAGTATTCGCTCTGGTATCGCAAGCCGGAGGCCGAGATCGTACCGGTGCTTGAGGAACTCGGAATCGGCTTTGTTCCCTATAGCCCGCTGGGCAAGGGATTTCTGACCGGGAAGCTCGACGAAAACACCAAGTTCGACTCGACCGACATCCGCAGCATGATCCCGCGGTTTACGCCGGAAGCGATGAAGGCAAACCAGGCGCTGGTCGATCTGCTGGGCAGGATCGGTACTGAGAAAAAGGCGACGCCCGCGCAGATCGCGCTGGCCTGGCTGCTGGCCCAGAAGCCGTGGATTGTGCCCATCCCCGGCACCACCAAGCTGCATCGCCTGGATGAGAATCTCGGCGCTGCTCGGCTTGAGCTAACGCCCGCCGATCTCAGCGAGATCGAGAGCGCCGCGTCGAATATCCACGTGCAGGGCGAGCGTTATCCGGAGCAACTTGAGGCCATGACGGGCCGTTGAGAGAATGCAAATGAATTGAGGAGATAAAACACATGGAGATCAAACGAGCCGGCACGCAACCCTCCGGCAAAGGCCCGGCGGATTGGTTTACAGGCACGGTGCGCATCGATCCGCTGTTTCAGGCGCCCGAGCCGGCGTTCGTGCAGGGCGCCAGCGTGACGTTTGAGCCTGGCGCGCGCACCGCGTGGCACACGCATCCACTCGGGCAGACGCTGATCGTCATCTCCGGTTCCGGCTGGGCGCAGCGCGACGGCGGCCCCATCGAGGAGATCAAGCCAGGCGATGTGGTCTGGTTCGCGCCGGGCGAGAAGCACTGGCACGGAGCCACGCCTACCACGGCGATGACCCACTTCGCCATCCAGGAAAAAAAGGACGGCAAAGTGGTGGACTGGATGGAACACGTCACGGACGAGCAGTACAAAAAGTGAGCGGACTAATGCCGCGACCGCGTGGTTTTTGTCTCCCCGGTCTCAAAGTCGAGACCGGGGGCACCCAAGTGTCGTGTAGAGGATTACGACACCACAGAGTCGAGGTCGTAGTCGGACTTATTGCGGCGGAGCGTGGCCGATGAACTTGTCGGCCCACTGAATGAACCACTTCATGTTGGGTGCGTCGGTGTGGCCGCCGTCATGCTGCCGCCAGGCTAACTGCCCATCCAGCAGCCCCTGGTTCACCGGCGGCATCTTTGCTGTGCGATAGTCGCCCTCCACGTCGAGGCCCTTCGCGCCGAGAAGAGTAAAGACGCGGCTCGCATCGACGGTGGCCATGAAGCTGCCCTCGTGGTCCAGCCAGTGGGCGTCGCCCTTCTCAGGGATGCCGTAGCTGATGAAGGTGAGGCGCGGCGCGCACAGCGCAATCAGCTCGTTGGAATCGACGGGAATCTGCCCCGGATTCATGCTGCCAAAGCTGGCCTCCGATGCGCCATATTTGATGAAGTTGCCGGCCATCCAGTAGTATTCGCCGCCCGTGAGGCTCTCCACCGCCTCGCCGTAGTTGCGCCTGAGCAGCGTGGCGCCGCCCTTGCCCGACGAGCCCACCAGCACCATGGCAAAGCGCTGGTCAAACGCCATCGTCACCAGCGCCGCCTTGCCATAGCGCGACACGCCTTCGATGCCCACGTGCTTCGCATCCACGGCCGGATCGGTCACAAGGTAATCGAGGCCGCGGCCCGCACCCCATGCCCACGCACGCAGCGCGCCCCAATCCTCCGGCTTGCGCGGCTGGCCCTTGTTCACCAGGCCGATGATGCCGCGCGTGATGCCCGCGCCGTCGTCGGCCTGCACGCTGGCCGGATCAAACGTGGCGAATCCCCAGCCGGCCGCAATCAGTTGCCACGTATTGGGCGGGTCGCCGTCTTCATTCATCTGCGGAAAGGCGAATGGAGTGGCTTTCAAGGGCTGCCACGCCGGATGTTTGTCGAAAATGTCCTTGAGCGACGGGTCCTGCTGCTCGAGCACAGCCTTCCACGCGGCGTTGATGCGGTCGAACTCATCGGGCGAGGGCTCGTGGGGCGATGGAAATCCGGCGCGGCCAAACATCATCAGCACCGGCACCGGCCCTTTGGCATTGGCCGGCGTCACCAGCGTCATGTGAATCTTGACGCTGATGGCCGGGTAAGCCGCGTTGTCCACCTGCCCCACCAGGTCCTTAGCAATGACCGGCGTGAAGCCGATCATTTCGTGGTCGACGGCTGTCACCGTCCACGTCACTTTGGGCAGGTCTTCCGGCACGCGCCCGTACACATACTTCGAATACATCTCGACAATCTCCGGCCGGCGCTGATCCCACCACATCTTGGCCGTCGTCACCTTCTGGCCGTCGCTCATGGTGAGCGGGTCGGGCAGGTTGGGATAGGGATTGGCCGCAGACTCATCCAGGTTGGCGTGGTTAGGCGCCTTTTCGTTCCCGCTCGGACCCGGCCGCAGCGCCTTGATGCCAAGCTGGTCCATCATGTTCAGGTGGTCCTGATCGCCTGTGAACGTCACCGGCGGCGGAGTGGAGTTCTGCGCCATGACCAGGGCTGAAGCGGCGAACAAACTGAGCGAGAGAACAGAGAGGCGCTGAAAATGAGGCATAGGAAAGCTCCACGGTGGTATGCTGGCTGCGATCTTGAAAACCGATTTAGTTCGGGCATTCATGGTAATTCCTCGGCGATGAGACAAGCACTCAGAATCTTTGCAGCGGTTGGTGGGTTGACGGTTGCGGCCTGCTCGTGGACTCAGGCCGGCTCACCCGCAGAGGCCCCTGCGCCTGTCTGGATAGCTTCCTGGGGAGCCTCGCAGCAAATCCCTGAGCCGGCCAACGCGCTGCCCGCGGACGACCTGCGCGACGCCACGGTGCGCGAGATCTTTCACTTGTCGGTGGGCGGGCCGGCGCTGCGGGTGCACCTGTCCAATGTGTTTGGCACCGAGCCGCTCCGCTTCACCTCCGTTCATGTGGCGCGGCCGCTCTCTCCGTCGTCCGCGGCGATCGATGCGGCCAGCGACCGGCCGCTGACTTTCGCAGGCCGCGCCGATGTGCTGGTGCCGCCTGGAGCGGAGTTCGTCTCCGATCCGCTGGACTTTGCGGCCGCGCCGCTGTCCGATCTTGCGGTGACCTTCCATTTGAGCGCGCCGCCGGCCCAGCAGACCGGGCATCCTGGCTCACGGGCGACGACTTACTACGTTCATGGGGACTTCGCCGGGGCTGCCGCATTGACGGAGCCGAAGCACATCGATCACTGGTACCAGGTGGCGGAGATTGACGTGCAGGCCGGGCCTGACGCCGGCCGGGGCGCGGCAGCCGTGGTGGCGCTGGGCGACTCCATTACCGACGGGCACGGCGCAACGACCAATGGCAACGACCGTTGGACCGATGTGCTGGCGGCTCGGCTGCAGGGCTCGCCGGCCACGCGCGGAATCGGCGTCTCCAATCAGGGCATCGGCGGCAACCACCTGCTCACCGACGGACTCGGGCCCAATGCGCTGGCGCGCTTCGATCGCGATGTGCTGGCGCCGACGGGCGCGCGCTGGGTCATCGTATTTGAGGGCGTCAACGACCTGGGCGGACTGGCGCGCAACGGCGAAGTGCCCGCGGCCGACCACGCCGCCCTCGTCGAGCGCGTTGTGGCCGCGTATCGGCAGATCATTGCGCGTGCCCATGCGCACGGGCTGCGCATCTACGGCGCGACCATCACGCCGTACCTCGGCTCGGCGTATTACCATCCCGGCCCGCTGAGCGAGGCCGACCGGCAGGCGGTCAACCAGTGGATCCGCGCCCCCGGACACTTCGACGCAGTCATCGACTTTGACGTCGTAGTGCGCGATCCGCAGCAGCCGAGCCAGCTGCTGCCCGCCTACGACTGCGGCGACCACCTGCATCCGTCTCCGGCAGGCTACAAGGCAATGGGCAGCGCCATCCCGCTTGAGCTGTTTACGCCTTGAGGAAAGAAACGACTTGACATTAAAAGCTGTATATCTGATATAATGTGCTTTTAATGGCTATCATTATCTAACTTATTGTGCATCATTAAAAGCATGTGTTCCGTGATAAACTACATTTGAAGGTATGCAATGCGCACAAACAATCTCTCGAAAGCTCCACCATTCTCCGTCGAGCACGCTCTCAAGACCCTTGGCAGCAATCTGCGCCGGGCACGGCTCCGGCGGGGGCTGACGCTGGCTGAAGTGGCTGAAAAGATCGGCACCGGCCCACGCCCGATCATGGAAGCGGAAAAGGGCGCGCCGCTTACGGGCGTCCAGGTGTATGCGGCGCTGCTCTGGGCGTACGACCTGCTTCCGGCGTTTGAATCTCTTGCCGATCCCCTCACGGACGAGCACGGGCTGGCCATGGCCAGCCGCCACGAGCCGGAGCGCGCACGCCGCAGCAAGGGACTCGACAATGACTTCTAAGCCCCGCTGGGAGTGCTTTGTTTACATCACATTGCCCGGATCTGTGACCGCGGTGACGGCGGGCAGATTTGTGCTCGAAGAGACCACCAGCGGCGTCCCCTACGGACGCTTCGTCTTTGGCCGGTCCTATCTCAACCGCCCGAACGCAATCGACATCGACCCGGTGCTGCTCAGGCTGTCGGAGAACACCTACGAGACGTTTCATCTCAACGGCATCTTCGGTGCGCTGCGCGATGCCGGACCCGATTTCTGGGGTCGCCGGGTAATCGAAAAGCACGCCGGAAAGCCAAGGCTCGGGGAACTCGATTACCTGCTCGACTCGCCCGACGATCGCGCCGGAGCGCTCGGCTTTGGCTTGCAGGTTACTCCCCCGGCGCCGCGGCGCAAGTTCAACCGGACGCTGGATCTCGAAAAGCTTCAGGAATTGGCCGACGCGCTCGTCCTGGACGACATTCCCGCCGATCCCGATGCCCCGCAGGTGCAGGATCTCCTGGTCCTTGGAACGTCTATGGGGGGTGCGCGCCCCAAGACGGTCATTCAGGATAAAGGGGCCTTGTGGATTGCAAAATTTGCGCGGCCCGACGATCGCCTGAACTATCCGCGCGCGGAGTACGCCATGCTCCGGCTTGCGCGGCAGTGCGGCATTGACTCCGCCGAGAGCC
>Ga0302326_10020720_pt1 | contig 13517 bp, 8 predicted proteins | sample Palsa_T0_3_FD_202264 | JGI IMG/M metagenome (GOLD analysis project Ga0302326, IMG submission 202264) | Peat permafrost microbial communities from Stordalen Mire near Abisko, Sweden - Palsa_T0_3 | ecosystem: Environmental > Terrestrial > Soil > Palsa > Peat permafrost | place: Sweden: Abisko... | reverse complement strand
GCTGCCCGCTGTGCGCGGAGGCATCCTCGATGGCCAGGCGCGTCTCGTTCGTGTACTTGCAGAAGTTGACCTTGAAGCCGTGCGCGGAAGTGGCCAGCATGTGGATGTTGGCGCCCGCGCAAAAGACACGATCGAGGCCGCCGGTGATAATAACCGTGCGCACCTCGGGATGTTCGAAGCGCAGCCGCGCGACGGCGTCGGCCAGTTCGATATCCACGCCCAGATCGTAGGAATTGAGCTTCAGCTTGTAGCCGGGGACTACGGGAGAATCCTCGGCGACGGCCAGCGTGAGAGTGGCCAGCGGCGGCTCCACGTGCAAGCGCCAGTGGCGGTATTCAGTCGGATGTGTTTCGAGTGCGAACCCAGCGGAGCGACCCGGCCCCATATGTTCTCATTGTAGCCCGCTAATGGAACTCGTTGGGGCGGAAGTTCGTATCCTACAATAATGAGATCCATACTGGCCGGCACCGCTCTGTGCATCATCCTGCTTCCTCTCCTGGCATTCGGCGACGGCCGCGGCACCTGCGAGCGCGACTTCGAAACAGCCTTTCGCGGCGGAGGCGAACTGCGCATTCACGTGCGCTCTGGCGACATCGATATCAACGGCAGCGATCAGGCTAAGATCCGCGTATCTTGCGAGCTGCGGGACGAGGATAGGGCAAGAGAAGTGAAAATTGCGTTCAAAGCCGTTGGAAATTCGGGAGATCTACGGATCGCCGGCGGACCGGACAACAATTTCCGGGTGCGCATCGACGTGCCCCGAAACTCGCGGCTTTTCGTACGATCTCCGGCCGGAGATCTCAACGTAAGCGGCGTGGTCGGGGATAAAGACGTCGAATTGCATGCCGGCGACCTGACCATTGCGGTCGGCCGCGCGGGCGACTATTCCCATGCGGATGCCTCGGTGCTGGCGGGTGACTTGAACGCGCCGGCGTTCGGCGTTAACAAAGACGGGCTGTTCCGTTCGTTTGAAAAAGAGAATGCCTCGGGCAAATATCGGCTGCACGCCCAAGTGTGGGCAGGCGATTTGGTGTTGAAGTAGCGCGTCAATACGGCCACACCGGCTGGCCGAACAACCCGCCATCCACAAACAATGTCTGTCCGGTAACAAAATCCGCCGCGCCGCCAGCCAGAAATGCCACCGCGCGCGCCACATCCAGCGGCTGGCCCACGCGCCCGAGCGGTGTGACGCCCGCCCAAGTCTTCCCGTAGTCGGATGCTTCCTGTTTCGTACGTTCGATCTCGATGGCGCCCGGCGCCACGCAGTTCACGCGAATTCCGTATGGCGCCAGTTCCAGGGCCGCCGACTTGGTGAACATCTCGATGCCACCTTTGCTCGCGGTGTAGCTCGAAAGGTTGGGGAAAGGGACCTTGTTGCATCCCGACCCGATATTCACAATGCTGCCGCCGCCCTGCGCGCGCATGTGCCGCCCCGCGCGTTGCGTGCAAAGGAAGCAGCCCTTCAGGTTGGTGCGGATCACATCGTCCCACTCAGCCTCCTCCATGTCCAGGAGCGCCTTCCAGGCTTGTGTGCCGGCGTTGTTCACCAGGATGTCGAGGCGCGGGAATTGCCGCAGTGTCTCGTCGAACATGCGGTCCACGTCACCTGCGAGCCCCGCGTCCGCCTGCACCGTGATCGCCTGCCGGCCGAGCCTGCGCACTTCCGCCGCTGTCGCCTCCGCGCCGGCGGCATCGCTATTGAAGTTCACGGCGACATGGCACCCGCAGGCCGCCAGTTCCAGAGCGATCCCTTTTCCCACTCCTTTGCTGGCGCCGGTGATTAGAGCGGTCTTCGATTCTAGCGGCAGGGGCATGCCTGAAATTGTAGCGCGGCGGTGGAACCCAACTGGGGTGCCGTTCGTAATAAGTCAAGACCGTGCAAATTCAAATTCAAAACTTGTCGAAGACTTACCCCAACGGCGTCAAGGCCCTGGACGATGTATCGCTAACCATTCCGTGCGGCATGTACGGATTGCTGGGCCCCAACGGCGCCGGCAAGTCCACGCTCATGCGCACGCTGGCCACGCTGCAGGACCCAGATTCCGGCAGCGCCACATTGGGCGAAATCGATGTGTTGCGGCAGAAAGAAGAAGTCCGCCGGCTGCTCGGATATCTGCCTCAGGATTTCGGCGTGTACCCGCGCATTTCCGCCCAGGACATGCTGGATCACATCGCGCTGCTCAAAGGCTTGGCGAATTCCGCGGACCGCAAAGAACGTGTAGCGGCCATGCTGCAACGCTGCAATCTTTACGATGTCCGCAAGAAATCGCTGACCGGTTTTTCGGGCGGCATGCGGCAGCGTTTCGGCATCGCCCAAGCGCTCATCGGCAACCCGCAACTGCTGATCGTGGACGAACCGACGGCCGGCCTGGATCCCGGCGAGCGCAACCGGTTCTACAACCTGCTGGCGGAAGTCGGCGAACAGGTGGTCGTCATTCTCTCCACTCACATCGTGGAGGATGTGACCGATCTTTGTACGAAAATGGCGATCATCCACGAAGGCCGCGTCTTGTTTGAAGGGTCGCCGGAGGATGCCATTGCGGGGCTGCGCGGGCGCGTCTGGCAGCGGTCTATCGCCAAGCCGGAGTTGCCGGATTACGAGCAACGCTGCCGGGTGATCTCCAACCGGCTGGTCGGTGGCCGGCCGTTTCTGCACGTGCTCTCCGACGAACCGCCGGGGGATGGTTTCGCGCCCGGCACGCCGGATCTGGAAGACGTATTCTTCACCCGCATCAGGGGTTGGAATTAGGAGCGGACCATGCTGTGGCACATCCTCCGCTTTGAAATCCGCTACTGGCTGCGCTCCTGGATGTTGTGGATCTTCCTGCTGATCATCGCGGCCCTGATCTTCGCCGCAGCCAGCAGCGACCACGTCCGCATCGGCGACTCGTTTCTGAATACCTACCGCAATGCGCCATTCGTAATCGAGAACTTCTATTCAGTCGTCGGCTTGCTTACGCTACTGATGGTGCCGGCCTTCGTCAACTCGGCGGCGGCGCGCGATTTCAGTTGCCGCACGCACGAGATCGTCTTTTCGACGCCTCTGCGCCGCCGCGACTATCTGCTGGGCCGGTTCATCGGCGCCACTCTGGTCGCCATCGTGCCGACGCTGGGCGTTTCTATTGGCATCCTGCTCGCCAAGTATACGCCTTGGGTGGATGCCGACCGATGGTGTCCGGTGAATTGGACGGCGCACCTCGAGGGGATTGCGGTGTTCGCCATTCCAAACACTATTTTCATAGCGGCTGTTTTGTTTGCAATCGCCGTGTGGGCGCGCAATGAGATTGCGTCGTTCATTGGAGCGCTGCTGCTGCTGACCGGTTACGGGGTGGCGGACGCTCTCACACAGAACCTGGAGCGGGAGCGGATTGCGGCGCTGCTGGATCCGTTTGCCATTCGCACCTTCAGCGTGGCCACCAAATACTGGACGGTGGCGGACAAGAACACACATGTTATTGGATTTGACGGGTTGTTGCTTTGGAATCGGCTGATCTGGCTGGCTGTGGGCGGACTGGTGTTCGCGTTTGCTTATTTTAAGTTCAGCTTTGCGGAGAAGCGCAAGAAGGCAGCGGCCGTCGTTACGGAGGAGACACCGCGAGTGGAACTCGCGGGCGACCGCAAGAGTGCGGTCGCGGCAGGCAGGAGTGCCCGCGCCACACGGCAATTTGTGGCCTCCGTCCGCTTACACTTTCTGGGTGTCGTCAAGAGCACGGTATTCATCGTTATCCTGCTGGCCGGCCTTCTCAACACCATTCCGTCCTTGGTTTTGAGCGCGCGGGAAGCCTTCGATGCCAGCAGTTTTCCCGTTACCTATTGGGTCCTCGAAATCATCGCCGGAGAGTTGTACGTGTTCCTGGTGGCCATGATCACCTTCTATGCCGGCGTACTGGTGTGGAAGGATCGCGATACGCGCATGGACGAAATCCACGATGCGCTGCCCATTCCTGAATGGCTTTCCTATGCCTCGCGCCTGACCGCACTGGTGGCCATCGTGATGCTGGTTCAGTTAGTGGCTATGCTCAGCGGCATCGCGATCCAGGCCTGGCTCGGTTACCATCGTTACCAGATCGGCCTGTATCTGAAGGAGATGTTCGTGCGCGATGCGTCGTTCTTTCTTTTCTCGGCCGTGCTGGCTTTCTTCATACACGCGTTGTCACCCAATAAGTATGTCGGCTATTTCGCCTTTATTACGTTCCTGATTCTGAACGCATTCATCTGGCGTCCGCTGAATGTGGCCACTTATTTAGTGCGGTTTGGCATGCGGCCGTCGGTCACTTACTCCGACTTCTTTGGCGATGCGCCGTTCCGCGCGGGTTGGGATTGGTTCACGCTCTATTGGCTGCTGTTTTGCGGGCTGCTCTCGATCGCCGCCATACTCTTCTGGCCGCGCGGAAAGCAAAGCGGGTGGAGCCAGCGTTTGCACGAGGCCAGTCTGCGTTTTCGCGGCGTGTTGCGCCCTCTTGCGTTTGTGTGCATGCTTCTATTCGTGGCCACAGGCGCATGGATCGGATATAACACCAAGGTCTTGAACCGCTTGTACGGTCCCATGGATCTGCAGCGCCAGCAAGCCGACTACGAGAAGAATTACAAGCCGCTTACCAAGCTGCCGCAGCCGCGCGGGCGCAACGTGAAATACGCCATCGACATCTATCCGGAATCGCGCAACATGGTCATGCATGGCGAGGCGGTTATTGACAACCCTCACCCGCAGCCCCTCCGCGAGGTGCACTTCACCCTAAGCCGCGATTACACGACGCAGATCGACGTTCCCGGCGCCACCCTGGCGAAAGACGACGCGCGGCTGGGCTATCGCATTTACCGCTTCACGGCGCCGTTGCAGCCGGGCGAGAGCCGCACGGTGCGCTTCACGGTGGAAAGCCACACGCGCGGATTCGAAAACGCCCCCAGCAATCTCGAACTGGTCCAGAACGGGACGTTCTTCAATAACACCGTAGGGCCGGTCATAGGATACCGGGCCGACCGTGAATTGGAGGATGCCAACGACCGCCGCAAATACGGCCTGAAGGAAATCGACCTGATGCCGGCGCTCGAACGCAACTGCACCGCCGATTGCATGGAAACCTACGCCGGCGGCCACTCGGATTGGGTGGACGTGGATACCGTCATCTCCACGTCCCCCGATCAGATCGCGGTGGCCCCGGGCTCGCTGGTGCGCGAGTGGCGCGGCGAAGGCGGCCGGCGCTATTTCGAGTACAAGCTGGACCACCCCTCATTGGGCTTCTATTCGTTCATTTCCGCGAATTACCAGGTGGCGCGCGAGAAATGGAACGGCATCGACCTGGAAGTGTATTACCTGAAGGAGCACGCCTGGAATGTTCCGCGCATGTTGAATTCCATGCGCAAGTCGCTGGATTACTACACCCGCAACTTCGGTCCTTACGCGCACAAGGAGGCGCGCATTCTTGAATTCCCGCGGGTAGCGCACTTCGCACAGGCGTTTCCGGGCACCATGCCTTACTCCGAATCCATCGGGTTCATCGCCAACCTGAACCACCCCGACGATATCGATTCGGTCTTCTATGTGGTGGCGCATGAGATGGGCCACCAGTGGTGGGCGCACCAGGTGATCGGCGCCAACATGGAGGGCGCCACCCTGTTGTCGGAAACGCTGGCGCAGTATTCGGCGCTCATGGTGATGGAGAAGGAATACGGCCGCGACTTGGAGCGCAAGTTCCTGAAATACGAAATGGACCGGTATCTCAGTTCGCGCGGGCGCGAGCTGCTGAAGGAGCGCCCTCTGCTGACCGTGGAGGCGAACCAAGGCTATGTGCATTACCGGAAGGGCAGCGTAGTGATGTATTACCTGAAAGAAATGATCGGCGAAGATGCGGTGAACCGGGCGCTGCGAAAGCTGGTCCAGCGGTATGGGTATGCGCCGCCTCCCTACCCGGTTTCCTGGGCGCTGGTGGATGCGCTGCGCGAAGAGACACCACCGCAATACCAATATCTATTGAAGGACCTCTTCGAAGACATGACGCTGTTTTCCAACCGGACACTTTCCGCGGCGGCGCACAAGCGGGCGGATGGTAAGTACGATGTGACCATCGACATCGAGACTCACAAGTACAAGGCCGATGCGAAAGGCAATGAGATGGAAGCGCCGGTGGACGACTGGATCGACATCGGCGCATTTGCCAAGCCGGAGAAGGGGAGGCAGTACGGGCGCACGCTGTACCGCGAGCGCCTGCACCTGGCGCAGACGCGCTCCACGCACACGTTTACCGTGGATGAGCTGCCGGACAAGGCGGGTGTGGATCCGTTTTTGCTGCTGGTGGACCGCATCCCGGACGACAATATGAAGACGGTGTCGCAGTAGGGCGGTCGCGCAGTGGGGCAGTTCCTCGATCTGGGGAAGCCTCCCTTATCGCCGCGCCGTCTGCGCCATGCTATTTTCCGTGGCCGCCTCCGCCACCGCGATGGCCCGCAACTCCCGGCGCAGGATCTTGCCCACCGGCGTCTTCGGCAGGTCGGCGCGAAACTCGATGATCCTGGGTACTTTGTAATTGGTCAGACTCTGGCGGCAGAAAGCCACGATCTCATCCGCCGACAGGTTCGGGTCTTGCGTCACGACATAGGCCTTCACCACTTCGCCTGCGATCATATCCGGCACGCCGATGACGCCGCATTCGACCACGCCCGGCACGGCGGCAATTACGTTCTCGATTTCATTGGGGTAGACGTTGAAGCCGGAAACCAGGATCATGTCCTTCTTGCGGTCGGTGATGCGCATGAAGCCGTCCTCGTCCATGATCCCGATATCTCCGGTGCGCAGCCAGCCGTTGGGCGTGAAGGCAGCCGCGGTTTCGCCGGGCATCTGCCAGTAGCCCGCCATCACCTGCGGACCCTTGACGCAGATCTCGCCTTCCGCGCCGGGCGGCAGTTCGTGGCCTTCCTCGTCCAGCATGGCAACTTCGGTGGAAGGCAAGGGCAGTCCGATCGAACCGGAGTAAACCTTGTCCAACGGGCAACAGGAAACGAACGGCGAAGTTTCGGTCAGGCCGTAACCCTGCAAGATGGAACTGTGGGTCACGGCCTGCCAGCGTTCGGCCACAGTGCGGTGTACCGCGGCGCCGCCGCCTAACGCAAATTTCACGCGGCTGAAATCCAGATCCGCGAACCCCGGCGCGTTCAGCAGCCCATTAAACAGAGTGTTGACGCCCGAGATCACCGTCCACGGCGTTTTGCGCAGCTCTTTCACGAATTCGGGCATATCCTTCGGATTCGTGATGAGCAGATTCATCCCGCCCAGTTTCATGAACAGCAGGCAGTTGGTGGTTAAGGAAAAGACGTGGTACAAGGGCAGGGCCGTCACCACGGTTTCGCAGCTCTCTTCGAGAATGCCGCGGGACCACGCGCAGGCCTGCAGCATATTGGCGATCAGCCCGCCGTGCGTGAGCATGGCTCCTTTGGACCGTCCGGTGGTGCCGCCCGTGTATTGCAGGAATGCGATATCGGCGTGGCTCGGGGTGGCTTCGTCCAGTGGCGCACGGGCGCCTCTGTCGAGGGCCGTACGGAACTCGATAGCGCCGCCTATGCGCCATTCCGGAACCATCTTTTTCACGTGCTTGACGGCGAAGTTCACCATGATCCGCCGCGGCGCGGGCAGCAGATCGCCCACCTGGGTGGTCACCACGTGCTGGACAGCCGTATTGGCAATGGCCTTTTCCAGCACATGTGCGAAATTCTCCAGAATGACGATGACCTCCGCGCCGGAATCCTTGAGCTGGTGCTCCAGTTCGCGCGCGGTGTACAGCGGGTTGACGTTCACCAAAATCATTCCCGCACGCAGCGCCCCAAACATGGCCACGGGGTACTGCAGAAGATTGGGCATCATCAGGGCGACGCGGCTTCCCTGCGGCAGGTTGAGGGTTTGCAGCCAAGCCGCGAAATTGCGGCTCAGGCAGTCGAGTTCGGCGTAGGTAATGGTGGCGCCCAGATTGTGGAAGGCCGGGCGATCCCGGAATTTGCGGCAGGATTGCGCGAGCATGTCGTTGATCGACGCGTATTCGTTCAAGTCGATCTCAGCCGGCACGCCCTCGCGGTAACTCTTAAGCCAGATCTTCTCCATTCTATGACCTCTCCGGAGCGGCTCTCACGGACGTAGACACTTCGCAGCAATATCGCTATATTCATGTCCGATTATACTGCAATTGCGCAAGGGTGGCGATTTCTCTAGGGTCTGCCTAAATAGTGGGGCAGGCCCTTGGCCGCCACTTCTCCGCGGGGCCCAAGAGGCCCGCGCAGGCCACGGGCCTGCCCCACATATCACGCCGGACCGCGGACAACTATACCCAAATCCTTCAATGCCCTCTCCGGCACCCCGGCGGGAGCGTCGCACATCAGGTCCGTGGCGCGCGCGGTCTTGGGGAACGGGATCACGTCCCGGATGGAACTCTCGCCCGCCAGGATCATCACCAGCCGGTCGAGGCCCAACGCGATGCCGCCGTGCGGCGGCGCGCCATATTCCAGCGCCTCCAGCAGGAAGCCGAACCGCCGGCGGGCTTCCTCCTCGCTGAATCCCAGCGCGGCGAACACTTTCGACTGCACGTCGCGGCGATGAATACGGATGGAGCCGGAGCCCAGTTCGGTGCCGTTCAGCACCAGGTCGTACGACTTGGCGCGGCAGCGCGCCGGATCGCTCGTCAGCTTTTCCAGGTCTTCGTCATGTACCGAGGTAAACGGATGGTGCGCGGCGTTCCAGCGGTTCTCCTCGGCGTCCCACTCGAACATGGGAAAGTCCACCACCCAGAGAAACTCGAAACGGCGCGGATCGAGCAGCTTGTGGCGCTCGTTGTACTTCTGCGCCGCGAACAGACGCAACTGCCCGCAGGCCTGGAATACGGTCTCCTCGGGACGATGGCCCTTCGGCTCGCCGGCCCAGGTGGCCAGCATCAGCAAGTCGTCTTCGGCGGCGCCGGTCATTTCCCGCACGCGCGCCATGGGCTCGGGATGATCCCGCTCTATGCGCTTTGCATCGTCGTAGACCCGCAGGCCGCGCTCCACGCCATAGGCCTTCAGTTCGTCGCGCTCCCGCCGGCTGAGCGCGCCGGCTTTGGGAATGTGGACGGCCACCAGCGGCAGTCCGTGCGCGGTAAGAGCGCCTTCCGGGAAGAGATGTTCCACCGGATGCATGGGCGGAATGCGCCGGTCCGGCTTATCGCTGCCATAGCTGCGCATGGCCTCCGCATAGGTCAGGCGGGGAAAAGGAGCGTTTACCTGGAAGCCGGCCGTCTGGCACACCCGCTCCATGAGCGGCTCGATCACCGCGAAGATGCTCTCCTCTTGCGGAAACGACATCTCCAGGTCGATCTGCGTGAATTCGGGCTGCCGGTCGGCGCGCAGGTCTTCATCGCGGAAACAGCGCACAATCTGAAAGTATTTGTCGAAACCGCTGACCATTAACAGTTGCTTGAAGATCTGCGGCGATTGCGGCAGCGCGTAGAAAGTGCCGGGCTGCACGCGGCTGGGCACCAGGTAATCGCGCGCGCCTTCCGGCGTGGAGCGCGTCAAAAAAGGCGTCTCAATCTCCAGGAAGCCTTGTCCGGTAAGGCATTCGCGCACGGCGAAGGCGATCTTCGATCGCAGAATGATGTTGCGTTGCATGTGCGGGCGCCGCAGATCCACGTAGCGGTATTTCAGGCGCACGTCCTCCGCCACGTCGACGCTTTCTTCCATGGGGAAAGGGGGGGTGCGGGATTCATTCAGGATCCAGATTTTCCCGGCCAGGATTTCGACCTCGCCCGTTTCCAGATTCGGATTGACGGTATCCGCGCTGCGCAACGCCACTGCGCCCTCCACCGCGATCACGTACTCCGGCCGCACCTGCTCGGCTTTGCGGTGGGCAGCTTCGTCCGCATCGGCATGAATAGCAATCTGGGTCACGCCTTCGCGGTCGCGTAGATGGATGAAAATCACGCCACCGAGATCGCGATGGCGATGCACCCAGCCCATTAACAGGGCGCGCGTGCCGGCATCCGCGGCCCGCAACTGCCCGCAGGTATGGGTGCGCCGTAGGTTGCCAAGAAAATCGAGTTCCATTTCCATAAGATGGGTCGCGCGACGAGTCAGCGCGAATCCGGGTGGGATAAAACCATGCTAACATGCGGCGCTACGCTTCGGTTCTTCACCTTGGGGCGAGCGCGATTTTTCCCGCGCGCTCTCAAGCGCAATGTCACATACCTTTCGCAGCGTGGGGCGGGCAATTCTGCCCGCAGCCGGCTTTCAGCCGGCTAACGCGGGCTACGCCCGCGGCGACCGCAGGAGTGCGGTCGCGGCACGCTGAGAGCGTGCGCCACGTCAGGATCGCAGAATGTCCGAACCGCAGGCATGATTGGCCGCTATGGCACGGCAGGATAGACCGCCAGCGACAGCACCGCAGAGGATGGATCCGGATCGGACAAAGGCGAGCCCGGCGCTTCCGTGAGTGTGCAAGTCGAGCCACTCGACGTGAATCGCAGCAGAGCTACATAAGATGTGCCGCCGCTGCCAAACTCCGGAACGTAGAGGGTGCCTCCGGCTCCCGTCGCCAGTTGGAACCCGATATTGCCGGCATAGGCGAAGTTGGTGTAGAAGCCGCGGAGCGTTAGGGATGTACAACCCGGAGTCACTACGCCGGTTGTTTTATCAAAGAAGGCAGCCGTCACCTGGCCGGAGGAATTATTTACGGCGAACAAAACAGTTTCGTCCGGGCTCACCCGCACGTTGGCGGAATTCCAGGCGGTTCCCGCCAGGTAGGCTAACGTGGGCGCCAGCTTTCCCGATGAGATATCGGATACTTCCACGCTGGCTCTGGTGGAGGCGTCGCCGAATATGGCGTAATGGCCGTCGCGGGTGATCGCCACGCCATTCGGCAAAACATCTTCAGCGCTGCCGGTGGAATACTGCGCGTCGCCGTTGGATACAGGCGCACCGCCGGAAAGGTCGAAGGACTCGACAGAGCCATCGCCGTAAGCCACCACCATCATGTTGCCGCTCACGGCCATGCCGCTGACCCAGCCGCCGGATAGCCCGAACGTGAACAGGTCGCCGGTAAACTGCAACGTGCATCCCTGCTGCTGTTGAAATGTGGCGATGGTATAAGATGTGGTGTACGCGGCGTACAAGTACTTGGAATTGGCCGCCAAACCGATGCCATTGGTGACGCCGTTATCGCTGTTCGACCCCTTAAATCGGCCGGTAACGGTAAGGGTGGCGGCGTCTATACCGGCAATGTCGCCACTGCCCGCATCCGAGGCATAAACGCACGGCTCCGAACTGTTGGGCGCCACGATTACGCGATCGAGTCCAAAGTTGCCGCCACCGGTGCCGTTGCCTCCAGTGGCGACCACCGTCCCGTTGCCTAGCGTGCCGTCGGCATTCACGGGGTAAAAGGTAAGCCCGCCCGGAGATGGCGCAGCGACGTCGTCGTTGGTGACAACAAAGCTGGCCAAACTCCACTCGGCGCACGTCGCAGGTGTGCAGCATAAAGCAAGTTCAAGGGCGAGTGTGAACATCCAATGCAGATTTAACATTTGTTCCCTTTCAGCCTGCCAGCGTCGGAAGGTCAACATATATATTAGCGTCGACGCGCGCGTGGAGATTCCCGCGGCGTGACAGAGCCGGCGGATCGCTAAACGCCGACCAAAAAAACACGGAAGTAGGCCTAAAGCCGGCACTAGCGTACAAACAGCGGCCTCGTGGCTATCTTTGAGTTTTTCGCGCCTCTTCACTTTCGGGTCGCGCACCCGACCCGTTTAGCCGTCTTGTATGACCGTGCAAATCCGGTATACTACAGGTTTCGCCTGAATCCCTGTGTATAGAAAGAGTATTAAGCCTATGAAATCGCCAATTGCCGTACTCACGCTGGTATTCGCTGCGTCCTCTGTGGTCCCGGCGCAGACTCTCACCACGCTGGTGAACCAGCCGCCCGCTGGCGCCGGCCTCGCTTTTCTATTAACCGACGGCACCGTCTTATCCCAAGCCAGTAACGATCACGACTGGTACAAACTCACGCCGGATGCGTTCGGCAATTACGTCAATGGCACCTGGACGCAAGTGGGCAGCCTGCCGGCGGGGTACGTACCCGACGCTTTCTCTTCCGCCGTCCTAGCCGACGGCAGCGTGGTAATCGCGGGCGGTGAGTACAACAACGGCGCCTTCGTGCTCACCAATAAAGCCGCCATTTACAACCCGCTCCTGGGCACCTGGACGGCGCTCGGCCATCCCAGCGGCTGGGCTAACATCGGCGATTCGCCCTCGGTCGTGTTGCCCAACGGCTTCTTCCTGATCGGGTGCAAGCTGGACATGAATATGGCCGTCCTGAACCCCAAGACGCTGGAGTGGACCGAGGTGGGTTCCACCGGCAAGAGCGACTTCTTTGCCGAGGAGGGCTGGACCCTGCTGCCGGACGGCACCATACTGACCGCCGACGTCTTGAACGTACCGAATTCGGAGAGATACTTTCCGTCGACCCAAACCTGGGTCAGCCAGGGCAGCACCATCGTTGACTTAGCGGCGCCCTCCACGGTGGGACCGATTTCCTATCCAGGTGGAGTCTACGACCCGCCCGGCGAAATAGGCCCGGCGATCCTCCGGCCGGATGGAACCGTCTTCGCAACCGGCGCTTCGAATCACGCAACCGCGCATACGGCTGTCTATCACCCGGGCGCGACCTCAGGCACGGAAGGCACCTGGACGGTTGGCCCGGACTTCCCCAGCGACGACAACGCCGGCGATTCCAGCGCGGCCCTGCTGACCAGCGGCAATGTGCTGGTGCTCGGCGACTCCGGGCAGCTCTATGAGTTCGACGGCACAAATCTGACCCCCACGCTGCGGCCGTCGCGCACCGCGTATTTGATGGTGCTGCCTACGGGACAAGTGATCCTGACAGGAGGCCGCATCCAAGTCTACAACTCCACCGGAACTTACTCCCCCTCGTGGGCGCCTGCGATCACAAGTCATCCTTCGGCCGTCACGCCGGGTTCCACTTATTCGATCTCCGGCACGCAGTTCAACGGACTTTCCCAGGCTGCCTCATTCGGCGATGAGTTTCAAACCGCTACCAACTACCCCCTGGTGCGGATCACGAACACGGGCACGGGTCACGTGTTCTACGCCCGCACGCACAATCACAGCACCATGGGCGTAGCCACTGGCAGCGAAATCGTTTCTACCAACTTCGACGTGCCCACGACCATTGATAGCGGGGCCAGTACGCTGGAAGTCGTAGCCAACGGCATACCGTCTCCGGCGGTGTCCATTACCGTGAACTGAGGATGTAACAAATGTCTCGCGCCATCGCCGGCAGATCGTTGTTAGCGGCGGCAGCATGCAGCCTTGCCCTAGGAAGAGCCATCGCGCAGTGTCCGGCGCGGCCTACGCCCGGCAGCGTGGTTAGCAACCCGCTGGAGATAACCAGCCAGAGCGGTACATTGCAAGCCGCATTTACCTTCCGCAGCGAAGTCGATATTTTCGGCTACCTGCACGAATGCTACATCTACCAAAGCAGCTCAGGCAGC
>Ga0302326_10020718_pt1 | contig 13518 bp, 10 predicted proteins | sample Palsa_T0_3_FD_202264 | JGI IMG/M metagenome (GOLD analysis project Ga0302326, IMG submission 202264) | Peat permafrost microbial communities from Stordalen Mire near Abisko, Sweden - Palsa_T0_3 | ecosystem: Environmental > Terrestrial > Soil > Palsa > Peat permafrost | place: Sweden: Abisko... | reverse complement strand
TCCGTCGGTTTCTCCACGTAGTCGATCACGAGTTTCTCCATCGGTCCTTTGGTCGATTCCAACCTCAGGCCGAGTTGCTCTTGCAGCGCGGCGAACATCGAAGGCGCGTCCAGATCCGGCGGAGGCGTGCGGTCCGCCGGAAACCAGTCCAATGTGTAGGCGTAGTTTCCGGTAAGTCCGGTCTTGTCCATGACCGGGCGCCCGGCCGTATTGGAAAGTTGCCGCGCCAGTTGTTCCATGGTTCCGCGCTTCACCTCCATGTGGAGGCCGTTGTCGCCGGCGCGAACCGAGTAGCCGCCGGACGCGTCGGGCGCGCTCGGCTGGAACTTGGGACCGCCCTTGCCGATGACCAGCGCGTAGATTGGCACATCCTGAGTCTCGCGGTGGACTTTGAGCTGAAATCGATCGGCAAGCAGGGCCTGGACCATTTGCCGGGATTGGGCCGTCGTCAGCGTGTCCTCGCCCTCAGCCTTGGCATCGAGGTCGTAGTGGTCGGACGCCGCCCAGGTTGGCTCACCCGAAATCTGATCGGATCTCACGGCATAAGCATACTCGATCAGATCGCGCAGCTTGCTGGCGGTCGCAGTCACGGTTCTGCCATGAATGGCGGGATCGGAAGAGAAAGTGACTACTCCGGGATGTAGCTTGACGGAGGCGACGTCGAACGATTGCGCGGAAATCGTCGGCAAGATTCCGAGAATGGCGGCTACGGAGAATCTGTGCTTCATTTGGTTACCTACATGAGTCTATCAGTTTTCCTGTAGGTAATCAACAGAAAAAGTGGCACGTGGGGCAGGATGTCATCATGCGGCGGGTTGGCAACCCGTCTGCCCGCCATTTGCATGCAGCCGGCCAGGCCGATTGACAATCGGCCGCAGGTTACCAACCTGCCCCACAATGAAATTCGCCGCAGCGCGCGAAGAAACAAGAATGTAGTAATACAAAAGCCCGCCATGCCGCATCGAGTTTACACTAAAGGAAATGGCCATTCGAATCGTCACCGTAGACGCGTTTACCGATGTTGCTTTCGCGGGAAATCCCGCCGCGGTTTGCGTGTTGCAGGAACCGCGGCCGGAACAATGGATGCGCCATGTGGCGCGTGAAATGAATCTTTCCGAGACCGCCTTCCTCTTGCCAAACGGGGATGGATTCCAACTGCGCTGGCTCACGCCCTCGATCGAAGTCGATCTCTGCGGTCACGCCACCATCGCTAGCGCCCACGTGTTATGGCAGGACAGCCACCTGCCCGCCGGCCAACAAGCCCGCTTCCACACGCGCAGCGGTCTGCTGCTGGCGGATCGGCGCGGCGAATGGATCGAGCTCGATTTCCCCATCAAGATCGCTACCGAGGCCGAACCACCCGCGGAACTGCTGCCCGCGCTCGGCGTCGAGGCGCTCGCCGTGGCTAAGAATGTCTTCGACTATCTGGTGGAGGTGGAATCGGAAGAGATCCTGCGCGGCATGTCGCCCGACCATTCCCTGCTGCGCAAGCTTCCGGTGCGCGGCGTAATCGTGACCGCGCGCTCTTCCACCGCCGGATTCGATTTCATCTCGCGCTTCTTTGCGCCAGGATCGGGGATCGACGAAGACCCTGCTACCGGATCGTCGCACACGGCGCTCGGTCCATACTGGGGCCGAAAACTGGGCAAATCGGAAATGACCGGCTATCAGGCGTCGGCGCGCGGCGGCGTGGTGCGCGTCCGCTTGAACGGCGAGCGCATCATTTTGGGCGGACAGGCGGTGACGGTGATGGAAGCCCAATTACTGGCATGATGGTATCGGAAATGCTGGTGTCCGGTCCCATGCGCGTTGCTCTCTGCCTGCTTGCGCTCGCCGTCCCGGCGTTGGCGCAGTTCAAAAGCACTGTTCCGCTGGTGGTTGCGCCCATTACCGTGACCGACGCCAAAGGGCATTACATGGAAGGCCTCACCGATCAAGATCTGGTTCTCTACGACAACAATGTGGCCCAGCCAATACACCTGGAATATTCGGCGTATCCCATCTCGCTGGTGATCGCGGTGGAGACCAACTCCAATTCCGAGCCGATGATTAACAAGCTGGGAGGCAGCGGCATCTTATTTTCCAATCTGATCGCGGCTGAAGGCGGGGAGACCGCGCTGCTTTCGTTCAGCGATACGGTGGTGCTGCGCCAGGGCTTCACATCCGATCCCGAGGCGATTGAGCGGCCGCTGCGCAACATGCACGTGGAAGGCGACGGCGCGTGCACGCTCGATGCGATTGTCACTGCCATGAGAATGCTCGATAAGCGCCCGGCCGACCGGCGCCGCATCCTCTTCCTGGTGGCGGAGAAGCGCGACCGTTCGAGCGCGGCCAAGCTGGAGGAGGCGGTACGCGCCGTCCAGCGCCAGAACGCCGCCGTTTACTGGCTGACTTATTCTCCCAGCCTGACGCAATATACGATGCGTCCCAAGACGGTCAAATGGAAGCCGAATTCCGGCATCGAACTCAAGGACGATGGAAAGCTGATCGACAACGACGTGGAGTTGCCGGAATGGAACATCATCGGCGCACTGCATGAGTTGGCGCACTTGCACGCGCCGGATATTTCCGCGCTGTTTTCACGCGTAACCGGCGCGCACACGATGAACTTTCTGAAGAAGAGCGGACTGGAGGAAGAGATTCACGCGATCGGAGAAGAAGTACATCGGCAGTACATCGCGACTTTTCAACCCCCGCGCGGCGAGCCGGGGCAGTTCCACACAATTCGGGCCGAGGTGAAGGCGCATCCGGAGTGGAACGTGAAAACCAGAGAAGGTTATTGGGCAATAGATTAGGTGCGGGCAGTCTTTCTCGCCGTAGGCTTCGGTTTGAGCGACTTTACGTATTCATAACTGAGTTCGAAGAATTTCTTCAATTCCCGCGTCGAGGCTAGCAACGAGTCCGGAACTTCGACGAACTCGGGCTGAACCCTTCCATACGCCTCACACAACCTGGCGTTGTATTTCTTGAGAAACGTCTCGCGCGCTGACGCGGGCAGGCGGAGGGCCAGCTTGCCATCCTTGCTCAGGTAGCTGAACATGTGGCCGTTCGTCGATGTGTAAGGCACGGTAGCGCCCTTGCGTTCGACATCCGGACAGGTTGCGACCAACTTTTCGTATAGGGCAAGCTTTTCTGACGGTACGGCACCCATAGCAAGGCCTCCTTGGTAGTTCGCGGCGCAAGAGACAGTGTATCTAAACCCGCGCCGGACTTCCGCGGAGGCGGCCTGCTTTTGGCTGAACTCCCGAACCACGGCCGAGATACAATGTATCTCAGGAGGCGAGTCATGGCGACGACGATGGTTCATGTTCGCGTGGATCAAAAAGCCAAACAGAGGGCCGCGAAGGCGCTCGCCGCGATGGGCATCTCGATGTCCGACGCCATACGGATGTTGCTGATTCGCGTGGCCGCGGAAAAAGCCCTGCCGTTCGACGTGAAGGTCCCCAATGCGACAACGGTGAAAGCGATGCGCGCCGCGGATCAAGGCAATGGAAGGCGTTTGAGTTCCGCCGACGCCCTGTTCAAACACCTGGGAATCTGAGCCGGTGCGGAAGCCGGTGAGTAGGGCGCAGTTTCAGCGCGATGTGAAACTCGTCCAGAAACGCGGAAAAGACATGGCGAAACTACGCGCCGTGATCCTGCTGCTCGTCGAGGAGAAGTCTTTGCCGCCGCGCTACAAAGACCACCCGCTCCAGGGGGAGTGGAAGCACTCCGCGATGGCCACATCGAACCGGATTGGCTGCTGATCTACAAGATCGAAGGCGACGACCTCCATCTCGTCCGTACGGGAACCCATTCGGATTTGTTCTGAAAGACGCCTGACCGGTGGCGTCAAGGCGAGCAGGCCGGTAAAGCGACAACGTTCTGCCCGTGTCGACGGGCGTCTTCCGCAAGCCGCACCGTTCGGCCGACGCTGCAGGTAGCAGCGCCGGCTGTCGACTTTATTCAATTGGCAAAGATCTGGGGCGCGGCAAACAGCTGATTCGAAAAGAACTGCGGGCGCTCAGTGTCCGTTTATGGGATTGGGTTCGTTTTGCGTGACAGGGGTGGGCCGAATCGGCTGCTGGCCGCGAACGAACTGGTTCCGGCGAAAAGAACCCCCCTATTTCAGTATACAGGACAGGAAAAAATGAATTGGGTGTTTGCGCTTTGTTTTCATGGAGATACAGGCTGTGATCGGGATTGCGGCATGACATTTCCGGGCCACGAAGGAACACGAATAAACCCGGATAAGTTATTTGTTTTCTGCGATCTGGTGGCTGAAGTCACCGCTTCAGCAGCTCGGTCCAATTCAGCACCACGTGAATCGAGAGCGGGGCGGGGGCGCCGGTGCCCGAGGCCGCTGGCGCGGCAATGAGGAATCGCTTGCCATCCGCAGAGACATCCCAGCTGCCAAAGGCCTTGGCCGGCGACTTGAAGAGCCGCTGCGCCGTCCCGGTCCGGAACGTAGAGCCGGCGACGTTCACCTCGACCGACATCAAGTATCCGTCGGTCGACAGGTAGTACAACTCTTTGCCGTCCCGACTCCAGTGCGCGTCAGCGCCGCCGTCCTTCGAGATCTGGTGCAGACCGCCGGCGCTGGAAGATCCGGGGGTTGAAGCGTCGAACGGCAGCACATAGACCTCATTCTTCCCGGACTGGTTCGACCCGTACGCGACCCATCGGCCATCGGGAGAGAAGCGGCCACCGAATAGGTTGAACTCCGAGCGCAAAAAGGCAACCGGCTTGCGATCCGCCGATGATCCGTCCATGGGCAGAATCCAGAGGCCGGAACCCTTTCCCTCCGAATTCGAACCGGAGTACATCAGGAACCGGCCGTCATGGGTCCAATTGGGGATGGCTTTGATGTCCGGGGATTGGAACAGCAACTCCTCCTGGCCCGACAGATTGGAAGCTTTCCGGTAGAGGCCCCACCCGCTGCCGCGAACCGACAAAAACACGATCTGGCTTCCGTCCGCGGACCAAGCGGGCTGGAATGCGGGATTTCCAAACGTGAACTTAGTAGACACGCCGCCGCGCGCAAACTCGAACAGCCATAGGTCGGTGGAGAGCACGTAGACAACCCGCGTCCCATCCGGCGAAAGCGCCAGGGAATAGTACTGGCCGGTCTCGCCGGGAGTGGAAATCGCGCTGCCTTTCCGGTCATACCAGGTGAGTTGACCGTTACCTTGGGCGCCGGCGCCCCTGAAGGCGAGAACACCGCTGGGTGACGCCGAAAACAGTTGAACCTGTTCGGCGATGGGCACGGCCTCGCCGGACAACTCCATCCGTTTGACATCGAAGGGCTGCGCCATCAACGTGCCTGCGCTGGCGGAATCTAACAGGTTGAGGCCGCGGATGAATAGCAAGAAGCCGGGCGCGTTGCCGGTGAGCGGCGATGGCGCGTAGCCCGCTAAGGTGGCGTCGGGCAACAGCCTCCTGGCGCTCTGCCGATCCGGCTTGGCGTCCAAGGCGCCGATGTACACGCCACTATTTTCCAAAGGGATCGATAGCCGAGAGTAGAGGAAGTGGTTCCCGTCCGGCAGCATCGTCGGATTCACGTGCGCAGCCTCATTGCGCGAACGGTCCAGGGCAGTGAGCGGAGTGGGCGTTCCTCCGGCCGCGGAGACCAGTTGCAAGGGTCCCAGAGCGCCAAAGAGAATCTTATTGTCCGAAGTCCAGACGCCTCCGTTGGGCGTCGCATCGTCGCACAGGGTTTGCGCCGGGCCACCGGATGCTTCGATCTTCTTGAGCTTTCCTGCATTCGCGAACGCGAGGAAGCGGCTGTCGGGGGACCAAATCGGATCGTCCACAACGCCTTCGGTTCCCGCCAGCGGCCGGGCTTCCTCCGTGTTCAGAGACCGCACCCAGACCATCGTCTTGCTGTCCGCGCCAGTGTGGACGAAGGCGAGCTTGCGGCCGTCTGGTGACACCGTAGCATTGGAGCCACTGCGGAACGTCCCGCCGGCGGGCGCGGGAACCTCGAAGCGGACCATTTCAGGGACGGGCGGTTTTTGGCGGAAATGGATGAATGATAGAGTCGCGAGCGCCAGGAACAGCAAAACACCGGCGGCAAGACCGCCGGCGTTAACGGCGCTTCGCGAGGGTGCGGCCGGCGTGGGCGTTTCCTCCAGCAGATCCCACGCATCGCCGATATCCCGCAGCCGCCGTTTTGGATCTTTTTGCAGGCATTTTCTCAACAACCGGCGCACCGATGCCGGAGCCTGGTCGAGGCGCGGCTCCTCTTTCACCACCGACGCCAGCGTCTCGGTGAGGTCCTCACCCTGGAAGAGCCGTTTGCCGGTGAGCATCTCGTGCAGCACGACGCCGAACGCCCAGATATCGGCGCGCTTATCCACCACTTTTCCGCGCGCCTGCTCAGGGCTCATGTACGCCGCGGTCCCGAGAATCATGCCGGCCTGCGTGGCGGCCATGCTGATAGTCGGCGAATCCTCGGGATTGGATGCCTCGGTTACGCCAGTGGTTTTCGCCAGTCCGAAATCGAGTACCTTCACGGCGCCGTCCGGTTTGATCTTGATGTTGGCGGGTTTGAGATCGCGGTGGACGATGCCTTTCTCATGCGCCGCTTCCAGCGCGTCGGCGATCTGGCGCGCGATGCGCAAAGCTTCATCGAGAGGCATCGGACCTTGGGGCGATTCGCCTTCGATGAACTCCATCACCAGATAATTGGGGCCGACGTCGTACAGGGTGCAGATGTTGGGATGGTTCAGCGCGGCGACGGCGCGGGCTTCGCGCTCGAAGCGGTCGGAGAAGCGCTCGCGCGAGACTTTGATGGCGACATCGCGGTTGAGCCGCGGATCGTGGGCGCGGTACACCTCGCCCATGCCGCCCGCGCCGATGAGGGCGAGGATTTCGTAAGGGCCGACCCGGTCACCTTTGGCGAGAGGCATAGGAGCGATTCAGATTAGTTTATCCGAAGAGCGTGGCGCAAAGACACCGGCGGCAAGACCGCCGGCGCTACCAAGGCTTGCCGGAACGCGCCTAGATGAACAGCTAGTTACAGATAATCACCGGGCAACCGGCATCGATCAGCACCTGGCTGGTGTCCGTGTTCCAAACGGCGACCGCATAGTGGAAGTTGCCGAGAGACTCTTCGTCCACGGCAAGCGGCGGGGTACTGTAGGTAAGCGACACGCCGGTCGAGTTCATGCCCGTCACTGACGGAATCGATACGGCGCTGCCGGAAGTGTTATCCAGCGGGGTTTCGTCCTGGAACTGAACGGCGAACGGGTAGGTACACTGCCAGTAGACATAATCTCCCGATGCCGCGTGTAGCGCCGACGGACTGTGAGTAAAGTCGCCGTTGGAGTCGATCGAAATGGTAATGATGTGGTCAGCCATGCTGCGCTCCTTTGATCTATTTGACCTGGGGTATTTTGTTTAGTGTAGTGCATTCCGGCCCGAGGCAGCTGGGTTTTTAGCGGCCATCAGATGCGAAAAGCGCGCATCCTGGCGCAAGTCGTGGAGAGGCGGCGCGTGCAGAATCTCTTCCAGCGAGTATTTGGCGTCGAGTGACGATTGGAGCGCGCGCAGGGCCAGATCGCGCTGGTGATTCTGTTCATAAACCAAGGCGGCGCAAAACTGAACATATCCATCGGCGGGAGAGAGTTGCAGCGACTGGGCGATTTCCGACGCGGCTTTTTCCCGTTCGCCCAGCCCTTCCCAGTAGGTGGCGATGCGCGCGTGAAGCTGGCCATCCCGCGGATTGATCACAATCTCTTTTTCCGTAAGCTCGATCGCGTGCCGGTAAGCGCCGGCGGCGTTTGCGGCGAGAGCGGGCGTCCACCGGTAGGCGTCGGCCAGGTTGCCCCAGAACCGCGACTCGGTGGGATTCAGATCGGCCGCGGTGCGAAATTGGGCAGCCGCATCCGCGTAGCGCCCCTCGAGGAAGTACAGCGAACCCAGATTGCTGCAAGCGATAGCCGTCGGCTCGATCGAAACCGAGCGCTCAAATTGTTTGAGCGCGTCCTCATAGCGGCCGTCCTTTAGAAATGCCGCCCCCAGGTTGCTGTAGGCCTTCGCGCTGTCCGGCGTCAGCCGGATCACCTTCTGCAAATACTGTTCAGCTTCGGGATACCTTCCGTGATTGAAATAAAACACGCCCAACTGTTTCAGGCTCGACCAATTATCGGTTTGCAGGTCGATGGCTCTTTTATAGGTGGCTTCGGCCTCGCCGGGCTTGCCCATGCTTTCGTAAGCCACGGCTAATTCGCGATAGGCGTCGGGGTTGCGCGGCTCCAGTTTGAGAGCTTCATTGAACTCGCTCACCGCCGATTCGTAATGTCCTGTTCCTACCTGAATCATGCCCATGGTGGTGTGGGCCGCCGCCATGCCATTGTTCAATTGGAGAGCCCGGCGGCAGCTCGCCAGAGCCGCGTCGATGGATGCGGGGTCCTTCAGCAGCTCGTACCTGCGCCAATAGGCTTCGGCCAGATGCACATGGGCATCCACGTAATCGGCGTCCATCGCCAGGGCGCGTTTGAAGGCGGCGATCGCATTGTCGATATTCTCCGGCCGGTCATAGCGCTTCAGGTATCCGAGCCCCTCGACATAGAAGCGGTAGGCGGCGGCGACCGGCGTCTGGCCGGCTTTTAATGCCTGCTGCGCCCGCGGTTGCAGAGCCAGCTCGAGCATTCGCGCCACTCTTTCCTGCACGCTATCCTGCACTTCGCCCAGATCGAGCCCGGTTTTGATGGTCTCGGTGCGGAGTTGGGTTACGGTGTGCGTGTCTACCAGGTTAATCGTCACCTGCATGCGGTCGCCCATCGGCTGAACACTCCCGGTAATCGCCAGATTGGCGTTCAGCAATTTTTCCGCATCGCGGGCGCTGGTGACGCGCTCTTTGCGGACATCGCTGGCCGGTACCACCAGCAATGATCCCTGGAATTCCTCCAAGCCGGTGAGGGAGGTGCTCACCACCTCCATCAAACCGTCGGCCACTGCCTGGTTCTTCGGATCTCCGCCGATGTTTGAGAAAAGCAGAACCGCGATCCGCTTTTCGGCCGGGATCGGCTGGGGGTGAATCCAGTTCCACACGTGCTGCCGGATATCGGGAACTGTAGCCGCAATCAGGATGGCCGCGGCCACAGCCAGCGCCGCCATGCTCCACCTGCGCCGCCGTGGAGCCGGCGAGGGCGCGGTCATGGTTTCGGTTTCCGCCAGCCGCGATTCAGCGGACGCCATCTGTTGCTTGAGGGAGCGGAGGTCGGCCAGCACGGCGGTGGCCGTCTGGTAACGCGCGTCCGCGTTCTTCTCCAACATCTTCGAGACTATGGCCTGGAGAGCATCCGGCACGCCCGTTCGAAAGCGGCTCAAAGCGGGCGCCGGCGTGTAGGCCACCGCATGCAGCATGGCCGGCGTATCCGGTGCGCGAAATGGCAATACCCCGGCGATCATCTCAAAGAGCACCACGCCGAGCGAGAAGATATCGGTCCGCTCATCCACTTTCAGTCCGCGCGCCTGCTCGGGCGACATGCATGGCGGCGTGCCCACCGCGCGGCCCGATTCGGTCAGGCCGCCGGCATCAGCGGTCTCCGCCCCGGCTGCGGCGAACTTGGCGAGACCGAAATCCGCGATCTTGATCTGGCCTTCCGCGGTAAATAGCACGTTGGCCGCCTTGACGTCGCGATGAATGATTCCATGCTTGTGGGCGTGCTCCAATCCCTCGGCGATCTGGATGGTCCAGCTCACGGCGGCATCGAGAGATAGCCGGTCTCCGGAAGTTCTTCGGCCGGCCAACTTCTGACGCAGGGTTCCTCCGGGGAGATACTCGAGAATCAGAAAGCTGAACTCGCCGGCTTCTTCCATCCCGTGGATGGTCGCGATGTGGGGATGATTCAAGGCGGAGATCGCGCGCGCCTCCCGGCGAAAGCGGGAGACTTGGTCGGGCGAGATCAGGATTCGGGACGGCAGGAACTTAAGGGCGACCAATCGTCCGAGCTTGGCGTCGCGGGCAAGGTAGACCACCCCCATGCCGCCTTCGCCCAACTTCTCGACGATCTCGTAATTGGATACACTCCGCCCAACCATCTCGACATCCAAGCAAAGATCTGCACCCGGGTTATGTGTGTAAGTGTACCGCGGCCACTATATCATAGGCGCGATGGAGGAATCGTGCGCGCGAATAGCGGCCCGCTATTGCTTCTTCAAAACGTAGACGTAGTCGTTGAGACCGAATTCGGCGGTGGTTGCATCGACGAAATGGAATTCGATTTCATCTCCGCAGCCGGTCTCGAGCGTCTTCCAGGACGAACCGTGAAAGCCCACCTTGGCGGCCATCTTGAGCGGATCGACCGACGCGTCACGCCGCCGCATTTCGTCGAAGGCGCCCTGGAACAGCATGTCGGCGCCGTCGTTGCGAACGCGGTAGCGCGGGCCCTTGCAGGCAACCTGCCTCGGTCCGGCGATTCCGGCCGCGCCGATGGTGACCGTCTTGCCGACGAGCGTCTTGCTCTCGGCATCGTCCGGCTTGCGAGCCGGATCGGCCCATGGCGCCACCAGAGCCGAGGCGATCTTCCATGTGCCGAGATAAAACGAATCGGCCGCGAATACCGGGCAAGACAGCGCCACAGCGGCGAGAAGGGTAGCCAGACGCATCTCTAAGACCCTCGATCTTTTGCGAGAGTACCACGGAAGCGAAGAGGCCGCCAAGTGAATCGGGGGCGTTTGCTTCATACCCGAGAGCGCCGGCTGAATGCGTCAGCCGTGGCCATGCGCCGCATCGTTTCGATGGGATCGCCATATCGCCGGGCGCCCGCCCGTCGACGCCGTGGTGCTACGGCGTTACGACAAACGCCTTGGAAGGGACTTCGGTATATAACTCGCAGACGAACGGGATGCCGAGCATCGTCAAACAGCGGATCAATCTGAGGGCGCAGGACACATAATACGAATTGGGTAATAGCCGGTACGAGTCCACCACGAGTATCTCGCCCCGTCTCACATGAAGAGCGAGCCTGAACACGCTGGACTTGGCGCCTTCAAAGGGCGAAATGGCCCGGACATAGAGGTAAAGTTCAGGATTTCGGTCGGTAACAGGATACGGATACAGAATTCGGATGAGAGCGAACGTTCCAGTAGCCTTGGCGTCGGCTTGAAGCCGCGCGATGGCGTCCGGCCTCGTACATCCTCTGGAGTTGCGCGCCGGCCCCGTCCGGGAGCCGCTGGGCGTAGGTGAGCGCAATATGATGCCGCGTTGTCCACATGGCGGGCAAGCCGCAATCAACCACCTCTGTGCGGGCAAGTTATCGGGGGGCAGCGTTGGGCGGATTGACGATCCGACGCGGATTAACAACCCTGCCCCGCATAGCGGCGAGCCGCAAAACAAACTCCACTGCTGCCAGGAGATTTCCGGTGGGCAGCGGCAGGCCGATTACCAATCGGCCGCAGGTTAACAACCTGCCCCACATCGCTTCACCGACCAGCTTGCGTCGGCGCAAAATCGTCGCGGCTCGCAATACGACAAAATCTGTAACGCAGGCTGTTTTAGGTCCCGGCAGTAGCCGCGGATGCCTTACGGGTTAAGAAACACTCCCTGCAATATACCGGCCGCCCCTGGGTAGGCCGGAAGGGAACTGTGGTTTCGCGACCGCATTGCGAGCAAGTGGTCATGGTTTCCGATTTCGCGAAACCGCCGCCGCCCGACGACGAACCCTGCCGCTTGGTCTTGCACGCCTTGCAGCGCTTGGGCTCGTTTTTGAAGTTCTTGTCATGGAAGAAATGTTGTTCTCCCGCTGTGAATACGAAATCCGCGCCGCAATCGATGCATTTGAGGACGCGATCCTGAAACTCGGCCATATCCGATTCCCCGTGACCTGGTAACGTGGCGGCGGGAACCCCGATCCCGCCGCCACGGTATTATTCGACTTCCCGGCGTGACTTCTTCCGGTTTCGCTTGCGGGCTAGCGCTTGCTTAGCCCGTAGCTTCTCGCCTGGTTTCAGGTAGAAGGAATGACGCTTCACTTCCTTGATTATGTCCTCTTGCTGGACTTTTCTCTTGAACCGGCGCAGGGCGTTTTCCAATGTCTCGCCCTCTTGAAGCTTTACTTCAGCCAAACGAAATACACCTCCAAACCGAACCGTGATTTCCGTGCCTGCTCATGGAATTACCCGACGACCGGACCTGAAGGAGGGGCCCCCGAAAAATTCTGCGCGGCGCACAGAAGGTACTGATATCATATGGTGTTGACAGCCAATGTCAAGACCCAATTTTCCAATGCGTTTGTAACATTTCCAACCAGCAGATCCAAGCCGCTATTTTTCACGAAGTTACGCTGAAATGGATAACTTACTCGCGATCCTGCTGGCAGGGGGAGCCGGAGAGCGGCTGCACCCCCTCACGAAGGATACCGCTAAACCGGCTGTTCCCTTCGGGGGGGCCTATCGAATCATTGACTTCACTCTTTCCAATTGTATCAACTCCGACGTTCGCAGGATTTTAATTCTGACGCAATACAAAGCGCTGGAGCTCATCCGGCACATTCGCGACGGCTGGAATATTCTCTCCGCCGAACTGGGCGAGTATATCGAGGTGCTGCCGCCCATGAAGCGCGTGCATGAGGATTGGTATCAGGGTACCGCTGACGCCGTCTTTCAGAATTTCCAGAGCATCGAGGCGGAGGCGCCGGATCGAACTCTGATTTTGAGCGGCGATCATATCTATAAGATGAATTACTGGGAGATGGTGGACTGGCATCGCCGGAACGCCGCCGATATCACCATCGCCACCATTCAGGTTCCGCCCTCAGAGGCTAACCGCTTCGGGGTGGTGGAAATCGGCGAGGATTACCGCGTGGTGGGATTCGAGGAGAAGCCGCAGCATGGCGATCCGAAGCCGTCGCGGTTCGATTCTTCCATGGTCAGCGCGTCCATGGGGATTTACGTCTTCGAGACGAAGGTATTATTGCGGGCGCTGCACGAAGACGCGCTCGATCCCGATTCGAGCCATGATTTCGGCAGGGATTTGCTGCCAAAGAATCTGCAAAGGGCGCGCGTGGTAGCCTACGATTTTCGCGACATCAACGCCGGGCACGTACGCTATTGGCGCGATGTGGGGACCCTCGACGCTTACTACGAAGCCAATATGGACCTGGTAGCGGTGGCGCCCGAGTTCAATCTCTACGATCAACGCTGGCCTATCCGCACCAAGGCGACGCAGCAGCCGCCGGCCAAGTTCGTGTTCGCCGACGAGGGTCGCCGCATTGGAATCGCGGTGGATTCCATTGTAAGCGCGGGATGCATTGTGTCGGGTGGGCGAGTGCTGCGCAGCGTGCTTTCCCCAGGGGTGCGGGTGAATAGTTATTGCGAAGTGGAGCACTCCATTTTATTGCCCAATGTAAAGATTGGGCGAAGCGCCCGGGTACGGCGCGCGATTGTGAACACAGGCGCCGTGATACCGGAATCCGCGGTAATCGGATTCGATGCGGACGCCGATAGGAGTCACGGCTATACCGTCACCGAAGGCGGAATTACAGTAGTGGAATAACGGAGAAAAATACTTGACGAACATAGTGAGCGTAA
>Ga0302326_10020717_pt1 | contig 13518 bp, 6 predicted proteins | sample Palsa_T0_3_FD_202264 | JGI IMG/M metagenome (GOLD analysis project Ga0302326, IMG submission 202264) | Peat permafrost microbial communities from Stordalen Mire near Abisko, Sweden - Palsa_T0_3 | ecosystem: Environmental > Terrestrial > Soil > Palsa > Peat permafrost | place: Sweden: Abisko... | reverse complement strand
TCGCCCAGAGGGTGCACATACCGCTATGAGGTGGCGATGCTGGAGTGCCCGGCCAGCCTCACTATTGTAAACGCATCGGTCCCGGCTTCCCCCAAACCGCGTCAGGCAAGAGCATCGACTAACGGTTGCGATTCCTGCCAGCGCGGAACCGCCTTGCAGAACCCAGTGAACGACGGTGTAGCATTAGCCTGTCCATGTTGATCAAGTTGAAGGAGATGCGCATGGCTGCCATCGTGGACGATCTTTGCCGCAATGAACTCGCCATGCAGATCCGATGCATCTTTCTTGCATTGCTTCTATCCACTGGCTCGTGCTTCGCGCAACATCCTCCAGAGTCCACGCCGTCGAGCGTCCCGTCGCCAGCACGCGCGGATTATCTGAAACTCGCTGCCGAAGTTCAGAATGCGTTGTACACCGACGTTATCGACACATGGTTTCCTCGATCCGTGGATCATGAGCACGGCGGGTTCCATACCCACTTCACGCGCGACTGGCAGTGGGCGCCCAGCGATGGCAAGTCCTCCGTCATGCAAGGACGCATGACCTGGGTCGCATCCCAGGTTGTGCTGCGCGACCCAAAGCTGAAAGCCGAGTTTCTGCCCATCGTGCAGCAAGGCGTCTCCTATCTGGAAAACGTCCTGTGGGACAAGCAAGACGGCGGTTTCTTCTGGGGACTCGATGACGACGGCAAGATTACTCCGGAATTCACGGACGGCAAACACCTGTACGGCATTGCATTCTGCATCTATGGATTAGCCGCGGCCTACCAGGCTACGGGCGATCCCAAGGCGCTCGAACTCGCCAGGAAGGCTTTTCTCTGGACCGACCAGCACGCGCATGACTCCGGGCATGGCGGATACTATGAGTGGCTGGCCCGCGACGGCACACCGATTCAGCCGGATGCTCCCAGCGGACGAGTCGCCATGGGGCCCATCGGTCCTGTCGGCTACAAGTCGATGAACACCCATATTCATTTGCTCGAGGCCTTCACAGAGCTTTATCGCGCGTGGCCTGACCCTGCCTTGCGCGCTCGCCTTGAGGAAATGCTATCCATTGTGCGCGACAAAATCTGCGTCGAGCCCGGCGTCATGAATCTCTATTTCACGAACGCGTGGCAGCCCATTCCCGACCATGATTCCTTCGGCCATGATGTTGAGACCGCCTATCTGATGCGGGAGACGGACGAGCTTCTGCATCGTCAGGCGAGCGAGAAAACGGAGCGCATGGCAAAAATGCTGGTCGATCACGCTCTTGCTTACGGCTGGGACGCAAGCAACGGCGGCTTCTATCAGGATGGCACAACCATGGGCCGATCGGAGAGTCAGCTCAAGGAATGGTGGGTGCAGGCGGAAGGGCTGAATGCGTTGCTTATGATGCACGAGCGATACGGAACGCAGGATCCTATCTACTTCCAGAGGTTCGTGCAGCAATGGGACTTCATGAAGAACCACACAATCGATCGCCAATACCACGGTCTGTATAACTTGACCAAGGCGGACGGCACGCCCATCACGCAGGACAAGGGCTCCATTTGGAAAGGCGGATACCACGACGGCCGGGCGTTTTGGAATGTGAGTGCGCGCCTGCGCAAACTCGCGGGTGAGGAGTAGGCATCCCCTGCACCAGACATTCGGGGCGGCAGGCCTCGTTGTGATCCTGGACGCGATGCCGACTTTTCATTGCCAATCTCTGGCCGGGATCTTAGGCGGTTCCCTGGCTTGCCAATTCCAAATCGAACGTGAAGTGTGCGTTGTCCTTGCCCATTGTTCCGGAGGAGATCCGTTGCAGCCACGGTTGTGCCCAGCGCATTCCCAACTCATGCGACACAATTCGACCGCAGCCGCGAGGGCGAATAGTTTCGGCGTCCCTGCATTCGGGCCGCATCCAAACATCTCACCATCGCTATCTGGGAGTCCAATGAGGATGGCTTGTAAACAGCCCACCGAGAATGCCAAGCTGATAGACCAGGAATGAGCCAAAGCAAAGACTCACCATGCCGGAAGCGGTCCCAAGATACTGGCCCAATTTTGCGAAGCGGTCTCCTGCAAATGTAAGTGGGACGGCGATTGCGGCAGTCATGCACATCATTCCGAGCATGGTGCCAGCGCCGAAGATAAGCAGATAGACCGTCGCCCAGAGCGGGTTGTGAATCGTCGACAAGACCAGAAGCGCGACGGCCGCGGAGCCGGCAAGCCCGTGAACGAGGCCGATGACCAGCGGTCTGAGGCATTGATAGAGACCGAAGCGGCCGACCGAATTGTCGAGCCACTTCTCCACTCTTGTTCTGTTGTTGGCCCGCTGTGCGCGAGGTTGTGATTGCGCGGGACCTGCAATTGCCGGCGTAAAGTGCCTCGTCACTTTCTGCATCACGCCGGTAAGGTTCAGCACGCCGAGCAGAATAAGCATGAGGGCCACGCTGAACTCCATGGACAGGCCCAGGCGGGGTGGAATCTCCACGCCGAAGAGAATGATCAGCGAGCCAACGATGAAGATGGTGATGGTGTGGCCCAGTCCCCAGACTGACCCGATGAAGGCGGCGCTGCGGATGCTCCGCTGCCTGCTGACAATGGTCGAAATGGCAACCACGTGGTCGGCATCGGTGGAGTGACGCATGCCGAGGATCAGGCCAAGGCCAGTCACAAACAAGATGGGGCCGAGTCTTTCCCTCGACAGCATCTGTCCGGACAGCATGTGCGCGCCGAGGTGCACCGTGGCGAGTGCCTGGATTGCGAGCGTCAGGCCAAGGATGGTTATGAACGTTGAGGAAGCGACCGGAAGCCAGCGCCTGGTGAGCGGACCGTCGATCTGCAGGTGACTCATGAATCGGCGGGCGTAGACCATCAACATTCCGAACCCAATAAGAACGGCCGCCAGTCCAACGCTGAAGGCCACGATGAGGAAGAAGCCCAGGCCAATTCTGTGCAGCGCGAATGCGCTCAGGAGAACGATCAATGCCGCCGGGCATGGAATGATTCCGCCGGTGATGCCGAGGGTCAAGAGCTGGGTGAGACTTACGGCTTGCGAGGGCTGCGCGATGCCTTGGACCTCACTGCCTTCTGTCTTCTTCTCCGGCGAACGCTTCCAGAACATCCAGTGCGCATGGGAAGCGCCCGGCGCGTGCGCGTGGTCAGCGGCCGTACCGGTCAAGCGGCGCATGAGCATGTAGGAGCCGAGCCCGGCAATCGTGATTCCGGAAAGAGCGCCGAGCCAGGGATAGAGTTGCTCGGGAACGATAGAGCGCGAGGCATACAAGGTGATCGCCCCAAGGGCGAACACGCCGGCCGTATGAGAGACCGTAACGATTATTCCGAGTAGGAAGGCGTGCCGCGCGGTTCCCCTGGAGCCCACGAGATAGGCGGCGACAATGGTTTTGCCGTGGCCCGGCTCCAGCGCGTGCAGCCCGCCGAGAGCAATGGCGATGAGGGCTGCAGTGAACAGGAACCATACGCTCAGTTGCTCGGCTTGAATCAGCTCGGTGAACATGCTGCGCGGCGTTTTCTGTTGATTGGCCTGGAGACTCATGCCGGTTGACGGAGCGGGTGAAGATGCAAGCGGCACTGCAACGTCCGGAGTCACACGTTGCTGCTGCACGGCTGCGTGCATTTGCTTGGCTTGATTCAGCACAGGGGCAGACGCCGCTGCCGGCAGTGACGAGTGTATCTGCTTCGAATCGGCGCTCGCTGCCGGTAACGCAGGTAATGCTGCAATCAGAGAGGCTTCGAGAACCTGCGGCGGACTGGTGAGCAGATCGGTTGGATAGTTGCTCAACTCGCCGCTGCGGTCGGTTTGCGGAACGGAACTTTGCAGTAATGAACCTGCGGAAGCCTGGGCGACAATCTCCTTCCATCCGGCGTGCCCCGGATAGTTGTTGTCGGCATAATGAAGGGTTGCATGTTGCCGGTCCACGTTGGGCGGATAGGCGCCTTCATAGACGAAGCCCATCTTCATGGTGGGCAGGCCGCCCGCGCCCGCTGGGAAGATGACTCCGCTGGAGACGAAACGAAGAATAACCGGCTGGTTATCTACGTCGAGAGTCAAGCCACGGCCCAGGTCCGCACCCTTTGCGGCCACGTAGTTGATCGCGGCCGTGGAATGCGGATCGATCGCAGTTGTCGCAATGTTCGCCTGCTGCAATTCCTGGAAAGTGGGTATCTCGGCCAGATCGATGAAATAACGGACGCGGATCCGATCGACTTCGAGCGTGATTCTGGAGTAGTGGTTCACGCTGAAGTTGCCCATGGGGTGTGCTGCTGCAAAGCGGCACAGGCCGAGCAACAAGACCAGCGACATAATGTTGCATAACCTTCTAGCGCGCCTGGGCATTTGAACCCTCCTTGGCTTCGGCTTGCGCGTCGATCGCAGCGAGCCTCTGTTTCGCTTCATTTGCATAGACCAGGTGGAAATGGGGGTTGATCTGGAGAGCCTGTTTCAGTTCCGTGCGTGCGTGCTCACGTTGTCCTTGACCCTCCGCAATCATTCCCGCGTGAAACAGGAGCAGCGGATCCCGCGTTCCGAAGCGCATGGCTTTCTGACTGGCTCTCGCGGCGTCTTCAAGCTTGCCGTTCTTGTAGAGTGCCCACGCCAGCGCATCCCATGTGTAGACGTCATGCCGGACTTCAAGCTCTTTCTGCGCCAGGTCGAGAGCCTCGGTGAGCTTCATATCATGGTCGGCGTAGAAGAGCGCGAGATCGCGGTTATGCAGTACCTGGTTGACGTGCCCGAGCAACCCAATGTACTCGACCAGCGCATACTGCTTCTGCGCGTTCGCCTGGTCTCCGGTCTTTGCATAGAGATCTCCGAGCTCCGCGATAAAGATCGGCATGGGCACAACGGCGATGGCTCTTTGATAGAGCTCAATCGCTTCCGCATACCTGCCGTTATTGGCTCTGAGCCGGGCGAGCGCGGCCAACGCGCGATAGTCGCCAGGATGGGTGTTGAGCGCGGCAAGGTAGGCCGCATCGGCTGCGGCAAAGTCGCCGGCCTGCGTTTCGTATTCCCCCAGCTCGTAGTAAAGCCATGCGAGATTCTCAATTGGAAGCTGGGCTTCCACTCCCTCGGTAACGGCCGTCTTCATCACGGCGATTGCCGCGGCGGTATCTCCTGCGATGAATTTGAGGTAGGAGAGACGGCTGTCCCGTGCATATGCCGCGCGCGGAGAGAGAGTCATATCGCGAGGCGTCAATCGGTCATAGGCTGCGGCAGCTTTGTCGTACTCGCCCATGTCCGCGTAGGCGTCGCCGACAATAGCGAACGGCGAAACGTCGCCAGTTCCAAGCGACAGCGCCTTCAGCGAATAACTGAGCGCGTCGGTAAAGCGATGCTCTCCCATGCACACCTCGGCCATCGTCCCCAGAGCGGCATCCGCCGAGAAATCTGCCGAAACAAGGTCAAGCGACTTGGAAAGAGATTCCTCTGCGAGCTGATAGTCGCTTACATCGCCGGTCTCCCTGGCGCGCTGGAAATACGCCGCACCCAGCCCAGCGTATGCCGCAGCGTCCTTGGGGTTGCGCGCCACAACGGCCTGTGCGGTATGGATGACGTGGGCGGTTTCCGTGGGTGCAGGTGTCAAGAGCGACGCCGGCACAGGAGAAAATGTATACGATGCGTTGGTCATTGATACGGCCGACAATTGCGCGGTGCGACCCGGACCGCTCTCTGCGGGCTCGGACGCATTGGGGCGAGCGGCCTGCGCGACATCACGTTCTTTGATGTTGTTCGTTGCGGTTTGATCACGGTCGTCTTTTGCCGCGACGAGATTCGCAGATCTAAGCGAATCCGCGGCAAACTCCGACGAGGGATTGGATTGAATGGAAAGCTTGAAGTATCTCGCGGCGTCCTGGGCGCGGTTGAGCTCTTGGGCAATGTGGCCGGCGTGGTCGAAGATCTGCGCGCTCTGGATACCAACCGCGATGGCCTTTTGCACCGCGGCATCCGCATCTTGAAATTTGCCATTGGCATTGAGCGCCCAGGCGTATGCATCCAAGGTCGATACATCCTGGCGCGACGCAACTTCCTGCTGCGCGAGCTTCAGAGCATTGGACGCCGTTGCAGGGCTCGCCGCATTCATAAAAATGAGATCGATTCTCGATTCGTTTGTCGCCGTCTCCGGCGCACTGGCCAGGGTTTGGAATTCTGCGTACGTGGCGCGCGCTTCGTTCGACTCGCCTGCGGCCTCCTGCGCTTTCGCCAGTTCGAAGAGCACGTGCGGATCTTTATCCATCGACGCAGCCTGCATCCAAAGTTGAACCGCATCGTTGGCCCGATTCTGCGACCTGCGAACGCGGGCCAGATTCTCCATCGTGTACGGATAGTGCGGGAATGTTTGCTCGGCTGCTTCCAGCGTCTGCGCTGCTGCGTCCTCCTGGCCCAGTTCAATTTGGATCGACGCGATCTGGTTATCAATCCACGCCAGTTCTTCCACTTCGGCAGGCGATGTTTGTGAATACGCCATTTTGAGAAAGTCGATTGCGCCGTGCGCATCGCCATACACCGTCCGCAACGTTGCCCCAACCAGGAGGGCCGGAGTGTTGCGTGGGCGCATGTTCATCATCCACTGCGCATTGGTCACGGCCTCTGAATAGTTGCCGAGCCCGATGTTCGCCTCGGCCAAATATCCATAGGTCATCACATCGTCGGGCACGTGATGATTAAGAGCTGTGGCTCGCTCAAGCGCCTGACGGAATTGATGCCGGCTCAACAGCAGAGCTACCCGCGTCTTCTGCAACTGAAAGTCCGTCGGGTCCAGCTTCAGGCCTTCGGCAAGGGCTTCGTCCGCATCTTTCAAATAGCCGGTATCGGTAGTTTCGCGAGATCGCCGGAGAAACGCTGTCGCCAGTTCGTTGTAGGCCTGCACCTTCTTCGCATCCGCGGCAATCTGCTGCCTGGCTGCCGCGATGCGCAATTGCGCGGGAGTCTGTTCCCGAACGGCCGCTTCGCCCATCGTGTTGCGCTGATCGGGCGCAGCCATGTTACTTTGCTGGGCAAGTGCCGAAGCGGCGAGGGAAACACCAAGAAGGAACAACGTTGCGCGCGGAGATTTCATAAGGTACCTCTTCTATTGAGTCGTGGCTCTCTGCGCGGAGACAGGCTCCGCGCAAAGAGCCGGGTTAGTGTCAGGCAGCCACACCGGCTGCTATTGAGGGCAGGCGGAAGATCCACCCTGGTTGAGGGGCGGGGCATCCGAGTTCTGGGCGCTGGTGGAGGTCGGCTGATCGCCGCATCCGGTTGGATCGCCAGGGCTGATATGGCGACTGTCGCGTCCACTGTACGCGTAGTGAACGTAAGGGAACGTTTCCTGTGGAGGAACGTCGCTTGCGTTGACGCCATCGCCGAGCAGATTGTTCGGCGCGACATTGAATTGAGGACCGGCCAGGATGCCGCCGATGGCGACGCGCTCGGTAATATCGACTACGTCATCGGTGAGTCTGCGGCCATTGGGATAACCGGCGCCGTCGCCGGCGATAAGGCCAAGACGCTTGCGCGAAGCCAGCGGCGTAGCCGGCACACCGGTGTTGAGACGCATGAGGTCGGCGATGGGGCCGGCTGGAGTACCCGCCGGGGCAATCGGCGCCGCATACGTTACCAGGGGCAGCAGGTCGACCCTGGGCGGTGCGGGGATGTTGAATCCGTAAACGGCATTGAACACTCTCGCAATCAGAGGATCGAGATCGAACGCGGCAAACTGAGCGTCGTTCACCGGCTGCGACATGCTCCAAAAGTCCTTGCTGCCCGTGCCGATGACCAGCTCGTTGATCAGCGGATTGCCGAAGCGCTGAATCTGGGCGAGGGCGGGGATGATCGGAAGCAGGCCAATGTTGCCCGGAGGCTGGGTCGCCCCTGGGGATTGGATAATGGTGATCGAAGGCCTGGAAGTTGTCGCCCAGGCGCCGATGGTTCCCTTCGGATCAGTGGCGGCGTGCAGTTCCCCGTCGCTGGTGAGCAGGGTAATCGGAACCTCGATGGCGATGGCGTTGACGTTGAACCCGGCAACGGAGTCCGCAGCCGAGTTGAGGTGGTCGTCGGCGTCTTGTTGCGTGGTGAGGGCTTCAACACCGCTGCCGGCGCGGTAATTCAGGCTGTCGAAGGTCGCGCCCAGGTCAATGAAGAAGGGATCGGCTGCCGTGCCGGCCCAGACTGTTACATTCGACACGCCGCTGCCTTTCAGGTTGTAGATTCCCTGCGCGGCCAGCGCATCGTAGTCCGGCATGGTGCGCGCGCCAATGTTGCTGGGCACGGCGATAAGCTCCCCGCCGGAGGAGTTTGTCAAAGGAGTGACCCTGCCGCCCTTGATCATGCTCACGGTGAAAGTCTGCTGCAGGCTCAGGCCCGCGGCGCCGGCGCCGGTGAGCGATGTGATCGCGGGAGGTACGATCGGCGTCCCCGGCGCGACCGGCGGCGGGGAGTTCGCCGGCGCGTCAATCCCGTTGCCCGCGCCCGCGAAGCCGACAGGAAGGCCGGCGTCGAGGATGTGGGTCTGGAATTGGAATTGGAATTGCACGGCCGGCAACGCGGTCTGGTTGTTGTCGATCAGGATCTTGTAAGTGACCGATGGATCGAAGGGAAAATAGTTCGGTCCGTTGCTCGGCTGCAAGAAAGGATCGACGCACAGGATGAAGGTGACGTACCCCGGTTTGTCATAGCTGGCAAAAGCGTAAAAATCGGTGATGTCAGCAGTGTGATCCAGGGCGGTGATGGGCGCCTCCCGGTGGCTCGACGCAAATGCGCCAGGCGGGACGGCGATCAGCAGACTCAAAGCGAGTCCAATTGCGCGCTTCAGATTTGACATAAAGCTCTCCATACTGTTTCTGGGACGTTGAGGAATGGAAAGACTGAACGACGCGTTAACCGATGAGTGGATTCAGGTTCTTGCCATTCGATTCTGTGTTTATGCAGATTGCCTAGTATTGGATTGCGCGTGCGGCGACCAATGAAACGCAACACCCAGCACTCCAGATACCGAGGGAACTGCCTGCCGACTGAGCCGGGTTGCTTTAAACTCGCCAAGCGCACGCGCCGGGTTATGCGCGGCGCTCAAACAAGGTCCAGCGTTCGCAATCCGGAATTTGAAAAACACTCTGTTCTTTCGACTTTGAATTGCTAGGCGTGCTGCAAGGGCTTGCGCCGCACCAGGACGGCCATCCCTAACAGACCACTGCCCAGGAGGAGAATCGGACCCGGCTCAGGCGTGGGAGTAACCGAGCCGCTCACCAGGAAATCCTGGAAGTCGACGTCCACGCCAATGTTGCCCGCGGTGTCAAGAACCAGGGATGGGGCATTGGTGTAGTCGTAGGTGAATGCGATGAAGTTGGAGTAATCGCCGAAGCCGTCGCCGAAGGGAATCCCGTCCATCAGCAAGTTGCCGAACTGGTCTCCGCTTAAACCGGAACAGTTACCGCAGAGTCCCCAGACCCAGTTGATCGAGTCGCTTCCAACTCCGGTGTAGCCGCTGATTCCATATTCGTAGCCCGTCAATATGCCATTGACTCTCGTGATGGAACTCGAGTCGTTGGCAAAATCCACGGTACCGGTGAAGGTAGCCCCGGATGCAAACGTTAGGTTGACATCGTCTGTGTTATCGGCTCTTGCCGCCGGAACTGCGGCGACAGTGCCTGCCGCAAGGGCGACAATTGCAAGTGCTTTCAGATATTTCAACACGTGGCTTCTCGCTTTCTCGGCGGCTATCGTCGTGAAGCCCGAGCTTGATCGACGAGTGTCGCCGGGGGACTTTCTATTTCTTTTCAGAGGGCGTACCCCCAGATACGCCTGGTTTGTGTGGCGGACTATTTGATTGCGGGCAACCTGGTTGAGCAGGTTGGCGCGAATCGACGGCTGAACGGGAGTACGAGCGCAGACCTCAATTTCGACTTGCGACTTTCCTGAGTCACTTCACTGGTTTGGGGAGAGACGACCTGAAAGAGGCGGGAGCAGATTGATGAAAGCCGTTGCACTCGCCGCTCATTGCAATGGGTACGGACCGGTTTGGGCTTTGGATTGCTATCCTCAAAAAAAAGAAAAGGGTCGAATCCGGCAAATCCGGATGTCCAGATCGATTCGCATCGATTGACACAGAGCCAAAGCGCGCACCGGGGCCGGGCTCGGTCGATCTGAAAGCGTGGGGCCGCATTTGCAGGCGTTGCTACGCGAGGAAGCTCTCGAATAGTCATCTTGCCGCCGCATCGATAACAGGTGATCTCGGGCCAGTGCCAGGGTCAGGACAGTAATGTCATCTTGCTGGCCGAAGCTTTGCGCTGTCTCGGCGCTCTCTTGAGCTGTTCTCAAGGTAAGGCTCAAAAGGCGATCGAATGGTGTTGAGCAATTTCAGATTGGCTGCAGAGGAGGATGCGCCTTCAGCGGTGTTGCCCAGCGCAAGGATGCCGACGGTAGGCTGATGGAGCCTGAATCAGTGAATTTGACGGCGTTGGAGATGAGGTTGATCGCGGCTTGAAGGAGGCGGTCAAGATCGCCGTTCACGGTGGGCAACTCGGCATCAGTGTCGCGGACCTTACCATGCGGCAAATTCTGCGCGCACGAGCTGATCTTCCATCGGCTTGCACTCATCCGGACGGCTCAAACAACTCCAAGACATCGAACTCGGTGAGGCGAATTTCCAGTACCCTGCCGATGGCGGTCGGGCATGGAGCCCCGCCAAACTCCGGCCGGTTCCATCCGGCTGCGGCCGCTCTGCGAAAATAGACGTGTATGCTCTCGCTGCAAAATGCCGGCAAGCGGTTTGGCCCGCGCGTGCTCTTCCTTGAAGCCAACTGGCTGATTCGCGCGCGCGAGAAAACCGCACTGGTGGGCGCCAACGGCACCGGCAAATCCACGCTGATGAAGGTGCTTGCGGGGCTGGAATCGCTGGACTACGGCGACTTGCAGCGAACGCGCGGCATGAGCATCGGCTACCTTCCCCAGGAGGGTCTGCGCCTTGCCGGCCGCAACGTTTTTGAAGAATGCCTCACTGTCTTCGACGAATTGCGCGACATGGAACAGGAGATCGAGCGCCTGGCCGGGCAGCTTGCGGTGCTTGACCACGCGGGTGCGGAGTACGAGTCCGCGGCAGAGCGATTCTCGATGCTGCAAGAGCGCTTTCATGCCCTCGACGGCTACGCGCTGGATGCGCAGGTGGGCGCCGTGCTCACGGGACTTGGATTCAGCAAGGAGGATTGGGCGCGGCAGACGGATGAGTTCAGCGGCGGCTGGCAGATGCGCATTGCGCTGGCCAAGCTGCTGCTGGCCAAACCAAGCCTTCTGCTGCTCGACGAGCCGACCAACCATCTCGACCTTGAAACACGAAACTGGCTGGAAGACTATCTCAAGAATTATCCGTTCGGTTATATCCTCATTTCGCACGATCGCTATTTTCTCGATGTTACGATCGACCGCACCGTGGAGATATGGAACAAGCGGCTGAATATTTATCAGGGCAATTACACCAAATATCTAAGTCAAAAAGACGAGCGGCGCACGCAGCTTGAGGCTGCTTATAGAAACCAGCGCATCCAGATCGAACACCTTGAGGCGTTCATCAACCGCTTCCGCGCCCAGGCGACCAAGGCCAAACAGGTGCAAAGCCGAATTAAAGAGCTTGAAAAGATCGAGCGCATCGAAATACCGGAAGAAGAGCCGGTGATTCACTTCAAGTTTCCCCAGCCGACGCCTTCCGGGCGCACCGTGGTTGAAGCAGAGAACTTAGCGAAGAGTTACGGCGCCAAGCAGGTGCTCACCAATGTCAACTTCACCATTGAGCGCGGCGACCGGGTGGCCCTTGTCGGCGTGAATGGTGCGGGTAAATCCACGCTCATCCGGTTGCTCACGGGCGACGAAGCGCCGACATCGGGCAAGGTCAAGCTGGGCCACAACGTGGTGAGCGAATATTTTGCGCAGGACCAGTACAAGGTGCTCAACGGCGATGCGCGCATGCTGGACGATATCAGCCGCGCCGCGCTCAAGGTTCCAGAGCAGGCGCTGCGTTCGCTGCTGGGCTGCTTTCTTTTTTCCGGCGACGACGTTTTCAAGCCGCTGGGCGTGCTCTCGGGCGGGGAGCGCAATCGCTATGCGCTGGCGCGCATTCTCGTTTCGCCTTCGAACTTCCTCCTTCTCGACGAGCCCACCAACCACCTGGACATGCGCGCCAAAGACGTGCTGCTTGAAGCCATCGCCGCCTTCTCCGGCACGGTTGTCTTTGTTTCGCACGACCGCTATTTCATTGACCGGCTGGCCACACGCGTGCTTGAAGTGGAAGGCGGCACGGTGACCAGCCACCAGGGCAACTACGAGGACTATCTGCGCTGGAAAGAGGGGCAAGCCGCCGGCAACTCGGTCAACCTAAGCGACCCAGCGAAGAGCGCGGCGGAGTCGAAGGATCCGCGGCCGTCTTCGTTTCCACGCAACGGCGATGGAGCCGCTGTGCCTGCTGCTTCTCCGTCGAAAACGATTGTCATCGAAGGCGGCTTCGATCCCGGGCCGAAAGAAAAACCCAGGCGCCTGAACCCGATCAAGCAGAAGCAGATGGAAGACCGTTGCGCGTTTCTGGAAGAGGAAACGCCTCGGATTGAGGCGGCAATTGCTCACACCGAGGAGCAATTGAGCGCGTATGTTTCAGCCGCGGAAACCGCGCGGCTGACGGCGCTGGCCGAGGACCTGCGCGCGCAACTTGCGGCTCTGACGGCGGAGTGGGAAGAACTGATGATGCAACTGGAAGGCGCTGTCTCGTGAGAGTTGAAAACTTGTCGATTCAGCCAGCGCGTGAGGTGTTTTCCCGATGGAACCGCTGTGGCCCACAGGCGTTTGGGGCGTTTTTCGCACTGTGAAACTGCGGAAGCGGCGCGATTAAACTGCTGATTTGTTGATGGTTCGATTGGTCTTCACGGGATCACAGCCTAAAAAGGATGCCAAGTTTTTTATTTCGGGGTGCTGGTGGATGGGGGGTGGGGACGGAGGCTTTGTAAGTGGTTGGGAGTGGGCAAATCCCAGTTCTTGGACAGGTTCCAAGAGCGGTCTTTGGAGATCCGGCTTGAGTGACTGATGAATTGTAATTTTTCCATTTGCAAGAGGGGACCTTCCATCGTTCTCGTTCCTGAGACGGCCCTTATATTCCGTCGTGCATAATCGAAAGTACGATGGCACTTTTGTGGAACCCCGAGAGCTGGTCGCAGCGGCTGGCCGAGTTGGAAGCGCAATCCGGCGACCTGAAAGAAGCGCCGTTGCGGCGCGATGTGCGTTCGCTCGGCACCCTGCTTGGCGATGTGTTGCGCGAGCAAGCAGGCGAAGATTTGTTTGCCCACGTGGAAGCGCTGCGCCAGGGCACCATCCGGCGGCGCGATGCGGAAGCCCGCGGACTGGATGAAGAAGCCGCGCTGCACGCGGCCACTGCGCTGGAACTGGTGCATTCGCTTCCCATCGAGCGCGCGGTTCTGCTCACCCGGGCCTTTGCTTTCTATTTCGAGCTCATTAACCTGGCGGAAACCAATCATCGCAAGCGCCGCCGCATTGCGCTGCGTCTTAGCGGCCAGGCCGGCC
>Ga0302326_10020715_pt1 | contig 13520 bp, 10 predicted proteins | sample Palsa_T0_3_FD_202264 | JGI IMG/M metagenome (GOLD analysis project Ga0302326, IMG submission 202264) | Peat permafrost microbial communities from Stordalen Mire near Abisko, Sweden - Palsa_T0_3 | ecosystem: Environmental > Terrestrial > Soil > Palsa > Peat permafrost | place: Sweden: Abisko... | reverse complement strand
TAAGGCTTTTTCTCCCCGCTAGGCGCACTCGGATGCGACGCTTCGGGCCTCGGCGCAGCTTGCGGCTTTGCCGCGGTCTGATGTTGTGCGGCAGGCTTCGGGGCGCTTTGCGCGCGAGGAGTCGCCGCCTGATGTGACGGTTGTGAGCTGGTGGTCATGTGAACTGGCTTGGCCTCCGGTCGCGCCGTTGGGGCTTTTGCCTGTGGCGCCTTGTTCTCGCTCGTGCGGGTTGCAGCGGCCTTGCTTGCGGCAGCCTTGTTCTCGCTCGTGCGGGTTGCAGCGGCCTTGCTTGCGGCAGCCTTGTTCTCGCTTGTGCGCGTTGCGGCGGCTTTACTCGCGGCAGCCTTATTCGAAGCGGCCTTGTTCTCGGCCGTCTTGTTCTCGGCAGCCTTACTCGCGGCAGCCTTGTTCTCGCTTGTGCGGGTTGCGGCGGCCTTACTCTCGGCAGCCTTGTTCTCGCTTGTGCGGGTTGCGGCAGCCTTACTCGCGGCAGCCTTGTTCTCGCTTGTGCGGGTTGCAGCCTTACTTGCGGCAGCCTTATTCTCGGCCGTCTTGTTCTCGGTCGCTGCATCACCCTTGGCTGCCGTCACATCCTTGCCGGTAAGCTCTCCGGGTTTGGACGTTGCGGCAACTGACGGCTTGCCATGATTCACGGACTCCAGCATTTCATGGTTCCTGCCGGCAGCTTCTTCATGCCCTGTTTGCGCCGACGTTGCCGGAGTATGATGTTCGCGACCCGCGGTCTCTTCCGCGGCGGTTGCGCGAGCAGTGGTTCCACCGGTTCCGCCGTTATAGCTGACGCCGTTTCCCGCTCTGCTGTTGACCACGGTTTTGGTATACGTGTTGTGAATGTTCGTCACATTTACATTGTTCACCGATCGGTTGTAGCTGAACTGGTTGTTTCTCCAATAGCCGCCCTGGTAGCCGAAGCCACCATAGCCAAAGCCGTAGTTAATGCCGCCGTAGAAGCCGACAGTGGGACCCCAGTAACCGGCGTTCCAGGCAAATGCGCTGCCGCCCCAACCCCAATAACCCGGAGTCCACAGCAGACCAACGGAGGGCGGCTGGGCCCATGTGCCGGGCACCCAGAAATAGCCTTCCGGACCTGACCCCCAGTAGCCGGGGGTCCACAGATAACCATTTTCGGGACATTGAGGTTGTGAGTACGCAACCAGCGCGGGTGGAGCAACCGCCATGGTGACGGCGAATTGTGCGAATACGGTGGCCGGTATGGCCAACATTACAAAAAGGAATAACAGAGATCCAATGGAACGGAACATGCGCATTTTCATTACCTTGCCGGATCATCCTTCGCTTGACCGGTGTTGCTTCACTTCTGCGGGTTGCGCGGATTGACAGGCTACTAGACACAGCTAGGATGGCAGATGCCTGTTTGTAAAACTGTTCAATATAGCTCACTTCCCGCAAATCGCTCTAAAGGCTGAATGGGTGCGCTGTCAGCGGAAATGGGCACGGTTTGAGAGCCGGACTAAGCTGTGATCTGGAATTTTGCCCCCCCGTCAACCTGCGCTTGGTTCAGCGGCATGCGTTCCGAAGGCATGGGCCGCCATCAGCCAACGGTGAAGTGTTGGTGCTCCCAATCCATCAGCCACAGGCGGCACGCTTCCAGCAACAGCGCGGTTGCGATCGTCTCGCGCACGAATGTGAAAACATTCACCGCTAAGTAAGAGTTCGAATATTAGCGACCCGTCACCTGCTCCAGACGTTCGGGGTAGCGAGCCCCTTGCACCGCGATCTTGGAGGCAGCGACATCGATGTTTCGCAGATCCTCGGGCGTGAGTTCCACTGACACCGCCCCGATGTTCTCGTCCAAACGATGCAGCTTCGTGGTGCCTGGGATCGGTACAATCCATGGCTTCTGGGCCAGGAGCCACGCGAGCGCGATCTGAGCGGGTGTCGCCTTCTTCCGTTCCGCGATGCTGCCGAGCAAATTAATCAGGGCCTGATTCGCCTTGAGAGCCTCCGGCGTGAAGCGAGGCAGGGTACTGCGGAAGTCGGAGCTGTCGAACTTCGCATTTTCGTCGATCTTCCCCGTGAGAAAGCCCCTGCCCAAGGGGCTGTAGGGGACAAACCCGATTCCGAGTTCCTCAAGTGTCGGTATCACTTCCTTTTCGGGAGTCCTCGTCCACAGCGAGTATTCGCTCTGGAGAGCAGTGATCGGCTGGACTGCGTGAGCGCGACGAATCGTTTGCACTCCCGCTTCGGAAAGGCCGAAGTGCTTGACCTTTCCCTCCTGAATCAGGTCTTTCACCGCGCCCGCCACTTCTTCGATCGGCACGCTGGGGTCAACCCGATGCTGATAAAGCAGGTCGATGACGTCAACCTTGAGCCGCTTCAGCGAGCCCTCAACGGCCTGCTTAATGTGCTCCGGCTTGCTGTTGAGGCCCGGCGCACCCTTCATCCCGCGGGGATCGGAATTCGGACTGACATCGAACCCGAATTTTGTGGCGATCACCACTTGCTTACGGTAAGGAGCGAGGGCTTCGCCCACAAGCTCTTCGTTCACGAACGGGCCGTAGACCTCGGCAGTGTCGAAGAACGTGACGCCGCGTTCCACGGCCGCCCGGAGAAGATCGGTCATCTCCTGCTTGTCTTTGGGCGGGCCGTAAGAAAAGCTCATCCCCATGCAGCCCAGCCCCAGTGCTGAAACCTCCAGGTTGCTCTTGCCAAGTTTGCGCTTCTGCATTCTCTCTCCTTTCGTCTCCCATCCCGAGGTTGGAACAAAATGGCCTTGAAGCGGTAGCTTGATTCAAACATGAGATCATTCCCGCTGACGACTGTAGGTTCCGGGCTTTCCATCAATGTCTGCCGGGTTTCAGACATCAGCCGTCCGGCGCCCTCGGATTACGCCGTAAAGACCGCCCCTCCCGCCCCGCTTCGATTTGTCAGTTCCCGCGACCCGGCGCGGATTCCATTGACGCGAACCCCTGGGCTGGCGTATCGTCAAGCCAGACATCCCAGCAGGCAGGAGGAACGCGCCATGATTCGCCTCGGCAGGATCGCAACAGGAATCACAATCCTAATCGCCATCGGATGGGCTTTCTCCGCCTCGGCTAAAGATCAGGCGCAGAAGGTCCCAGATGGCCCTCCGGCACAAGTTCAGTTCCAGATCGTGCATGCGTTTGGCGCGGCCGGCGACGGTGTTGGACCGGGCGGCTTAGTGATGGACAGCAACGGGAATCTATATGGTACGACCGAGAGCGGGGGGGCCTACGGCTACGGGACCGTGTACGAACTGATGCCGGGCGCAGGCGGCGAGTGGACGGAAACCATCCTGTACAACTTCCCTGGCGGGCCCCCAGGCGGGTATGAACCCCTTGGCTTGGTGATAGATGGTGCCGGAAACTTATACGGCGTCACCCAATACGGCGGAGCGAATGGTGATGGGACAGTCTACGAGCTGTCGCCCGGTGCGAATGGGGTGTGGACAGAAAGCATTCTGTACAACTTCTGCTCGCTACCGGGCTGCGCAGACGGGGTGTTTCCCACCTCCCCGCCGACGCTGGGGCCGGGAGGCAGCCTGTACGGCATCGCGGGAACCGTCGCCTTCCAGTTGACGCCGGGTTCGGGTGGCTGGATGCTCAATGTGCTCTACACATTTTGCGAAAACAAGGACTGCCCCACGGGTTCAAACCCCTCCAGCGGCCTGACCTTGGACGCAATGGGCAACCTCTATGGGGAGACCGCCATCGGTGGGCAATGCGGCCTCATCAACCCGCTCGGCTGCGGGGTGGCGTATGCTCTGCATGAGCAGGCGAACGGCCAGTGGGAGGAATTCGTATTGCACGAGTTCCAGGAGGAAAGCGTGGAAGACGGTGGCGGCCCCAACGGAGGCCTTACATTCCACGATGGAGGATTGTACGGCGTCACCCTGGGCGGAGGCGACCTTTGTGTACCAACAGGCGGGTGCGGCACGGTGTTTGACCTGACGCACGGGTCCGGCCAAATGGTCAACGAGCAAATCGTGTGGAATTTCGGCGGGGAGGATGGCGCACTGGGCGCTTTGGCCGCGGGGGGCGTTGCGTTCGACAGGCAGGGAAATTTGTTCGGAGTGACCGGCGAAGGCGGGTCTTCGTCCTGCGGATGCGGAGTGGTGTACGGGATGAAGCCGCAGGGCAATGGCAAATGGGGCTACGCCGTGCTGCATACGTTCAATGGCACGGATGGGTACCTGCCGGATGGTGGCCTCACGATCGATAGCAAGGGTGACTTGTTTGGCACGACGGGCGGCGGCGGCGAATACGGCTACGGCGTGGCCTTCGAGCTCTCGCCCACGACGCAAGCCTCGAAATAGGGGAACTTATGACTAAAGCTGGATTGCGTGGCTGTTTTGGAATCGCACTAATCATCGCGGCGATCGCGTGGGCGTTTTGTGCGCCAGCCGGCGCACAGGTGCCGAGGGTGCCTGATGGCCCTGCGGTACAAGTTCAATTCCAGATCATCCATGCGTTTGGCGGGCCGGGCGACGGCATCGGTCCGGGCGGTGGCATGGTAATGGACAGCAAGGGGAATCTGTATGGTGTGACGGGTGCCGGTGGGGCCCAGGGGGGCGGCGGGACCGTGTATGAACTCTCACCGGGAGCCAATGGCCAGTGGACGGAGACGATCCTGCACAGTTTCCCCATCAAGGCCCCCTCGGATGGGTTTGAACCCATCGGAATGGTGATAGATGGGGCCGGGAACCTGTACGGAACGACCTTATTCGGCGGCGACGGCCAGTACTGCTTCAAATGGGACTATAACGGCTGCGGGACAGTCTTCGAACTGTCGCCCGGTGCGAATGGAGAATGGACTGAGAGTATCCTTTGGAATTTCTGTTCACTCTCGGACTGTGCAGACGGAACCGATCCCCTAGTCGCGCCGACGCTGGGGCCGGGAGGCAGCCTGTACGGGGTGGCGGGGACCGCCTTCCAGTTGACCCCTGGTTCGGGCGGCTGGACGTTCACCCTGCTCTACACGTTTTGCGGCATCGGACCGGACTGCCCTACTGGTTCGCAGCCATCGAGCAGCTTGACGCTGGATGCCGGAGGAAACTTGTACGGCGAGACTTCAACGGGGGGAGATTGCAGCGACAATCTGGGCTGCGGAGTGGTGTACGTCCTGCATCAGCAGACGAACGGCCAGTGGAAGGAGGTCGTCCTGCACGATTTCGGGAGCATGGAAGACGGAGATGGTCCCACAGGGGGTCTGACGTTCCACGATGGAGGGCTGTACGGTGTCACGGAGGGCGGAGGCGACGGCTGTCTACCCGGCTGCGGCACAGCCTTTGAACTGACGCGCGGCTCCGGCAACAATATCAACGAGCAAATCTTTTGGAATTTCGGGGGGGATGGCGGGGCGCAGGGCGTTTCTCCGGGCGGAGGGGTCGTATTCAACAACCAGGGAGACATGTTCGGCGTGACGGGGCTGGGCGGAGAGGGCGGGTATGGAATCGTCTACGGCATGAAGCCGGAGCAGAATGGAAAATGGGCATACGCTGTGCTGCACACTTTCGACGGCTCGGACGGAGTGGAGCCGGAGACCGTGACGATAGACAGCAAGGGTGACTTGTTCGGTACCACGGGCGGCGGGGGGGCAATCGGAGGCGGCGTGGCCTTCGAACTCTCGCCGGTGAAGCAGGGGAGGTAGCGCGGCAATGAAGCCACGAAAACTGCAACTGCCCTTAGCAATGCTCTTGGGTTTCTGCGCCGTGGGATCGGCGTGGTCTTCCCCGGCCAATTCTCGGGTGCCGAAGGTGCCTGATGGCCCTGCGGGACAGGTTCAGTTCCAGGTTCTGCATTCGTTTGGGGCGGCGGGAGACGGTGATAGCCCGAGTGGCGCCCTCGTCATGGACAGCAAGGGGAATTTGTATGGTGTTACTGGTTTTGGCGGGGGGAGCGGTTACGGCACGGTGTATGAATTGTCGCCGACAGGCAACGGGCAATGGACGGAGACAGTGCTTTACAGTTTTACCGGCCCCCCTGATGGATATGAGCCTCTCGGGCTGGCAATAGATGGCACCGGGAACCTGTATGTCTCAACAGGTTTCGGTGGAGGCGGCGAATACTGCGAATTGAACATCTGTGGTTTGATTCTTGAGCTGTCGCCAGGCAGCAACGGCGGGTGGGCAGAAAATATTATCTATAGGTTCTGCTCACTGCCGAATTGCGCCGATGGTGTCTCTTCCCAGACTCCTGCGATTGGGCCAGGAGGCATTGTTTATGGCATTGCAGGGAACGTCTACGCATTGACTCCCGGTTCCAATGGGTGGACGCTCAATGTCCTGTACACGTTTTGCGATGCAGGGCTGAATTGCCCTGACGGAGAGGAGCCTTCCGGCGCGCCGGTTTTCGACAAGGCGGGCAACCTCTATGGCGAGACCATTGCAGGTGGAAAGTGCATCGGCGACAACGCCGGTTGTGGAGTGGCTTATGAACTGCAGAAGCAGCCGAACGGCCAGCGGAACGAGATTGTGTTGCACGTGTTCCAGGAAGAGTCTAGGCAGGATGGTGCGGGCCCGCAGGGAGGATTAGCCGCCCGCGATGGAGGATTATACGGGGTGGCTACTGGTGGTGGGGAACTTTGTAAAAATCTAGGCGGTTGCGGCACGGTCTTTGAATTGACACGCGGGTCCGGCCAAATGGCCAACGAGCAAACGATCTGGAGTTTCGGCGGAGAGGACGGGATGCAGGGTGACCAGCCAATGTTTGGACCGACATTTAACACGCAGGGAGATTTGTTTGGAGTGACCGGCGAAGGCGGGTCTCCATCCTGCGGATGTGGAGTGGTATACGGGATGAAGCAGCAGAAAAACGGGCAATGGGCATACCAGGTGCTGCACACATTCACAGGTCCGGATGGGGCCGTGCCCGACAGCTCTCTTCTGGTTGATACCAAGAGCGATTTGTTCGGGGTGACCGCCTTCGCCGGCCAATACGGCGGTGGCGTGGCCTACGAAATCTCGCCGGTAAAGCAAGCCTCGAAATAGCCGCCTTCCCTCACGGGAATGCTGCTTTGCCCTGCGAGGTACGCAATCGGCGCATGTAAACTCATCAGGTCATCCCGAGCCATCGCGCGGTGTGTGCGCGCTTCGGCGAGGGATCTGTTGCCAGGAAAGTGCGAGCAGGCCGGACTGATTTGCAGCGCGCGTCTGGCGCAACCTGGATTGCCAGCGCGATATTCTACTCGCCGTGGTGGAACTTCAACCGATGCAGCCGCCGCGATGCTCGGTAAACGCCGAATTTCGTCCATTCTAAGTCGGGACACGAAACGAGCTAGAATTGCCGCAACTCTTGTCGAATCAACCAGATCACACTTTGCAGGGTGGGACAAAAAGCGAGTTCTCCAATGCACCATTTATGGTGCAATTCGCGCAAAAAAACGGCGCTCGAAACGAGGCGTTTCCGCCGCCTTCGAGCGGCTACGTCGCCTTCCCGCAGGCAATGGCGCGATCCAGCAATTCAACCACGTGCGCCACTTTCAGCCCGGGGGAAAACATCTCCGCCCCCGCCCGCAGTTGCAGCATGCATCCCGGATTGGACGTGGCGATGCACTCCGCGCCGGTGCCGCGCGCCGTCGCCATTTTTTCCGTCAATAATTCCAGCGACGCTTCCATCTGCAGCACGTTGTAAATTCCCGCCGAGCCGCAGCATTGATCCGCCCGCGCCATTTCCATCAGCGCGATGCCCGGAATTTGCCGCAGCACGCGCCGCGGCGCTTCGCGTATCTTCTGCCCGTGAAGCAGATGACACGAATCCTGCATCGTGACGCGCATCGGAACCTCGCCCAGCCGCGCCGTCATTCCCAGCCCATCCAAAAATTCGGAAACGTCGCGCACGCGCTTTTCGAATTCCCGCGCCGCAGCAAGTTCCGGCTCGCCCTCGCGAAATAGTTGCGAGTATTCCTTCAGCGTCGATCCGCACCCCGCCGCGTTCGTCACGATGGCATCGACGTGCTCGTCCCCGAGCGCCGCAAGATTCGCGCGCGCCAACGCCCTGGCCACGTCGCGCATTCCCGCGTGCGCCGCCAATGCGCCGCAGCAAAGCTGTTCCGTCGGGACCCACACTTCGCAGCCGTTGGCCTGCAGCACGCGCACTGTCGCCTCGTTCAACTTCGCGAACGCCACCTGCGCGATGCATCCCGCAAAGAGAGCCACGCGCGCCCGACGCTTCCCTTCCGCAGGAAAGGCCTTTCCCAACCGCGAAAAAAAGAATTCCGAATCCACCGGCGGCAAAAACCGTTCGCGTTCCTCCAATCCCATCAACTTCAGCGCGCCCGTACGCCGCGCCAGCCATTGCGCTCCCGAGCGCTGATAAGCGCGCACTGCACACCCCAGCGCGGCAATCCGTCGTGGATACGGCAACAGATGCCGCAGCGCCGCGCTGCGAAACAATCGCGCCGTCAGCGGCCGCTTGTATTTCACTTCGATTTCGGCGCGCGCGCTCTCCACCAGCCGCCCATACTCCACTCCCGAAGGACACGCCGTCTCGCACGCGCGGCAATCCAGGCAGCGGTCAATGTGCGTGACAAAACTTTCCCCCAGCGGCATCGCGCCATCCGCCACCAGCATCATCTGGCGAATGCGCCCGCGCGGCGAATCCGCTTCGCGTCCCCACAGCCTGTAGGTGGGGCATTCGTTCAGGCACAGCCCGCAATGAATGCAGCGCAAAAAGTCTTCCTGCGTCGGCTGGTCCCGCGCGCTCCATTCGTCGGCGGCCAAAATTTGCAACGCCACTCTACAGCCCTCCCACGAAACGGCCCGGGCCGAAGATTCCGTGCGGATCGAAAGCCGATTTCACTTTTTGCATCAGCGGAAAATCATTCTCCGCGCGCCCCCAAATGTTCAGCCGTGACTTCAATTCCAGCGGGCACCAGGGAACAACCGCGCGGTACCCGTCGTTTTCCGCACCTTTGAAAATTTCCTCGCAGGCACCGGCCAGTTGCTCGATACTCTTCGCATCCTTAGTCACAGGAAGCAACGCAAAGTAAATCACGCCCGCGGCGCGCACCAACTTTGCTGTTTGAAGCGCGTGCCGCTCCGCAATTTGACGCACCTGCTCCAGCACTTTTCCAAATTCCGACGGCACGGTGGTGATCTCGATAATCGTCGCGGCCGGCGAAGATTCCAGCAGCAATGGAATCGCTTCGCTCAGTCGCGCCCACATCTCGGCTCGTTCGCGCTCGTCCGCCACACGGCAAGCGGACGCCTGCGTCTTCTCCGCCATGCGAGTCAAATCTCGTGCATATCGTTCCAGAACTTCGCCGCGCCCGCTGAATCCGGCAAGCAGCGCCCACCCCGCAGCTGAAGACCGATCGCCGCTTCCAATCAGCAGATTGCGCGACAGAATCTCCGCCAGCCGCAAATCGGCGACCTCCAGCGTCTCCGGCGCGAGCGGCGACTCCGCAATTCGCCGCAGCATGGCCAAAGCCTGCGCCGCCGCTGGAAATGCAGCCATGAATCCGCGGCGCTCTGCCGGCATCGGAAACGTCTTGAAATTTACGCGCGTCATGATGCCCAGCGTGCCCATCGAGCCAATGAATAGTTTGTGCAGATCGTAACCGGTCACGTTTTTCACCACGCGTCCGCCACCCTTTGCCGCCACGCCTTCGCCGGTGATGAATTCCATGCCCAGCACAAAATCTTTCGCCGTTCCATAAAGCTGCCGCAGCGGCGAATCCACGCCCGTCGCCAACGTGCCGCCCACTGTCGCGCTGCTCGCGAACGGCACCGTCAGCGGCAGTTGCTGCCGATGCGGCGCAAGAATCGCCTGTAAGTCTCGCAACGGCATTCCAGCACTCACCGACACGGTCAAATCCGCGGGGTCGTATGCCACCAATGTATTCAGCCGTGAAACATCAATCGCCAGATCGTATTGCCGTGGTGGCATCGCCATTCCCAGCTTCGTCCGCGCGCCGCACGGAACTACGGCCAATTTTTCCGCAATGGCGTAGCGGACCAACTCCACGGCTTCTCCTTGCGACGCAGGCCGCGCCACGGCCGCCGGCCTCATGCCGTCCACCGCGTAAGCGGCAAGCTCGCCCGGCTCGATGGAACAATTCCCGGCGCCCACTACGCCCGTCAATTGCGATAACGAGACTTTTCGCGAATCGCTCACGCGGTTCTCGCGTCCGCTTGCGGCAATGGACGAACATGAATTTCGCCGCAGCCCTTCCCCGACGGAAAAATCTTGCCGGGATTCAGCAGATGGCGCGGATTAAACGCGTCGCGGATTCCGGTCATCAACGCCAAATCTGCTTCATTGAAAAGCAGCGGCATCAGGCGGTCCTTTTCCATTCCGACTCCGTGTTCGCCGGTAATCGCGCCGCCGACGGCCACGCAATGCTCGATGATTTTATCCGCCGTCGTCACCGCGCGCTGGAATTGCAGCGGATCGCGTCCATCAAAAAGAATGATGGGATGCAGATTGCCGTCGCCCGCGTGGAAAATATTGCCGATCTCGAATCCCATTTCGTGCCCAATTTCGGCAATACGCCGAAGCGTCTCCGGCAGCTTGCTTCGCGGAATCACTCCGTCCTGGACGTAATATGTGGGCGATAGCCGGCCCACCGCGCCGAAGGCATTTTTTCTGCCTTTCCACAGCAGGTCGCGCTCGGCTTCGTCGCGGGCGCGCCGCACTTCGCGCGCATGATTGGCGCGGCAGACTTCGGCAATTTCGTCCGCGTGCGGGCCGACGGCTTCGCGCAAGCCGTCCACTTCAAGCAGCAGCACTGCCGCAGAATCCATCGGGTAGCCGGCGTGAATCCATTCCTCGACGGCGCGCAGCGTCCACCCGTCGAGCATTTCGCAGGCCGCCGGAGTGATACCTCGCGCAGTGATGTCTGCTACCGTTCGCGTTGCGTCATCCACCGCGTCGAAGACCGCAAGCAGCGTGGCCACTGCCTCGGGTAGTTTCACCAACCGCAACGTGGCTTCCGTTACCAACGCCAGCGTGCCTTCCGATCCCACCAGCAAGCTAGTCAAATCGTAGCCCGGCGTTTCGGCGGCTTTTCCGCCAATGCGCGCGACGCTGCCATCCGGCAACACGAGTTCCAATCCCAGCACGTGGTTCGCCGTCACGCCATAGGCCAGCGTGTGCGGCCCGCCAGCATTTTCCAAAACATTTCCCCCAATCGTGCATGCGCGCTGGCTGGAAGGATCTGGCGCGAAATGCAGCCCGAAGGGTTTCGCCGCGGAGCTCACGTCCCAATTCACCACACCCGGCTGCACGATTGCGCGCTGATTCTCCGCGTCAATTTCCAGGATGCGATTCATCCGCGAAAAAACGGCCACAATGCCGCCTTCACGCGCCAGCGCTCCGCCGGAAAGTCCCGTGCCCGCTCCACGTCCTACCAGCGGCACGCCGTGACGATTCGCGAATTCCATCACCCGCATCACGTCGTCGCGGTCGCCGGGAAACACAACGCAATCCGGCCCTGCCTGCTCCACAGAGCCGTCGTATTCGTATAGCCGCAGCTCTTCGGGCGTAGTGAGGACGTTCTCCGCCCCCAGCAGTCTTTCGAGTTCACGTTGCAGTGCAGATTGCATGGTTGGCTGTGCGCGCGAAGACTCGCGCCACGACTCTCGCGAGCAACGCTCGCATCGTGAGCTTCACCCCGCGAGTTCACGCCACGCGCCACTATAGTCACGCGCGGCGAAGCCCGTCAATGCGTTCATTGCGGCGGCGTAGAAGCAACTAAGTTCACACCGACACTAGGGCCGAGTTCGGCGGAAGTCCGCTGTTGCCTGAGTGGAGTTCCAGCGGGATAATGGCTAACGATCAAGGAAAAGATGGCCTATTCGCTCAGAGCCGCCACAGGAGACGACGCGGAGTTCGTTCGCGTCGCGGACCACATTCTCAGTGGAATGCTTGACGAACTTAAACCGCAAGAACTGTATCTTGTCGCCATCGACAACTGGTTTGATCACAAGTGGCTGGGGTTTTCCGGGAAAGGCATCATTGATTTTGAGTTTCCCGCATATATGAACCGATATGACGGGGCGATTGCTGAGTTCCGTCAGGACCAATTGACGATCCCCCCATTTTCGCCGGGCAGGGTGGTTAGCCAGCAATATTTCCGCCGAGACCATGCTGGAGCCTACCTCGAGGGAAAACCGAGAGTTCCACTGCACCGGAAAGAGCGCGAGCATAGTGAAAACAACCTTCACCGACGGATCAACGCCATCTCTGGCTCGGGCGTCTTTGCCTGGTACAGTGCGAGCACTCTCGTAAATGCAAAAGCCAGCTTACTCGTCTCGACGGTTCAGGGCGATCGCGTCGAAACATGGTATGCGTCTTTTAGAAGACAGAAGGAATGGAAGTTGCACCTCACCAAAGGCATTGATCGAGATCGCGTTCAGGAATTGTTGGGTCGCACGGATGACGACGTTCTCTTCCGGCGGATGGAATCCAGCACCGAGCCATCTAGCAGCCGGTGAGGACTCGGCACTTCATTCCCGCATCCCCAGAAGCCCCCTGCGGGTGTATTCTGTTTTGCGCCGTGAAATTGTCGCCGAGGTGAATTGTGAGTCGTCCCCGCATACTTTCCACGCGGCCGCTTTTTGAAGCGGCGCGCGAGTTGCTCAATCAACGTTTCGACGTGGATTATTGGACCGCGCCGGAGGACATCGGGCGCGACGAACTGCTGCGCCGCGTGGCGGATAAGGACGGCCTCGTCTGCCTGCTCACGTCGAAAGTGAATGAAGAACTGCTGGCCGCCGCGCCGAAGCTGCGCATTGCCGCCACGGTTTCGGTGGGCTTCGATCACATTGATGTGGCCGCGTGCACGCGCCATCGCGTGGTCGCCACCAATACTCCCGGGGTGCTGGACAATACTACCGCCGATTTTGCCTGGACGCTGCTGATGGCCATCGCTCGCCGCGTGGTGGAAGGCAATGCATGGATGCAGGCAGGAACGTGGCCCGGCTGGGACCTCGATCAGCTCCTGGGCGCGGACGTGCACGGAAAGACGCTGGGCATTCTGGGCTTCGGACGAATCGGCCGCGAAGTGGCCAAGCGGGCGCGCGGCTTCAACATGCGCATTCTGTACAATGACGCGTTTCGTCCCGGCGAGGAAGTGGAGCGCGAGCTGCACGCCGAATTCGCGCCGCGCGAACGAGTGCTGGCGGAAGCCGATTTCGTCACGCTGCACGTTCCGCTGCTTCCCGAGACGCGCCACCTGATTTCGGAAGTTACGCTTTCGCAGATGAAGCCCACCGCCTACCTGATCAACACTTCGCGCGGGCCGGTGGTGGACGAAGCGGCGCTGACTGCGGCGCTCGATGCCGGGAAAATCGCCGGCGCGGCGCTGGACGTTTTTGAAAACGAACCCAAGGTGCATCCCGGACTGATGGGGCGCAAAAACGTGGTGCTGACGCCGCACATCGCCAGCGCGTCCACCGAAACGCGCACGAAAATGGCGGTGATGGCCGCGGAAAATGTTATCGCGCTTTTTGACGGAAAGAAGCCGCCCAATGCGCTGAATCCTGAAGTTCTGGAGGCTCGCCCCTGAGTTGCGGAGAA
>Ga0302326_10020714_pt1 | contig 13520 bp, 11 predicted proteins | sample Palsa_T0_3_FD_202264 | JGI IMG/M metagenome (GOLD analysis project Ga0302326, IMG submission 202264) | Peat permafrost microbial communities from Stordalen Mire near Abisko, Sweden - Palsa_T0_3 | ecosystem: Environmental > Terrestrial > Soil > Palsa > Peat permafrost | place: Sweden: Abisko... | reverse complement strand
TGTTGCGGCCATGACCCGCACCGTGAAAGCCGCCGGTCTGAGATTCGACCTGCTGCTGTCGGTGCAGATGTTTGCCGCCTTCAAACCCGATCCCCGCGCCTACCTCGGTGCGGCCGAATGGCTAGCACTGCCGCCGGATCAGCTCATGCTCGTCGCATGCCACGTTTACGACGTACAAGGCGCCCACGAGCAAGGATTTCAGACGGCATTCATTCCTCGCCCCGACGAACGGGGACCCGGCCACGGCGCCGAGCCCGCACCCTCCTACGGTCTGGTGGCACGCGACTTCATCGACCTCGCAGAACAACTCGGCTGCTAGCGCGCCCTGCGGCCAGATCACCCTCGACGTAGTGCTGCAGGTTGGGGGCGATCGCGGCGATAACGTCGTCGTCCGTCATCGATGCGATGGGCTCGATCTTCCAGACGTAGCGCATCAGCGCGAAGCCCATCATCTGCGACGAGATGAGCCCGCTGCGGACCAGTCGGTCTCGTTCATCGCTACCAAGCCGCGAGACGCCCATCAAGCTGCCTTCGACGACGCGTCGCAGCTTCTCGCGGGTCGTTGGCTCGTGCGCGGCGGTCTGCAGGATGGCACGCAGCGTCGGCCCGATCTCGTCGTCCGCCCAGCTGGCCAACAGCAATGCGATCAACGCCCTGCCGAGTTCGTCGACCGGCGTCGTCCAGACCTTCGCGATACTCTCCAGCCATTTCTGCGGCGGGTTCGTCGCGGTGTCCAGGAGACCTTCCTTCGATCCGAAATAGTGGTAGACCAGCGCCGGGTCGACGTCGGCCGCGCGAGCGACCGCGCGGATGGTAGTTCCCGCCCAACCGTGTTGGGCGAACTCCTCGCGGGCGGCCGCGACGATTCGCGCGGACAGCACCCCGCGTTCGTCGCGTGGACCGGGAGTTATCGCTTTCTTCGCCATAAATTTCATCCTAGCGTGAATCTCATCTTGCGTTGAGACTTAATTCAACGTACCGTGAGACTCGTTGAAAGTTTCAACAGACCGTGAAAACTAGGAAGTGGTCATGAGCATCACCGAAAACCCCGAGGTCATCGTGGTCGGCGCCGGACCCGTTGGCCTGGTCGCTGGCTGCGAACTCGCCCGCCGCGGCGTCCGCGTGCGGGTGATCGACAAACTGGCCCAACCCACCGATCAGTCCCGCGCGATCGCGGTGCACGCCCGCAGCCTGGACATGTTCGACCGGATGGGCATCGTCGACGAGCTGATCGGCACCGGCATCAAGGCGACCGCGATGCAGATGTACGCGGGGGGCCGCAACCTGTTCCGCGTTCCGTTCGGTGACGTCGACAGCGCATTCCCGTTCACCTTGACCACGGCGCAGACCGAAACCGAGCGCGTGCTGGGTGACCATCTGCAGTCGCTCGGCGTCACCGTCGAGCGCGGCGTCGAGCTGGCCACGCTGAGCCAAGACGGCAACGTCGTGCACCTCACCTTGCGGCACGAAGACAATTCGACCGAGAAGGTCAGCACTTCCTGGGTGATCGGGGCCGACGGCGGCCACAGCACGGTGCGCCGCCTGGTGGGCACCAAGCTCGCGGGTTCGTTTGTCGGCGAGCGTTTCCTGCTTGGGGACGTCGACGCCGAGCACCGGCTCGACCTGGACTCCATGCACACTTTCTTGTCGCCCGATGGGCCGGTGGTGGTGTTGCCGATGCGAGACGGGCGGATGCGCTTTCTCGCCGAGGTGCGCGACGCACCCGGGACTCCAATAAACCTCAACCCGAGCCAAGAGGAATTGCAGGCGGTCATCGATGAGCGGATCGGCGGCATCCGCCTGGTGCGCTCGCATTGGCTGACCAGTTTCGAGATTCACCACGCACGGGTACCGGCCTACCGCTGGGGCCGCGTCTTCTTGGCCGGTGACGCGGCGCATATCCACAGCCCGGCCGGCGGTCAGGGCATGAACACCGGCATGCAGGACGCGTTCAACCTGGCCTGGAAGCTGGCCACGGTGGTTGACGGCTGTGTCAGTGGCCAAGCCGGTGAGACGCTGCTGGACAGCTACGAGGCCGAGCGCCTCCCCATCGCCGACAGCGTCATCACCTTCACCAATCGCCTTACCAAGGCCGCCACGCTGTCCGGTCTGCCGCGGCGGATCCGCGACATGATGATTCGGATGGTTTCGCACGTGCCCGCGGCGCGGCGCGCGATGGCCGACACCGCCGCAGAGGTCAACGTCAGCTACACCAACAGCCCGATCGCCGTGGACAAACGCCCACGGCACGCCAAAGTAGCCGCTGGCGAACATGTTCCACACATGGTCGACGCAGCGATACAGAAGCAACTCAGCGCGGTATGCGGCGCACAGAACACCAGTCATGTGGTGCTGACGGTGGCCGTTGGACGTGTGGTGCCCGCCACGGATGATCACGGTCAAGTGCAGGTGCTGGTTACCGCCGACGAGGCCCACGTTGTCGGCTATGACACCGTGATAGCCGACCCGAACGGCCTTGTTGCACAACGCTTCGGACTCAAGAACGGTGGGCGGGTCGTAATCCGCCCGGACGGCTACATAGGCGCTATCGCCTCCCTCGACGACACCACAACGGTCGCCGACTACTTCGCCAAGGTTAGGAACTGAACACCGATGTACACCTACGAGATCGAAACCGCAGCAATGTTTGAAGACCGCACCGATCAGTTCACAAAATTCGGTATCCCGGCCGACGAAATCGAGCGGGTCCGGACCGCGATCACCGACATGTGGGCCGACGCGCCGGGCGGCTGGGCATACGAATGGTCAAAGCTGGCCAGCGAACACGCCGACCGCGGCGACCATTACCTGGCGTCACTGATCTACGGCTGCGCGAAGTTCCCCTGCCTGACCGACCAGGCGCGCGTGCAGGCAATGCGACACCAGCTCGAGCAGTTCGAGTTGGCATCGAAGGATTTCCCGGTGTCCTTCGAGCGCCGGATCATCGCAGTGCCTTTCCGCGACGGCACCGTTGAGGTACCCGTCCATCTGTACTCCACGGACGGCAACTATGCGGCCCGGCCGGTACTGATCGCCAGCGGCGGCGTGGACACCTGGAAGATGGACATCCACCCGTGGTGGGTTGGCTTCACCCAGGGTGCCGGCGTGACCACGATGGCCTTCGACCACCCCGGCACCGGCGAAACCACGATTCCGCTCGACGAGCACGCTGACGAGATCATCCTCGGGCTTACCGGTTACGCCAGGTCACTCGGCGATGGCAGGGTCGCGCACTTCGGTGCATCGTTCGGCGGGAACTTCGCCGCGATGTCGGGGTTGGCCGGGATAGTGGACGCCGCGGTCGATCTCGGCGGTCCGGTTCTGGACTCGTTCAAGCCCGAGCACCTGAAGAACCTGCCCTACGGCATGCATGACATCTTGGGCAACGCTATGCACTGGGACCATTCCCGTCCCCTCGAGGACCTCAGCACCGGCCTCGAAGTACTGAATCGTCGTGACCTGCTTGCCCAGCAACATAATTCGGCGATGCTGGTGATCAACGGCGCCGACGATTACTTCATCCCGCAGGCGGACACCCTGATCTTCCAGGGGCGCCCGAACACCGAGGTACACCTGGTCGAGGACACCGGCCACGTTGCGATGAGCAAGGCGCCCGAGGTAGTGCCGAAAATTATCGCGTGGCTAGCCGCACAGTTCACCGAAGGCGGCTCTGCTCGTTGAATTCCTGGTCGGTCCAGGCTCCGGGCTTACCGCCGTGCGGACCGGAGACGGGGATGGCGGCGCCCGGGGTCGGGTAGCGTTCACGGCGGCGCGTTGGACGCCGACGTCCACCGACCGACCGACCGACCGACCGACGACCGTCGGCCTGCGACGACTCGCCGCTGTACTGGGAAGATGCGCGGCCCGATGTGCCTGCCCTAGACTGCATCTCGACCAGATAGGAGTCTGCGGGTGCGGGCAGTGGAAGCGCCCAGCACCCGGGCTTTGCGGGGCTGGCAACGGCGAGCCTTGGTGCGCTATCTGACCACCAAACCGCAGGATTTCTTGCTGGTGGCTACCCCTGGCGCGGGTAAGACGGCGTTTGCTCTGCGGATCGCCGCTGAACTGCTGGCCGATCGCAGCATCGACACAGTCACCGTGGTGGTACCCACCGAACACCTCAAGACACAGTGGGCGCAGGCCGCGGCCGGCGATGGCATCGCGCTGGATCCCAAGTTCCGCAACTCGGCCGCCCACACGTCCTCGGAGTACCACGGCATCGTCGTCACCTACGCCCAGGTGGCCAGGCATCCGGCCCGGCACCGGGTGCGCACCGAGGGCAGACGCACCCTGGTGATCTTCGACGAGATTCACCACGGCGGCGATGCCAAGACGTGGGGAGACAGCATCCGCGAGGCCTTCGGCGACGCCACCCGGCGGCTGGCGCTGACCGGCACGCCGTTTCGCAGCGACGACTCCCCGATCCCGTTCATCCGCTACGAACCCGACAGTGCCGGCGTGCGCCGCTCGTCGGCCGATCACACCTACGGCTACGCGGAGGCGCTGGCCGACGGCGTGGTGCGCCCCGTGGTCTTCCTGGCGTATTCCGGAGAGACCCGGTGGCGAGACAGTGCGGGCGCGGAATACGCCGCGCGACTAGGCGAGCCGGCCAGCGCCGAGCACGTCGCCCGGGCCTGGCGCACCGCGCTGGACCCGGCCGGTGAGTGGATGCCCGCGGTCGTGACCGCGGCCGATACCCGGCTGCAGCAGTTGCGCGCCGGCGGGGTGCCGGACGCCGGCGGCATGATCATCGCGTCCGATCAGAAGTCGGCTCGCGCGTATGCCGTTCTGTTACAGCAGATTACCGGCGAGTCGCCGACGCTTGTGCTTTCCGACGACCCCGGGTCGTCGGAACGCATCGCGCAGTTCGGCGCAGGTACCAGCCCCTGGCTGGTCGCGGTGCGCATGGTGTCCGAGGGTGTCGACGTGCCGCGGCTGGCCGTAGGCGTTTACGCCACCAGCGCGTCGACCCCGCTGTTCTTCGCCCAGGCGATCGGCCGCTTCGTCCGGTCGCGCCAGCCCGGGGAGACCGCGAGCGTGTTCCTGCCGTCGGTGCCGACGCTGTTGCAGTTGGCCAGCGAGCTGGAGGCGCAGCGTAATCACGTGCTCGGGGAGCCACACCGGGAGAGCATCGACGACGAGTTGGTCGCGGCGCAGCGACTCGAGACCGAGCCCTCCGAAGCGGACAACGGGTTCGTATCGCTGGGCGCTGACGCCGAATTGGACCAGGTGATCTTCGACGGCTCGTCATTCGGCACGGCCACCCCCTCGGGCAGCGACGAAGAAGCCGACTACTTGGGCCTGCCCGGCCTACTGGACGCCGGACAGATGCGAGAGTTATTGCGGCGCAGACAAGATGAGCAGCTCGACCGCCGGACCCGGGATGGCGCCGCGGTGCGCCAACCCGTGACCAGACACGGGCAGTTGCGGGACCTGCGCCGTGAACTCAACGCCCTGGTATCGGCGGCACACCATCGACTGGACAAGCCGCATGGATGGATTCACAACGAGTTGCGCCGCTTATGTGGTGGCCCGCCGGTGGCCGCGGCGACCACCGATCAACTCAGGGCCCGCATCGTCGCAGTGCGTGGGCTGACCGCCTAGCGGATAGCCCAGATGCTGTCGGCCACCCATGGCGACGCCTGCGCCGCCACCGCCCAGACGTCGTTCTCCGGCACGTCGATCAACGGATAGCGCTTGACACCCGCGGCGGTGGCCGCCACCAGGGTCGCGACCCCGGCCCGACGCTGCAGCGGCGACTGCCGAACAGTCCAGCCGATGATCCCCGCCGTGGCGAGGCAGTCACGGCGTCGTTCCAGGCTTCCGGCGCGCATCACCAGCCAGCGACTGTCGACCCGGTGCCCGAGGGCGCTGACCCGGTCGGCGGCCAGTAGCGTGCACCACGCCGTGACAGCCAGCAATGCCGGCCACACCCACACGGGCACAACGGATGTCCCGTCCACCGCAACAGCCACCGACAGTGCCACACCGACCAGCACGGGAAGCCCGAGCGCCCGGGTCCACCGTCGGCCCGCGGCCCGCCGGCCGTGACCACGCAGCGGACCGCTGACCACATCCGGGTCGCCGATCAGTTCGAGCATCACCGACTCGGTGGTGGCAGCTGGACACGGCGGCAGCAGCACCGACGACTCGCCGGCACCGTGTACGCCGGTCATCACCGCATCCAGTCGCGCGCCACCGAGCACGCGCACCAGCAGGGGTTGCCGCAGTGTTGCGCCGCGCAGCCTGCTCATGTCGTAGGCGCGCTCGCGACGACGCAGTAAGCCGTGCCGCAGGTGCAGGACGTCCGCCTCGCGCAGCAGCACCAGATTGCCGTACGTCAGCAGCGACCGCAGCACAGCGAGCACGACCGACGCGACCAGAATCAGCGCGCCGATCACTGCGACGGTGTCGGCCACACCCAACCGACGAGCCATGTCGAGTCCTGACTCGAAAAGCTGCGAATGCTGCAGTCGCTCAAAGATTCCGCTCTGGTAACCCACTCCGGCCGCCGCGGCGATGGTCAGCAGTCCGGACACACTCAACGGCGAATAGCGCAACCACGACGGCTGCCAGCGGGCCAGTACCTTGCTCGCCGCGGGCACCCCGGCCGCCGCATCGGCAGGCGGCGATCCGGCCAGCAGAATCGACCTCAGCCGCGGCACCTGCTCGACCTGGACAGCGTTCAGCTCGAACGTCCCAGATCCGTTCTCGCCCTTTGCTTCCTGACCAGTGCCCACCCGTAGAACGGCCAAGCCCAACAGCCGGTGCAGCAACGGCGCATCACTCTGGACCGAGCGAATCCGGTTGCGCGGCAACGACAATACCTTGCGTTGCAGGAGACCGGTCCGCAGTTGCACCTGACCCGAGTCGGGATCGGCGTCGATGCGATAGCTGGTGGTGAACCAGCGCGCCACGCCGACCACGACGGTGAACACCAGCACCGCCACCGGCCAGGATTGGTTGCCAGTCGTCGAACCCAGGACCACCGCGCCGATCAGCCACGGCAGCTCACGCAGCAACTCATGCACCGGGTGGACCAGCAGCATCCTGGGACTCAACCGCTGCCAGGCGACGTCCGACTGCCCGAGAGGCGGGTGGGTCACGTGGCGTCCTCGGCACCGATCGCCGCGATATCGGTCAATTGCGCGACGAGATGGTCGGCGACGTCGACGTCGAGCGCGGCGATGTGCAGCGCCCCCGCCGAGGACGCGGTGGTGACGGTGACGTTGGCCAGGCCGAACAGCCGGTCCAGCGGACCACGATGGGTGTCGACGGTCTGCACCCGCGAGATCGGCGCGATGCGCCGTTCCTGGACCAGCCACCCGGTCCGGGTGTACACCGCATGCGGGCCAACTTCCCACCGGTGCACCCGATACCGCCACAGCGGCGCGACGGCCACCGAAATCACCGCGCCGACCCCAGAGATCACCGCGATCAGAATGTGCAGCCACCGCAATCGGTCGTCGAACTCGATCCACACCACTTGAACGGCGGCAAGTAGCAGCCACCAAACCACGCCGCCGACCGCCCACCGTAGCGGCGCGCGCCTGCTGGGCGGATGCGCCGGATCGACCATGCCCGCAACGGGCGGGCCAGGTATGCGGTTGTCCACGCCATCGAGGATGCCACCGACCGGCCGGCCCACCGCACCGACACGACGGCACCGCACTGTGGATGAGTATGGTTTTTGAGGATGAGTTCCAACGATAAATGGAGCACGGCCGACATACCTGATCTCGGCGGCCGCGTCGCCGTGGTTACCGGCTCCAACACCGGCATCGGGTATCAGGCCGCCGCGGCGCTGGCCCAGAGCGGCGCCCACGTCGTGCTCGCGGTACGGGACCCGCAGAAGGGCAATCTCGCGCTGGCGCGCATCAGCGCCGCACATCCCGACGCCGATGTCACCTTGCACGCGCTCGACCTCAGTTCGCTGGACTCGGTTCGCGCCGCCGCAACAGCACTCCGCTCCGCCTACCCACGCATCGACCTGCTGATCAACAACGCCGGGGTGATGTGGACCCCGAAGCAGCTCACCGCCGACGGATTCGAACTGCAATTCGGCACCAACCACCTCGGCCACTTCGCCCTGACCGGGCTGCTGCTCGACAGCCTGTTGCCGGTTCGGGGTTCGCGGGTGGTGACCGTCAGCAGCTCGGGCCACCGGTTCCGCGCCGCCATCCACTTTGATGACCTGCAGTGGGAACAGAGCTACGACCGGTATGCCGCCTACGGGCAGTCCAAGCTGGCGAACTTGTTGTTCACTTATGAACTGCAACGCCGGCTGGCCGGCCACCAGGCGAACACCATCGCCGTCGCCGCGCACCCCGGCGCGGCCAACACCGAGCTGGGACGAAGCGCCCCGACACTCCTCAAGCCGCTGTTCGCGCTGGCCGGCCCGGTGCTGTTCCAGAACGCGGCGATGGGCGCTTTGCCCACGCTGCGGGCTGCCACCGACCCGGACGTCGAAGGCGGCCAGTACTACGGCCCAGACGGGCTGGGTGAGCAACGTGGCCACCCGAAATTGGTCTCATCCAGCGCGCAGTCCCACGACGAGGACTTGCAGCACCGGCTGTGGCAGGTCTCCGAAGAACTGACCGGCGTTAGGTATCCGGTCTAACCCCGTCTCCGGCTCCGTAAGATGACCGCGTGGCTCGACGTCCCCGCACCAGCGCCGAAGACCCGGCATTCAGCCCGCAGCACCTGGTGTCGCTGCTGCGTTCGACCGTTCCGCCCGTGCATCCGGCCGGGCTTCCATTCATCTACGCGGGAGTGGGGCTGGCCCTGTTCGGGCGACGCCACCGGTGGCTGCGCCGCGCCGGGCTGCTGTTCGCCGGCGCCTGTGCAGGGTTTTTCCGGCACCCGCCACGGGTGCCGCCCACCCGACCGGGCGTCGTCGTCGCGCCGGCCGACGGCCTGGTCTGCCTCATCGATACCGTTGCCCCGCCCCCCGAGCTGGAACTGGGCGACGCAGAGTTGACACGGGTCAGCATCTTCCTGTCGTTGTTCGACGCCCATGTGCAACGAGCCCCGGTGAGCGGCGAGGTGATCGCCGTTCAGCACCGGCCGGGTCGCTTCGGCTCGGCCGACCTCGCCGCGGCCAGCGATGACAATGAACGCACCAGCGTGCGGATCCGCACCGAGGACGGTGTGGAAGTCGTCGCCGTGCAGATCGCGGGCTTGCTGGCACGGCGGATCGTCTGCGACGTGCACGCCGGGGACAAGCTGTCCATCGGCGACACCTATGGGCTGATCCGATTCGGGTCGCGGCTGGACACCTACCTGCCCGCCGGCGCCCAGGTCTCGGTCAGCCTCGGCCAACGGGCGATCGGCGGCGAGACCGTGCTGGCCGAGCTGCCGTGATTACCAAACCCAAGCCTCGTGGCAGACGTGTAGTGCCGCTGCGCATTTTGCCCAGCTCGATGAGCGTGCTGGCCATTTGCGCCGGGCTGACGTCGATCCGTTTCGCGCTGGAGCGCCAACCGCACGTCGCGCTGGCATTGATCGCGGCGGCTGCGATCCTCGACGGGCTTGACGGGCGGGTGGCCCGCGCTCTGGACGCCGAGTCGCGGATGGGCGAGGAGATCGATTCGCTGGCCGACGCGGTGAACTTCGGGGTGGCCCCCGCGTTGGTGGTCTACGTGACGCTGTTGTCATCGTCGCCGGCGGGTTGGGTGGTGGTCCTACTCTACGCGGTGTCAATCGTGTTGCGGCTGGCCAGGTTTAACGCACTGCTCGACGACGCCACCCAGCCGTCCTTCGCACGGGAGTTCTTCGTCGGGGTGCCCGCACCGGCCGGCGGGATCTCAGCACTCGGCCCGATTGCCGCCAAGCTGCAGTTCGGTGCGGGTTGGTGGACGTCGCCGTGGTTCGTCTGCGCCTGGGTGGCGGCCTGCTCGATGCTGGTGGTGAGCCGGATCCCGATGCGCAAGATGCATGCCGTCTCGGTGCCGCCCAACCTGGCCGCCGTGGCGCTGGCCGGGCTGGCTATCGTCGCCGCCGCCGCGTTTCTGTTCCCTTACATCCTGGTCATGGTGGTCATCGTGGCGTACCTCTGCTACATCCCGTTCTCCGTGCGCAGCCACCACTGGCTGGCGGCACATCCGGAGGCGTGGGGTGAAAAGCCCAAGCAGCGCCGCGCCGCCCGGCGCGCGATCCGCCGTGCGCAGCCCAACCGCCGATCGGTGGCGCGGCTGGGACTGCGCAGGCCCAGCGGCCGGCTATGACGCACGGCGCCCAGCTCACGCTGACTGCCCGGCTGAACACGTCGGCCGTCGACTCTCGCCGCGGCGTTATCCGGCTGCACCCCAATGCCATTGCCGCCCTTGGCATTCGGGAATGGGACGCGGTGTCGCTCACCGGGTCGCGAACCACGACGGCGGTTGCCGGCATGGCCGGGCCGCAAATTCCGGTCGGCACCGTGCTGCTGGACGACGTGACGCTGTCCAACGCCGGACTGAGCGAGGACAACGCCGTGATCGTCGCCGCCACCACCGTGTACGGCGCGCGATCGGTGACCCTGAGCGGCTCGGCGATGGCAACCCAGTCGGTGCCCCCGGCCACCCTGCGGCAGGCCCTGCTGGGCAAGGTGCTGACTGTCGGTGACGCGGTGTCGCTGCTGCCACGCGACCTGGGACCGGGTACTTCGACGTCTACGGCAACCCGCGCGCTGGCCGCTGCGGTGGGCATCAGTTGGACGTCGGAATTGCTGACCGTCACCGGTATTGATCCCACCGGACCGGCGAGCGTGCAGCCGAACTCGTTGGTGACGTGGGGAACAGCGGTACCCGGCGAGAAGGCCGGACCGCAGCGCGGTGCGCCGGAGCCCGAGCAGATCGACATCAAGGCATCGCGGCTCACCGTCAACGACCTCGAAGGTGTTGGCGCGCAAGCCGGCAAGCTGACCGAGTGGCTCAAGCTCGCGCTCGATGAACCTCACCTCTTGCAAACCCTCGGCGCGGCAACCAATCTGGGCGCGCTGGTATCGGGCCCGGCCGGTGTCGGTAAGACCACGCTGGTACGCGCGGTGTGCGCACACCGGCGGCTCGTTGAACTCGACAGCCCCGAGGTCGGTGCGCTGGCCGCCGAGGAGCGCCTGCAGCGGGTGACCGCGGCGGTAACGGCCGTTCGCGACGGTGGCGGAGTGCTGTTGATCGCCGACATCGACGCGCTGCTGCCCGCGACTGCCGAACCGGTCGCGACACTGATCGTGGCCGAACTGCGAAAAGCGGTGGCCGCTGCGCAGGTCGCGGTGATTGTCACGTCGGCGGTCCCGGAGAACCTCGACCCGCGGCTACGCGCGCCGGACCTCTGCGACCGCGAGCTGGTGCTCAGCCTGCCCGACGCGCCGACCCGCTCCGCGCTGCTGAAAAACCTGCTCAAGTCGGTGCCCACCGAAGATCTCCAGCTCGGCGAGATCGCCGACCGCACACCGGGTTTTGTCGTCGCCGATCTGGCCGCCCTGGTTCGTGAGGCGGCATTGCGCGCGGCGGCTCGGGCCAGTTCCAACGGCACTGCGCCCAAACTCACCCAGAGCGATTTGCTCGGTGCGCTCACCGTCATCAGGCCGCTATCGCGCTCAGCCGCAACGGAGATATCGGTCGGCTCGATCACCCTCGACGACGTCGGCGACATGGCCGCCACCAAACAGTCGCTGACCGAGGCGGTGCTGTGGCCACTTCAGCATCCCGACACCTTTGCCCGGCTCGGTGTCCAGCCGCCGCGCGGAGTCCTGCTGTACGGCCCCCCAGGTTGCGGCAAGACCTATGTGGTCCGCGCACTGGCCAGCACCGGACGGCTGTCGGTGCACGCCGTCAAAGGGTCGGAGCTGATGGACAAGTGGGTCGGTTCCTCGGAGAAGGCGGTCCGAGAACTGTTCGGCCGGGCCCGAGACTCCGCGCCGTCGCTGGTATTCCTTGACGAGATCGATGCGCTGACGCCGCGGCGCGGGCAAAGCGTTGACTCCGGCGTCACCGACCGGGTGGTGGCGGCGTTGCTCACCGAACTTGACGGCATCGAACCGCTCAACGATGTCGTGGTGGTCGGCGCCACCAACCGGCCGGATCTCATCGACCCGGGGCTGCTACGTCCCGGCCGGCTGGAGAAACTCGTCTTCGTCGAACCGCCAGATGCACAAGGCCGTCTGGATATCTTGCGGACCGCGGGCAAGTCGATCCCGCTGCGCGACGTCGACCTGGCGGCGCTGGCAGCTGACCTGGACGGGTACAGCGCCGCCGACTGCGTCGCGCTGCTGCGCGAGGCGGCGCTGACCGCGATGCGGCACTCGGTGGATGCCGCCGAGATCACCGCCGCTGACGTCGCGGCAGCGCGCGAAAACGTTCGTCCCTCATTAGATCCCGCCCAGCTGGCCTCGCTGCGCGCCTTCGCCGCCGAACGGTGAAACGGTGTACCGCGAGTTCCGTCCCGACCGCAGGCTCGAGCCGTTCGTGGAATGCGGTTGGCTGCGCTCGGGCCCGGCGACTCGCTCGATCCGGGTAATGCCGGACGGCTGCGTGGATGTGTTCGTCACCGGCCGAGGCGATGTCATGATCGCGGGGCCGGCAGACTCATTTTACGATCTGCACGATCTGCCTGCCGGCGACCACGGCACACTGGCGGGGCTACGGCTGCGGCCCGGCGTGGCTCCTGCTTTAATCGGATGTCCGGCAATCGAATTCACAAATATGCGCGTCCCAATTGATTCGGTGTTCAGGGTCGCAGGCTCTCGAGTGGCCGAGAGTCTGCTCGAAGCAACAACTCCCGTCCAACGCATCTCGCTGTTGACCGACCTGGTCGCCGGATATCTCGCGTCCCACGACCCGGTGGTCGACCGGCCGGTCGCGCGAGCGATTGACGTACTACGCGGGCAACCCGACCGGTCGATTGCAGAATTGGCAGATGAGGTCGGGTTGAGCGAACGGCAGCTGCGGCGCCGTTTCGGGGTCGCGGTCGGCTACGGCCCCAAGCGGCTGGGCCGGGTATTCCGTTTCCAACGTCTGCTGGATCTGGTTCACGCATCCGATGGCACGACGGCGTGGTCGCAGTTGGCGATCGCGGCCGGATACGCCGATCAGTCGCACATGATCAACGAGTGCTCGGCCTTGACGGGCGGGCCGCCGACGGCGCTGCCCGGAGTGCGGTAGAGCGACTGTCCGTTTTGTCCAATACGGCGCCAGGCCAGTCGGTTTAGCCTTTTCCGCGTGACCGATACGAAGACCATCGCCCACAAGTCTTTCCGGCTGATCGAAACCGGCGACCAGGAACTGGCGGAGCAGATCATCGCCCCCGACTTCACCAACGAGGAAGCCGAGGACGATCCCGAAGATGTCGAACGCCAACAGCACGGCCCCGCAGGGTTTCTCGCAACCAGTCACTGGTTGCGAGACGCGTTCTCGAATCTTCGTTTCGAACTTCAGGAAACCCTCGCGGAGGGCGCCACGGTGATGGCCGCCGCGATCATGACCGGCCAACACACCGGAGTATTCAACGGGATCGCACCCACCCGTAGGACGATCGCCCAC
>Ga0302326_10020713_pt1 | contig 13520 bp, 10 predicted proteins | sample Palsa_T0_3_FD_202264 | JGI IMG/M metagenome (GOLD analysis project Ga0302326, IMG submission 202264) | Peat permafrost microbial communities from Stordalen Mire near Abisko, Sweden - Palsa_T0_3 | ecosystem: Environmental > Terrestrial > Soil > Palsa > Peat permafrost | place: Sweden: Abisko... | reverse complement strand
TCCTTGAGGACAACGAACATGGTTCGCGCAATGATCCGCAGATCCAGCGCAAAACTCCAATTTTGGATGTAATACAAATCGTATCGGAGACGGTCGGGGATCGAAGTGTCGCCGCGCAGCCCATTGACCTGCGCCCACCCCGTTATGCCGACTTGGCAGCAATGCCGCCGATTGTATTCCTGAATATTGGTCCGGAACTTGGCGACAAAATAAGGACGCTCCGGACGGGGCCCGACCAGACTCATTTGCCCGCCGATCACATTAAATAATTGAGGCAGTTCGTCCAGGCCATATCTTCGCATGGTCGCCCCAATCGAGGTACAGCGCGGATCGTTCTTTGTCGTCCAAATCGTGTCGGCTTCAGCTGGCGAACTGGTATGCATGGTTCTGAATTTCAGGAGAGTGAACTGCTTTCCATGTTTCCCGACTCTACTCTGCTTAAACAGAATCGGGCCTGGAGAAGTCACTTTGACCAGCAATGCTATGAGTAAAAGCGCGGGACTCAGAGCGACGACACCGAGAACAGCAAAGACCAAATCGAAAGTTCTTTTCAGCGCAGCGTAGGCAAAGCTCTCCACCGGCGAAACCGCCAGGTTCATCATCTGCAAGCGCCCAACCTGAAACAGCTTTTCGCGAACCGACAGCCGTGGGCCCAAGTCCAGGACCGCGCGCACCGGCTTGCCAAAATTCTGCAGATTCTCGAGAAACGAAGAGGCCTGTAAATAGCGTTGAGCCCTTATGGCAACCACCACTTCATCGAAATCGAGCGCATCTAGTTGGATCGGTTCTGCGGCATTGATTACTGGAGCGTCCTGCACGCGTACCGGTTGCCCCGGAAGTTGCAGGTAAGCTTCAATCTCGCAGTGGAAAAAAGGAATCCGGCGCAGCAGGTTCACGCTTCTTCGCGCGTACTGGTCGCTTCCGACGACCAGGATCCTGTGCGACTTGCGCGGCCAATTCGTGGATGACGAGGTCAGCCGAAAAAAGCTTCTCACCGCCACCACGCAGAGAAACAATAGAGTGTTGCTCAGGACGATGAACGTTCGCGAGATTACCAACCCTTGAACGAAAACCAGCAGCGCGGTCTGGAGGCACAGCGTGACAAAACAAGAGAGAAACGCCGCCCGGATTCCCGTGTGCTCCCAGAATAATTCAGCCACCGACGAAAGTTTGTGGTAGTTGGAGGCCAGAATCCAAACCAATTCGGTGAACAGGAGAAGACACACGTAATACAGCGGGATCACAGTGTGGACAGAAGGTAACCACACACTGCCTAAGAGAATGTAAGACGAGATTCCAAAGGCAAACAACGGGAGCGCGTACACCAAAGCTCGCAACAAAACGTTGTAGTAATAAACTCGTGAAATCATCTCTTGATCCTTCGCGCAGTTGAAGTTGCATCGGGACCCAATCGATTCTTCCGTTCCAGCTTTCAAAATGTTTGTTTTTTGTAACCCGCCGCTATGCTCCCAAAGAACCACCCTAAAACGAGACGTTACCTTTACGACGGATGCAAGGCAATTGTCAACCCATGTTCGAGCAACTCCTCATAACTTTCGACGTTTGGACCCGGAACCAAGCGTAACCCGCATCCCGGTAAAAAGTTCCGAGAGCTGGAAAATATGTTGGATTGACCAACCAAAATTGCCGCGGCAGCGGTGCCTAGGGGCTGGCTTTATGCCACAGAGCCTTCGGCCAAAACGACAGCTGTAACGAGGACGTGACGTTTGATTGCCTGGTGGAAGCAATCACTGGAAAATTCCATGTCTCGTACTGTACGAAGGCTGAAAGACTGAAACTCGAACTCGGCCAAAACTCCGCGCGGACGTTTGCGTCTGCCAGGTTGCCGCCGTCGGTAATGAATTGAGAGCTGACTGTCTGGTGACGGAATCCAAATTGCAACTTGTTGCGCGGGCTCAACCAGTATGTCGTCCAAGCCTGGGCGCCCTGTCCCTGCCGTCCCATCCAGCTGCCCATCAGGTGTCCCGCGTTCTGAAAACCCGTGAGCCAGACTCCATCCCAATAAAAAGCGCCGTGTGCAACGTCGCCACCGCTATAGGGAGGGTCGGTGTACCCCCCCTCGACTCGGAAATCCAGTTTCGAAATCTTTGGCAGCCGCGGAATGTAGATGCCCGCAAGCCAGGCTGCCACATCGGGGCCAAAAAGCGGAGTGATCTCATCATGTTCGGCAAGACCCTCCACGTAGAAAGTCATTCCGTTGCGAAGCCCGGGAATCCTGTAACTAAAATCCATTCCGGAGCGGCGTGCTCCCGGCTTATTAGCACTCGCACCTACCGTGTTGTTGGTCGAGAACACGCTCCGCAAGAATGTGTGCAGGGTAAGGGGATACCCGGGACCTCCATAATCCGTGGTGCGCGACAGGCCGATTTCGAGATTCGAGGTGGGCTTAAAGCTGATCCTCTCGCCGTGAACAATCGGCTGCGGATTCAGCGACTGGCCGTATTCTCCAACCAGACCCGTTGGAGTAGCTACAAATTGGTACCCTGAGTATTGTCCGATGAATACCTCCATCCGCATGGGCCCGAGCACGCTCAGGAAGCTTGGAAGAGTAAACGGCGTGACGCGGTTCACCCGGAACATGCGCAGCGGCTGCGCGTTGTCGCTGAACATCAAGGGTCCGCCCTGAGACGGTCCCCACCACAAGCTCTGGTTACCGTAAGAGAGCTGCCAGTCAGACAAATTCAAAGCCACATAGCTATCCAGAAAGCGGCCTTGGTTGAAGGCAGCGGTCGGCGTGTCGGGCGGCACAGGCCCGGCCAGGCCACTGCGGCTGAAATCGGCTAGCGAAATTGCGTTGAGAGCAGGCACCGGCAAAGCGGGCGCTGAGGGAGAATGCTGATATTCACCTCGACCATAAACTGTAAGCGGACCATACGAGGCCCATCCGGACATTCCCATAACGTCGTTGAAGCCCTGTTCCTCGGGGCGCCCGAAATCGTTGATGATCGTTTGTCCAAAGTGGTCGCCGTCAGTAAGGGGTTTGCCAACAATCTCAGTACCGCGGGTATAGGCCGATTCGAGGCGAAGTTCAGCATTGTCTCCGCCCGCGAGCAAACTAATTTCCTCGGCAAACTCCTGCTGCAACGCCCGGTAAAGACGTGCAGCTTCGCTGTTTGGAGATTCGTCGTCGGCGATCGGATCCGAAGCTTCTTTAACCTGCCGCGCGCACTCCAAGCGCGTCCAGGGACGCATATCGGCGAAACCGGTGTGAATGTACCCGAGCGCGGTTAGCCGGTCCAGTGCAGGATAAATCCAGCTATCCAGCGGGACATAGGGCGATCCCATGTTCCGCGCTTCGCGAACCGTATTCTCATCGCCCTTACTGAACGTGCCAAACTTCGAGATATCGGCCGCGCTGTAATGCGAGTGTGCGCGAAAGACTTGCCGCCCCGTATACCACCCGAGCGCGCTGCCCGCCAGCAAATCCGTGGCGAAATGCTTCTGTCCCACAAAACGCGCGGCCGTTACCCCGCCTGCCAAACTGTAAACCAGCATTTGCGTGAGTGGCCCGGGATACTCATGCGCCACCACGCTGGCGATGGCCCAACTGATGGCCGCATGCTGCGAAGGAAGCGAATCCCCACCGTGAAAAAAGAGTCCGCGCCCAGTCCCGCTAAAAGGACGCTGCCGCCCAAATGCATAGGCAAAGACTTCCGTGTCCAAGAATGCATCCAGACCTGCCTCACCGCTCAGCAATCCCGTCTCACGCCGTTCGTTATTATCCGTGATGTGTCCCCAAACAAACATTCCTCCGCCCATCGCAGCCATAGCGGCGATCCCCGCGTTGGACGCCGTTACCGCGTGCGACACGGTCGATGGATTTGTGGGCACATGTTTTTCGATCGCGGTGTCGCTGGCCAGCGAAGCTGCGCCGGCGAAAGCCAGCGGAATCGCCCACTCCCATTGCGACTCCGTCATGTGGAAGGGAGTGGACCAGAAATTCTCTTGATCCATAAAGAGATTGCGGGGCATCGACCGCAAATCGACGGGCGGCAGTGAGAAGTCGAGGAATTGCTGCTCAGGTTTTGGTGGAGCAGTGGCATTCGGTTGCTCCGCAGGCGTCTGTGCGCGCGAGATCAACCCGAAGCCAATGATCAGAGCAAGTGAAAAGGTCGCCCGAACCTTTGCCCGCCAGCATCCGTTTTTCGACGTGCAAACTTTTGTGCCAGCGAATTTCATTCACGTCCTTTGGCTGCCGGGGCGTACGGAACCACAATGATTTCGACCTCTAATGTGCGTTGCATTCTTGAACGACTGAAGATTAGTCCTGCATTTTGACAGGAATTCACAATCCATTCAAAGCTTGCGGGAAATCCTCGGAATCCTGAAAGATGCTGTGGGTGCTGGGGCTGTTGCCGGAGCCATTTAAGCAAACACTATGCCGCTGGAGCCTGATAGAATCACTCTCTGCGGGATGCCATAATAGTAAACCATGGTCACACGCTACGCGGATGGAATGATTCAAACCGAACCGATCGCACCGGAAAAGACTTCCGATTCCTCCCGCCTCGAAACTGAAGTTTCGCTGCTCGATCTCTTGGTTATCCTGGCGAAGCGCAAACGCTTCATCACCCGCTTTGTGCTTGGCGCCGTCGTGCTGGCAATCATCCTTTCGTTAATCCTGCCGGTGGAATACGAGGCAAAAATCGTTTTGCTTCCTCCGCAGCAGAGTTCATCCCTCAGTTCATCGATAGTGGGGCAACTGGGGGCGATGGGACCGCTGATGGCCACGCTGGCCAGCGGCAGTCTTAATCTTAAGAACCCCGCTGATATGTACGTCGCCCTGATGAGCAGCCGGACCGTAGAGGACGCGATGATTCAGCGCTTCGGCCTGATGGCGGAGTATCACTCAAAGCGTATGTCAGATGCTCGCAAAGATTTTGAGCATCGCACGACAGTGCTGATTGGTTCCAAGGACGGACTCATTCGTATCACGGTTGAAGACCACGATGCCAATCGGGCTGCCGAGTTGGCCAACGGCTGGGTGGAAGAATTCCGCAATCTGTCGGCCTCATTGGCCATCACCGAAGCGGCGCGGCGGCGTTTGTTTTTCCAGGAGCAAATGCAGGAGGCCAAGGACAAACTGACTGCGGCCGAAGACGCCATGAGAAAAACCCAGCAGGCCACTGGCGTTCTGCAAATCGACAGTCAGGCCCGCGCCCTGATCGAATCCGCCGCCGTCTTGCGGGCTCAAGTCATGGCTAAACAAGTGCAGATCGAGGGCATGCGTTCGTTCGCGGCTGAAGATAATCCCAACCTCATTCTCGCCAAGCAGGAACTGGCGGCGCTGCAATCGCAACTCGAACACCTGTCAGGTGCGCAGAAGGATGTTGGGTCCGATCTCAACCTCTCCAAGGGAACGGCCACAGAAGCTGGCCTCGAATACCTCCGCCGCTTTCGCGATCTCAAATATCAGGAAACCGTCTACGAGCTTCTGGCCAAGGAATTTGAAATCGCAAAACTCGATGAAGCGCGCGAGGGCTCAATTATTCAGGTGGTCGATCCTGCTGTCACTCCTGACAAGAAGTCATTCCCACAACGAACTCTGATTGTGCTTGGCGCAACCGTGATCTCTTTCTTTTTCGCTGTATTCTGGGTCCTCGCGCGGGAACGTTCTGCGCGGGCCTTCGAATTGCCGGAGAACCAGCAGCGCTTAGACGCCATTAAGCGGTTTTGGAAGGCAAAACCTAGGCAGAGGATATAGAGCCCCCAAGAGCGTCCCTCCCCGGTTTTCTTAGATTTTTAACGGGTTACCAGAACCCGCCGAGCCAACTATCTGTTCCGGTATCGGGAACCGAGGTTTGATATAATCGTCACCTATGATGCGTGTGTTGTTTCTGAACCCCCCGTTTCATCCCCGTTTTTCGCGAGAGCAGCGCAGTCCAGCAGTCACCAAGAGTGGCACGCTGTACTATCCCAAATGGCTGGCTCACGCTGCCGGAGTGGCAATCAAGAACGGGCATGAGGTCGACCTGATCGACGCTCCTGCCGCGGGTTTCTCGGTCCAGGCTGTAATCGACCGCATCGCCGCCAAGAATATTCAAGCCGTGATTTGCGACACATCGACCCCCAGCATTCTGAACGATATCAGTGTCATCGAAGCTCTGGTTGCGGCCCGGCCCTCCTTGCATGTGCTCGTAGTCGGACGCCACGTCTCGTCTTTACCGAAAGAAACTCTCGCATCGAGTTCTACCTTGGAAGCGGTCGCCATCCGCGAGTACGAGTACACAGTCCGCGACTGGGTCGAAGCCAAGTCTTGCGGCGCCGATCTTTCGACCGTCGATGGCCTCGTTTGGCGCAACGCTGCCGGAGAGATCGTTACCAACAGGCAGCGGGAATCCATTAAGAATCTCGATGAACTGCCTTTCGTGTCGGAGGTCTATAAACGCTTTCTCCACACTCCGGATTATTTTTACGGACACTCGTTGTGGCCGCTGGTAGTTTTCGACACCAGCCGCGGATGCCCGTACCACTGCTCGTTCTGTGTCTATCCCCAAGCCTTCAGCGGGCACACCATGCGCTATCGTTCCGTGGGGAATGTGGCCGACGAGTTCGATTTTGTCTCCCGCGAAATGCCCGAGATCAAGACCGCCATGCTGGAAGATGACACCTTCATCATCAGCAAGCCACGGACGATGGAACTGGCGAACGAACTGATCCGCCGAGGCAACAAGCTGCCGTTCGATGCCAATTGCCGTGCCGATATTGGATCGGAAGGCGAATTACTCTCCAAGCTGCATCAGGCAGGCGCGCGTCTGTTCTGCGTCGGGTTTGAAAGTGGCGACGTGGAAGTCATCAACGGCATGAAGAAAAATAACGATGACCGGCGCGACGCCAAGTATCACGACGAGGCCCACCGCTTCGTCCGTCGCTGCCGCGAGGCCGGCATCATGGTCCACGGCTGTTTCATGGTCGGCAATCTGAACGAAACGCCAGCCAGCATGGAAAAAACGCTGGATTTTGCCAAGAAGTTGCGGCCCGACACCGCCCAATTCTTCCCGATAATGGTGTACCCAGGAACGACTGCGTACGAAGAAGCCAAGCGCCGCAACTACATTCAAAATGAAGATTGGAGCGCTTGGTTAACCAAGGACGGCCTGCACAACAGTGTCGTCACGTTGCCCAACATCACGCACGAGCAGTTGGTCAGTTTCTGCGACCGCGCACGGCGCAGCTTTTATCTGAGTCCTTCGTATCTTCTGTACAAGGCGAAACAGTCGCTTAAAGATCGCCGCGAGCTGCAGCGCAACGTCAAAGGCTTCATCACCTTGTCGAAATATCTGTTGCGGGGAAGCCGGCATAATAAAGCTGATACTTCCAAGCAGACCCCGAATCGAGATGCGATAACCGCCATCCCCAGTCATCAAGGCGGCGACTAGATTGATCGGTTGCAGTTTCTTGTCACGAAATGGCCGCGAGGGCGCCCATTCACGGGTGGTTTCCCTCCTGTAATTCTTTCTAGTATTGCGGGCAGCAAGGCGGGTGTAGCATCGAAGCGAAATCGGCATCCATCATCATTCCCACGTTTAACGGCGCCTCTCGTATTGGCAATTGCCTCGACGCCCTTCTTCAGCAAACAGCTGGACAAGACGCGGAGATTCTGGTCGTCAACGACGGCTCAACCGACGACACTGAGCAAGTGGTCCATCGATACTCCGGCGTTCGCCTCATTAATCAGGTGAATGCCGGACCTGCCGCAGCCCGCAACCGTGGCGCACTTGAGGCCCGCGGCGCGATTATCCTGTTCACCGATGACGATTGCGTGCCGATCCCGGGCTGGCTCGACGCGATGCTCAAACCGTTTGCGGATCCTGAGGTCGTGGGAATAAAGGGAGCCTACCGCACTCATCAAAAAGCGATTGCGGCTCGCTTCGTGCAAATCGAATACGAAGATCGTTATCGCAGAATGGCGGCGCTACCCAGCATCGACTTCATCGACACTTACTCCGCTGCTTTCCGCCGCGAGCGCTTCCTGGAGGTGACAGGCTACGACACGTCATTCCCTGTAGCCTGCGCCGAAGACGCCGAACTTTCCTACCGTATGTCTGCTCGCGGCTGGACGATGAAGTTCGTCGCTTCGGCCATTGTCTACCACACGCACCCGGATACGCTATCGAGTTACCTCAAAAAGAAATACAAATTCGCCTTCTGGCGTATGCTGGCCGTTCGCAAGAACCCCAGTAAAGCCGTGAATGATAGCCACACTCCCCAACTCATGAAATTGCAGCTCCTGTTTGCGCCAGCTCTGGTGTTTGCAGCGGTCTTCGACCTGGCCGTACGGCCAGCGGTGCCTGCGTCAGTGGTGGTGCTGGCCGCCTTCCTGCTCACCACGCTGCCCTTCGCGCTGCGGGCAGTCGCGAAAGACCCAATCGTGGGACTACTTTCTCCCCTGCTGCTTGCTGCTAGGGCCTGTGTTCAGATCCTGGGCGTTACCGCCGGCCTGCTCTACGCTCGCCGCGAATCTGCCGAGGCTCCGACCAAGTCGGCGGCTTGAAGCTGTGGCTTAGGTTGTTGGCATGAACGAAATCTTACGATGGATCGATGGTTTTGCCTATGTTTGTTCTGCCATTTTCAGTACTCAATCGGCTGCGTCAGAGACGATAATTTGAGTGGAGCCTCTACGATAATTCCTGATTTGCCAGACAAGGACCCGGAGAGATCGGGCGGTTTCGCCACGACCCTTTCTAGGAACGTCACTGCCAGCTTGGCGCGCTTCGCAGTGGTCTCGCTGGCCGCTCTCGTTCTGCCTGCCTACTTAACCCACCATTTGCCGGTCAAGACCTATGCCGCGTGGATACTGATCCTCCAACTCGGGGCCTATGTGTCGTATCTCGACCTAGGCATACAAACAGGCGTTTCCAAGTTCGTCGCCGAATACGATGCGAGGGGCGACCGTGTCGGAGCCGGGCGTCACGCTAGTGCCGGATTTGCCCTCATGACGCTCGCCGCAATCCTGGGCTTAAGTCTCACATTTATTCTTGCTTGGCAAGTTCCGCGACTGTTTAACACCATGCCTGCGAATCTCTATCATGAGGTCCGCATCAGCTTGATTCTCGTTGGGTCTTCCCTTTCCTTTGGTCTGGTCTGCGCCGTGTATTCGGCTGTTTTTCTCGGACTTCAGCGCTATTGGATTCCGATGACTATCTCAATCGTCAATCGGACTTCCTTCGTCGCGGTGGTCCTTGCAGTCGTCGCTCTCCATGGCAATCTCGCGGCTATGGGGACAGCAGTGGCCTTAGTCAATGTCGTCACCGGCTTATCGCAAGCGGTCTCATGGCATAAGAGGGCGTCACATGTGAGGATATCCATTGGCTTTGTAGACTACCGCATTCTTAAGAGCGTGGCCCGTTACTGTTCGTTGCAATCTATATGGACTGTTGCAATGTTGTGCATCACCGGATTCGACGTCGCCATCGTGGGGCATTACGATTATGTGCAAACTGCCTACTACTCCATCGCTACACTGCCGACGAGCTTTGTGTTGTTGATCATCTCATCGCTGATGAATCCCCTGATGCCTGCATCCTCCGCCATGAGCACACAAAGCTCACCTTCGGAGATGGGCAATTTGTTGGTCAAGATTACCCGCTATACCACCCTGATCCTGCTTTTGACCGGACTGCCGCTGATGGTATGCGGTTTTCCAATTCTGCGTCTATGGGTTGGTCCGGTATATGCTGTTCACACTCTCCAATATCTCCGCATTCTTGTTTTCGCGAATATAATTCGCAATTTGTGTGCGCCCTATGCAACGATGATTGCTGCGACCGGCAGACAGGGAGCGGCCACCGCAACCGCCGTATCCGAAGGCATGGTCAATCTGGGCAGCAGTATCTACCTGGCCAGCCATTTTGGAGCCATTGGCGTAGCGCTTGGCACCCTGCTTGGTTCGTTCGTCAGCGTGTCGATGCATTTTGCGATAAGCATGCACTTCACGCAGCGGACACTTAAGGCCTCTCGTTTACGGCTGTTTCTGAAAGGACTGATTCAGCCCGCAGTCATCGCCATTCCGTCCCTCGTGCTTCTTCCGCTCTGGTGGTCGCCCACTCGCATGACTCTCAACCCGCAATTGGCAATCGTCTGGTGCCTTAGCAGTATTGTCTTCGCCTGGTTTGGCGGGCTAAACAGGAAGGAACGAAGCGATCTCATGCGTCTCTCCAGAAGGCGGCTTATGTTACCGTACTAATGATCCGGCGGATTCTCTAAAGCCATGAAAAGCTGGCACGTTCGTGTTCAGGACGCAAATCCATGATGGTAGACCGCAAGGAGTTCCAATGAAAATCGCTTCACGACGTCGCGATCAGTTGATGTCGGTAATCTACGAGTTGCCGTTTTCCCATTTAGAAAGGAAAATTGAGTATTGTATTCTTCTCTATGCCCGGCCCGGGTGGAACTGATGACTCTTTGGTCTGACTTTCTCACAAACGACAAGAGGATTATCCACAAGTGGAAGCACTACTTTCCCATTTATGAGCGCCATTTCAAAGACTTCGTCTATAAGCCGGTCACCTTCATTGAAATCGGCTGCGGGCTGGGCGGGTCTCTACAAATGTGGAAGCGGTATTTCGGCCCCCACGCTCGAATCATCGGCATCGACTCCAATCCCGAGTGCAAAACATTTGAGGAGGATCAGATCGAGGTGCACATCGGGCAGCAGCAGGAGCACGAGTTTCTGCAGAGCGTGATAAACGAGGTGGGTACGCCAGACATCGTGCTGGATGACGGCAGTCATGTGATGAGTCACATCATTGCCAGTTTTGAGTTCCTTTACCCTAGAATGGCGAAAAACGGCATCTACATGGTGGAGGATCTGCATACTGCCTATTGGCCCGAGTTTGAAGGCGGGCTGCGCAAGCCCTCCACATTTATAGAACTGTGCAAAAACCTAGTGGATGAACTGAACGCTGACCACAATCGTGGCGCTCTGCCGCCGACCGAGTTTACAAAGTCTACGTTGTCGATCAATTTCTATGACAGCGTCGCCGTTTTTGAACGTGGCACGCACACGAAGAAATGGGCGCCGCAGACAGGCGGATCTGTTGAGAAGATAGCAGCGGGTTTCAAACGCAGTCTAAGATTGGGCAATCTATTTTGATTTATTTCCAACAAAGCAGAGAGCCGTCGGTGCCAATTGTGCATCGTATCATCGCTGCGATTCAAGCTGGCCCGCGAAGAACGGAGAAATGACAGCGCAATCTGTCTGCGCCGTGATTGTCGCCTATCACACCAGTGCCGAGATGCTTGAAAACATCCCCAGGTTCTGGGCTAGGTGCGAGCAATGGTTGTAGTAGACAACGGGTCTAACGCCGATGAACTGGACCCACTCCGTGTAGCCTCTTCTTTGGCTCTTATTTCGCTTTGGTGGTCTGCCAGTCGAACGACACTCAGCTCTCAGTTGACGGCCCTGTGGAGCCTCAGCACTCTGGCGCTTGCCTGGTTCGTGGCACTCAGTAAGATTGAACGGAACGATCTAATCCATCTCCTCCAGAGACATCTTCTGCCCTTGGCGATCCGGGGATAAGGATGAAGAAGTGTTCTAGAATGTTGATGTTGGTAGAGTTTGTAAACAATCCCACTCAGGAGTGGTTCTTGCCCCAGGAAATCGGATACTGGAAATCGGTCGTTGGCGGATGGGTTGCTCCCAAGGTGACGGTCCTACCCTATGTGCCGCGGCGCCGGCAGTTGCCGCCGCGCGTCCTAACCCCTCCCACGGCATGGCAAGGTATTGAAAGCATATTGGGCGATCTGATTGAAAGATTCGGCCTCGGTACTAGCCGATGTCTTGAATTCGGTGTCGAACATGGTTATTCCACGGTCGCCCTTTCGTGCTTTTTTGATAGCGTCACAGGAGTAGATACCTTCTGCGGGGATAAACACACTTTCAACAAAAGCAATATCTTTGCGCAAACCTCGGAACGTCTATCGTGCTATGACAACATCCGCCTGATGCGGAGCGATTACCGAGACTGGATGGCTAAAGACAGCACCACCTATGATCTGATCCATGTCGATATTGTCCACACGTATATCGACACTTTCACCTGCGGACTGTGGAGCGCCCGGCATGCCCAGTGCGTATTGTTCCACGACACGCTTAGTTTTCCCGCCGTGAAGCAGGCGGTAATCGACATCGCTCGCAAGACAGGCAAACGCTTCTATCACTTCGAGGAGAGTTACGGGTTGGGAATCATCGTTTAGTAGCAGCCTCTTAGCCCAGCACAAGATCCCTCGCAGCGCTTCTCCACCCACCGGAATAGCGCCAGTAATTTCCGTTGCAGACTTCCCGGAATACTTTCGGAGCCCGCGCGAATTTTCGCCGAGGCAGCTGGGCTCGATGTTCCAGGTGATGAATCTTAGTCTTGATCTCTTTGAGGGCAGGTTCGGCGTAGGGAAAACTCGCCCTCTGCTCTTTAATCCTGGCGTAAAGCTGCTGAAAGCGAGTGATCTCCTCAAAGTGATGGCTGGCGCCCCTACCGCCGATGTGCGAAATCTTTTCTCGCAAAGTGATAGCGCCCGTACCCATTTGTTGACCTTGATGCCGGCGATATTGCATCAGAGGACTCGGAATTGCTTGGAACCGCCCGCACGCGGCTAAAAGAAATGAAATCCACCGGTCATGAATCTGATTTGGCGGAATCGGCGCCATGGGGGCAAAACACTCCCTGCGGAACGCCAGCGCCGCACCGGTTACAACCGGACCGTTGATGAGCACGCGCAGAGCCTGGCCGTTCGCGAAGGTCCGTTGTTTCGGCGCGTCAAAGGAAAAAGTAGGCCACAGGTGTAAGTTCAGCGGCCGGGAATCTTCGTCGATGAGGTCGGCATCGCTGAACGCCGCAACTGTCGCTTTCGATTCCAGAAAAGCCGTCTCCAGTCGTTCAAGCTTGTGGTCGTACCAAACATCGTCCTGATCCGCCAGCGCGACGATGTCCCCCTGGCACAGTGAAATTGCCCTCTCAAAATTTTTCGTCGATCCAAGATTCTCCTCGTTGAGGACCACCCGCGTGGGAAATGCCACACGCGCCGCAAATTCTTTTACCACATCGCAGCTCCCGTCGGTTGAACCGTCATCGCAGACTACAAGTTCGTCCGGTGGCCGGCTTTGTGCAGCAATACTTTCGAGTTGCTCAGACAGAAAGCGCTTTCCGTTAAAAGTGCACATCGCTACGGATATAGTGTGTTCGGCCATAATGGGGCGTAAGCGGGGCGAACAAGGAGATGGCTAAGTATACTTCAGGGATAGAATTTGTTAGGCCAGTTTCGGGGAGTCATTCGTGGTCGCGGAATCCGAATATTGGTGGTGGCTGTTTAGTGGATTGACCGCTCCCAAGGATCCAGTTCTTCGGCGCCGAGACCTTGCAATGTCTCTCTCGCTTCGATGGCATCCGTCTGCGGCGGCGATTATCGCGACTGGACGGCGAAGGGCGACACCACTGAGAGATTCACCTGGCCATTTCCCGCCAATGCCGATACTTTTGTTTGCGTATGGCGCACCGGCCAAC
>Ga0302326_10020711_pt1 | contig 13521 bp, 24 predicted proteins | sample Palsa_T0_3_FD_202264 | JGI IMG/M metagenome (GOLD analysis project Ga0302326, IMG submission 202264) | Peat permafrost microbial communities from Stordalen Mire near Abisko, Sweden - Palsa_T0_3 | ecosystem: Environmental > Terrestrial > Soil > Palsa > Peat permafrost | place: Sweden: Abisko... | reverse complement strand
ATCGACAAATCGTGACGTTCCGGCTACGCTGGCGGATGCGGGAAGACGCCTTGTCTCCCGCACTGGCAACAAGGTCATGCCAGCTGCTTACCGGACGGGTGCCCGGCGGGGCCGCGTGGAAACGGCACCCGCCGGGCACCTTTTCGGTTAGCCCGCGTACCGGCGCACGTGGACGTCGAACCCGTCGGCCTCCTGCGCGTAGGCGAACGCCGTCGCGAAGTCATCCACCGCCCGGTCCTGCGTCGTCACGATGTCCATGACCGGCCGCCGCCCGCCCCCGTCCGGGACCGTCACCGTCACCTGCATCGGCCGCTCGCCGGGAAGGGCGAGCTCGGGCCACAGGGATTCCATGCCGGGGATGTCCGTCCACGGCGCCGGGCGCGTCAGGGGCAGGCTGCTCATGCTCGCACGCTATACGGGGGGTCCGACATTCCGGCGGCGGAACGGGAGGTTGCACCGCAACCGACTCCCCTTCGTGACCGCTTGACAACTCACCGTTAAAGGGTTGAACCTGGGCGGGTGGGACCGGGCGGGACGGCACAGACATACCGATACCACTCGGACAGGTGACACCCGCCCGGTCCCCCGTGAAAGACCAACACCGGGGAGACGCCGTGAGCCTTAACACCGCCGCCATCAACATCCCGCTGCCCGGATCCGGCATCGCCGCCGCCCTCGACGGCGGCGAACTGTTCACCGAGCTCGCCGCCCTCCTATCCGGCGAGACCATCACCTTCCACGCCGACGGCGTCCCCCGCGTCCACAGCCTCACCGGCGCCGAACGCGGGCCCCTCCAGGCGCAACCCGGCGTCCAGGGAATCCGCCGCCAGGGGACGCTCCGCACCGCCGACGGCCGCGACGCCGCCCGCGTCACCGCCGTCTACCTCCCGCACCGCATCAAAGACGAGACCGCGCTCCGGACCCTCTACATGACCAACCAGCCGCTCGGCCGGGTGCTCGCCCCGCTCGGCGCGACCCGCCTGTCCCTCGGCGCCCTGGTCATCCCCGCCGGCGACATCGCGGTGCGATCCCGCGGCCTGCTGTCAATCGGCGAGGTGCCGGTCGCGCTCGCCGAGGAGCAAGTGCTCCGCTCGTTCGCGATGAGGCCGTAGGATCCGGGTTCAGCGGCCTTGAAGATGGAGCGGCAGTCCCGTGCGGAAGGGGTTGTGCCGCCCGCTGCCGCCTCTTCGGGTGCTTCCGGGCCATGCTCGCGGCAGCGGATCGTGCAGCGTGATCGCATGCAACGCCGCCAACTCGATTGCTTCGGCCGTGAGCTTGCTGCTCTTGCGCTTGTTGCACACCCCGTGCAGAAGTTGGCGATTCCACACGCTCGTGGGGCCGCCCCGGGCCAGCGGGATTATGTGATCTAGGGCCGTATCGGCGAGGTCGTCCGGCAGGGGCATTTTGCACCAGGGGCAGATGCCGCCCTGCTTTGCGGCGAGCCGTTCGCACCGGCGCCGCCTCTGCTCCGCCCCGGGACTGCTCATTCCGGTTCCCTGTTCCACCGCTCGTACGCCGCCGCGTCTACGGCGGCGTCGACCAGGGTGAGGCTCCACGCGTCGGTGTTCACGGTCATGTCGCGGCCGAACCCCACCCATTTCCCGGCCATCCGGCGTCCCGTGGGATCGAGCAGCATCTGGATGGCCCCGTAGTACGGGGCGCCCGCGTAGTAGCCGTCCTTGCTGGTCTGCTCAGCCCAGGATCCGGTGACCACCTGGCCATTGGCGGACAACTCCATCGACACCCGCGACGCACAGGCAGGCAGCGAGTGGACGATGAGGCGCGTGCCGCGGTGCAGGATCATCACGTGGTGCTTGCTGCTGAACGTCGCGTCGCGGCTGCTCGAGTAGTAGTCATAGATGGACAGCCAGATCCCCGTGTGCTCGCCCTCATAGTCGCCTGGTGACGGAAGGGTGAACGGGGCGTTCATCCCGGCCTCCGTGAGCGCCCGGTCCCGGTCGACTCCGAGCTCGGCGACGGCGAAGCCGAGGTTCTGCGCCGGCTGGCCGAGGATTCTCTCCAGCATCAGCAGGTAGCGGGGCTGCGGGCACTGCACCTTGCCGGATTCCCAGCGCTGCACCATCACGCGGCTGCACCCATTGGGGTCTCCGCTTCCGAATCCGAGTTCTCTTATCCTGCGGGCGAGGTCGGTCTGGCTCAGGTGAGCCCGGACGCGCGCATCCCGCAGGGCAGTGTTCGCCATGGCCTCACGCTAGCATCACACGAGGCCGGAATGAGGCGATCTCGATGGTCATCTCGCGGATCTCATCCGCCACCTCGTCGAGCCGGGCATAGACCTCAGCCCACTGCTCGGCTGTCATCGGGATCATCGAACGCGCTGCCATGACGGCAGCGTAAGAATCCTTCGCCACCCGTGTCTGCCTCATGCCGGCGGCATCGCCTGCCTCATTCCAGCCTCACCGGCTATTGCCGAGTCTCTCCCGGCCTCTCCTGCCGCAGGTCTGCCATTTCGCCACGTAGCAGGCTGACCTGTTCGGCCAACTCGTCGATGCGTCCCATCACGATGTCGAACTCCGACGGCGGCTGCTCTGCGGGTGGCTTCAGCACGTAGGTCCCGCGTGTGGAGCGCGTCTGGAGGACCTCCTCACGGCGGAGCACCTCAATCGCGTCCCGCACCGTGCCGGTGACCACATGGTAGGCCGCGGCCAACTCCCTGACCGGCGGCAGCTTGTCGCCGGGTTCGTAGACGCCTGACATCACCTGCTGGCGCAGATCGTCGGCGATCTGCACCTTGACGGGGCGCGGGTCGGCGTAGTCGGGGACTGCCATGAGGCAAGGTTAGCGGCTACCTGACCAGCATGGACAGGCTGTCTTGACTGTATTAAGACAGAGATGTTAGCTTGGTTCAAGCGTGAACGTTCAGCGCGGGTCACCGTACTGGGCGGTTCGCAGTGTGAACGTTCCAAGCGAGGAGGCAGGCGTGGCAGGACTGGGACGGCCGAGACGTTGCCAGACGTGCCGTCAGACGAAGCCGGCCGCCGAGTTCTACGCGGGATGCGCCGAGTGCAAGCCATGCAAGAGAGACCGTTCGAAGCGGAACCGCGACGTGCAGGCGCACAAGCTCGAGGTGGTCGAGAGGCTCATCGAGGTGCTCGCCGGCATCGCCGCCCGCACGACTGAGGGCGACATCGCCGCGCACGCTAGGGCGGTGGCCTAGATGCGCCTTGATCAGACCGCTGTGTGCGGGACGTGCGGGACCGTGTACTGGGCGGGCGGATCCTGCCCGAACGGCCACTGACAACAAAAATGGCCCGCCACAGGTCCCTCAACCGGCAGCGGGCCAACCCCCAAGACCCCGGCCCCAGACCGGCGCATCCCAGGAGCAAAGCATGACAACCCTAACCGAAGCCCCCGCCGCCCCGCCAGCATCCCACCCGGTTTCCCGTGAGATCGCGATGGCGTGGTACGCGATCGGCCGCACCGCCCGAAGCCGGCGTGCCCTCGCCAACCTCCCGGTGGCGGTCATCCGGTTCGCCGACGTCTACGGGGTGACGCCGGATGAGATGCGGGCGGACCTCCTCGCCGTCGCGGACGGCATCGACGCCGTGGTGGCGGAGGGGCTGACCCGGGTCGACTGCTGGTACCTCGCCGGCCTGGACCAGTTCCACGGCCCCTACCGGGATGATGTCCGCGTCGTCCCCGCCCCCCGCGCTGCGCTCGGAGGCATCCGGCCATGAAGATGTTCTGGATCGTCACCCTGACATGGCCGACTCCGGCCGGTCAGGCCACGAACACCGCTAGCGGCACGCTCACCCCGGAGCAGGTCGCCACGCTCAAGACCCGGACGGCGGCCGTTCCCGCCGTGGTCGACGCGGGCCGGCGCGGCATGGGCGTCCCGGACGGGCAGGCCACGTCAACGCTGTTCGTCTCGATCGAGCCCGACGCCCTGGTCCCCGCCGCCCGTGAGGCGACCTCATGAGCACCGTGATCCGCCGGTCGGTGACCGCCGCCGAACTCAACCAGTGGTTCGCCGGGGTCGACGCCGCGAACGAAGACATCATGAGCGCCCGCCCCGCCCCCGTTGAGGTCATGGGATGGAAGCCGCAGATCCCCGGATGGAATCTGCCTGACGACTTTGATGAGCCGACCTGGCGGGATCTGGCGTTGTGCGCGGAGACGGACCCTGAGCTTTTCTTCGTCGAGAAGGGCGGCACCGCCCGGCCGGCGAAACGGATCTGCCGGCAGTGCGAGGTCCGGGCCGAATGCCTCGACTACGCGATGGCCAACGGCGAGCGGTTCGGGATCTGGGGCGGCCTGACCGAACGGGAGCGCGGAATGGTCAAGCGGACGGTGTCCGACATCGCCGACACCGCCCCGGCCCGCTGCCGCAGCGGCAGGCACCTCAAGACCCCGGAGAACACGGGCGGGGAGGGCCGGTGCACGGACTGCAAACGCGAGTACGGCATAGCCCGCCGCCCGGCCAGGGCGGACCGCCTCACCCGCGCTGGCAGCATCCGCCCGGGCCGTGACATCAGCGGGCGTTTCGCCCCCTGCGCAGATCAGAACGCGGCGGCATGAGCATGCGCCCCCGCACGCGTGAAGACGACGCCCGCTACGACGCGATCAGCCGCAAGGCGATCAAGAACATGAGGGACGGCGAGTGGGCTCCCGTTGACCCTGCCGAGTTCACCTCGACCGTCGATTACCTCAAGTGGTGCGACCGGGTGGGAGACGGAACGGGGGTCTGGGATGCCAGCCTCCCGACCGGCGGAGTGAGTAAACCCAACCTTTACGACGCGGTAAGGAAACTCCGAGGCGACCCGGTCCGCACAGCCCGGCAGGAGTCTGGCCGCCGCCGCGTAGTGCCCCCTGGCACGACAGAAACGCCTCCAACTGAAAGAAGGAACCCAGTGAAACATGTGTTCACCACCGCAGCCGGGGGTGTCGTCGCGTTCCTGGTGCTGACGAGCCACTGGTTCGCCCGCCACGCGCACCTGACCCACGGCCAGAAGGCCCTCACCGCGGCGGTCATCGTCGTGGGCGTCGACCTGATCCTGCTCGGCATCGTCCGCGCCCTCAAGCCGAAGCCGAAGCCCCCTGCGGCCCCGCAGCTTCCCAGCTACACCGGCACCCGCTTCTAGCCCCATCCCCATCCCCATCCCGCCCCGCCGGGCAGAACGGAAAAAATCGATGAACCAGTGGAAGGGCGCCCCCTACGCGGCCATGCGGTTCACGTCGGACAAGGGCCGCACCTACCGGTGGGGCGTGTTCCCGATGCCGCGCGGCGAATCCGTGGCCCGGTTCCGGGGTCCGTTCGCCGAGCGGCGGGCACGGCGCCGGGCGCGGAAGCTCAGCCGGCAATCCGGGTGGCGGCCGGTCGCCGCCCCGAATAACCCCCGGACCCCGGTAAGGCGCCCCAGGTGATCACCCGTGGCGGAATGGCCGCCGGGACCGTCACCACGATCGTGGCGACGGTCCTGTGGGCGTACTCGACCACCCTGACCTCCGCCGGGCCGCCGCAGGTCCCGCACCTGACCGGCAACCCGGTCGGCGACTACCTGCAGATGGCGGGGACGGTGACCGGCAGCGCCCCGCTGATGTTCGCGGTCGACGCGCTCATCTACGCAGCCTGCTTCACGATCGCGGGCCTGCGCCGCGCAAGGGACGCCTGATGCTGACCGCCTACCCGTGCCAGCCGATGCCCGGCCCGATGGGCGCCGTGTGGCCGTCCGCGAAGCCCGGCATCGACTACTGCGGCCCCTGGCCGGCCTGCTGCCCGCCTGCCGCCCGCACCTGGTGGCAGCACCTGATCGGGCTCGTCAACCCGCATGGCGACTGGTCCCTGATCGCCCTGGACGCCTTCGGCGCCGTCCTCCTCGTCGCATTCATCGTGTTCGTCTTCTGGGGCAACGCGCTGCAGCGTCACTGGCAGCGGAACCGCAACAGGAGGGGGCGGCGGCGATGACACGCAACCGAGACGGCCTCGCGGTCCGGTTCGTCCGCGAGTGGACGAACGACTTCACCGGCATGACTTTCCGCGAGTACGCCGACCCTGTGTTCGGCGGCACCGTGAGCATCTGCGTCCAGTCCTGGTTCCAGCGCCGCCCGAAGACCCGCGCGCAGTGCCGCGCCGCCGCGGCCCGGAAACTCGGCAGGCAGAGGCTCAAGGTCGGCAGTCGGGTGCCCCGGTGACCGCCTACCGCTACCGCCCGGGCCGGTACCGGCGTTCGTTCCTGCGCAGGCGGACAGGCCGCGCGGAGCAGCTGATCGCGGTCGGCATCGTCGTCGCCGCCGTGGCGGGCGGCCACGCGGCGACCACCGCAGCGCATCACCCGGGCCGGGCGACTACCGCCGACGCGGCAGCCGAAGCCGCTCCCGCGGTGATCCGCGCCGCCCCGGTCGACAGCGGGAGCAAAACGGCGTTCATCGCCGCGGTCCTCGCCGACATCGGGGCGCCGGACAGCAGCGCAGACCAGCAGTCGATGGCCGCATGGGGCGCCCGCGAGGGCTGCTGGGGTTGCGTCGGGGCCAACAATCAGTGGGATTCCACTTTGGCGATGCCGGGGTCGACGGATTTCAACACATTCGACGGGGACCTGCACGTGCGGAACTACCCGACCGCCTCCGAGGGGGCGGAGGCGACCGCCCTGACCCTTGAGGGCGGCTATTCCCTGATCGTCGCCGCGCTCCGCTCGGGGGCCGGCATTTGCGGCGGCGGCTTCGCGTCCGAGTTCGGGCGATGGAGCGGCGGCGGATATACGGAGGTTTGCTGACCATGGGATTCCTGCTGCCCCTCATCGGCTGGCCGATAGCCGTCGCGCTGTCCGCGCTGGCTGTGTGGTCGACCTGGGATATCTTCCATGACGAGTTGTGGCGCAGCGCCGCGCAGTGGGTCACCCCGCTGCCGTTCGCGACTCTCGCCGTCGCGTGCCTGACCGCGCTCGGGGCGCTCCCCGTTCTCGACGGGACTCTCGCCGCGGTCGCCCTGGCGGCGCTGACCGCGCTCGCGCTCTGGCGCGCCCCGAGCGCCGCCCGCTACATCCTGTGGTACCTCGGGAATGTCCCGGTGCATCTCGCCGGGATGGCGGGGCGCGCGCCGGGGCACCTCATCGCGGTTTTCCGCTGGGTCGTCGCGCTGACCCGGCAGCGCGGGGCCGCCAAGGCGGCGAAGCCCGTCCCCGTCCGCGCAACCCCGGGGGTCCCGCCGTGGAAGCGCACCGTTCCCGGCGTCCCGTCGGTCCTGGCCGACCCGGCGCTCGGCCCCGTCCCCGCGCCGTCGGAGGTCGCGGCGGCGCTCGCCGCGGCGTCGGTGATGGTCCCCGCGACATGGGCGGCGGTCGCCGCGGAGGCAGCCGATCACGACCCGGAAACCGACGATGAGCACGTTGAGCACATGGACGGCGAAGTCGCCGGGGTCCTCACCTGGTCTGAGGCGGCGATGGCCCGCGCGGAAACCCTCGGGGACGTCGCCGGCCTCGACCCGGCTTACATCAACGCGCAGTTCGAGGCCGCCGACGCGATCGCCGACCTGGCGTCCTTCCTGGCGCAGGTCAGCAAGCGGTACCACGACACCTACGATGACATGCGGGAGGCCGCCGACGGGAAGCCGCTGCCCGCGAAACGCAACTGGTTCAACAACGGCGGGACCCCGCAGGACGGGCGGGCCGCGTGAACGGGAACGAGGGCATGGAGGTCCCGGATCTGCGCCGCGCCCCGGCGGAGCGCCTCGCGGCGGCGGTGCTGCCCGCCTCGCCCCTCGTGTGGACGGCGGCGGAGATCATGCACTGGGCCGGCCGCCCCGGCGCCGTCGAGACCGCCGTGACCGCCCTCGCCGCCGCCGCCCTGTCCGGGGTCACGTGGGGGGCGTCGGCGAGCCGCGGCGGCGGCTCGTCGCTGGCCGTGTGGACCGCGACCGTCGGAGCGTGGGTGACGATCGCCGACGCGGCCGGGCCGCTGCACTGGTGGCCGTACCCGTGGCTGACCGCCGCGTGGGCGGTCATCGCCTGGCGGGCCCATAAGTCCGCGCACCGGCATCAGGCCGTCGTCGACGCCCGCGAATGGCGTGAGGCGAAAGCGGACTGGCTCGGCCGCTCCCACGTCTGGGATCTCGGCGGCAGTCACCTCCTCGCCTTCAAGCGGACCCGCCTCGGCGAGCTCTACACGATCAGCACCAAGGGAACCGGGCACCGCGCGTCGCATTTCCTCGGCGGGCACCTCGAGGAGGTCATCGCGGAGGCGGAGGATCTCGCCGTCAACCGGGTCCGGGTGATGGGGCACGGCCTCGCCGGGCGGATCATCATCTCGATCCGGCGCGTCGACCCGTGGGCTGACGTGCTCCTGCACCCGCTGGTGTGCGAGGAGCACGAGATCGACCTGCCTGCCGCCCGCAGCATCCTCGACGAGGCGATCATCGGCCAGGACCCGGAGACGGGCGTGCCGCTGACCATCCCCCTGTGCGACGAGAACGGCACGAAGCGCGTCAGCGCCACCGCGAGTTCCGGCGGCGGCAAAGGCGTCCTCGAAGACGACCTTTTCGAGCATGTGACCGCCTGCGACGACGCCGTGGCGGTGCACCTCAACCTGTCTTTCAAAGGCTACGAGGACGAGCAAAGCTGGGGGCCGGCCTGCCACCTGACCGCCTACGGGCCAGAGCAGAAAGACCGCGCCGCGAAGATCGTGAAGATCCTCGGCGAGATCCTCGAGTGGCGGGCCAGGAACTTCAAGCGCGGCACCTACGTCCCGTCCCGGCAGCACCCGGCGTTCATCGTGTTCGCGGACGAGAGCGACGCGGCGAACGCCGCCGTGCAGGACGGCCTCAACATGATCGCGACGAAAGGCCGCTCGCACGGCGTCGGCTACGTGCACCTCGGCCAGCGGAACACCCGCGAGTACACCCACCCGAAGGCCCGCTCCCAGGACAACGTGATGTGCACCGGCATGGTCCGCAACGCCACCGAGGACCGGCACGCGGGCACCGGGGCCGGCCCCAGCATGGCCGACTACGGGGAGGGCAAGCCGGGGGTGTGGAAGATCGAGCGGCTCGGCGGCGGCATGCGGCTCGGCCGGACCTGGGTGTTCTCCGCGTCCCCGGCCGCGCACGGCGCGGAGGCGGAGCGGATCGCGGCGGAGCGGGCGTTCGACCAGCCCGAGCTGTCCGGCGCCTGCCGGGAGTACCTCGGCGAGGAGTACGAGGAGCTGCTGAGGACTGAGGTGTTCCCCCGGTGGGCGCGGGCCAACGGCTACGGTGACCCCGAACCGGAGGCGGACGCGGACGACAAGACCGCCGGCGACGGCATCCCGTCCGCGGCCATGCCTCCCGGTCCCACCGGGGCGGAGGCGACCGCACCGGCCGCGGCGGGGACCGTGCTCGCGGAGGAAGACCCCCTCCGCAGATGGGAGGAGACCATGGGCGACAGGGAACGGGCGATGCTTGAGGGGATCTCCGCGAAGATCGGCGGGGCGCGGCGGATGATCGCGGAGACGATGGCGCGCCCGGCCCCCCCGCAGGTGGCGCCGGAGGTTCTGGCCGAGCGCGTGGCCGAGAACTGGCGGCAGGTCGGGGCGGAGGCGGTGATCCCCGAGGGGGCCCGCCCCCGGTTGCTGGAGATGCTCGCCGGGGGCACGACGATCAGGCTGGTCGCGACAGCGTTCGGGGTGTCGAGGTGGACTGCCCGGACATGGCTGGAGAAGCTCCGCGGCGAGGGTGTCGCCTATGTTGCCGGGACCCGGGCGACGGCCAGGTGGAGGTTGTTCGCCGCCACTCCCCCCGGGTCCGGCGCCGCCCCGGAGGCTGGTGACGATGGGTCACCGGCCGGGGTTTGAGCGGTCACGCGCGGGCGCGCACGCGGGGGCGCGCGTAGGGGCGACGAAAGAGGGGGGGTTCACGCTCAAGACCGCTCAAGGCCGAGAGGGGTTCCCGCTCAAGCCCGAGAAGGGGTCCCCGCTCAAGAAACGGTTACTCACAGTGATCGTCCGCGCTCAACAATAGCCACAACAACAACAGGAGGAACGCATGCCATCACTACCAGAACTCACACCCCAGCAGCGCGCCGAAGCCCTGCAGAAGGCGATCCGGGTCCGCAGGGAGCGCTCCGACGTCAAGGGCCGGCTGAAGAGGGGCGCGGTCACCCTGTCCGCGGTCATCGGGGCCGCCGCCGCGAACGAGACGATCGCGAAGACGAAGGTGTTTTCCCTGCTCACCGCGATGCCGGGCGTGGGGAAGGTCCGCGCCGCGCAGATCATGGAGCGGCTCGGCATCGCCCCGAACCGTTCTGTGCGAGGCCTCGGTGCCAACCAGAGAACCGCTCTCGAACAAGAGTTCGACGCCGTCTAACCCCCAACACGTGTGACCGCCCGGAGAAGCGGCCCCTCCGGGCGGTTCACACCCCCCCTGAAACCCCTGAAACGATCACGGAAGGCACGGGACCATCATGTCCATGGGAGACCACTCAGCCGCAGGGGAGCCGCTGCGCCGCGCCCGCATCACCGCATGGTCCGTGTTCGTCGGGATGGCCGCGATATCGATGACGTTCCAGACCTACCATGCGGTCACCGCCGGGCAGATGGCCTGGCCGCTGGCCGTCTTGTACGGGGTGGGCCCGCTGGCGATCTCGATCGGCGTCCTCGAGCTCGCCGCCGTCTGGGGGGTCCTGTGGGCGCAACTAGCCTCGTATGCGATCGCGGGCGGGGCGATGTGGGCCTCGGCGTCGGCCACGGGGGCGGTCACGCAGCATGCGGCGTCGGCGCACACCGAGCTTGTCTTCGGGTTGATCCTGGACGCCGCGGCGCTCATCGCGGTCGCGTTCATCAACCACGGGCCGACCGCCGGGCAGGCTGTCGCCGCGCTCCGCGCCGAGCGGGATGCGCACGAAGAGTCGGTCCGCATCGCGGCCGAAACCGAAGCCGCATTGCGCGCGCAGATCGACCTGGCGCAGACCGCAATGGAACGCGCAGCGGCCGAGGCGCAAACCGCATTGCGGGCCGCAGAAACGCAGGCCGCCGCAGACGCGCATTCCGCAGTCGCCGCCGCGCTGGAAACCGCGGCCGAGGCGCACCAGGCGCGTGAGCGCGTCCTCCTGGCGCAGGTCGAAGCTGAGCGCGGCGCACGCGAAATCGCAGAACAGGGCGCTGCGCGATGGACGGAAGCCGAGGACAGGCGCATGGCTGCCGAGTTCGCCCGGGAGTCGTCCGCCGGTGAGCTCCGCACCACGCGCGAGGCGCTGGACGCTGCAATCACGGCCCGCAACGACGCCGAAACCAGGGCCGCAAACGCGGAGACGCAAGCCGCAACGGCGACCCGCAAACTGGCCGCAACTGCGGGGGCGAAACGCACCCGCAAAACAGCCGGCCCTGCGGGTCCGGCCGGAGCCGAAACGAAGGTTCCGAAAGATGTAGACGCACAGGCCGAAGCGCTCTCGGTCCTCGCCGATGAGCCGGACATCTCGGGAGCGGCACTGGGTCCGCGCGTTGGCAAGAGCCCCCGCTGGGGACAGCTCTACCTTCAGAAGCTTGCGTCCCGCCCTGCGGGCGATGCGGGCGCAGAGGAGACGTGATGGTGGGACTCTTCAAGCGGGGTGCCCGTGCGAGGGTTGAGCGGGTGGCGCGGGCCATGCGAGCGCAGTCGGCGGCCCGCAACTCCCACCCGACGTTCCCCGGTCATCCCCGCTGGCTGTTCGGCGCGGGCCACCCGGAGTCGATGAGGGCGAATGAGAGGGAGCACGCGGCGAACGTGGAACTGCGCGCGGCCGCCCGCGCCGCCACGCCGGGGGAGTACGCGAGGGCTTACCGGCAGGCTCACCGATCATGACCGTCGGCCCGCGGTTTCTTGAGTCGTCCGGCCTGTGATTACCTCGCCGAGGAGGCGGCGCTCAAGCCTGAGCGCGGCAACAACAAACAACAGGAGTAACACATGTCACTACCAGCACTCACACCCCACCGCCAGTGCTCCCGCTGCGCGCCCTGCCCTGGTATCGGCAACTGCGGCTGCGGCTGCCACTACTTCGGCACCGTGAACCACGCCCGCGAGGCGATCGATGACGGCGCGGTCGTCCCGATCAGCCGGCCGGATGTCTTCAACGTCGTCTTCAGGGCCTCACCCGAGAAGGTACGCGGTCTACCACTGCTACAGCGACTCAGGGGAACTGCTCTACATCGGCGAGTCGGGAGAGCTCGGCAAGCGGCCTGAGGTCAGCCGGGCATTTCCGCCGCCGCCCTGGCGAGGACCGCCAGGTTCGCCTCGGCGCCGGCGACGGCGGCGAGCGCCTCCGCCCGGCTCACCATCGGCGCCGGCGGCACCAGGGGAACCCACAGCGACCCGTCGAACAGCAGCGACTGATCCCAGTCGCCCCCGGTCATCTGAGCCCCCCGAAGTTGGCAGGCGATCACCCCCGGGTAGGTGTACGGGCCGGCGTCGATGTGCTCCGCCCCGGGCGCGACGAGCGTCCCGTCGAGTGTCGCCACCCACAGGAAGTAGTCCTGGCCGAGGATCTGGCTGCCGGTGAGCTGCCGGACTTCGGGGATGGTCGCCCGGTTGCAGTAGACGACCGCGTCCCGCCGGCCGGCCGCGGTGTTGTGGTCGGTGACCCACTGCTCGAGGGAGCCGGCCTTGTCGCCGGTTTCCCAGTCGCGGGCCTGCGCGGCGGGCATCGTGCCGCGGGCGTCGATGCCGCACCACCCGTACCGCCGGTGGGGGAACCGCCCCTCGATCTGCGCCTCCGTCACCGCGTAGCCGCCGGTGAGGTAGAACCCGACGGCCTGGACGCCGGCGGGGACCGCGGTGAGCGGCGTGATGCTGTCACCCATCACCCTGGCGGCGGCGGAGGTCAAAAGATCATTGCCTTGGCGAGGTCGAGCATGGCCTGGACGGCGGGGGAGTCGACGACGGCGAGGACTGCCTCGAAGTCGGGGACGTGGGTGGTGAGCAGGCCGCGGAGCGCCTGGGCTTGGGGGGCGGTGACGGTGAGGACGCCGCTTTCGGCGGGGTTGCCGGCGAGGGATTTGAGGAAGGCGGTGGCGTCGCGGAGTTCGGGGGTGGTGCCGGCGTCCCACCATCGCGCGACTTTGACGAGGAAGGGGAGGTGGATGCCGGCGAGCGCTTTCAGGCCGCCGGCCTCGACGGCGGTGATGGTGATGGCGGCGCTGCCGTCTGGTTGCGCGGCGACCTCGGCCATTTGGCTTCCCCCGTCCAGGTGGTCTCTTGCGCCCCACACTACGCCGCGTGAACATGCGAATGCACAAGGTGACAGCACGTGCATTACGCTGCCCCAATGACCACACCAGCCGCCCCGGCCCCGCCCCCGCCGTTCGACACCGGCAACACGCTCCTCGGCGAGCAAACCCGCCCAGCTCGTCACCGCCGCCGTCCAGACACCCGCCGGGCAGCGCCTCGCCCTCACCGTCCGCACCCCGTCCGCGACCGTCACCGTGTTCCTCGCCGGGCCTGACGCCAGGGCGTGGGCGGCAAGGCTCACCACCGACGCCGGGGCCATGTCGGTGACCGGGCTCGTCGTCGCCAACGGAACGACGCTCAGCCGCTAGCCTGGCGAGCAGTTGCTCGTCCCC
>Ga0302326_10020710_pt1 | contig 13521 bp, 8 predicted proteins | sample Palsa_T0_3_FD_202264 | JGI IMG/M metagenome (GOLD analysis project Ga0302326, IMG submission 202264) | Peat permafrost microbial communities from Stordalen Mire near Abisko, Sweden - Palsa_T0_3 | ecosystem: Environmental > Terrestrial > Soil > Palsa > Peat permafrost | place: Sweden: Abisko... | reverse complement strand
GCCCGCTGGACGATCCTTTCCCCGGCCATCAGGTCCTTGGCGAATGAGCTCATGCGCGGTGCACGCGGCCCTTGGCCACCTGGGAGATTGCCGCCCATTCCTCCGGTCCGAGCCTCAGCGATGCGCCGCCGACGTTCTCCTGCAGGTGCGCGACCGTCGAGGTGCCGGGAATTGGCAGGATCACCGGAGACCGCTGCAGCAGCCAGGCCAGGGCGAGCTGGGATACGGTCGCGCCGTGCCGCTTGGCCGCGGCGTCCAGGGGGCCTCCGGGGCGGGCCATCTCGCCCGCGGCCAGGGGAAACCAGGGGATAAAGCCCAGGCCCTCGGCGGCGCAGTAGTCGAGGACCGCCTCGCTCTGCCGGTTGCCCAGATTGTAGAGGTTTTGGACGCTCACGATCGGGAGGATCTTCCGGGCGTGTTTGATCTCAGCGACCGAAACCTCGGATAGGCCAAGATGGCGGATTTTCCCCGCCCGCTGAAGTTCCCGGAGAGCCCCCAGGGTTTCCGCGGCCGGCACCTTGGGGTCGATGCGGTGGAGCTGGTAGAGATCGATGCGGTCGAGCTTGAGGCGCCGCAGGCTCAGCTCGACGCACTGCCGGATATATTCCGGTCGGCCGACCGGCGCCCATTTATCCGGGCCGAAACGGGTCAGGCCGCCCTTGGTCGCGATCACGAGGCCCCGCGGATAGGGATGGAGCGTCTCGGCGATCAGGCGCTCGCTGACTTCCGGGCCATAGGAGTCGGCGGTGTCGATCAGGTTCACGCCAAGTTCCACCGCCCGGCGCAGGACGCGGCGGGCCTCGGCGGGATCCTTGGGCTCGCCCCAGATCCCCGGGCCGGTGAGGCGCATCGCGCCGAAACCCAGCCGGTGCACCGGCAGATCACCGCCGATCTTGAACACGCCGCTCGCCGCGGCGTCAGGTTCCAGGGCCTTAGCTTTTGCTGTCATGCGGCCGTCAGTTTAACAGGGGCTTCGTCCGGATGCAAGGAGCTGCCGGCCGGGGTGGGGCGCGTTGTCCCCAACGCGCCGAACGGACCTCAGAGGCGGACGGGGCGAACGGCGGGTTGGGGACAACCCGCGCTACCGCCAAACTTCCCCCTGCCCGGGCGGCCGAGACCTAAAAGCGCCATTCGGCCTTGGCATACACATCGCGCGCGACCTCCTCCCGGGTTGTGCTGGGGAAGCCGTATTCCACGTGATGGGGATGCAGGAGATTCTGGCCGACGAGGGAGAGCTCGAGCTGCTTCGTGGCCTGCCAGGCCAGGCGGGCATCCAATTCGAAATAACAGGGAACCATCCCGGCGACGGGCCCGTTGGTCGGGCTGCTGTCCAGGATCCGCGAGTCGATCCAGCGGTAGGCGAGATCCAGCTCCGCGCGATCCGGCAGGTCCATCGCCGAGCGCAGAAAATACTGATTACGTGGATCGGCCGTTTCGTTAAGCGCGCCGGTGGCGTCGACTTGCCCGGGCTTGATGAAGATGTGCTCCCGGAGCAGGTCGTAACCGGCGTGCAGCCGCCACCAATAGAGCGGCTGGTAGTTCGCACTGACCTCGGCCCCATAGGTCTGGCCCTCCAGGTTGTTTTGAAACACCACGGGATACGGATAGATGTACGTGGCCGTGGTCGGCGTGGGCGTGATGCTCCGCAGGTCGTTGTAGTCGTTGTAGAAGGTCGAGACCGAGGCCGAGATTCTCGTTCCCAGCTCGGCGCGATAGCCCAGTTCATAGGCCAGCTCAGTCTCAGACTGAAAGTTGTTCGAGCCGCTGAGGAACAGGGCGGGGAATTGCAGCGGAGCCGGGGCGTTTTGCAGGCCGGTGACCACCTGCAGATCGCGGTCATAGCGAGACGGCGTCCGGACCGCCCGCGAGACCGCCGCCCAGAGCATCTGCTTGGGGGTGAGAGCCCATTGTAAGCGTGCGTTCGGCTCGGTTTCGAGACCGGTATAGCCGTTGTGTTCGAGCTTCGTTCCCAGGGTGAGGCTCAGGTTGGCGGGCAGCGCGATCACATCCTGGACGAATCCGCTGAAAAGCTCGTGCCGGAGCGTCGCGGGGGAGAAACGGATGATCCCCAGGTCTGCATCTTTTTCGTCAGTGAACCGGTAGCCCAGCCCGGCGATCAAGTCATTGGCCGCGCCCAGGCGCCAATGGTACTGAAAATCCAGGTCGTACGTCTGCAGGTCGTCGACCAGCTCCGCCGCGGGAAACCCGCTGTAATAGGGGAGGGCGGCCGGGCTCGCGACGGACGGCGTGGCCAGATAGGTCTGGTCATAGTACAGCTGCAGGCTCAGGTCGGAATCGTCCGCGAAGGTGTGGCTCCACCTCCCGAGGACGTTGCCCCCGCTGAGCCCGCCCTCGCCCGCGGCGCCCAAGTCCTGGATGCCGTTATAGTAATCACCTTGGACCGTCAGGAGATTTTGAGCGGCGGACGTCGAGTCGACGCGGAAGCCCGTCCGCGTCACGCGCTCCGAATCGAGGGCGCTCGCGCCCGTACTGAACACCTCGCTCCCGTCCTGGGTATGCTCGCCATACACTCGGTAATAGACTTCGGGGGCGAGATTTCCGCCGTAGCGCACCTCCGTCTGATTTTGCAGTTGGCTGCCGACGGCCTCCTCCAGGTAGCCCCCTTGGGTGTCCTTGGCGCTCTTGCTGGTGATGTTGATCACCCCGTTGACGGCATTGGCGCCCCAGAGAGTGCCGCCCGGACCGCTGATTACCTCGATCCGGTCTATGTCCTCCAGCGGGTAGTCCTGCACGTTCCAGATCACGCCGGCGTAAAGCGGGGAGTAAACCGCCCGGCCGTCGATCAGGACGAGCAGCTTGTCGGCCAGATTGGCGCTGAAGCCCCGCGCGCTAATCGCCCAGTTGTTAACATCCTTCTGCGCAACCTCCAGGTTGTCTGCCAGCCGTAGCGCCTCCGGCAGGCTGTCGGCACCCGAGCGCTCGATGTCGTCATTGGTGATGACCTGGATGGCGGAGGGCGCATCGAGGAGCTTTTCGGGTTCCTTGGCGACCGAGGTCACCTTGATGTTCATGAGGTCATTCACGCTCATCTGCTTCAGGTCCACGGCGGCCTCGGCTACGCCGGTACTTTGGGCCGCCGCGCGGCCCGGCGCCAGCAGCGCCAGGACGCCGCCCAGGATCAAGATGGCTGCGCCGGATGCGAAACCGCGCGCTCGCTCGCCCTCGGACTTGGGCGACGGCCCCGGCCGGGCCGGGCCGGTAGCGGAACCAAGCCGGAGCAAGCCGGCCGACGACGGGAGTTGGGGGACATTCATGGGGAAGGGAGGACCTGCGCGACGCGCAGGAGTTTGGCGCTGATATCGAGGGAGGAGGCGTGGGCCGCATTCAGATTGATGCGGAACCGCTCCTCATTGTGGTCGGTGAAAAATTCGATCATGCCGCCGGAGCGGAGGAAATCCTCGGTCTCGCCGACCAGAAGCACTGGGTAACCGCGCAGCCACGCCGGGCGGAAGAGATTCTCCGCCTCGTTCGAGACATAGACGATCTGGCAGGAGGAGGCCTCGGCGGCGCGACGCAGGCGGCGGACCTCGAAGGGATGGGTGCCGAATCGCTCGCCGCGGATCAGCGCCGTTAGCGCCTCATCGATCGGCTTGTCCCCAAAGACGCCGATGACGAAGGGCGCCCCGGGTTCGGCGAAGGCCTTGGGCGGCCAATCGACAAACTGGGTGAAATGGAAAATGAATGCGGCCCGAACCTGGGCCTCCGTGACGGTGGGTGCAGCCCGGACCGTGGAGCCGCCGGCCAGGGCGAGGAGAGCCCCGAGGCCCGCGCGCAGGGCAAGCGCAAACCGCCTCGCCCCCCTCGGCTGGATACTACGCGGGCGCGCCGTCATGCGGTTCCTTCCGGGAAAATATCCGCCAGGGCCTCGTCGATCATCTGGATGCGAACCGGCTTGGTGAGGTGGGTGGTGAAACCCGCCCGGCGGCTTTCGGCGAGGTCGTGGTCCATGCCGTAGCCCGTGAGGGCGATTCCCTTTAGCGGACGGCGGGCCGAGAGCTCGGCCATCAGCTCGTAGCCGCTGCCGTCCGGCAGCCCGATGTCCGATATCAGAACGTCGAGCTTCTGGCCGGAGTCCGCGCAGGCCCGCGCCTCGGCGAGCGAGCTCGCCGTCAGGACCCGGTAGCCGCGGCCCTTGAGCATGTGGGAGAGGATCGTGCGGGTGGGCGCGTGATCCTCCACCAGAAGGATGCAGCGCGTGCTGTCGGCTGCCGCGGCGCTGGACTCGGCCGCCGGCTGCGCCGGGGAGAGGGAGGCCTCGCTCGGTTCGGTGGCGAGGGGGAGATCGATCACAAACGTCGCTCCCTGGTCCCGGCCGCGGCTGGTGGCGCGAATCGTCCCGGAATGGAGCTCCGCCAGGGTCCGAGAAATCGCGAGGCCGAGGCCCAGGCCGCCGAAACGGTGCAAGCCCCCGTCGTCGGCGTGCATGCCCTGGGAAAAAATTCGGAAGATGCGCGGCAACTCCTCGGCCGTGAGGCCGATGCCGTTGTCCGCGACGGTGATCAGAAGCCGTCCGTCCGTCCGATCGGAGCGCACGACGACCGCGATCGAGCCGGACTCGGGCGTGAACTTCACCGCGTTCTTGAGGATATTCCAGAAGATCTGCTGCAGCCGGATCGGATCGCCCCGGACCGTCGGGCGGCTGGAGTCGGGATTGAAGGAGAGGTTGATCCGCTTCGCCTCGGCGTCCGCCCGGACGGTGGCAATCGCGTCCTGGAGAGCGATCTGCGGGTCGATGAGCCGCTGGTCGAGGGCGAGCTTGCCGCGGGTGATGCGGGTCAGATCCAGGAGGTCGTCGATCAGGCGCGCCTCCAGCTCGACGTTCTTGCGGATCAGATCGAAATCCGCCCGGATCGTTTCGGGCAAGTCGGTCCGGGCCGAGGCGTCGCTGGCCAGCAGGAGCACCGGATTGAGCGGGGTCCGCAATTCGTGCGAAAGCGCGGCGAGAAAATCGTCCTTGGCGCGCGAGGCGGCCAGGGCCTCGTCCCGGGCGTGCTCCACCTCCGAATGGCTGGCCTGGATCTGGTCGAGCATCGCATCGAAGGCGCGGGTCAGGTCGCCCAGCTCGTCATTGCGGGAGGTATGGGCCCGGATGGAGTAGTTCCGGCGCTCGGAGATGAGGCGGGCCATCTCCGCCAGGACCAGGATCGGCTCGGAAATCCGGCGTTGGAAGAAGTTCGAGATGAAAAAGGACACGGACATCGATCCGGCGAGGACCGCCAGCAGCACCAGCCCGTAGATCTCGAATCGCCCGTACATCTCCCCGAGGTCGCTCGCGAGATAGAGCGTGCCGGCCCGGCGCTGGCCCTGGGTCACGGGCGCGAAGAGCGTGAGGCGGCTGCGCCCCATCTCCACGCCGTCCCGCCCGGGCGAAGGGGGCAGGGTGGAAAGCGCGAGCCCGGTGGGGTAGGTGGCATAGACGTTGCCCCGCTGATCGTAGAGGGCGGCCACGGTGATGTCCGGCTCGGAGCGCAGCGCGGCCAGATTGTCCTGGGCGAGGCGCTTGTCATCGAAGATGAGCGCCGCGGTGCTGTTTGAGGCGATGATGCCCGCCAGGGCCGTAACGTTGCGGGCATTGTCCCGGCGGAAGCTGTAGAACTCATACGTGAGCAGCGCGGCATAGGTCAGCAGCAGGGCCGCGATGCTGCTGAGGAGGATGAGTCCGATCAGCTTGTGCTTGAGGGTAAGGCGGGGTACGCGCATGCGGTCCGGGCGGCCTCCGAAAGCTTCCTAAAGGTCGGTGATCGGTTGGTACCGCGGCACCAGGATCTTCATGATGGCCCAGGCCACGAGGTAGCTTAGCGCACAGACGATGAACATGATGAGATAGGCGGTTTGCGGCGCGCTGAGGAAGGCGTCGGTCAGGCGCCCGGCCAGCTTCTGGACCACGACGCCGCCGAGGCCTCCGGCCATGGCGCCAATCCCGGTCACCGAGCCGATGGCCTTCTTGGGAAACATGTCCGAGACCGTGGTGAAGAGGTTGGCCGACCAGGCCTGGTGGGCGGCCGCCGCCACGCAGATCGTCGCGACGGCGAGCACGGGGGCCCAGCGGCCAAAATGGGCGACATCGCCAAAGTACTGCGTGCTCAGGACGCTTAGGGGAAAGATGGCGATGATCAGCATCGCGAGCATGCGGGCCCGGTAGACGGGCAGGCCCCTCTTCATGAAGCTCATGGGAATGATGCCTCCGTAGATGCTGCCCACGATGGCGACGCCGTAGACGATGAAGGTGGGCAGCCGGACCTGTTCGGTCGTCATGCCGAACTGTTTGCGGAGATAGTCGGGCAGCCAGAAAAGGTAGAACCACCAGATGCCGTCCGTCATGAACTTGCCGGCGAAGAACGCCCAGGTCTGGCGGTAGCCGAACAGCCTGCCCCAGGACACCTTTTCCGTGACGACCCCGGCATCCGGAATGGGCTTCTCGTCCAAATCGCCGTGGATGTAGTCGAATTCCGCCCGGGAGAGACGCCGCTGGCGCTGCGGGGTCTCGTAGAGCCAGAACCAGAAGATCAGCCACACGAATCCCGCCAGGCCGGTGATGATGAAAGCCATCTTCCAGCCCTGCTGCGCGCCGAAATGGAACAGGCACCACGGCACGAGCAGGGCCGCGATCATGGCGCCGATGTTCGAGCCGCTGTTGAAGATGCTCGTCGCCAGGGCGCGCTCCCGCTTCGGAAACCATTCAGCCACGGTCTTGATCGAGGCTGGAAAATTGCCGGCTTCTCCGATGCCAAAAGCGCTGCGGATCGCAATGTGCATCGCGACAGTACGCCCGACGAACGCGTTCAGGACCCCGCAGACCGACCAGATGATGAGGGAGAGGGCCAGACCCGCCTTCGTGCCGATCTTGTCGATCACCCAGCCGGCCACGATGGTCATCCCCGCATAAAAGGCGGTGAAGAAGGAGGTGAGGTTGGAAAAGTCGGTATTGGACCATCCGAAGCCTCCCTGCGCGAGGGGGGTGCAGAAAAACTCCTTCAGATAGCTGATGACCTGCCGGTCCAGGTAGTTGACGGTGGTCGAGAAAAGCAGCAGCCCGCAGATGATCCACCGATAGTTTCCGCCGGGGCCGGCAATGGCCCGGGGGACGAAAGCGGGAGGGGAGGCGGAGGCGGATTCAGCCATTTTCTTCGGGCGTGGTGATGGAGCGGAGGGCCGCGCGGCGGATTTTGCCCCGAGGCGCGCCGGGCTCAAGCACAATGGCCGGACGGCGCCACGCCTCCGCGCAGGCTGAACCCACGCCAGATTCACCGACGACGCTAAATCCGGCGGCATTTTTCGCCCGCGCTCGCGCCGCCTTCACAAGGCCGGCGGCTGGGATTGGATCGGGTCCCCCCCAAAGGGCCGCCTTGGCTAGCTTTTCGAGCGAAATCCGCCCATCAGGAAAATGATGAGGCAGATGAGCAGGACGAGGCCGAGGCCGCCGCCGCCGTAAACCGGTCCGCCCCAATAGAAGCCGCCGCCGCCGAACAGAATGAAGAGGATGACAACCAGGAGTAGTAGGTTCATGCCCCCTAAAGTAGCATTTGGCGGGAAGAGGTTCCCTCACTTGAAATTATTGGCTCCCGGGACGGGTCCGCGAATGACATTTGCGGATTGCCGCCTGACGGGCAGAGGGAGAAGCATGTCCGGGCGCGCCCCCCCATCCCCATGCGTTTCCCCGCCTTTGTTGGTTTTTCCAGGCTCTTTGCCCTCTCCGTGTCCGGCGCCCTCGCCGCGGATTATCCGGTGCAGCCGGTGCCGTTCACCGCGGTGCGCCTGACGCAGGGCCTCTGGGAGCAGCGGCAGGAGGTGAACCGGACGGTCACCGTCCCCTTCGCCCTGAAGCAGTGCGAGGACTCGGGCCGGCTGCGCAATTTCGATCTGGCGGCGGACACCATGCGCCGGCGCGCCGCGGGCGAAAAGGGTTTCCAGCACGCGCCGCCGACCCAATATCCCTTCGACGATTCCGACGCCTACAAGGTGATCGAGGGCGCCTCCTATGTCCTGAGCATGAGGCCGGACGCCGCGCTCCAGGGTTCGCTCGAGAACTGGGTGGCGCGGATCGCGGCCGCGCAGGAGCCGGACGGCTATCTCTACACGTTCCGGACGATGCATCCGGATTCACCCGGCCATCCCTGGGTGGGAGTGCGGCGCTGGGAGAACGATCCCAAGCTCAGCCACGAACTCTACGACGCCGGGCATCTCTACGAGGCGGCGGTGGCCTATTGCCAGGCGACGGGTCAGCGTGCGCTGCTCGATGTGGCGCTGCGGAACGCCGAGCTGCTTTGGCGGGATTTCGGCGACGGGCGGCGGCGCCTCGCGCCCGGGCACGAGATCGTGGAGCTGGGCCTGGTCAAGCTCTACCGTGCGACGGGCGACGAGCGCTGGCTGCGCCTCGCCCGGGAGTTTCTGGACGCGCGCGGGCCGGGCGGCCCCGCCTACAACCAGCAGCAGCAGCTCGTCGTGGATCAGGACACCGCCATCGGGCACGCGGTGCGGGCGAACTACCTTTACTCCGGCATGGCGGACGTCGCCGCGCTGACGGGAGACCAGCGCTACCTCGCGGCCATCACGAAAATCTGGAATAATATGGTCGAGAGGAAGCTCTATCTGACCGGAGGGGTGGGGGCGCTGGCCAAGGGGGAGTCCTATGGCGCCGATTACGAGCTGCCGAACGATGCCTACAACGAAACCTGCGCGGCCGTGGCGCTCATGATGTGGAACCAGCGCATGTTTTTGCTCACGGGAGACGCGCGCTACATGGATGTGTTTGAGCGAACGGCCTATAACGGCTTCCTCAGCGGCGTCTCCGAATCGGGCGACCGTTTTTTTTATCCCAACCCGCTCGTATACGACGGATCCTCGAAGAACAACAGCGGCTTCGCCGGCCGGGCGCCCTGGTTTGGCTGCGCCTGCTGCCCGCCCAACCTGATGCGGATGCTCGCGTCGCTCTCGGGTTATTTCTACGCCACGCGTGACCAGACTCTTTACGTCAACCTCTTCGCGGCCAGCGAAGCCCGGGTGGCCGTGTCGGGCACGTCGGTGAAGCTGGTCCAGGCGACCGATTATCCCTGGCAGGGGAGCGTGCGGCTCTCGGTTGAGCCGGAGCGCGCGGCGGCCTTCACGCTGCGGGTCCGGATCCCCGGCTGGGCTCAATCCCGCCCGGTCCCTTCGGATCTCTATATCTACGCGGACGCCAACCGTCCGGCCTGGTCGATCCGGGTGGACGGCACCCCGCTCGAAGCGCGGATCGAGCAGGGCTACGCGGTCATCGACCGCACTTGGAGGGCGGGTGATGTCGTGGAAATCGATTTTCCCATGCCGGTGCGCGCGGTCCGGGGAAATCCGCAGGTCGAAGCTACGCGCGGACGCGTGGCCTACGAGCGTGGCCCGCTCGTCTACTGCGTGGAGGACATCGACCGGCGCTGGTCGCCCGATGGACTCGTCGTCTCGGCATCGGCGCCCGTGACGGCGGAGTCACGTCCGCAGCTGCTGGGCGGCGTGATGGCGCTGACGATCGAAGGTGCGGAGAAGGACGGCCGCCAGGCGGGGCCGGTCACCGCCATACCCTATTTCGCCTGGAACAACCGCGGTCTGGCGCCCATGGCCGTGTGGCTGAAGCAGGAGCCGGTCCCGGTCGTCGTTGCGAGGTAGCGCGGGTTGTCCCAACCCGCATTGGCTCCGCCTGCGCCCGCACTCTGCCCGTCGCGTTGGGGACAACGCGACCTACCCGCCCCCGGCGGGCGGCGCCGCCTGCTGGCCGCGCCGGCCGCGCATCGACGCGGCGGCTGGAGCGGCGGTCGGGAGCTGATCCTTGCAGAGTTCGAGAAGCTCGATCGTCGTCAGGCTGGTCTGGGCGGCATCGTTGGTGGCGACACCCGGAGCCTCCTCGACCGGATTTAGGACGTCCGGACCCGCCAATTCTCTCGAATTGGCGGAACGGGCGCCAAGCTGGATCCATCCTGCGATAGCCTTTTGGGCAAAAGCGGGATCCTTGGTCCCCGCGTACGCGTAAGCCGCCAGGCGCGGGCCGCTCTGCCCGTTCAGCGTGTAGCTCGCATCCGCGCCTTCAGTGCCGGTTTCCTTGTCCCGGGTCAGGACCTCCGCGGGCGCCTGGCCAAGGCGGCAGTACTGCAGCCAGGCCTTGGCGAAGTCCGGGCGTTTGAGCAGGGGAATCACCTCGAACATGACTTCCGCTCCGCCCTGGATCGTCGCGAGATTGTAGCTGACCGGCACGGATCCCTTGGTCACGGGATCGCGGATCGGCGTCAACCGCCCGGTGGCAATATCATAGCCGACCAGTTGGGCGCCGCCGCCCTTGAGCAACCCGATCCCGCCGCCGGGAATGTCGGGATTGAGTCCGTGCAGCTGGCCGCTTTGCAACCAGTATGGCATGGCCAGGATCGAATCCACACCCGCCAGGATGCGGTCCCGCCACTTGGTGTCGCCGGTGCGCTCCCATTCGGTCATCCAATCGCCGACGAAGGCGAACCAGTCCGGCCCGATCCGGATGCGGGCCGGATACACGGGCTCGCCTGGAACCGGCGGCTCGGCCTCGCGCATGGGGTCATAGTGCGCGGCGGCGATATCGGACCTGGCGACCTCGTGCAGAATGTCGCCGGTGCGCTCGTCCGTCGTCAAATAATAGAAAATGCGCCAGTGGGCGGCCTGGCTGATCCGGGCCTCCTTGGCCCCGTCGCCCCATTTGATCACATTGTGCCGGGAGCCGAGGCCGGCCATGGGCCCCAGGTGGTAGACATCCGTCTCGCTGGTGTTGCGCGTGTGGGCCTCGGCCAGGCGGAAGAGGTCCGCGCGGCCCGTGCGGAGAAAGCTATACCAGAGCCAGAGCGGCGCCCCCAGTTCGGTATTATCCCAGGCGTGGCCGCCCCAGTCATAGTGCCACGAGTGCCGCGGCGCCGAATAGGAATGCATGAAGTCACCAAACTGCCAAAAGCCGTACCAGTGCCGGGCATCCACCTGCTTCTCATAGTAGGAAAGCACGGAATCCAATCCCTCTTCGACGGCCTTTTTAAAGGGCGTCGACCGGTCGGGGAGGCTCCATACTCCGAGGACTCCGGTCGAGTGGATGTATTCCGGCGTGCAGACGAGGAGGGGAGGCTCGGCTCCGGCGTTGGCCATCGCGACCATGGCGGGGCGGGTCGGCAGCCCGGCGCTGGGGAAGAGGGTCATTTCGCTGGTGCGGCCCACCCCATAGGCGGTGCTGAAGCCGGGCTGCACGTCCTCGTACGAGGTCAGCAGTCCGTGCGCGTGGGTGTCGTAGTGCCGGAGATCCATTTCCGGGGCGTCGGGCGACCACAGCCAGGCGATGAGCTCCGCGGCCGGGCTGCTGGCATTCCGAATCTCCAGCGAGGCGGGAAACGACTGCCAGAAATTCCGGACGCTAAGCCCCAGGCCGCCGCTCAGGTCTCCGACGAACGCATCGCCGGCCGCGCGGCGACCGCCGGTCGCAAAAAGCCAGGTGCTGTGCGGGTTGGTGCGCTTCACGATCGTAAAGCCGTCCGGGTTGGGCTGCATCAGCTTGAAGTCGTCCCAGACCGCGTTTTGGGAAAATCCGCCGCGGCCGGTGAAGGGACGGCCGGCCTCCTGGTCGGCGTCGCCTCCGCCCGGCTGCAGGGGCTCGGACCAGAGGCCGCCGTTCTCGCCGACGAAGCGCACTTGGCGGTTTGGCACCTGCTCCCGCAGCGGCACGGCGAATTGCACGCCCAGCCCGCGAATGAAGTCCTTCTCCTGGTCGCCGTCGAAGGCGATGGTGTGCACGAGGCGGATCGCCGTCTGGCCGGCATAGAAATAAAGCCGCACGGTGAAGGGCAGCCACGCGCGGCCGGCCGCGCCCGCCTGGTGGACGCCTTCGATCTTTACCACCGCCCGCACCGGGCCGGCCTGCTCCACCGTGACCTGCTTGACGAGGCTCAGGAATTTCTCGCGCTTCGGCGCATCCTCGGGGCTGGTCTCCGGACCTCCCTGCAGGATGCACACGAGCTGCCCGTCGCGGGCGATCTCGCGCCCGCCGATGCGGATCGAGTCCACGATGTTGATCCCGCCCAGCGGGATGGCGCACTGCAGGGCGCCGGTGTCGATCGCGATCGAGGCGGCCCCGGTCGCGACCTTGATCGCGGGGCCGGTGGCGCTGGCCGAGCCTTCCGCCAACGTCAACGGTCCCGGCGCACCCTCCGTCACGGAGGCAAAGCCCGACCACTTCAGGGAGCCGTCCGGCCAGTAGGCGAGGGGCCAGGTTTGCAAGGGCAGACTCTTTCCCTGGGCATCGCTCAAATTGAAGGCCGAACCCAGCCGCACCGACCCCTGGGGCCACGCCACTCCCCAGCTGACGCCCTGCGTGAGGCCGCTCTGCGGCTGCTCGAGCCAGTGCAGCTGGACGGGTTGGGGCGGGGCGGCTACCGCTTCGGCTGTCAGGCCGGAAGGATAGGCCAGCAGGAGCGCCGCGGAGAAGAGCAAGCCGGAGGTTTTGAGGCAGATCATGGATGGGTATTGAATTCTGGCCCGGGGTTCGCAGGCGGGGGAGGGAATCGCGGTTGCAAGACGGTTCCGGCGGAAGAAAGTCACGGCCGCAGGCGGGAGGCACGCCTATTCGGCACTCGTGCCCGGGCAGGAGACCTTTTATGGATCTCTCATAGACCCATGCATAAGCGCGGCTACGATGCGGTGGTGGTGGGATCCGGCCCGAACGGCCTGGCCGCCGCGATCACGCTCCGTTTGCGGGGACTGGCGGTCCTGCTGGTCGAGGCCAGGGCCACCGTGGGGGGAGGGATGCGGTCGGCGGAGCTGACGCTGCCGGGTTATGTTCACGACGTCTGCTCGGCGATCCACCCAATGGCGGCGGCATCGCCTTTTTTTGGCGGGCTGCCGCTGGAGCAGCACGGTCTGGCGTATATCCATCCACCCGTGCTGGTCGCGCATCCCTTCGACGACGGCACCGCCTCGGCGTTGCGGCGGTCCCTGCCGGACACAGCCAGAAGCCTGCGGGAGGACGAGCGGGCCTATATGCGGCTGATGGCCCCGCTGGTCGGACGCTGGGATCGGCTCGTGGCGGACATCCTCGGCCCACCGGGCTGGCCGCGCCATCCGGGCGAGTTCGCGCGGTTTGGGCTCCATGCCATGGCCCCGGCCCTGACTTCAGCGCGGCGATTCCATTCCGTCGCCGCGCGGGGACTGTGGGCGGGCCTGGCCGCCCACGGCGTGCTGCCCTTCTCGAAGATCATGAGTTCGGCGGTTGGCCTCGTGCTGGCGGCGGCGGGACATGTGCATGGGTGGCCCCTGGTGCGCGGCGGTTCCCAAAATCTCGCCAATGCCCTGGCCGGCATCTTCGCCTCCCTCGGTGGCGAGATTCAGCTTGGCCAGGAAGTCGCGTCGATCGATGCGCTGCCGGCCTCCCGCGCCGTGCTTCTCGATGTGACTCCCCGCCAGGCCCTCCGGCTGGCCGGGCATCGTTTCACGGCGTTCTATCGCTGGCAGCTGGGAGGGTTTCGCTACGGGCCCGGGGTG
>Ga0302326_10020709_pt1 | contig 13522 bp, 6 predicted proteins | sample Palsa_T0_3_FD_202264 | JGI IMG/M metagenome (GOLD analysis project Ga0302326, IMG submission 202264) | Peat permafrost microbial communities from Stordalen Mire near Abisko, Sweden - Palsa_T0_3 | ecosystem: Environmental > Terrestrial > Soil > Palsa > Peat permafrost | place: Sweden: Abisko... | reverse complement strand
CCACCTTCGCAATCTGCCGGCAAACCAAAGGCTTCACACACCCAGCTCAGTACCACCTCTTCGAGCTCCGCCGCAATTGGCGACATCACTCTTAGGGCCGCATTCTGATCCCATGCCGCGGCCAGCCAATTCGCTGCCATTGACACCGGGAAACTTCCTCCAATCACGAAACCGAAGTAGCGTCTTCCTGCCGTCGCCATCGTCGCAGGCGAGCCAATCGTGTCTAAAATCGCCAGGGTCTGTTGCGGACTGCTACCGTGTGGCGGAAAAGGCTCGTGCAGTTTGGCCAACGCGGCTACATCGCTCTCTTGCGGCGCGACCTTTCGCTCTCCAATTCCTTGCAGGTAAATCCGTGCCCGTTCAGCGGCATCCCATAGCAGATCGTTTTCGGGGATGGTTTCCGCGAAATTCCTTCCAGTCGCCATTCCGGTCACCCTTCCAAACCCGCCCTCTCTAGTTCCGATGCAACTGTGCACAAATCGCTGCGAGGGTCTCCGAAAGGCTATCGAGTTTTCTCAGGAGATAAAGAGCCGAATTGTCTGCTACTACTTGACCACTGCCTGATCCGAGGCAATTTTCCCATCGCGGATGTGAATGATGCGATGCGCATGTTGCGCAATATCATTCTCGTGAGTCACCAGAATGATGGTGTTGCCTTGAGAATGAAGGTTTTTGAACAGCGCCATGATTTCATCGCCGGTCTTCGAATCCAGGTTCCCGGTCGGCTCGTCCGCCAAAACGATCGATGGAGAATTCACTAGAGCTCGCGCCACCGCCACGCGCTGGCGTTGACCTCCGGACAGCTCGTTGGGCTTGTGATTCATGCGTTCGGTCAGATCGACGCGCTCCAGCGCTTTTTTTGCTCGTTCCAGACGCTCATCCGCGGGGGTGCCGTTATAAATCAGCGGCAACTCGACATTGTGCAAAGCCGTTGCGCGTGGCAACAGATTGAAGGTCTGAAAGACAAACCCTATTTCTTTATTTCGAATGTATGCCAGCTCATCGTCGTCCAGTTCACTCACCAGTCGGCCCGCCAGCCAATACTTTCCCGAGCTCGGCGAATCCAGACATCCGATCAAATTCATCAAGGTGGATTTCCCTGAGCCCGAAGGGCCCATAATCGCCACATACTCACCCTTATGGATCTCCAGATCCACGCCTCGCAGCGCGTGCACTTGTTCCGCTCCCATTTCGTACACCTTGGCCAGCTCTTCGGTCTTGATCACCAATCCCGACTGAACCAGGTCCTCGCGGTACGATAGCGCTGACGTTGTCTCCAGAGGCATGCGTCCTCCCTTTAGCTTCCCCGCCGATTAAGTCTGCTGATCGTCCATCTTCTTTGGCGCGGAGTTATCTACTTTGACGCTCGCCTCCGGCTTAAGTGTGCGCAACGCTTTGTAGCTTCCGGTCACAATTTCATCGCCGGACTGCAGGCCCTTGGTGACTTCAATGTCGGTAACGCCCGCGATACCGGTCTCGACCGGCCGAAAAATCGCCTTCTTACCGTTGACCACAAAAACTCCCTGGATCTCGTCTTTCTTGGGATCGCCAGCCGGCGCCGGTGGTGGCGCGGCCAAAGTTACCCCTCTGTTATTCTTCCCGTTTTTGGCGGCTTCTTCTAAGTCCTTGCGGGAGCGAACCGCCAACGCCTGAATCGGAATCGCTAGCACGTTCTTTCTCTCGGCGGTCTTGATTTTAGCCGTCGTGGAAAGCCCCGGGCGCAAATTCTCCGGCGGATTGGAAATCGTCACCACCACCTTGAAGTCTTTCGCCTCTTGATTGCTTGTGGTGGTCTGCGTAGTGGCCAACCCGGAAGTGCGCAGCACCGCTTGCGACCCAATCTCGGTCACTTTACCTTTGAAAATCTGACCGGGGATGGCATCGATGGTAACGTCTGCGTCTTGCCCGATTTTGACGTTTACGATATCGGTTTCGTCTACCTTCACTTCGGACGTAACCACGGACATATCCGAAAGGGTCATCAAAAAGCTGCCGTTGGAGTTCTGAATGCCGGGGACCACGTAGTCACCGATCCGCTCTGGCAGATAGCTCACGATTCCGTTGATTGGCGAAGTGTAGGTGGTTTTGCGCAGCACATCCTCGGTGCGTACCAACACCGCGCGGTTTTGGCTGACCTGCGCGTGCATCTGATCCAGTGTCGCCTTGAGCGAAAGAACCCTCGATTTTGACGACTCCACTGCGGCGAGCTGCGCATCATACGTCGTCTTACGCTGATCGAAGTCCTGCTTGGGAATCAACCCGTCCTTGTACAGACCCTGCCCGCGTTCCCAATCTAGCTTGGCTTTTTCCAGGTTGGCCTGTTGCTGATTCAAATCGGATTTGGCCGACGCGTAACCCGCTTCGGCAGCCTGCACACCGGACACGGCTGAGTTAATTGCGGCGCCTTGGGCTTGCACGTCGGCGTTGGCCTGAACGTTCTCCTGGGTCAGCAGTACATCGCCCTTCTTGATGTGATCACCTTCCTTGACCACAATGGAGGTAATCCGGCCGAACCCCTGCGCGGTCACGTTCGTGTAGGTGGTGGGCTTAATCTCCCCGGAAGCGGTAACCTGCGAAACCAACGACGGTTGCGGCGACACTTTCGCCGTCTGCACGGTCATCACATCCTTATTGGCCTGGTTTATGCTGAACAGCACGATGCCGCCCAGCACCACCACTGCGCCGAGCCCAATTGCTACCTTTTGCCACGTCTTCATGGATTCCTTCTTCGGCTATCTGCGCGGCGACGCCGTGCAGGGACACCTAACCTGGCCTCTACATCCGCTACCTTCCATACGTCCCAAGGGGTAGAAAAGTTTCGATTTACGACGTTCGCAATGCCTCTACCGGCTGAACCAGCAAACCGGCCACCTCGTGACGCTGCCTTCTCAGCCTATAGTTTAGGTACAAAAAAGGTCAAAGGGAAGCCCAGTTTAAGTGGCTGCAAGCTCAGTTCTTAGCAGAACCCAGACTTTTGAAGCACAGCGGCGCGAGATGCACAACCCTCAATCCTAGACTGACAAGGAACCAATGGCCCGAGAATGCTTCGCGCGCAATATCGCGGTGTACCGTGGAACCCGGAACACGAGGTGTCGCTAACCTGACGGATGAGCAGGGCTGGAGGGATGACCCGCCGGTCTAGGGCGGACTCAAATCAACGCGTTACGGTCGAAAGCAAGAGCCTACGGTAAATCTCCCCAAATATTCCCAGAGACAGATTTCCCGTCCCCGTCGCCACAACTCGCCTCTCCGCATAAATCCTCCGTTCTCATGCGCTTTTCATGCGCTTATTGGAAGTAGTTGCGAATAAGCTCCTCTGATGTGTCGAGAACACAGTTGCAACAATTCGATCAGACAAACATTTGCTGGTGATCAGAATGGATCGCGACGTATCCGAGCTCGTGTGTCTCTGTCGAAGAAATCACGCCACTCTCGAACGAAATCGACCTTGCATACCTTAATCGAATTCGTCTGATTGCGGGAACGCCGACGACTCTTTGGTTCTTCAGAGCCAAGGCTACGATTGGTGACTGAGGAAGTTCAACGCTGAAACAAACGTTGCCTCCGGCATAGCACAGCTGACCGATCGGAGACGCGCAGCGCTATTGCACTAGGTTGAGAGAAACAGCGCCGAAGGGGAAGCCAAACGAAGGATTCACGGGAAAAGGAAAATAACTCGGCTTCTCGTTCTTTCTATTACACCTGCCGTAGAACGTCGCTCAAGCGTGGGGGTGAGGTGGAGAATCCAAAGCGGAGCCACCCATGCCCCCTGGCCTAGACGGTCTGAAGCATATTGTCGCGCTGATGATGGAAAACCGTTCTTTGCGGGAACCGAGTCGAATCAACGAACCGACGGTTCGGTCCTTCCGTGGATTATCGTTTTACAGGCCGAATACGTTTCTGGTACAGGCCGAATACGATCGTCGAATCTGGGGCCCGATCGGCCTGCTGGCGTTTTACGTGACCTCAACTTCAGCAATCTGCGGCAGGGTTCCGGGGGAGGCTTGGCCTTCTTTCTCGCGGGAAAAGTGGTCTTTCGTGCCTATGCGGGCTTGGGTAGCGGCGAAGGAGCCCATCCCTATTTTGGAATTGCCAACTTCCTCTAGCGTGAACGACACTCGTTCGGAAAACGACTGCCGAGGCATAACAGGTTCGAGAGAATCGAGAGGTAGCTGTGCCCAAGAACATCGTAATTTGTTGTGATGGCACCGGTGACGAATTCGGAGATCGCAACTCCAACGTCGTACAGCTCTATACCACATTGATCGTCGACGGAAGGCAGCAGGTTGCCTACTATCATCCCGGCGTAGGGACCATGGGTGCTCCGACGGCCGGAAATCGACTCAGCCAACTTTGGACCACGCTCACCGGGCTGGCCTTTGGTGCGGGCCTTCTCGACAACGTCGGTGATGCCTATCGCTTTTTGATGGAGGTTTTCGAAGAAGGGGATCGCGTATTCCTTTTTGGTTTCAGCCGTGGGGCTTATACCGTCCGAGTGCTTGGCGGAGTTCTGCACATGTTCGGACTGCTATGCCGCGGAAATGATGGCCTGGTCCCCTACATCACCAGGATGTACGCAAGGCGCTCGCGCAAAGCGGGCGGCATGACCCACACCTTCGACGTTGCGCATGAGTTCAAGGAGACGTTCTGCCGCAATTGTCCGATTCACTTCGTAGGTGTCTGGGACACGGTGAGTTCGGTCGGGTGGATTTGGGATTCAGTGAGGTTGCCCTATACGGGGCAGAATCCAGCGATGAGTGTGGGCCGCCAGGCGGTCTCGATTGACGAGCGCCGCTGCTATTTTCGGAGCAACCGGTGGGGAACGGCTCTTTCCCATCAAAATATCAAGCAAGTTTGGTTTGCCGGTGTTCACTCTGACGTCGGCGGCTCCTATGCCTATCCGGAATGCGGACTGTCGCAGATCAGTTTGGAATGGATGCTGTGCGAAGCGGTCTCTTTCGAGTTACTCGTGGATGCAAAGAAGGCCGAGCATGCCCTCGGAAGGATCCCACCTTCGCCACCTGTAGCGCCCGATCCGCGAGGCATGCTGCACAATTCTCTTACGTTTGCGTGGTGGCTCATCGAATTCCTGCCACATTCTTACTATGACTCGGACCAAAGAAAGGTGAAGTGGCGGATTCCCTTGGGGGCACGGCGCTTTATTCCTGAGGACTCGGTTCTTCATGCGACGGTCCAGCAGAAGCTACAGACCGACCAGAGCTATAAACCGCCGAACCTCCCGGCTCAGTTTGGCACCGAACCCAGAAATCCCTGCTTACTCGGAAAGTCAACGAGCGCAAGCTAAAGAAGCGGAAACGCATCTCTCGATCCTGGGCCCGGAAGAGCTGACACAGCTATCCTTGACACCGCCGCGGGGGCTTCACTGCTGAGCCATCAGCCGTAACGGTAATCTCCGGACCGTGCCTCGCCTTCGATCGGCGCGAACCGTCTGCAAGATCTCTTGCTCGAAGAGCTCATCAATCTCTTGTGCCTTAGCTTCAGCAACTCGAGGGATCCCAACCTACCTTGGGTCTCGAAGCCCTAAAGGGTTCTCGCGGGCGAATTCGTTCTCTTAAATTGCAGAGCAACAGGTCGGCGAACATGACGGAGTCAGAGTTGTTAGCTTGAAGCGCGTGAGCACAAAGCTTTGACGTTCTCCATGGTTTCGCCTGCCTGTCTTCGGCTCCCTGGATAGAAACGGTAGCCGTAGCAAAGGAGATCCCATGAAAGACCAAGTTCCAAATAATCAAATAGATATCGCTATCCCCGGTAGCGCTCGGCCCGCGGTGCCCCAGGCGAAGTTGATAGAAAAGTCCAATGAAGCAACGCAAATCAAGGTGAGCATCTATGCCCGGCGCAATCCGGCTGTGCCAGGAAAAAGTCCCGTGGTGCCCGATGCGGCGAATAGCAGTCTTCCGGGCGAACGACATTACATGAGTAACGAACAATTTAACTCGACCTTCGGTGCCGCTCCGGCGGATCTCGACAAGATCGCAGCATGGGCGCAAGCCAACAAACTGAAAGTGCTGGATACCAGCGTCCCGAAACGGCGGGTGCTCGTGGAGGGTAGGATTGGGGACATCAGTAAGGCCTTCGGTGTGCAGCTCAATGAATACGACCACCCCAAAAGGGGGCGTTTCCGCGGGCGTGTCGGCGAGATTCACGTGCCCGCAGATTTGTTTGGAATCGTGCAGGGGGTTTTCGGACTTGACACGCGTCCAGTGGGTAGGTCTCGCCGCAGAAGGGGCAACTTCCAGCCGATAGACTTTGAGACCCTGCAACGGCAGGTAAAGGAGAAAGTTAGCGGAGTGACACACACTGTACCCGCCAATCCCTTCCCAGGCACCTTTTTTCCGGGAGATTTGGCGGAGTTATACAATTATCCCGATGAGCTCACGGGAGCTGGACAGAATGTAGCCATCTTCGCTTTTAACGGCGACAGCCCCGATCCGCGTGGCGGCTATAAACTACCGGCCCTGCAAAACTACTTCGAGAAGTTTCTCGGAGGTAAGAACCCCCAAATCAAGGATGTTGTTGTGCAGGGTCCCGGGAATGATCCGGGTCCGGACACACAAGCATCTTCCGCGCGTGGAGATTCTACGGGTGAAGTCATGCTGGACATGTGCGTGGTCGGCTCGGTAGCGCCGGGGGCGAACATTTTCATGTACTTTACCGAATTTACCAGTCAGGGCTGGGTCGACGCACTAAACGAGGCGATCACGGACAACAACGACATCGCGATCATCTCGATCAGCTACGGCAATCCCGAAGACGATCCAGACGGTGCATGGACGTCCATGGGCGTCCAGGTCGTAAGTCAGACCTTCGAGGCGGCCGTAGCCAAGGGAATCACCATTTGTTGCGCGTCGGGAGATGATGGCTCGAGCGATGGTGTGCCGAACGAAGTGCACGTCGATTTCCCTGCTTCTAGCCCGTTCGTCCTTGGAGTCGGGGGAACGAAGCTGGTGGCATCGAACGTCGCGCCAGCCACGATTGCGTCGGAGACGGTCTGGAACGAGGTTCTGCAAAACGAAGGAGCAACAGGGGGCGGGGTGAGCGCGGTGTTCACTAAACCCTCGTACCAAGACAACGTGAACGTGCCGCTATCGGCCAGTGCATCACACAAAATTGGACGAGGCGTGCCCGATGTCGCTGCTGACGCCGATCCCGTGACTGGCGTAGTGGTCATGCACGTCGATGGCAAACACCTCGAGCCGATTGGTGGCACTAGCGCTTCGACGCCGCTCTGGGCATCTCTCATCGCCCGGCTAAACCAAGGTCTCAAGACACGCTGCGGCTTCCTGAATCCCGTCCTCTACGGCAGATTTTCGTCTGGCGTACTGCGGGATATCACGGCCGGCAACAACGGAGCGTACTCGGCACAACCGGGGTGGGATGCTTGTACAGGCCTAGGCACTCCGAATGGCAATCAATTATTGCACGCTCTTTCTGGCTCTGCCGCGAAAGCCAAATCGGCGGCCGGCGGATAGGTGTTGTCTTGCCGTTCTGGGTTCGACCAGTGTCAGACGGGAGATCTCCGTGAACACGAAGGCTACCTTGTGAGCTTTTCTGGCAATCACGTCTCGCAAGCCTCCACCCGCCTATCAACAATCTAGATTTTTTCTGCCTTCTCTCACGCTCTTTGGAGTACGGCGGGAACAGCTGAAGCGTCATTCGTCGACGGCGTCTAGAAGAACTCAGTGATCTACCTCTCAAGAGCATGGAACCAGAGGAAACCGAGAATTGAGGTGCTGTGGCACCAACAGAAGATAAAAACTGGGGCAACAATTAGATTACGACGTAGCCTTGCGGCGCTTAGTGTACTTGAGTGCCGCCGGCGGCTTCATCATCGTTATCTATGGCGTATGGCCTGGGCAGGGGAAGACCTCTAATTTTGGCAGCATTGTGAAGGGAGTTCGAAGGCGTTCTCGTTATCTGCAGTTAAGAGGCTATATCGATCCGTTTCAGACACGCGACCAATGAATCCCGGCAACGAAAAGGTCACTCGGACCATCGCCCATGTTGTCGCGTTCGTTTGACGGAATTGCAAGAAGGGAATTCCAGTTCAATGGAACGGGAGCAGACGGTCAGGAGGATGAAAAGTGAGCGACACAAAAACCAGGGCATCCATCACACTTCCCAGCGACTTTATATTTGGGCAACTTCGCCCAGATCATAAACAGCCACTCCCTCCCGCAGCGCCTCCAACCCTCGGCCCACTCGCCGCTTTTGTTGGCGACTGGGTTGGCAACGGCTTCAACACCATCTTCCGGCCGGATAGTACTGCTACTCCGACGAAACTCCCGAATCCAGTTCCACCGCCCCCTCCTCCGCAAGACAACATCCTCGAACTGAATCTCACCTCCGAGACTCTCTCGTTCTCAAAGAGCCTCGGTTCGGTTCCGAATCGCGGCACCGGGACGCAGCCGGACGCCTTCCTCAACGGCGTGCCGTATGTGCAGAGCATCAACGACATTACGATCCACGGGGAGAGTGTCGGGATCCACTTCGAGCCTGGCATTTGGATTCATGTGCCCCGGACCACCATCCCACAACTCGGGGAAACCGTCACGCGCATGGCCTCCATCCCCCACGGGACGACCATCGAGGCTCAGGGTCTTGTCACGGCTGCAAAGCCGGGACCACCAACAATCGCCCCAGTGGACATTACGCCCATCATTAACGCCACGGGCAAGCCCTTCAGGTTCCTCAGCCAGACCGCAGCGAACGCCAGCACTCTCAGAATTCCGCAAGATCTGGGACCGTTTATCACGCGTGGCACCATTACTCAGGCCATGTTGGACGATCCCAATTTGCTGCTGCGAGATCACCTCCAAGGTCAAAACATCATCAGCACAACCACTATCTTCATTTCCACCGCACCGCCTCCGCCTGCGGGCCTTTTCGGCGGCGGAACCGACAACATCGCGTTTCTACTTGGTCAGGCCGCCGTTCCACCGCCCGCGCCTAACGCGCAGGCCACGCAGATGACGGCAGTATTCTGGATTGAAACCGTCGAGGACACCATTTTGCTCCCGCCTTTGAAAATTGGTCAGCAGTTCGCCCTCAAACCTGCCAGGAACGTTCAGGGACGGCGCATGCCAATGTTCTCCGGCATCGCACCGGTTGACTCGCCTGAGGAGCGTAAGATTACGGTGAGATTTACGCAGATTCAGTACACTCAAACCGTCTTCCTGAATTTCGCGGGTCTGACTTGGCCGCATGTCTCGGTGAACACGCTTGTACCTGCCGACGACATCGTTGTTCCTCCCTCGCTATGGAAGTGAGTCAACTGGCGGCGCATTAGGCAATCTGCCATCAGCTCGCGCGCATTTGGAACTCACTCCGGCTGACCTTAGCCGCCATGTGTCCGAAAATGGAGGGAACTGAGTTTGGCAGGTAATCCGCATCACTCTGCCCTTGTCCTACCTCGCGAGATGGCTCTTGATTCGATGGCTGGTCCTTTATATACGTTCGTTCTGTGCGGCTCCGGTAGCGTGCGTCTATCCCTTCGAAACGGCCTGAGGTCTTCGTCCCGTGGCTTCTTCTTTGAATTCGGCGCCGGTTTTGTGGCGTGGTTGCAGCGCCGATGTTTAGCAGGTGGAAGGATCTACTTCAGTGAGGAGAGGCCCGGTTGTAGCCAAGCAAACAAAAAGTCAGTCATGCCGGGAAATACCCTTGCCAGCAAACCGAGAAGGGGAGGCAATACAAAGACAACGAGCTTCATCCAGAATTCGGAACCTAGTTCCCCCGGAGTCGTATTCGTAACATGGCTTAATGTGGCATCTCGATGCATACCAGCGTAGACAAACACAATCGCGGCACTGGAGATGACGAACAGTGCGATCAGAACGGCGCTCAGGGCCTGGCGTGGGTCGAATGGATAGCTCGAAATCGCAATACAGCAAGAGACGAACAGGGCCACGATGGAGATGGCCATAGTGCGCAATCGTCCAAGGATGTTCTGAACAAACCCCATGTAGGTCAGGCACACAAACTCTTCCGCGTTGCGTACGCACTCTTCCTTCGCAAGCGGAGCAACCTGTCTCGAAGCTTCCTTCGCATCAGCTTCGACAAGAACGAGGGACTGGCCCTCGGCTCTCCAAGCCGGCGCTAAAAGATTCTTGAACAAGCTTCCACAAACTTCCGCAATGTACTCCTGGAAGGTCTCAAATGCGCTCAGGTCGCGGGCATTTTCATCGGTGTAGTTCTGGAGATACCAGCGGGTGAAACTGTGTCCGACGATGCTCATACCATTGAGGCAGTTTATCGCGGCTTCGACTGAAGCTGGCGCAACCGGGCTATCCTTTGACGATTTGAGTTTCTCGAGACTGGCGAGGTTATGGTTCATTGATTCTAGTTGCCGGGAGATCAGCTTGTAACGCACTTCCAATACGTTGCCACTCATCTTCCAGACGCTTCCCCAGGAGAAACCCCGCAGTGCTTCCATGGTTCGCCGCAGCGGCGTGCGGTCCAGGTATTCGAGCAGCAGCCGCAGCTCGCCCCAGGTCTTGTACATCCTCCAGCAGATGGCGAGCATCAGGCTGGCAGTGAGCAGGAGCCAAAATAGAAATACAATCGCATAGTACTCGTGACTCAGACTACGAACCGGGACTCCTCCGGCAAGAAGGGTGCTGACAACCGCGAAAAGCAAGAAGAGAAAGACAGAAAGTGGAGTTTTGGTTTCGGGGGGATTGCCGCCTTGGGATCGCGCCCAGGTTAGCGGCATTGCCGCGAATTCGATGTCGTCAGCGGCATTCTGGCTAAACATCCGAAGGACCTGTTTCTGATTCGTTTGTATTGTAGCTGGCGGTTGTTTGCAGGGAGCAGCCGTGGATTCTTCTTCTGGTTTCTTCTCTTCTGGAATCTCGAATCCGAGCTGATCCGCCGTTGGAAGACGAGGGCGATCCGGGCCGAATATCGCCAGACCGTGCAGAGCGTACCAGAAGGCGATATATAGGCCAATGAACAGTGAAAAAAAGGGCACGATCGGGGAAAGGCCGCTCCCAAGATTCATGGAACGCCAATAGGTCAGCACTCGGTTCGCCGGTCGGAGCGCTAGTTCGAGCGGAACTACAAAAACACAGACAAAGAGAAGAATACCAAGAAGAGGAAAAAGCCAGGCGAAGAGTGTGCGATCAACTGGCGTACTCGGGAACTCGCGCAATCGCAGATAGATCGGAGTGCTTTTGGTTTTGCTGGGCGGCGGGTTCGCCGGCGAAGTTTCGGGCTGTGTCGGTGTGCTGTTGCCTTGACTCGTTGTGGTATTTTCCGGCTTGGGTGGGTCGATGCGGTAGTTGTGGACGATGCATGCGCCCCCCGCCAGAAGCCCGGTAACGAAGAGGCAAAAAAAGGCGAACCAAGAATAGGGCATTGCCACGGAAGCCGCGGCAAACACGCCACAGCTCCAAGCGGCAACGATTCCGAGATAAGCCACCAGGCTGCTTCCGAGGGCGATAAGCGTGATCTGCCTCGGATCCCCAGAGGTTGCAAAGTAGGCTCGGAAGGACGGTTTCGCCATATAGGACCCTTGCGCGCAGCAGAAGAAGTGAAAGATAGCGAATCCGAGCAAACCCAGCAGACACAGCTTCATGACCAAGGGCGGGGCAAGTAGTCCTTGCGACGGCGTATTTTTTCCGCCTGGAACTGACTCTGTGAGCGACACCTTGTGAGAGACGAGCGGTGCCAAGGGCCAGAACCGATTCATCCCGATCACCGAAAGCCATACGGCCGGCTCGGGATAGGAACAATGGAGAATGTTCGCCTTCTCCTCGCAAGAGCTGGGACTGATCCATAGCGGAGGTGCATAGTCGTCAATGGGAGCACTGGAGCAAGAGACCAGAGGGAGGAATAGGCTAGTCTCGCCCAGAGCACCAGTGGGATCAGACAACCTGCACCTCTTCGAAGGCTCTTGGTCGGCAGGATCTGCGTTAATTAGCAACCGAAGGGCATTGTAAAGACCCTCGGATCCGTCCGAACTGAAGACTCGATCGTTGGCTTGCAAAGGAGGGCGTTCCGTCCAGTGCCGGGCAAGGGAGGAGTGGGGATAGGTACTGAGGGTCATGACCCCGCTCAGTCCTGTTGCGCCACGCTCTCGAATAAACATCAGATCGGAAGTCACGATCACGATGCGTGCATCCGGATAGAGGCGGCGCAGGAAATTGGTCAGAAATAACTGGTCGAGTGGATTGCTACCCCGAAGCAGAATATATCTCACGCCGCGTTCGCGAAGGGCAGTGACGATTTGCAGGAGGAAAGCCTCCTGGAGCAGGGGAGTTTGATTGCCCGCGTAGCTGCGAACGGAATCGTGCACAATGCCCGTCGGGTCGGCGAGATCGGTAGGGAGATTTCTTTTCTGTTGGTTTTGCGATTCTTCGGAAGGGGCACTGTCGAAGATCGATTTGTTCTGGTAGGCCCCGCGCAATGCCGAGATGTCCCGCGGATAATAAAGTTTCAACACTCGAGAACGCCCAAGAAACGGTTCATTGCCGTAGGCGGTTTCATCCTCTGACAGGATAGCCAGCTTGCCGTCGTCGAAGCCGGATTGCCCTTCATGTATATAGTTCGAGAATCGATCGAGAATCTCGTCGTCATCCGCAACAAAGCTGTGGAAGATGACTCGCGGAGGCGTGTTGCCATACCTCCTGTCCATGCGCTGTTGGAACCACATGGCAGACTCCCGACCACTAACGCCACCGCTATAAATGAGGAGCGGTCGAGAGTCCGTCGTACTTAGCAAGTGGAGAGGATCTGCAATACCTGGCTCAGAGAGAAGTTCCGCGAGAGAGGGAAAAGAACCGGAAAAGGTCGGCCCGAGAATCATAACCCGGTCAATACGCCCCGGACCTTTGGCGCTGAGTATTTTGATCCATTCCAGCGCATTGCGAAATTGATGTTCGTGGATTCCGTGGGTCGCGTCTTCTCCTACAACAAAAACCACCAAGCCCTTCTGATAACTCGCGATGAACGGGGTTTGTTTCTGAGGGTCCGGTTGACTCTCATTCGTTGGGTTCTTCTGCCTTCCCTTAGTGGGCGGAGTGTTTGGCGTTTTTGGAAGGGTAGGGGTTGCGGCCGCTTCGACCTTTTCCCCTTTGTCCACAGTCTTTCGAAACAGGAGCACCCCAGGTTGCCTCTCCTGATCGTCTCGTTCTTGGTCCGCCTGTTTTTGGTCGTTCAGGTGCGTGTAGGTTTGTTCCTCTTGTTGCTCCCACGGCAGCCAGGAACTATCGAAATCATAGCCCTCGTCCTGCGCCGCTTCCTGAATTGTGGCGGTGGACTCGTCGAAGGAGACCGATAAATGGGTATGACGTGGATCGGGAAGAGTGGCGATCACGAACCTCAGGTCGGCTTTACTTTGGGCATTGGGCGGCGGCGGTGCACTTAGGTCGCAGGGTGTCGGAAGCGGCTCTTTCTCCGCGTCGAGGAAATCCTGGAGGTAGTCGCGAAGGTCGTCGCAGGAGGTGGTTTTATGCAGCAGATTCCCCGAGCGCCGAGCGACGGCAGGCCTGCTCTGCGAACCTCC
>Ga0302326_10020708_pt1 | contig 13523 bp, 8 predicted proteins | sample Palsa_T0_3_FD_202264 | JGI IMG/M metagenome (GOLD analysis project Ga0302326, IMG submission 202264) | Peat permafrost microbial communities from Stordalen Mire near Abisko, Sweden - Palsa_T0_3 | ecosystem: Environmental > Terrestrial > Soil > Palsa > Peat permafrost | place: Sweden: Abisko... | reverse complement strand
CAGTATAGACGAACTTTTGCGATGTGCGTTAACAGCTGCTTACATTTCGGGGCGGCGCAGACGCGCTGCAGGAACCACGAGCGCTTGCTCCATGGTGGGAACATTGGTGCCGCGCAGCTTGGCTTCGGCCTGCGCCAGCTTATCGGATTGATTTGTCTGATAGTAGGCCTGAACCAGAAGCTCCATGCTGTAAGGATTGTCCCGGTCTTCTTCCAGATAGGAAATGGCTTGGTCGAACTTCTTTCGACCCATGAGCAGAGTCCCCTCGGCACCGTTGTACGAACTCTGCACGACTTTATTGCGGCTGCCCGCCGCCATGGCTTCCAGTTGCTTCAGAGATTTGTCAGCCAACTCCGGATTCCCCGCCTGCGCGGCGCGTACCGTGCGGTTACGCAGAATGCGGGACAGTTCTTCATCTCGGTCGGACTTTGTAATCGCGCTCTGATGTCCCAACGACTCCTCCGCCATCTGCAGGTATTTCAGGGCAGCGTTATCGTCACTCTGGTACTCGCCCATGTGGCGATACGCCTGGGCTTCCTGCAGGTCCTGTTCTTTGGCGTGAGCGGTGTCGGCGATCTCCAGGAATGACTTGTCGGCCTCGGCGAATTTGCCGTCGCGCACCCATGTCATCGCCTTCTGCATGCCGTAGGAGAGGCGATCGGCCTCGTTGTGGGCGTAGCGGATGGCCTTGTCGTACTCAATCCGTGCCTGCTCCTGATTTCCCATTAAGGCGTAGGTGTCTCCCAGGCCAACCTGGGAAGTGACAAAGTCAGGATCGATCTTCAGCGCGGCGTGGTAGTGCTGCAGCGATCCCTCGAAGTTTCCTGCCATGCGCAGCAGTTCACCGTAGGAATCCTGCGGATTTGGTTCGTTCGGCAGCAGGACCACATAGCGATCCATCGCCGCAAACGCCTTGGCAAAGTTCCGGTTGCGGGCATCCACATAAGCCAGGTCATTCAGGGCGGCGGGAAAATTCTTGTCGAGGGCCAGCGCCTTTTCAAAAAAGCGCTGCGCCTGGTCGTTGCCTTCCTCTCCCACGAGCCAGTTGCCGGCGAGATAGAGCAGATGCTTGTCCTTGGGATACATTTCGAGGAGATCGTTCATGGCGGAGATGCCGCCGATCGAGTCGCCTTCCTGCACCTTGGAAATCCAGGCGATCATCAACTGCTCTCCGGGAGTCACCTTGGGTGCAAGCGCCTTGGCCTTTTCGCGAGCGGCGCTGACTTCCTTGGGATCGGTGCTGTTGAAGGCAATCCAGGCCCAGGCCACGCCCAGATTTGGATCGGCCTTCACGGCGGCGCGCCAGTCGTCGTTGCAGCGCTCCAGATAGAGATTCTCGTAGTCCTGCATGCCCTTCTGGTAGAGGGCGCGGGCCTCGGGCGACGAGGTAGTCACCGGCATCGAAGGGGTGGCACCCTGCTTGAGGTGATGGGCATAAAGCGGTGCGACAAAGCACACGCCAAAAATGACGCTAAGAACGGCGCAAGAGCGACGCATCAGAGTCTCCGGAATAAAGGCTTTTTTGGGGGAAGGGATTACGCAACCAGCGTAACATCGCGGTAACCGGGCGATGTAGGTGACGGAAGGCGTACGACGGGTGGGCGGGTGACGCGGGAGAAAGAGACAAAAGCCCCTGCCCTGGTGCAGGGGCTTTTGCACTGAATACTAGAACTTAAAGATGGCTGCGAACTGTACGCCTCTCGGTCCCCCACCGCCGAGGAACGGATTGCCGATGCCCACGTCGGCGGTCGCTGTGATGGGGTAGTACGAACCAGGCCCATAGCCGTTGCCAGCATTCGGCGCGCCGATGTCGGCGATAAAGTTGGGCAGGAATGGATTCACAAAGTTGGGATGGTTTAGCAGGTTGAAGAACTCCGCCCGGAGCGACATCGTGAGATGCTCGCCCAGCGATGTGTCTTTGAAGACGGAGAAATTGAACTCCTTGAAACTGGGGCCGTGCAGAGAGTTGCGTCCCTCACTGCCGAAGTGGCGCGTGCCAGGCACGCAGTTGGTTTCGTCGGGGGTGCCGTCATTAGCGGGGTTTCCCCAAGTGCAGGGCGCCGCGAATGCAGACAGATTCAAATAGTCGTACGGGTTGCTGGAGTACTGCGGAGTCGAGATCTCGTCGGGCCGGTCGAAGCCCTCGCCCGAGCCCGAGTAGTCTCCTTCAAACTCATAGTTGAGGTGCCAGGGCTGACCATCCTGCAGGTTGAGGATGCCGTCCAGGCCCCAGCCGTTTTTCAACTTCTGCATCGATCCGCCACCCTTGGGGAATTGGTAGGTGAAGTTCCAGGTGAAGCGGCGGCGAATATCGAAGCTGGAGTTTCCGCGGTCGCCCGCGGGATTTGTGCTGTTCGTGGGCTGCGCCTCGTTGGGTTCGAAATCCTCGAGATCGCTGGCTGTGTCGATAGCATGCGACCAGACAAAGTTCGCTTGCGAAGTCAAGCCGTGCCAACCGCTGGTGCGCAGGCTAGCCTGCAAGGAATGGTAGCTTGAGTTGGCCGACGATTTCTCCTGATTGAGATAGAAGAAATTCGGCGCCACCGTGCGTGGCACTCCATAGCTGTTGATGCAATCGCAACCAAGATCAGCAGCCGTGATCTGCGCCTGGCTGGGCTGATTGATATCCAGAAACTGGAACAGCTTAATTCCTATCGATCCTACGTAGCCGACTTGCAGTACAGTCTTGCTGCCCAACTGCTGCTGCAAGTTCAGATTGAAGTTCTGAATATACGGCGTGCGCATGTTGGGATCGACGGAGAAGAAATCCCCTTCCGGGCCATAGTTCGCATAGACAGGCACTCCCGGCGTAAATGGGAGTGGCAGTCCGGTCACGGGGTCCGTCTGCACGCTGCCCGTGGCTAGCGCATTCGGCCCCAGACCGGGGTATGCAGGACCCGGGCAGAAGACGCAATTCCAGGGCAGATGGCCCAGGAACATATCCTGCGAAAAGGCGTCGTAGAACAATCCCCATCCGGCGCGGACCACGGTCTTTCCCTGGCCCGTCACGTCATAGGCAAGGGCAACGCGGGGAGCGAAGTTGTTCAGATCCTTACCGTACAACTGGCTGGTGGGAACGTTGTCTCCGCCGTTCGCGTAATCGACGGTATAGAACTCGCCACTTTTTCCTCCCGTCACCCCGAAGTAGTCCCAGCGCATTCCGTAGTTCAGGGTCAGGCGAGGAGTCGCGCGGAAGCTGTCTTGAATAAACAAGCCGTGGCTGTCCTGGAAAGTGTGCCTCTCAGAATCGCCCTGTATCTGATTCCCGCCGCCGTCAGGCGTCCCCTCCAGAAAAGTCGTCAGGCCAGAAAAACCCAGCGTGCCCCGGAAATCGTGATCGAACAGCTGCATGATGGTGGTGCGCCGGAATTCGTAACCGAATTTCACATCGTGCTTTCCCGATTTCAATGAATAGTTGTCTACTATGTGCCAGTTGGCGTCGACGCGATTTCTCGCCAGAGAGCTGGTGGCGCCAATCTGTGAGAAGCTACCAATGCTGGTCGCAGGAAGACCGCCGTTATAGGCGCTTGCGCCCGTATCCAAGCCAATCGAGTTCGGGTTGAAGCTCTGGTCCTCCGGGAAAAACCCTTCCGCGAATCGATTCCATCCCAGGCGCGCCTCGTTCACTTGACTGGAGTTCACCACCTTTACGTACGAAATCGACACCAGTTGTACGCGCGTCGGCGTTACCGTATTGAACCCCGGCAAAAGGCCGCCGGACAACTGCGCGAAGGGAAAGCTCTGGTGGCTGTTGCCAAAATAGTAGCGGCCAGTGAGCAAGTTGTTTGCGTTGAAGTTGTGATCGATCTTGCCGATGAAGCTGTCTACGCGGTTGAAGAAGCTTGTGGAATCGGAAAGATTGGGTCCATTCGGGCAGCCCGAGTCTTCCTGGCCCACGAAGGCAGCGCCGTAAGTTCCCGGAATGTTTGGGGCGGGAAACGGATTGCGCGCCAAGAGCGCGGCGATCACGGGATTGGGCGGCCCGTTCGTGGCCTCATCCGCGGCGATTTGCGCGGGATCGGGTACGCAGGTGGTTCCGGCCTGCGCGCCGTTTTCGCTTTGGCCTTCATAGTCCGCGTAGAAGAAAGTGTTGTCCTTGACGATCGGTCCGCCCAGAGAGCCACCGAATTGATTGTTGTTGAAAGGACTCTTGGGAGCGGAATCGAGGTTGAAATAGTTGCGTGCACCAAGCTTGCCGGTGCGGAAGTATTCCAGCAGCGAGCCGTGTAAGTGGTTGGTTCCGCTCTTGGTCACGATATTGATGACAGCGCCGCTGTTGCGGCCGTATTCCGCCTCGTAGTTCGAAATTACCTTCAGCTCGGCCACCGCGTCGAGCGGGAGAATGGTCGCGGGGTCGCCAAAAACTCCCGCTTCATTGATGGCGGGATCGTTCCTGTAGCCGTCGTTCATGTCGGTGCCGTCGAGCAGGAAGTTATTCGACCGGCCCCGCGACCCGTTCATGGAGAAGACCCCATAAGAACCCGGGGAGTCGGTAATCTGGTCCGGAGATCCGGCGATGCCTGGATTCAGATAGATCAGCTTCTGGTAATCGCGTCCGTTGACCGGAAGAGCCTCAATCGTTTCGGCGTTCAGGGTGCCGCCAAGCTCGGCGGAGGTCGTCTCTACCTGAGGCAAAAGGTCGCCGGAGACTTCTACCTTGGATGACACCTGGCCCGGCTTCATGGCCGCATCGACGCGGCGTTCGCCAGCCACGTCTACAACGACGCCTGTGGTCAAAGAAGTCTGGAAACCGTTTAGCGTGATCGTCACCGTATAAGTGCCAATCTGCAGCTCCGGCAAAGCGTAGCTGCCGTCGGCACTGGTGTTGGTGGTGCGCTCTAGTCCGGTGCCCTCGTTCTTCACGGTCACGGTGGCTCCGGCCACGACGGCGCCTTGGGCGTCGGTAACGGTGCCGAGAATCGTTCCGCGGAAGGTTTGTGCGAAAAGGCTGACTGCGGCCAGAAGCACAAACACGAGGATGATGCGCGCTCTCATAGAGTCTCCTTAAAGCTGATCGTTTTAGGGCTGGCGTGCGGCGCGGCAGGCGGATTTTCAGGCCGACTACTGGGAGGCCTGCAATTCCTTGCATACTAACAAGATGCAGCGCACAACCGCACAGGAAACACTACCCAAACCTTATCCCAACAGTCAACCATTCAGTTCTGATGGAAGCAATTGATTTTACGAATAGGTAAACTCCAAATGTTACTTTGTCGGTACCTGTGCCCGGCTGAATAGTCAGATCCATCCCAGCACGGGAGCATTGGAGCGACGAGCCTCGATCAAACTGTGCGGTCTAGAAGGTAATGGTCACGCCGCCGCGGATCGACCGCGCCGACTGGACGAGGTAGACGGTTTGGCCGTCCTGTCCAATGACCGGCACATAGCCTTGGGCGAGCAGGTTGCGCAGGTCAACCAACGCCTCCATGTGGGCCGGAAGGAAGCCGAGAGTGGGGATCGGCTGGCGGATGAAAAGATTGAGGAAGGGATCGCTCTGCCCCGGCGAGGCGTTGAACATATCGACCGGAGTCAACGCCGAGCCGTTCACCCAGCGGTAAGAGGCGACCAGGCGGGTATGAGAGTGGGGCAACACGCCGCTAAACTTGGCGGCGAGGGCGTGCCGGCGCTCGGTGGCAATCCATTGCGCTGCATTCTGCAGTTCGACGTCAGGCTTCGCGAGGTCAAGGACGCCACCGTATGCGTAATCCAACGTAGCGCTGAGGTCGGAACAAAACTTGTGCTCAAGAACGACCCGCAGTCCAGCGGCGTCAAGCGTATTTCCCGAGTAACTGAACGAGCCCGAGTAGGCGTCGGGCAGCAGGAATCCCCCGGCGGCGCTTACTTCTCCAGTCCCTATCAACGCGGTATTGGAAATACGATCCTGGAACAGGGCGACTTGCAGGCTGTTCTTGCCGGCGCGCCGGGAGAGACTCAGTTCCTGGTGCCGTGCCCGTTGCAGTCTTGTGGCAAAGTTAGAAATGCTGACGCGCGGCTCGGTCTGATCCACATCCGTAGCCGCGGAGCCGAGAGCCCCGTCCGTGCGCGAGTTGGGCAACGAGGTTGCATAGTCGTACTCCACCACCGTATTCGGCGATGGGTGAAGGTCCAGGGAGCCGTAGGGCTGGACGTTAGTCATGCGGCCGAGAAATTGGATGGCCTGCAGTTCGCTGCCAAACTTCAACTCCAGCACGTCTCCGATAGCTAACTCGTCACCCGCCCTGAGTGCGAGCGCCTGCAATGCAGCATAGTGCAGATTGGGATCGGACGGCGCGAAGCGGCGGACGCTCACCGCCATCGTGGGTCCGGAGCCGTCGGGCAGACGGTGGGAGTACGCGGCGTGAAGCGCAGCCGAAGGCAGGCCGTCCCCAAAGCCGACTTTTCCGCTGAATGCGACACGGTCGGCCGAGAAAACCGAGCGTTCCAGCGAGAAGCCGGTGCTCATGTCTGAGCCGGTCCCATATCCGCCCGCTTCAGAACCGGCGAGGAACGAAACGCTCGCCTTCAAATCGTGATCCTGTTGTTCCGGACCGGTAGCGGGATCATCGAAGATGCGGAGAACGGGACGGTTTGTCGCGGAACGCAGAGTCCATTTCCAGTCGTCATCCCCAGTGGTCCCGCGTTGAGGAGCCACCTGCATCACGTTCAGCAACGTATTCAGCGTGATATTCAGATGAATGCTGGTGCCCGGACGCAAGCCAATTCTTTCACGCAGAGAAGGAAGAAAGGAGGGGGCGGTAACGGTAACGGAATAAAGCCCAGGCAATAGGTCTGCAGCGGAGTAGAAACCTGCGCCATCGGTAAATACGGTGAGAGTCCGCACTGCCGAGTTGGCGATCTGGACCACCGCGCCCATCTGGGGCATGCCCGAGGCATCTCGTACATAGCCCGAGATTCCGGCCGGGCGTTCTGCGGCCCACGCAGGAAGCGACAGCGCGACGATCACCGCCCAATACCTGAGCTGGCGAAGCTTCACTCCAACCCCCGGGGATTCAAGCAAGCCGTTACTCTACAGCAAACGTCGCTGAAGGATCAACAGTTTGCTTGGAGATGTTGTCGTTCACTTTGATTTCGATCTTATATATGCCGGGTTGCAGGTTAGCCGCCGCAATCGATTTCTGCAGCGTCACCTGTTCGCCCACATTCCCCATCGTCTCAGTGGATTCCGTTTTCTGAACCACCGTCTTATTGGTCGCAATATTGACGATGTCGTACTCAAACGTGGCTGAAGGCTTATGCGTCTTTTCATCCACGCCAAGATTGTAGACCTGCATCCAGAAGTTCACCTTCTGGTCCTTGCTTCGCTTGAAGAGAGCGGGCTTGCCATCGGCGGGGGCGACGCGGGGCCGAACCTTGTTCAAGCCAATCACGAAACTGCCTGTGCTCACATCCTTGGTTGGAACGGGCTCCATCAGATCGGCCACGATCAGCGAGGAGTTGGACAGTTTGTCGTCGGAGTACTCAGGCACCACAACGCCACGACTCCATACGCCCTTACGGTCGCCGTTGACGTCTTTGACCGCGACCTCAATCTTGTAGCGTCCCGGACGCAACGGAAGCGCCTTCCAATATATCGAAGAATTCTCGGCGGTACGGGGGAGCAATTCGGTGGGCACATCCACCTGGGCGGTATCCTCAAAGGTTTGGATAACCCGCCCGGTCAGTGTGGTTACCCGGCCAAAGATATTCACCGTGCCCCGCTGCACGCCATCTTTGTTGGCGAAGGTGATGTCGCGATACTTCATCTGAATCGTCACCGGCACCAGCACGGTATCCCCAGTAACCTTCACGAAATCGGTACGCACATCGAAGGGCATCAGGTTCGTAATAATCTTGGTATTAACGATTTCTTCCAAGTCGGCAAATTTGACGGGCGGGGGCGCGTTCAATTTTGAGTACTGCTCCAGGCGATCGAACTCCTTGGTATTCTGCTGCGAACTCATGGGGCCCATTCCCAGTTGTTCCAATCCACCCTGCTGGAAGCGTTGGGCCTTGGTGGACATGCCCATCTGCTCGTATAGCGTCAGGCCGGCGTTGGGCGTCTCCTTCAGCGCGTCCTTCTCCGACCGGTCCAGCGTCATGTGGTAATCGCCGCACATGCAGCTATCCACGAATTCGATAATAACTTCCTGTCCAATGCCTTCAATGTATCGGTAACGCCAATCCTCGAAAGGGAAGGTAGAAGTGTCACCGCCGCCCTCTTCGATCGGTCGTTGGTAGGTGCCCCCGGAGGGATGGGAGTCGAGTTCGTCGGGAGGCCCATATATGATGTAGATCCGTCCACGGTCACTCTTCCAACCAGGAATCCCCGCTGCAAAATGCTCGTTAGCGTAGGCGATGCGGCGATAGTGTTCTTCCTTGTATTCGTTTTCCTCGGTGTCGGGCGTGGGATCGCGCCGCTGCCAGAAGGCTTCGATAAAATTGTCGCGCTCTTCGTCGTTCGAGAGCTGCTTGAACGCCGCTCTCTCCTCGTCCGTAATGATCCAGACGACGTCCTCGTTCAGCCACTTTTTATAGGTCTTGCTCAACTCGATGTTCAGATTTCGCTTTTGCTGTTTCTTTTGCTTCTCCGAGGGCGGGCGCTTCAGGGGGTCCGCCGCTTCCGCCGGCTGTGAGGGAGAAGTGGTCTGCGGCGCGCTGGACTTGGCATCGCTTGCAGGATCACCTGCGGTACCGGGTTTGTCAGCCTGGGCGCGGGCGCTTCCGCCCAGACCCGTGACCACCACCGCAAGAATGATAGATAAGAAATAGCCTGAACCAACCCGGAACATGAGAGGGACTCCTGCCACGACAAGCTGCGTCGGCCTATTCTAGGCCCTCGGCTGGGCGAAAGCAAGGCTAAGTCGCGTCAAAAGAACGGGATTGACGCCCGAGCCATCCCTTCTCTTGGACGCGGCGAGATTCCCGCCGAGTTGCCCGGTCAGACAACGAATATTTCAGACATTTTCTGAGACAAAAGTCAGGACCAAGTTATAATTTTAAGGGTTGCTGTAATTTTGTCTCACGGGGCGGCGCTGCTCTCCGCATTTCACGGTTCCTGGCACTCCATTCCAGATTGGAACTTTCCTGTCAGCAGGATCGTATCTCTGAATGTGCGCCCGTCACCCCTGTGGAACGGTCGGGAAGATACGGCAAGCGAATCTTGGGATTGACCGCCTGCGATCTGGGTAGCCGTTGCCCCGATAATGCGACAGCCTTGGGTGGTTACGGAAACGATGAAACCTTGGAAAAAAATTGCGATTGCCGCCGGCGTCGTGGTTCTGTTGGCCATCATCGTCGGCTTCACGGTACACCAGAGTGGCAAGAATGTTGTAACAGTGCAGACGGGAAAGGTGCGGCGCCAGGATTTGTCTTCGGTGGTGAGCGCCTCGGGTGAAATCAGGCCTAAGACCTACGTCAACATCGGCGCCAATGCTTTTGGCAAGATTACCCATCTGCTGGTCAAAGAAGGGGAACACGTCAGGAAGGGTCAATTGCTCGCTCAATTGGAGAACGTGCAGTCCTCGGCAGATGTGAACGCCAATCAAGCCTCGGTGCAGGCTGCCGAGACCGATGCGCTCGCCGCGGAAGCCGCTCTGAAGACTTCCGAGGCCGATCTCGAGCGCGCTAAAGCCGATTACGACCGAAATAAGTTGGACTGGGATCGAGCTCAGAGCCTTTTCAAGGATGGGCTGATCTCCAAGTCCGACTTCGACAGCCGGAAGAACGCCTGGGCCACGGCCGATGCGGGTTTGGTTCAAGCCCAGGCCAGAGTGGCCCAGGCTAAAGCACAGAAGGATTCCGCCGCTAAACACATAGCCCAGAACCAGGCCACGCTCATTCGCTTTGCCGATGTGCTGCAGAAGGCCACTTATATCGCTCCCTACGACGGCGTCATCACCAACCTGCCCGTACGCGAAGGCGAGACCGTAGTCATGGGAATCCAGAATTCACCGGGGAGCACGTTGATGACTCTCGCAGATATGTCCGTGATCACTGCGGAAGTGAAAGTGGACGAGACTGACATCGTAAACGTCCACCTGGGCCAGCCCGCCGAAGTAACCATCGATGCGATTCCCAAGAAGGTCTTCCACGGAACGGTTTCCCAGATTGGGGACAATGCCATCGTGCGCTCCACCGGCGTAGCCACCTCGCAGCAGACCACCGCCAGCGAGGAAGCCAAAGACTTCAAAGTCGTCGTGACCCTCACGGATCCTCCTTCCGATCTCCGCCCGGGGCTCTCCACGACAGCCAAGATCACGACCGCCGCTCGCAGCAGCGTGCTGGCGATTCCGATTCAGGCCCTCTCCGTTCGCACTCGGGCGCAACTCGAGCAGGAGAAAAACACCCCCGGCTCCGTGCACGCTGCGGCGCCATCCCCGAAGGAAGCCGCATCCAAGAACAATGACAAAGACCAGGATCAGAAGGCAGACATACAAGGTGTCTTCGTAATTCGTAGCAAGAAGGCGGAATTCGTACCCGTGACTACCGGCATCGCCGGCACCAGCGACATTGAGGTGCTCGATGGCTTAAAGGACGGTGACGAGGTGATTACCGGCAGTTACAAGGTCTTGCGCACGCTGCGTTCCGGAAGCAGCGTCAAAATCGATAACTCCGTCCCTAAAAAGGACGAAGCAGAGACATAACGTTCGCCGGCTTCATCCGTCCAATCGGGAAGCCGGTGCAGTCTGGAACAACGAGTCGAGAAGTCAGAATACAAGACGGAGCTCTCGGAGTCGAATTTCAATCTCGGAGAACCCAGTGGCACTGGAGCAGGAGAAAAACATGGCAACCGCCGAAGTAATCAGCATGCCTCACCAAGCCGTTTCAGCCCCGCCCCAGTCCTGCATGATTGCGGCTTTGGATCTGTGGAAGACCTACGACATGGGCTCCGAGCAGCAGGTGCACGCTCTGCGCGGCGTCAACCTGCGCATTAAGCGGGGAGAATATGTTGCCATCATGGGACCCTCGGGCTCGGGCAAGTCCACGCTGATGAATCTTATCGGCTGCCTGGATACGCCTACGAAGGGCGAATATTGGTTGAATAGCCAGCTGGTGAGCGAACTCGACGACGATGAACTGGCCCGCATCCGCAACAAGGAAATTGGCTTTGTGTTCCAGACCTTCAACCTTCTGGCTCGCGCCACGGCTCTCCACAATGTGGAGCTGCCTCTCATCTATGCCGGCGTTCCCACCGACGAACGGATCGAACGCGCCAAGGCATCGTTAACGGCTGTGGGCATGGAGGCGCGCATGACCCACAAACCCAATGAACTTTCCGGCGGACAGCGGCAGCGCGTGGCGGTCGCACGCGCACTGGTCAACCGGCCTTCCATCATTCTGGCCGACGAACCCACCGGCAACCTGGATTCGGCAACCGGGAACGAGATCATGGCCTTGTTCGACCGCCTGCACGGGGAAGGGAACACCATTGTCCTCGTCACCCACGAGCATGACATCGCGGAGTACGCGCATCGCGTGATCAACATCAAGGATGGCGTGGTCGAGCGCGACGAGAGGAAAAAATAGCTTCAATCCTGCTACACTCCCATCTTCTGCCGGCTGACCACAAATAGAGCCACCGCTGGCGCCGCGATCGCAGCCATCAGCGAGAGCGCCGCCAACCCGAAGTTGTAGCCGCCGTTGAGTACGGTAATCTCATCCATTTCCGGTTTTACTCTCGTTCTGCTTCGCCGGCATATGCAACCGGGCATGCTTGCGGCCTACCCTGCCGCTTGATCTCTCTAACTGACATATCCGGCGGCATTTTGCTGTTCTCTGTTAGACGCGGCTAAGTTAGCCGGCCTCCGGCACCCTCGTTGGAATCATTGGGCCGAGGAAGCGCCAGCTCGCCTTCGCGGGAAAGACCTGCATCAAAGAAAAAAGGAGCCTCTTGCCGATAGGCTCCCTTTTCAGAATTCCAGATTGAATCTCAGAATTTCAGATTGAAGTCAGGTTCTCAGATAACGGTGTTGCATCTATGGCCTGGTGGCGACGGTATCTGCAAGCCTCGAAGTGCCGGCGACGAAGAAATTGTGGTCGTAGAGATTGCGATACATCAACCCGGCGATTTCCGCCGCCTTCGGGCCAAATGTGGGCCGGCCGCCTTCCAGAAAAACCACTACCACTACGCGTCCGCTGCTGGTGTTCGCGTAGGAGGCGAACCAGCCGAAGCGAGTACCGGCGTGAGAGCATGTTCCGGTCTTGCCCAGAATCGCTTCCTCGTTGAAGTTGAGGCCCAGCCGACGCGCGGTGCCATACTGTACCGCTCCCGCCATGCCGTCGGAGATCTCCGGGATCAAGGGAGCAATATCGAGTTGCCGCTTGATGCGAGGCTGAAAATTCGCAATCTCCTCCGGCGAGCTGGGGTGCTGCAGATAGTAAAGCGTACCCCCGTTAGCGATGGCCGAAACCATTGCCCCCAACTGCAGCGGCGTCATGGAAACACCTTCTCCGAAGGAACACATCTTGCCCACGCCGCCCAACTTCGCCGGTATCACTTCTTCGGGATATGTGCCCAGTTGTTCACCCGGAATGTCATAACCAGCCAGTTCGCCCAAGCCATACTGGTGGGCGTAGTAGGCTACCTTTTCGAATCCCAGCTTGCGGCCCAGCGCCTCGAAATATTCGTTGTTGGAGTGCGCCAGCGCCTCGGTGAGATTCATGCGGCTGCGGCCCCCCAACGGCACCTCGGTATCTTTTGAGATCAGGCCCTCGTTCAAAGCGGCCAGTGCCACAGAAAGCTTTATCGTCGAGCAAGGCTGAGCACCGCTCGACAGCGCCAGCTTCTGGTTCACCATGGCCAGCACCCGTCCGCTGGTCGGCTCGATCGCAACTACCGTGCCATTCATATTGCCCAGCGCATCGATCGCCGCCTGGCGCACAACCGGATCTTCGCCATCGGTGATATCGCCGCCGGTAAGCCCCTCGGCAAACGAACTCATATAAAAACGCTCGTGATATCCGCGCCGCGAACTACCGATCGACACTCGCGTGAAGTTCGAGCGGTGATTGCTGGCAGTGTGGACAGCAGCACTGTGCACGACCGTGGTGTGGCTGCTCGCCAGATGGCGCATGCGGCGCCTGGTCCGCTGGCTCTCACTCACTTTTCGATTTGTGGATTTTGATTTGTTCGGAGTCAGGGCACGCGGGTTGACGTGCGCCGCAAACATTGCCGGCACCAAACCCAGCCCTCCCAACAGCACTACCAGACGAAGAAAGCGCGTTGACATCTTGAGTCCGTTCCTCTGATTTTCGGCTTGTCTATCCGATGCACGAAGCCTGCCAGTCTGCCAGCCTTGACCGGCGAGCTTCACCTATCTCCGCGATGTTACGAGACTTAGGGCGCATCAGGCAAGAATAAACTTTCCATCGCCGGAATCATCAATTTCGATTTAACCCATTACGGAACCAGCACTTAAACGAGAGGTTACTGCGGTGCCGCTGCATTGGTAACCCGTTACCTCGTTACCGATGAGATACTGCCCCTGCTGCAAAGCTTTTCACCTTTTTCCCGTATCCCTTGCCCGGGAAATCTCACTATTTCT
>Ga0302326_10020707_pt1 | contig 13524 bp, 16 predicted proteins | sample Palsa_T0_3_FD_202264 | JGI IMG/M metagenome (GOLD analysis project Ga0302326, IMG submission 202264) | Peat permafrost microbial communities from Stordalen Mire near Abisko, Sweden - Palsa_T0_3 | ecosystem: Environmental > Terrestrial > Soil > Palsa > Peat permafrost | place: Sweden: Abisko... | reverse complement strand
CCGTGATCGCGCCGGTATAGGCGAAAACCGCCGTGCTTCTGCTCCGGCTGCTGGACTCGAACCAGCGACCCGGCGGTTAACAGATGAAGGCGGTGCGCCAAAACGTGAGAAATCACGGGACCCTGAAGAAAGTCAAGAGTCTGAAAGCGATGATCCTGATCCAGCGTGTTTTGCGGCATTTCCGCATGATTCGTCCGGAATCGTCAACGAGGTCCGTGTAGAGTGCATCACCGGCGTCGGCGAGCATGATCGCGCCGCTCGGACCACCCCGGCAGACGTCGAAAGCGCGATTCGCACCGCGATCAAGCTGGCCGTAGAGGCAGGCGACTACGGGTGCGTCAAGACGCTTCTCCAGCTCCTCGATAGGACGGGGCGCTAGCCGTGCGAGCGGATCGCAGGCTCGCCGCGTGTGCGGGAGCGAGGGCGCCCATGAGTGCTGCGGACGCCGGCCCGGGGGCGCTGACTGCTTCGCCGCATCCACGGCTTCGGACCAGCCCAAACTTCTCACGCGCGCCGCGCGTCGACGCGGAGGGCGCCATGAGCAAGCGGCCGCGACGCACAAAGCGAAACGGCCCCCGCTGACTGCAATCAGCAAGGCCGCTTGTCTTGGTTCCTCGTCGATTCCACTCGCCGAGTGAAATCAAGCGATGCATTCGCACGAGGACTCCGAGAGCTCGCGCGACGTCGCCAACGTCGCTCGAGCGGAGCGCGCTTCGCGCTCCCGGCTACGAACGCCCCGAGACGGAACGTCGTCGCGCCACGCAGCTGGCGACCGACGTGCGGGCCGGTCTCGGGCCTCGCCGCGCCCGCGAGCGCGGATTCCGTGGCGGTCGAGGGCGACCAGAACGCCGCATGTCGCGGCCCGTTCTGCATCGCGCCAGTGTTTCGGCTCGCGCACAAGCGGGCGCGCGAGCCGTTGCACCTCGGGGCGCAGCGCGGCGACGATGCGAGCCTGAGCTTGGGCGGGTAGCTGGTCCTTGAGCCGTTCGCCCGCCAAGACGCATCGCCGGACCCCTGGCCGTAACGGTTCGAGCGAAGTGGTACAAGTCGCGGACTAGATTGGAGACGCTCGCGTCACAGACGCAGCCCCTCGCAGCCGCAGGTGTTCCGCTGATAGCGGCGACCCTTTCAGATTCAGGAATGCCAGTGCGGACGGTAGGAGTGTCGGGTCGACGCAGCCGGGTGCAGGAGTGCAAAAGGCAGCGCAGCTGGCCGTTGGAGATCCGAGCGTGATGGCCAATCTGCGCGGCATAGGGTTGAGAGTCTCATCGGCTGCGGGCGTATCGTCACCGACGACGATGCGTGCAGCGGCCGCTTCTGACCATCAGGCTGCTCAAACCATTCTTAGCGGCGCAATCATCAACGACCATGCGCCTGTGTATGTAATAAAGATGACCGGCGGCCCCTTTACGGCGACGCAGCATCCGCCCGGTGCACCCGCCCCGCAGGGCAACGTTCTCACTGTCACCGTAGACGCCGCGACCTATCGCGTCACGGACATCGGATATGTGACCGTGGAGCCCGACTTGAGTCAGATCGGCGCGCTCGCCGTGGATCTGTCGGCCCCTTAGAGCGGCCGCGTGGTGCGAGAGCCAGCGTCTCGTGTTGGTTACCTGCCCACCGAAGCTCGCGGAGTACGATACTCACAAAACTGGCAGCGAGCGGATGGCCTGGCTCCCAAACTGAGTCCGTCGAGTCCGATTTAGATAGCGTCCATTTATGCTTTCGACGTAACCCTCCGGGCACGGGCGTCGTGACGTGAGGGCTCAAGCCTTCACACGAGTCCTTCTCGGGGCGGCGCGACGACGCGCTGACCCAAATCCGCACCGACCTCACTCTGCACTTGGCAATCTGTCACCGAAGGAGTACCTGCGACGGTAGTACAGGGAGGCCCGTTCGGAGAATTCGATTTTGTGATTGCGAGATGGTCCAAGAACCGGGGGTAGGTCAGCGGCTATCGGCCTCAGCATATCTGGCAGGCGCTCGTCGTGGTATCCCGCGGCAGGTGCGCGCTCGCAACGGCATTCGCCGCGAGCTCATCGTGGTGGGGGGCGTCGTGCTGGCGGCGCTCGCCCTTCGTCTCGGGTACATCTTCGAGCAGCGTGGCGACATCTTGTTCGAGGAGCCCGTCCTCGATGAGGAGAAATACGTCCTTTTGGCGCGGTCGCTCGTCCAGGGCCATCAGCCGTCGGGACCGTGGTTTCAACCGCCGGGGATCGTTTACGTACTCGCATTCGTTTTTCGACTGTTCGGCACGGGATTGCTTGCCCCGCGCGTCCTTCAAGCGCTCGTATCGACGGGGGCTTGCGCGCTAGCGTACATTGTCGCGCGACGGTTGCTGGACCAGCACGCCGCCCTGCTGACAGCAGCCATTTGTGCCGTACACGGCGTGCTCGTTTTCGAATCGTACGAGCTCCTCGCACCCACGTGGATGCTCACTGCAGACCTCTTGATGATCTGGCTCCTGCTTCGAGCGATCGAGGTCGCACAGCCCGGCGCGGCATTTGGCGCCGGTCTGGCTTTGGGGCTCTCGGTCATCATGGGGCCGACGGTCCTGCCGTTCGGTCTCGTTGCGGCCTGGGGACTACGACGCCCCGTCCTCGTGGGCGCATTCGTCGCCGGCTGCGCCTTGGTGATCGCGCCGGTCACGTGGGGGAACTGGGAGCGCGCGCACGAGTTCGTGATTGTTTCGACCAATGGCGGCGTCAACTTATACCTAGGCAATAGCGACCGATATTACGAAAACCTTGCGATCCGGCCAGGTCCTCATTGGGAAGAGTTCAAGCACGCGGGCACACTGAGCGAGACCGCTGCGGACTCGTATTATCGGCGAAAGGCGCTCGGCTTCTGGCTCGATCAGCCCGTGCATGCGCTCGGACTCTACATTCGAAAGCTCTACCTCTACTTCGATGGGCCGGAGATTCCGCGGGACACGGAGCTACAGACAATGCGCCGGGACTCTTGGATTCTCGAGCTTCTCGTCACACGCGGCCCGCCATTCGTTCCGGATGGTCTTCTCATCCCCTTGTCATTGGTCGGAGCGGTTTTGGCCTGGCGCGACCGTCGCAGGCTGATGCTTCTCTACGGGTTCGTCATCGTGAACGCTTTCGTCACGGCGGCGTTCTTCGTGACGTCGCGGTATCGCGTGCCAGCGCTGCCGATGTTCGCAATGTTTGCAAGCGAAGCGCTCCGACGTTTTTTCGGATCTTGGAGCGAAGGCATCGGCATCCGGCAGCGCCTGCTTCCGTTAGCCGCCTGCGCGCTACTGGCGATCCCGCTCAACGTAGCGACGCGCGAATCGCGGGGACACTACGTCGCGGAACTCGACTACTATCGCGGCCTCGCACTACTGCGACGTGGAAATCCGGATGAAGCTGTTCGCTATTTGCATCGGGCAACGGAACAAGATCCGAGCGATGCTCGCTACTGGCTCCGCCTGGGCGATGCGATTGACGCTGCGAAACATCCGCGGGAAGCCATCGCGGCCTGGCATCGTGCGGCGGACCTGGACCCGTGGGAACCGCGCGCGCGTCGCAGGGAAGCGGTCGCTCTCATGCACCAAGGCGATCTCGACGGCGCGATTGCTGCGCTGAGGACCCAAGCAGCCTCCCACGCGAGGGACGAGGCATTCTACGCTCAGGATCATATGAACCTCGCCATGCTCTACGCTCGCCGCGCAGCGTATGACCGAGCTGTTGAAGAGCTACGTGATGCACAGCGAGCGGATCCACATAGGTTCGGCGCGGATGTCCCTGCCTTCACCCGTGCCGCGTTATCCATAGGACTCGCCGACGACTTGATGTTCTGGGGGTTTCTCGCCGACGGTTGCTCACAGGCCCACGCCGTTGAGGTTGCCGATGAGGCACGTCGTCGTGCAAGGTGAAAGGTGCTGTTTCGCGGGTGCGAGGTAGCTGCGACGAGGTCTGTGAGCGACAGCTGCTCGGCGTCAACTACCCTTGCCTGTCACCCGGTCAATCAAAAGCGCTCTTTTTGACCTGTGGTGGCGAGGAATTCGTTTCGCAGTACGGAGGGAGCGTAGCGGATCCGGCGCCCCGATTCGCGCGTGACAAGCGTGCCGAGTTGCGGAAGGTCGCGGCCGTGATCCGTCTCCTTCAAGCGATCGTCGGAGCCCTCGGGTCGGCGTTCCGCACCCGGGCGAGCCTGGTCGCCGAAAACTTTGCGCTTCGGCAGCAGCTCGCGGTGTTGCGGGCCGGTCGGCGACCCCGTCTGCGCCCCATCGACCGCGCGTTCTGGGTCGTGCTTTCTCGCACTTGGTCGCGGTGGGTTGACGTCCTGGCGATCGTGAAGCCGGCCACGGTAATTGGCTGGCACCGTCGCGGATATGCGCGGTTGTGGGCCGCCAAGTCCCGGCGGGTGGGACGGCCGCCGCTGGCACTCGGGATCGTTGAGCTGATCGTGAGGATGGCCAAGCAGAATCCCACGTGGAGCCGGCGACGGATTGCGGCCGAGCTCGCAAAGCTTGGCCACGACGTCAGCAAAGATTCGGTGGCGAAGTACATGCCGATGTCCCCGAGCCGTCCTGGTCGGCCGCCATCGACAACCTGGCGAAGCTTCATCCGCCTGCACTTGGCGGGCACGATTGCCGTCGACTTCCTCGCTGTCCCGACGGTGACCTTTCGCACGCTGCACGGATTCATTGTGCCGTCGCTCGAGCGACGTCTTCTGTTGCACGTAAACGTCACGGCACACCCACACGCAGCGTGGGCGGCGCAGCAGATGGTGGAGGCGATTGGGACCGAGGTCGATGCGGCACGCCTGATCCGCGATCGAGACGGCATCTACGGCGCTGCCTTCGACAAGCGGGTCAGTGGCTTGGGCCTTGAGCAGATTCGAATTGCACCGAGGTCACCCTGGCAGAACGGATATGCCGAGAGATTTGTCGGAACTTTGCGCCGCGAATTGCTCGATCACGTGATCGTGCTCGGGCAACGCCACCTGCTGCGCTTGGTCCGCGAGCACGCGCGCTACTACAACCAAGACCGCCCGCACATGAGTCTGTCCGGCGATGCTCCGGCCATGCGTGCTGTCGAACGACCGGAGGCCGGGAAGGTGATCGCGCTGCCAAGGATTGGAGGTATCCATCACCGGTATGTTCGACGAGCCGCGTGCCGCTTGTGCGCGTTGATCGCCACCACAGGCAGGCCAGGGGGGCTCGCGACGAGCCGATGTTCTGAACGCTGACCTTTCGTAGGCGCATGCGCTTGGCTGTCAGCGATTCGCCGTGGAATCGCGTCGGGAACGCGTTTTTCGCCAGCACAGGTCACCGTTGCGGCGGTAGCACTTCGCTCACGGCGACCTCGACGTCGAGTAGCTGGGGTATCTTCGACTACTGGATCGAGAAGCGCGCACCGCGCAAGAGAAACAAAAAGGACGACGAGAGCATTATCCGAAAGCACCTGCGGCCGGCCTTTGGGGCCATGAAGCTCCGGAACATCGGCGTCCAAGAGGTCGACGGCTACATCAACGTCAAGATCGACGACGAGGAGCTGTCGGACAAGACAGTCAATAATCACGTGACGCTGCTCTCGACGATGCTGCGTACCGCGACGACGTTCAAGGTGCCGTGGCTGCTTGGCGTCGGCCGACGTGCGCAGCGCACACGCGGCCTCGCGCTCCTTCTGCTTGAGCTCGCGGATTAGCGCGTCGGTCTTGTCGTCGATCGCGACGAGGACCTCGTTGGGGTGCGCCTCGGCGTATTTCAAGAACGCCTCCGTGCGGGACATGCGGGGGTCAGGTCACCGTCACCAAAGAGCGCGAAGAGAAGGATGACCAAACCTCGATGGAGTGTCGAATCGAAAAAGAACGTTCGTGCATAACGGGAGGGGCTGCTTCAGAGAAGCCGGCACAACGCTGCACCCGGACAAGACGCGCTTGGTAGGTTTCAAGCGACCGAACCAGGGCAAGTGCATGGGCGCCGACGATGATGGGCCCGACGAGCCGGGCACCTTCGAGTTCCCGGGTCCACCATCCACTGGGCGAAGAGCCCTCAACCCCCAGGTTCCTAGGCCGCGGCGAAAACGCCCGATTCGGAGGCGCCCGAAGACGCTGAAAACCATCGGACGCGGCATCGGGTCCGGTTGCCGACGCGTCGTGGGGAGAGCTGGCCGGCCGTCCGGTCCGCACGAGCGACGCGACAACCTACGGGTCGAACATTCGTACCCGTGTGTGTGCCGCTAAGGAGTCAGTTGAGCCCCAAAAGCTTGCGTATCTCGTTTGGTGTTTACACGGTGCTGCGTAAACATGTACTTCGTTGACTCTTACGCAAAGGGTATGGCGCGCTATAAGTAACCGAGGCATCGGAGTCCCGAAAGGATCCGCTCGATATCGTCATTGATGGAGCTCGTACTTGTGTCTATGGTCATCTCGGGAGCGAGTGGTTCCTCATATGGATCGCTTATCCCGGTGAAGTTGGGGATGTCTCCTGCCACCGCTCTAGCGTAGAGACCTTTGGGGTCACGCTCGAGGCACACTGCGACAGGCGTGGCCACATAAATTTCTACAAATGTTCCTATCGCTACCCTGACGGCGTCGCGCGTGCTTCGGAAGGGGCTTATGGCAGCGACAACCACGAAGACTCCGTGCTTTGCCAATAGTCTGGCTACGAAGGCGAGTCGAATGACGTTGGCGTCGCGATCTTCGCGAGAGAAACCGAGACCCTGCGAAAGGTGCGAACGCACGACGTCGGCGTCCAGGAGCTCGACGCTTCGGCCAAGAGCGGCCACGCGTTCGCGCAGGACTTTGGCGAGCGTGGACTTGCCTGCGCCTGGCAAGCCAGTTAGCCAAACAACCACACCTTCGCGAAGTGCGGGCGGGGACATGCGGCTAGGTCTGCGGTTGCATCGTCAAACTCAACCGAGCGCTCGCAGCTCTGCCAGTTGCGGGTCCAGCGCAACCGCGCTGCGGAGTGAATCGAAGGCTGCCGTCAAGTCCCCCGATTGCTCCATCGCAAGGCCCAAATTGAAGTGCGAGCGCGCGTGTGGGTTGCAGCGCTATCGCGCGACGCATCCATTCGGTCGCTTCGGGAAGACGCCGGATAAAAAGATATGTCATGCCCAGGTCGCTGAGCGCCGCGTTACGAGGAAAGAGCCGCGCACCTTCGACGGAGTGCGGGAGCGCTTGCTCGTACTGGCCGCAACAAAGCAGGTGCTGAGCGCGCCGCAACACGTGCTGGTGGCCCCCATGAGTCGTGCGACGGGACATGCGGCATACACTAGCCCACGACGGACGAGGCGCCGCATCGGCCGCACCCCAGATTGTGTTTACACACTAATGTGTAAACTCCGGACCAATTTCCATCACGCAAGTTCACGCAAGGTCGCGTCGCAAAAAGCGTTTGGGTTCTGCTCAAAGGCTCGACCGTCATCTCCCTAGGATGCGGCATGGCAACGGGTTTTGCGCGAGTTGCAGCCCACCGCACGTCCCACCGCGGGGCTTCCAAGCGGACGCTGGGGACGCCGGCGACCAGTAGAAGACGTCTTCTCAAGGGGCGAGTCAGTCGACCGCACGCCTTGTTCCGCCCACTGGGCAGCGAAGATAAGCGGTGGCGAGTTCTACGCCGTTTTGGCGCGAGAGGCCGCGCTGTCTAACGATTCGGTCTTGTAGACACCGTTCGCTTCGTGGCGCCGCAGGTTCGCTTCACGCGCCGGGAGAAGCTTTGCGCCAGGCCTCGCCTCAATCCGCTTCCTCGGAGCGGCGAACGATCGCGCTGCGTTGCGGAGATGGGTCACGTCTTGGCGCGCGTCTTAGGCTTCGGCTGCACAATTTTCCCCGTCTTCCCCTTTCGTTTTGAACGCGTCGAAGGCAGCGCACGAGTGCTTTGCGTCGAGCGTGGAAGCGTCACGTCGAAAGTGGTGACGGTGTCCGTCGAAGCAGGCGGCCCGCCGCTCAATCTGTCGCCGCCAAGGTCGAGCGTGGCAGAGGTGTGCGACACCTCTACGGGCACCGGTGCTCGCGACGAGCTGGGGCTTCGCCGCCAAAACACCACCGGCGCAACGTCTCGAGCCTAGGCCGATCTCGTCGGCGGTCTGCACCCAGCTTTCGCCCCGGTCGCGTCAAGATCGCGTGAAGTCGATGATGCGGTCCTTGAGAGCTGGCTCGAAGCGCTTACCCCGAGCGGGCTCGTGAGAGGCCAGGGCTGCGCAAAGCGACGATGCGTGTCGGCCACTCAGTGCATGCACCCGAGCACCGGATCATCCTCACGTCAGGACGGGACCGCGCGAGACCTTGCACACGATGTCCGTTTACACGGTGACCTGTAAACCCGAACATCGTTGTTTCATTTGCGGCAATGGATCTATAAGTGCTCGGGCGCTTCGGGATGATACCAGTGACAGTGCCTATATTCGGCACACAGATGCAACACACGGTTTACAATTTTCAGGAGGTTTCTCAATGCGCAGGCCTGTCATTACTCGTTTGAGCGCCGCGTGCGTCGCTGCCGCGGCAGTGACGGCCTCGGCCAATGCCTCCGCAAACTTCTTCGGGGTAATCGAGAGCTCGAATATCTCGAACGGCGACGCCAGCGATGGCGAGTTCACGTTCATCAATACGACGGTTCTCCACTCCACATGCAACGTTCTTACGCACACTTTCGTAACTCACGAAATGTGGTACCTGACGAACCCAGGTGCATCGGATTGGGTCGAGGTGGGCTTCAGGGATGGCGAAACCGCGGGTGTAGGTTGCGTCAGCGACCTTATTTTCTGGGCGGACAGCCGACCAAACGGGGGCGGGTATCACGAACACTATTTCAGCAATAGTTGGACGCTGGGAGATTGGTTCGCGATGCAGATCGCGTCGGATGGATCTTGCGCGTGGTCCGTGGAGCTGGGCGGCCTTAACCTGGGCGCCTCGACCGCGAATTGTCCCGGGACGAATAGGATTCTCGAGGCCGGGATCCAAGCCAGCAACCAGGGAACGGGATCCGTTCGGGGTTTCTTGGATGGATGGGAGGAGCAAAATACTTCTGAGGTGTGGTCCGGAGGCTGGGACGGCGTGTCAGACCCCAGTGGGCTCTTTCAGAGTAACCCACCCAATATTGAATTCTTGAGCAGCAGCGAAACTGAGGAGACGCACAATGAGCCGTTTTAGACAATGCATTCTGGGCGCGGCGGCGATGACGGTCGTCGCCGGTTGTTCTGGCTCTGAGCGCGGCGCTCCCGAGGCGTTGGCGTCTCAAGGGCAGGCCCTTACACCCGCGAGCGTGGCATTGATACCGGCGACCCTTTCGGATACGGGGAAGCCCGTGAGGACCAACACGGCCCCGGTGATGCCAGTGTCCGGAAGCGCGAGCGCAGCGCAGCCGTCCTTGGGAGACCCGAACGAGCGCACGAAGCTGCGCGGCATAGCGTTGGGAATCGCGTCGGCTGCGGGCGTATCGGCACCGAAAACGATGCATGTGGTCGCGGCTTCGGATCATCAGGCGGCGGAGAGCATCGTGAGCGGCGCGGTTATTCACGACCATGCGCCCGTCTACGTTGTAAAGATGACGGGAGGCCCCTTCACCGCGACGCAACATCCGCCTGGGATCGCCGCGGCGCAGGGCAACGTTCTTACCGTCACCATCGACGTAGCAACCCATCGCGTGACGGACGTCGGGTACGTTGACGCGGAGCCCGACTTGACTTCGGTCGCCTCCTCCCCCGTCGATCTGTTGGCTCCATAGAGCGGTCCCCGTGCGTGGCGGCGGTATAGCGGTGCCCTTGTCGAAGGGCTCGGCGTCCGTGGTCGCGCCGGAATTGCGCCCAGAAATCTGAGTGCCATAAGTCCGCAAGCGACGGACTTGGGGCCCGTGGCGGCGGCGGTCATCCAGTGCTGTAGGCGGAGGTTGCGGTGCGCTTATTCTAATTTAGGGGCGGTTCCGTCTTCCGTCGCTCTCTGCCTCGCTGATCGAGAACAACGGGCGGTTTCCTTCGGTCTCGCACGAGGCATCATCGCGCGATGATCGACTCTGGCAATACGCGCGACCCGTTGCTCATAGTCTTGAATGCCCTGAAGGAATGCACCAGCACGATGCGGCAGCTCGCGTCCGCCATGGAGAGGGCCGAAAGTGGCTCCACGCGAGGGCCACGGACGCGCGACCGTCCGCTGCCAGCGGGCATGACGGCGTGGGTGAGCGCCGAGGACGTGGTGCATGCCGTGGGCTGCTCCCGCTCGAAGGCGAACGAGTATCTCCGCGCGCCAGCGGGCCGGACAGTGGGAACCCTTGCGACCGTGGTAGCGCGCTGCACCGAGTTGGGAGCGGACGGCGCGGCGGTCATTCGGCGACGCCCTGCCCCGTCACATTGGGAGCTGCTGCCGGCACTGCCGGAGCCGTGGAGCCCGGCGGGGGCACGAGATGCGCGAGCAGGTCGTTCTGTGCGTCAATCGCGGGATTCACGAGGTCGCGGTCCATAACGGGCGGGCCTGCCTTGCGGCCGAAGGCGTACTGCCAGAGGAGGACGGGGGCGCCAGGGTCGACGGTCGGCGCCAGCGTCTGCTGCCACGCCTGCGGCTCCGTCACTTGGAGGAGGGGGCGGCTCAGCCAGAGGCCGCCGCACGGGACGGCGTTCGCAATGGCGCGGGCGAGCGCGGTCCACGTCACGGCATCGCCCGGGAGGCCGTAGACGCAGGGTACGAACGTGAGTATACGCACTTGCCGCGCCGAGGCCCGCGGCCCAACCGGTGTAGTAATCGGCCGACATGCGCGAACGGCCGCTACCCTCGACGTCAAGGAACACCATCACGGCGCCACATTGATCGGCCAGATATTGTTCGCGGAAGGTTTTTATGAGGTCGAGCGCGTTGGCGGCACCATCGGCCTGGCCGGACGCCTCGGTCCCGCCAACGTCGTTGGTCTGACGCGCGATAGGGAGCACGCGGATGCCAGCCGCGGCCAGCACCGCATCCTCGAGAGCGTGTCGGTACTCGACGCTGCCGGTCGTCTGCGGGCTAGTGAAGTACCGCCCCCAGAAGAGGGGCGCCTGCCCCATCGTATCGGTCGCGCTCTTGATGAGCGCGGGGGTAACGGGAAAAGCTGTGTCTGCTCCAACGATAGACATGGCGGCGATGACCCCCGGCGGCACGCATGGCAACGTCCCTGCGGCCGGGACGGCCTTAACAACGAGTCGCGAATTCGATCCATAGTCATTTCGCGCGTCCGCCACCGGCTTCATCGGTGATGAATGCGCGAGCTCGGTAGTGCGCAAGGGCGCTCGTTGGGCCCACCGCTCTTCGGCGACGCGTGGCCTCACGCGAGCCCATCACACGCACTGCTTGGCGCAATGTGTATGAGAGGCGTGTTGCCATTAACCCCGAGGCGCGCGAGCCTGCGCACGGACGACTTTTTGGTGAATGGTATTCGCTGATGTCGAGCGGGCTATCACCGCGTCAGAGCGAGAGTGAGACACGAAACGGTCGAAGGAGGTTTGCCATGACTGCGAAGACTACTCCTCACATGAGCGCATCCGGGCCCGCGAGATTCGGCGCAGATCCCGGCACGGTAGCACTACAACTCGGTCCACTCGCGCCGTTGGTCGGCTCGTGGCAAGGAACCGGGTTCAACGCGATCTGGCGACCCGACAATACTCAGCCGCCACAGAACAGCGCGATCAGGCGCTTTCTGGAGCTGAACCTGACCAACGATTCGATCAAGTTCGAAGCCATTCCTGGGGTCGTGCCGAATCGTGGGGTAGCCAACCAGCCCGACATCAACCTGTTCGGGCTGCACTACCTGCAGCGCGTCAGCGACGCCGACGCGCCTCCGTTTTCGACCGCCGGCAGGCGCTTCACATCGAACCTGGGCTCTTCATGAGCGTTCCCGCGAGCCTGGTGAACCCCGACGGAGCTGCACCGCCGGCAGGGGCACAGATCCCCGCTAGCATCGTTCGGCTCGCAAGCATTCCACATGGTGTGTCGTTGCTGATGCAGGGGCCAACTCCAAGCGCTACGCCGGTGCCCGGAGCCCCGAACATTCCGGCCATTTTCCCCATCCCCGAGCTACCGGCATTCGCACCGCCCGCAGGCGCGCTGGGGCTCGGCATCCAGCCAACCGATATCCCGCCGCCCGGCGGGGATGGAAAGGAGCACATCGTCCCGGAGGTCAGCGTGGCTGCTTCCAGCTGATATCGTCGGCACGCAAAGCAACGGACCGTATCCACCGCAATTTCAGGGATTCATCAACGATCCGAACTCCATCCTGCGCAGCGCAATCGCCAACCAGACTATCCTCGGCACGATCACGATCCAGCTATCGACGGCTGCAGTCACGAACTCTATCGGGAACATCCCTTTTCTCGGCCTCCCGAACGCGGCGCAGGCCCAGAATCCAGTTAACCCGAACGCGTTCGTATCCTCAGCGAGGGCGACCTTCTGGATCGAGTGGGTGCGCGACGATGGGCGGCACCCGGGAAACCGGCCACCCTCACTGCCGGGCGGCGGCGCGAACCCGATTCAACCCTTCCCGGGCCAGCCGACATTCCTCCAACTTCAGTACTCCCAGTTGTCGATACTGATCTTCAACGGGGTCCTCTGGCCGCACATCAACGTCGGGACGTTGACGCTCGCCGCCGGATAGGGCAGAGAGCCTGCGTCCACGTCGAGCGCAGCCGTCGCGTTCGCCACGACAGGTCTCCACAATGACTACAAGCGCTCCGTGTAACGACGCTCGCTCGCGTGTGGATGCAAAATGTAGCTAGGACGAGGGTGGTTTCTCCACTGCGGATCCTCCGTTCCGTGTCACGGACAGCCGCCTTAAGGACGGCAGTCTTGATGCAGGTGCTCGCCACAGTTGCCACAGGCGGAACAGCAAAGCACTCCGCTATTGCCACAATCCGCGCACACCGCGGGAACCGGGGAGATCATGCACGAATGCCCCAATCCACACTCCCCGTGGAGGTGCACACCGATCCTTGGCCCAAGCCATTCTCCCGGGGCGCCATTCTCTGGGTGCAAATTCAGGCTGGGAGCCCGATCGCGACAACGCGATCAGCCAGAGCTTCAAGTCGGCAAAGCGGCCCCCACGGAATCCTTCGGCATTCACGTGGGCCAGGTCAGGCACGCGACTTGCTTAAGCCCACTCGCTTTCCAATCCTTTCACTGACCCTTGGGGGTCTCATGCGACGATTCCCAAGAATCCTGGCGAGCGACAGCGCAGTTTACGGTGGGCAAGCGCGACGGACGGCGGTGACGCTGGGAGCGCAACGGACGCTGCCGATAGCGGCGGCTGATACAGCGCCGAGTGCTATGGTTCAACTCGCGGCTGACCGGGGGCGCTTCTATGACCGCGCGCCCGTCCTGTCGGGGAGGTGACCTTGCGCCTATTCAATTCTGCTTCTCTATTGGGGTTGGTGCTGGCTTTTTGTTCGGCCTGCGGCGGCCGTACGTCGCACGACGGCGACCGGCTCGTATCGTCGTTCGGTGAAGGCTCTGGTTCGGCAGCCTCGGCAGCGATGCGAGACGCCGATGCGGCCGACGCAGCCGACGCGACCGCGTCCCAATCGTGCGGCGGATCCGTGTGCAGTGGGG
>Ga0302326_10020705_pt1 | contig 13525 bp, 13 predicted proteins | sample Palsa_T0_3_FD_202264 | JGI IMG/M metagenome (GOLD analysis project Ga0302326, IMG submission 202264) | Peat permafrost microbial communities from Stordalen Mire near Abisko, Sweden - Palsa_T0_3 | ecosystem: Environmental > Terrestrial > Soil > Palsa > Peat permafrost | place: Sweden: Abisko... | reverse complement strand
CAGGCCAGCACCTCCTCGCCGCTGAAGTAGCCGCGGTCGGCCAGCACATCGAGCGCCTCTGACCCCATCGCGGCCTTGGCCTGGCCGGCCATGCCCGAGAGCTGATCGCGGTCGTGGCCGATGCCAGACGCCTTCCAGACGCCCTGGCGGGACCTCCCCCCTGGCTAGCCTCAGGATAGTGCAAGCGGAGCGGCCTAGCCGGGAAACCTATCGCCCTTTCCGCGTTGTCTTACCCAGCCAAGCCGCGCGCGGCGGCAAAACTGGGAGCTAAATCAATGGGTATCCTCGCTTGGATCGTGCTCGGCCTGATCGCCGGGTTTATCGGCAGCAAGATCGTCAATCACACCGGCTCGGGCATTCTGATGGACATCGTGCTGGGCGTCGTCGGCGCCCTGGTGGGCGGATTTCTATTCAGCATGTTCGGCGCCGTGGGCGTCACCGGCTTCAACATCTACTCGATGCTGGTCGCGGTGGTTGGCGCGGTGGTGGTGCTGTGGCTCTACCACATGCTGATCGGACGACGCGCGCTCTGAGAGGTCATGTCATCCCGGCCGCAGCCGCGAAGCGGCGGAGAGCCGGGATCTCCAGCGAGATTGACGAGAGATCCCGGATGAGTCCGCTGCGCGGCTCTTGGGGATGACACCTTCTAGAGATGAAGTCCCGTCGCCGGCCTCCGGCGGCGGGACTTCTTATTTCACCTCGACCGGCAGCTTCACGTCGCAGACAGAGAAGTCTATCGGGTTGGAGGCGGCCATGGCGCGCTGGATCGCCGCCTTGGCCCAGGGGCTGGCCGGATCCACCACACGCACCTTCGGCCGGCCGGCCTCCGGCAGGTCCGCCACCACCTTGACGCTGAGCATCTTATCTTGCGGCGGGGCCACCGGTTCGCCGGTCTTGATCGCGTCGACGACGTCCTGGCCAGCCAGCACGCGGCCGAACGCAGTATAGTTCTTGTCGAGCGCGTGGGTGCCGTGATCGATCGAGCTGGCGTTGGTCCGCATCAGGAAGAACTGGCTGTTACCGCTGGCCGGGTCGTCGGAGCGCGCCATGCCGAGCACGCCGGCGCAATAGGTCCCCCAGGCCTGGACCCGGTGGTCGGCGGTCAGCAGGCCGAGGTCCATGGTCTGGCTGATCAGTGGCAGGCTACCGACGAAGCCCTCTTCCACGCCGTTGGTCTTGAACACCAGCGCGAACGGGGTGTCGGTCCCGCGCTTGAAGGTGAACTCGGGCGGTAGGTTGGGCAGGGACGAGGCGCCGACGCCGCTGTCCACCGGGTCGCCGGTCTGGTCCATGAAGTTGTCGATCACGCGGAAGAACACCCGACCGTCGTAGACCCCCTGGCGGGCCAGGGTGCGGACGCGGTCGGCGGTGGTCGCCGCGGCGACATCGTTCAGCTCCACCAGCACGCGGCCCTTGGTGGTCTCGATCACCAGCAGGTCCTTGGGGTCGGGGGTGCGCATATCGGCGTCGGTAGGCGGGGCGACCGATGTGTCGGCAGGCAGCGGCTTGGCGGCGAAGGCCTGGCCGGCGGCAAGAGCGACGAGAACGATGGCGGAGAGTGGCGCGAGCTTCATGCGCCATGGCTAACGCGGCGCGCGAATCTGGACAAGCGGCTCAGTCTCGGCCGGCCTTCGCCAGCAGCCGCCGGTTCACGCCCGGCGAGACGAACGGCGAGACGTCGCCGCCCATGCTGACGATCTCCTTCACCAGCCGCGAGGCGATCGCCTGGTGATGTGGATCGGCCATTAGGAACACGGTCTCGATCTCCCGGTCGAGTTGCTGGTTCATCGAGGTGAGCTGGAACTCGTGTTCGAAGTCGGAGAAGGCCCGCAGGCCCCGCACCAGCACCTGCGCGCCCAGCGACCTGGCGGCGTTGATGGTCAGGCCGGAGTAGCCGTGCACCACGATCTCGGCCTGGGCCTGCAGATGCGCGGTCTCCTCGCGGGCGATCTCCATCCGCTCGTCGAGGCTGAACAGCGCCGTCTTGCCCGTGTCTACCGCGACCCCGATCACCAGCTTGTCCACCAGCTTCACGGCGCGGCCGATGATGTCGAGGTGCCCGTTGTGGATCGGGTCAAAGCTGCCCGGGTAGAGGCCGACGCGCATCATCGAGGACTCCTAGACAGCGCTGCCCGCAGCGCCGCCTGAGCTTCGACGGGGAAAACAGCCGTCTGTCAATCGCAATGCGGCGCCGACCTGCGCTGCGGTGCGGCGGGCAAGCCTGGAGGCCCGCCCGCCCATCGAAGGCTTACTTGATGTGGATTTCCACGCCGGTCGGGGCGAGGGAAAGCTTCAGGCCTTCCGACGCCGAATGTGCATGGATTTCGACGCCGTTGCCGTTGCGCATATCGATCTCGCCCTCGCCGGACCCGGCGGTCGCCGAGGCGTTGACGGCCGTGTAGACGCCCTCGATATCGCGGGCATGGTGCAGGTGGTAAACCTCACCCTCAGCGCTGAACTTGTCCGCGCCGATCGCTCCGATGCCGATGCCAGTGACGCGGAGCGGGATGCTCCGGCCGTGGAAGTGCAGCGCGCCGCCGCCCCAGTTGATCGAGGCGAGGAAGGCCACCGAGCCGCCGCCGAAGTGAATGGTCGCGTCGGGCTCGGCGACCGCGGTCGAGGCGGCGAATACGCCGCTCATCAGGGCGGCCGCGGCCAGGGCGCGGATAGGTGTGACGAATTTCATTAGTCAGGTCTCCAGTGACAGCTACGCTCAGGAACGGGGCTGGTGCGATTGCGTTCCCGCCGCCGAACGGCGTTCCTCCCAGCCCGGCGGCTAAACGCATCATCGCGCGCTTGGTTCACGCGACTGGGCTTGCGAAACAGCCTCCGACTGGTCAAGCCGCGCCTCGCTACCCACATCGGGTGCGCCGCTGCTTTCTCCGGCGCAAGCTACTTGGAGCTCAAGGAATGTCCGACACGCCCGACTACGTCCCGCCCAAGGTCTGGACCTGGAACAAGGAGAGTGGCGGCCGCTTCGCCGCCATCAACCGGCCGATCGCCGGCCCGACGCACGACGCGGAGCTGCCGATCGGCGAGCACCCGTTCCAGCTCTACTCGCTGGCGACGCCGAACGGCATGAAGGCGACGATCATGTTCGAGGAGCTGCTGGCGGCGGGGCATACGGGCGCAGAGTACGACGCCTGGCTGAGCCTGATCGACGGCAAGCAGTTCGGCAGCGGCTTCGTGGCCGTCAACCCCAACTCCAAGATCCCGGCGCTGATGGACCGCAGCGGGCCGGAACCGTTCCGGGTGTTCGAGTCGGGCGCGATCCTGCTCCACCTGGCGGAGAAGTTCGGCGCCTTCCTGCCGGCGTCCGGCAAGGCGCGCGCCGAGACGCTGTCGTGGCTGTTCTGGCAGATGGGCAGCGCGCCCTATCTCGGCGGCGGCTTCGGCCACTTCTACGCCTACGCGCCGATCAAGATCGAATACGCGATCGACCGCTTCGCGATGGAGGTGAAGCGCCAGCTAGACGTGCTCGATCGGCGCCTCGCGGAGAGCGCGTACCTGGGCGGCGACGACTACTCGATCGCCGACATCGCGGTCTGGCCCTGGTACGGCGCCATGGCCAAGGGCCTGCTCTACGGCGGCGGCGAATTCCTGGCGGTCGAGGAATACACGAATGTGCGGCGCTGGACCGACGGCATCGCCGAACGGACGGGGGTGAAGCGCGGCATGATGGTCAACCGCGCCTGGGGCGATCCCGCCGGCCAGCTGCACGAGCGTCACGACGCCAGCGACTTCGAGACCAAGACCCAGGACAAGCTCGCCCCGGCGCAGTGAGTAGCTCGGTCCGGGTTGGGACGGGGAGCCGTCACGCCGGGCGGACGCTGCGCCCTCGGCGGAGAATGACGCGGCTCGGACGAGGGTTCACCAGGGAACGGCGCGTCCCTCACGGTCGAGATATCGCAGACCGGGTTTGCCCTGCTGTGAGAGCAAAACGTCCACGACTTTCGGAATGGCATCCGCGACACTGAACGGCGCATCCGGTCCGCCAAGGGCGGTGCGGATCCAGCCCGGAGCGATCAACACCAGTGCGCGCGGCGCTCCGGCATGACGCGCGGCGTAGCACCGCATGAACTGGTTCAAGGCGGCCTTACTGCCGCGATAGACTTCAGCTCCACCCTTGTCGTTGTTGCTGATGCTCCCCTGTCCCGACGACATGATGCCGATGAGCCCGTCCACAGGAACAAGGTCCTGCAGTCCCTCTATGACGCGCATCGGGCTCAGCGCATTGGTGACCATGACGCGAACGAACTCCTCCGTCGACGCCGCCGCGACGGACTGATGCGGGTTGGCGTTGGCGATCCCGGCGTTGTGAAACAGGATCTCGAAGCTGCGGCTGGAGAGACGGTCGTGCAGCGCCATGATCTGATCCGGCTCTGTAATGTCGAGGGACTCGATCTCAATACGGCCCGGATGCTCATCCGCCAGATCGTGCAACTCGGTTCTGGCGCTGCCTTGTACCGTGCCAACGACGTTCCAACCCTTGGTCAGAAATTCGGCGGCCATGGCGAGGCCAAGACCGCGAGATGCGCCGATGAGGAGGATCGTAAGGACGTTGTCGCTCGATGGACGCACGCGGAAATCTTTCGCTCTGAAGGTCGCCAGCGAGTGTGCGTGAACCCGTCGGCGAGCGCCAGACGCATCTCATGCACAAGATAGTTGCGTCAGACGCTATGGCTCATCAGGCAGATTCAATAGTGTACGTTCATGGACAGTGTGGACATGAACCTACTTGCCGCGCTGGACGCGTTGCTCGCTGAGGGCAGCGTGACCGGGGCGGCGCGACGGCTCGGTTTGAGTTCTTCCGCCATGAGTCGAACTCTGGCGCGGCTTCGGTCCGCAACGGGCGATCCGTTGCTCGTACGCGCCGGGCGCGGGCTTGTGCCGACACCCCGCGCCACCGAGATGCGCGATCGGGTCCACTTGCTTACCCGTGACGTGCGCACAATCCTCAGTCCGCACGCCAGCCACCTGGACGTCGCCTCGCTCGAGCGAACCTTTACCATTCGCGCCGGCGAAGGGTTCGTAGCACTATTCTCCGCACCCTTGGTGGCTGCGGTCATCGAAGTCGCGCCACATGTCCGACTGCGCTTCGCGCCTAAGCCCGACAAGGATGCGCTTCCACTCCGGGATGGACATATTGACCTTGAGATTGGCGTGCTCGGAGCGTCCGCGCCGGAGCTGCGGACCCGGTTCGTCTCCCGCGACGTCTTCGTCGGTGCGGTCCGGATCGGACATCCCTTGCTGGAGGGACCAATGACGCCCGAACGCTACGCGGCGTGCCGTCATGTCGTGGCGTCGCGCAAAGGGAAATTCACGGGGCCAGTCGACGACGCCCTAGGGGAGCTTGGGCTCAGACGGGAGATCGTCGCCGTCGTGCCCGGGTTCCCGGATGCGATGCGCATCGCGCGCAACACCGACTTGGTTGCGCTTGTGCCACGCTCGGGTCTTGCCAGCCCGACCAGCGCTGACCCGACTGGGTCAGGCCTGGTCGGCTTCGACCTTCCTGTTCGCACGCCGCCGATCGCGATTTCGGCGATGTGGCATCCCCGAACGGACGCCGACCCGGCACATAGATGGCTGCGCGACACTGTAGTGGCCGTGTGCCAAGCGGCAACGCCGCCGCGGTGAGCTCGTCCGGAGACAGGAACGGACCCTGGTTCGCCGGGCAAGCCCAGATGATTGGCGGGTTTTCGCAGAGCCCGCCCCGCAATCCGCCTACCCTTCCGTCGGCGCGTCTGGCGTTTCTGGCGCTTCGTCGTCCTCCCCACCGTCGGCGGCCGCGCCTTCAATGCGGTCGACCGAGACCACGTGCTCGTCCTCGGCCTTGCGGAAGATGGTCACGCCTTGGGTGTTGCGGGCGGCGATGCGGACCTGGGCGACGCGAACCCGGATCAGCTGGCCCTGGTCGCTGACCAGCAGCAGCTCGTCGCTCTCCTCGACCGGGAACGACCCCACCAGGCGCCCGCCGCGCTTGGTAAGGTCGTGGGCGATCAGGCCCTGGCCGCCGCGGCCGGTGCGGCGGTAGTCGTAGGCCGAGGTGCGCTTGCCGAAGCCCTCGGATGAGACCGTCAGCACGAACTCCTCGGCAGCGCCCAGCGCGGCGATGCGCTCCAGGCTGAGGCTGACCTGGCCTTCGACGGCCTCGACTTCTTCATCCGGCGCGGGCGCCTCGTCGACGTCCGCGGGTTCGGCCGAGGCGGCGGCGCGCATGGCGTTGGCATGCTTCAGATAGGCCTCGCGCTCGGCCGGCATGGCGCCGACGGCGCGCAGGATCGCCATCGAGATCACGCTGTCGCCTTCGGCCATGCGAATGCCGCGCACCCCGGTCGACTCGCGGCCGGCGAACACGCGCACGTCGTCGACCGGGAAGCGAATGCAGCGGGCGGCGGCGGTGGTCAGCAGCACGTCGTCGCTGGCCTGGCAGAGCGCGACGCCGACGATGGCGTCGCCCTCGTCCAGTTTCATCGCGATCTTGCCGTTCTTGTTGACCTGGACGAAGTCGGAGAGGCGGTTGCGGCGCACGCCGCCGGAGCGGGTGGCGAACATCACGTCCATGCCCTCCCACGCCGCCTCGTCCTCGGGCAGCTGCAGGATCGAGGTCATGGTCTCGCCCGGCTCGATCGGGAACAGGTTGATGAACGCCTTGCCGCGCGCGGTCGGCGCGCCGATCGGCAGGCGCCAGACCTTCAGCTTGTAGACCTTGCCGCCCGAGGAGAAGAACAGCATCGGCGTGTGGGTCGAGGCCGAGAACACTCGGGTGACGGCGTCCTCGTCCTTGGTCGACATGCCCGCCCTGCCCTTGCCGCCGCGGTGCTGGGTGCGGAACAGGTTGAGCGGGGTGCGCTTCACATATCCGCCGTGGGTGACGGTGATCACCATCTCCTCGCGGGCGATCAGGTCCTCGTCCTCAAGGTCGGCGTCGCCCTCGACGAAGATGGTTCGCCGCGGCACGGCGAAGCTGGCCTTGACCTCTTCCAGCTCGGCGCGGACCACGGCCATGATCTTTTCGCGCGATGACAAGAGGTCGAGGTGGCCGCGGATGGTGTCGGCCAGGCCCTGCGCCTCGGCGAAGATCTCGTCGCGGCCAAGCCCGGTGAGGCGTGACAGCGTCAGCGCCAGGATCGCGCGGGCCTGCTCGTCGGTCAGCCGTACGCGCGCGCCGTCTATCAGGGCCGTGCGAGGATCGGCGATCAGCTCGATCAGGGGCATCATGTCGCCGACCGGCCAGTCGCGGCCGACCAGCCGCTCGCGCGCCTCCGCCGGATCCTTCGACGAGCGGATGATGACGATCACCTCGTCGATATTGACCACGGCGATGGCCAGGCCGACCAAGACGTGGCCGCGGTCGCGCGCCTTGCTCAGTTCGAACTTGGTGCGCCGGACCACCACGTCTTCGCGGAAGTTGACGAACACCGAGATCATCTCCCGCAGGTTCATCAGCTGCGGGCGGCCGTGGTCGAGCGCCAGGGCGTTGACGTTGAACGACGATTGCAGGGCGGTGAAGCGGTAGAGTTGGTTCAGCACCACCTCGGCCGAGGCGTCGCGTTTGAGCTCGACCACGACGCGCATGCCCTGGCGGTCGCTCTCGTCACGCAGCTCGGCGATGCCCTCGACCCGCTTCTCGCGGGCCAGCTCGCCGATCCGCTCGACGATAGCGACTGCCTTGTTCACCTGGTAGGGCAGTGAGGTGATGATGATCGCCTCGCGGCCGGCGCGCAGGCTCTCGATTTCGGCGGAGCCGCGCACGATCACCGCGCCGCGGCCCGTCAGCAGCGCCTGGCGCGCGCCGGTGCGGCCGATGATCTCGCCGCCGGTCGGGAAATCCGGCCCCGGCACGATCTCGGTCAGCGCCTCGAGCGTCACGCCGGGGTCATCGATCATGGCCAGGCAGGCGTCGACCACTTCGCCCAGGTTGTGCGGCGGGATATTGGTGGCCATGCCGACGGCGATGCCGCCGGAGCCGTTGACCAGCAGGTTGGGGATGCGCGCCGGCAGCACCACCGGCTCGCGCTCCTTGCCGTCGTAGTTGTCGCGGAAATCGACCGTGTCGAGGTCGATATCGGCCATCAGCGCTTCGGCGGCCTTGGTCAGGCGGCACTCGGTGTAGCGCATCTGCGCCGGCGGATCGTTGTCGACCGATCCGAAGTTGCCTTGGCCGTCGATCAGCGGCAGGCCCATCGAGAACGGCTGCGCCATGCGGACCAGGCTGTCGTAGATCGCCAGGTCGCCGTGCGGGTGATATTTGCCCATCACGTCGCCGACCACGCGCGCCGACTTCACATAGGAGCGGTCGGATGAGTGGCCCTGCTCGTTCATCGAGAACAGGATGCGGCGGTGCACGGGCTTCAGCCCATCGCGCGCGTCCGGCAGGGCGCGGGCCACGATCACGCTCATGGCGTAGCTGAGGTAGGAGCGCTGCAGCTCCTCCTCGATGGAAATGGGCGCTACGGCGCCGCGCCGAGCATCGTCGGCGGGCGGTTTGGTGTCGTCGGTCAAGTTGGGGAATCAGTCGCTGTGAATCAGACGCTTATATGGGCGCCATAGTTAGCACCCGCGACCCCTGCGCGCCACCATTCGCGGGGCCTCGGCTGGCCCTTAATGCCACTCATCCCGGCTGTCGCCGGGATGAGTGGGGTGGTGGTGCTTAGAACGGGATCTCGTCGTCCAGGTCGGCGGAGAAGGTTTCCTTCGGGCCGGCGGACTGGGTGCGGCCGCCGGCGGCGTAGCCGCCGAAGTCGCCCTCCTCGCGGCCGCCGCCTTCGCCCTTGCCGTCGAGCATGGTCAGCTCGCCGCGGAACTTCTGCAGCACCACCTCGGTGCTGTATTTCTCGGCGCCCGACTGGTCGGTGAACTTGCGGGTCGAGAGCTGGCCCTCGATGTAGACCTTGGAGCCCTTCTTCAGATAATTCTCGGCCACCTTCACCAGGTTGTCGTTGAAGATCACCACCCGGTGCCACTCGGTGCGTTCTTTGCGCTCGCCCGAGGTGCGGTCGCGCCAGGTTTCGGAGGTGGCGATCGACAGATTGGCGACCCGGTCGCCGGAGTTGAGCGAGCGGATTTCGGGATCGCGACCGAGATTTCCGACCAGAATGACCTTGTTGACGCTGCCCGACATGTCGCGGCTCCCTTTGATCGCCCAGCGACCCAACGCGCTGGCATCTGGGGCAGACCGTAGTCCGACTCCCGAGGGCGTGCAAGCAGTTTGTTCTACTTTTGTTCTAGCTCGACGCCAACAAGCTGTGGGCAAGTCAGGGCGGCGCGGAGCCGACTGGAACGAGCTGGCCGCCGCTCCTGACCAGGAACGGATAGCGGTGCCCCTCGTAGGTCGTGCCGGTGAACACGCCCTCGTCGCCGAGGAACAGGAAGTTGGCCTGGTAGGCGCCGACGATGTCGCGGTTGGCGCCGCCGAGCGAGAGGAAACGGCTGCGCATCGCCTCCAGGATGGCCGCGCAATGCTCCATGTCGGGGACCGACCTGGCGAGCACGTTGAACTTCGGCTTGCCATCCTGGATCGCCGCCAGGTGGTAGCAGGCGCCGGCATCGCCCGGCGGCTGGATCTGGGCGCGGCAGGCGGTCAGAGCGAGCGCCGCGGCGGCGATGGGCAGCAGGAAAAAACGGGCCATGCGCTTAGCTTACAACGGCAATCGCCGGGCCTCCAGGCTCAGCCTGGCTCAAGCTGGCACGGCGGCCACGGATCGACCAGGGTGGTGAAGTCGTGGTTGTCCGGCGAGATCTCCACCCGCCCATCCGACAGCCGCAGCGTCTGGTCGCCCCAACGGCCGTAGAAGGCGTCGTCTGAACTCGGGCAGCGATCGGCGAACAGGGCCTGCACGCACTGCTGCAGCGGCAAGGGCGTCGGCAGCTGGCGCCAGCCCGCGCCGCCGAAACGCCAGCAGGACTGGCCGGCGGCGGCGTTGGCCTGCAGCTGGGGCGATGCGACATCGCCGCTCTGGTCCGGCGGGGTCGCTTCGACGGTCGGCAGCGACTGCGGCGGTTCCTGGGTCAGCGGCGTCAGGGTCGAGCCCGCGCCGTTGCTGGCCGCCAGCGCGCCGGCCTGATCCAGCCCGACGTCCAGCGCGCCGGTGGCGACGCCGTTGCGCTGGGCGCAGACCGCCAGCGGCAACTCGCCGACGAACTGGCCGCCGACAAAGCAGCGCAAGGGACGTTTCGGATCGAGCTTCACGTCGTCATCGCGCCCGGAGACCACGGTCAGCCCACCCTGCGACGCCGGCGGCGGCTGGGCGGGCTTCTGGGTGCGCGAGAAGACGAACCAGGCGACCGCCAGGCCGGCCACCAGCGCCAAGCCTGCGCCGCCAAAAGCGATCACGCGCCGATCCTTCAGGAAGTCCATCCGCCTCGCCGCCGCCACGAACGGCGTCGAACGCCGCGTGAGAAACCGTCACAATACATGCGCAAAGCTCCGCCGTACGCTTGGGTTCCCAAGACCTTGGGGTTCCTAGGACCGGGAATGTTCACAATCCGGAAGCGCGGAGCATTTTGATGGCCGATCTCAACCGTCGCAGCCTGATCGCAGCCGCCGCGGCGGCGGGCGCCGCGCCGGCCGCGTCCCAAGCCGCCGTCGGCGGCGCGCCGTCCAAGCTGAGCGACATCGATCATTTCATCATCCTGATGAAGGAGAACCGCTCGTTCGACCACTACTTCGGCACGCTGCGCGGCGTGCGCGGGTTCGACGATCCCACCGCCCGGCGGCTAGACGGCGGCTCGCTGTTCAAACAGGCCGACAAGCTTCACCCGGACGGACACATCCTGCCGTTCCGGCTCAACACCCTGAAGACTAGCGGCCAGCGCACCCACGACCTCAGCCACGCCTGGAGCGCTCAGCACGCGAGCTGGAACGGCGGGGCGATGGACCAGTGGATCGCCGCACACCGCGCCGCCGACGGCGAGCGCGGGCCGATGACCATGGGCTACATGACCCGCGAGGACATCCCCTACTACCACGCCCTGGCCGACGCCTTCACCCTCTGCGACGGCTACAATTGCTCCGTGTTCGGACCGACCCATCCGAACCGCTACTATCTTATGACGGGCACGAACGATCCGAACGGCCTGGCCGGGGGTCCGGCGCTGAACAACGCCGGCAACGCCTACGCCTGGGAGACCTACCCGGAACGACTGGAGGCGGCCAGGATCAGCTGGCGCGTCTATCACGACTTCGATGACTACGACTGCAACATCCTCAAGCACTTCGTCCAGTACCAGAAGGCGCGCTGGTCCTCGCCGCTCTACGAGAACGCCATGAAGGACCGCCCGTTCTACGAGCTGCTGAGCGACCTGCGCACCGGCAATATCCCGCAGGTGACCTGGATCGTGCCGCCCGCGAACCTCAGCGAACATCCGGACTATCTGCCGGCGGCGGGCGAGGACCACACCGCCCAGGTGCTGGCCGCGCTGTGGTCCAACCCGAAGCTCTGGGCCAAGACCGCGGTGATCATCAACTACGACGAAAACGACGGCCTGTTCGACCACGTCGCGCCGCCGACACCGCCGCCGGGCACGGCGAACGAGTTCGTCGGCGGCCTGCCGGTGGGCCTAGGGTTCCGGGTGCCGTGCATGGTGATCTCGCCGTTCAGCCGCGGCGGCTTCGTCTGCGGAGACACCTTCGATCACACCTCGACGCTGCGGCTGCTCGAGGCGCGGTTCGGGGTCGAGGCGGCGAACATCAGCGCCTGGCGCCGCCAGACCAGCGGCGATCTGACCAGCGCCTTCGGCTTCGGCGAGCCGGCGCGCTACGACATCCCGCGCATGCCGCAGACCGAGACCGCGGTGAAGCTGGCCGAGGCGCGGGTCATGAGCCTGCCGCCGCCGAAGCTCCCCGAGACACAGGCCATGCCGCGCCAGGAGCCGGGCGTGCGGCCACGGCGGGGCGCGACGAAGGTCTAGGCGGCCTTGGCCAGCAGCAAGGTCTTCATCGCCGCGAGCGCGCGCTGGGTCGGCGCGCGGCGATAGTTCCAGATCGGCTCGGGACCGGGCGGGGAGACCACCATGCCCGGGTTGGCTTCGAACAGCAGCAGGCGGCCGTCCGGCGCGACGGCGAAATCGACGCCGGCGTAGTCGAGCGCAAGTTCGCCGGCGATGGCGGCCAGGGCGGCGACGGCGCGCTGGCCGATTACGGCCGGCATGTCGGCCAGGAAGGCGGCCTCCTCGGCGCGATGGGCGTCGTTGGTCGCCATGTCGGCGGTGAAGTAGTGCACCTTCCAGTTCGCTGAGATCGCCAGGTGCAGCGGGTATGGCGCGCCGCCGATCAGCATCACGCGGTATTTGCGGAAGTGGCCGTCGGCCCCGCGAGCGTCGAGCGGCTCGATCGCCAGCAGATCCTCGCCCGGCAGTTCGGCGATCGCCGCGGCCAGGTCCTGCCGCCGTTCCACCCGCACGAAGTGCTGGCCGGTGTGGAAGCCGGGCGAGCGGAATAGATGCGGGAATGCCGGCGGGGCGGCAAGCAGCTCGGCGCGGCGGATCGAGGTGGTCCGCGGGGCGACGACATCGCTCAACCCGCTCAGGCGGCGCATGACGGCCGCGCGTCCGGTCTCGCCGACCAACCGCGGCGGGTTGACCACCGGGGCCGAGGAACGGGCGACGACGGCACAGGCGTTCCGCAGCGCCTCGCCGCAGAGGTCGGCATCGCCGATGCCGTTGAAGATCAACGCATGCGACGGCAACCGCAGGGCCGGGTCGTGATGCTCGGCATAAAGCGCGGTGACGGCGAACACCGTGTCGTCGAGCAGCGAGCGGGTGGGGATATTGCCGCCCGCGGCCGAGACCAGCAGCAGCACGGCGACGCCGGGGCCTTCGCCGCAGAACGGCTGCGGCGCGAGAGCGCCGGCGCCGAACGCCTGGCGCCAGTGCTCGGTCGCCAGTCGCGGCTGGCAGAGGGCGGTCAGGACTCGGGCCAGGCCCTGGTGCGCGGCGGCCAGCGCAGGCTGCACGGCGAGCGCCGCCTCGAACTCTCCCCTCGCCGCGTCGAATTCGCCGCTCTCGATCAGCAGGTTGGCGAGATTGACCCGCGCGGTCGCCTCGCCAGGGTGGCAGAAGATCGCTTGTTGGTAGACCGTCCGGGCAGCGGAGCGGTGACCGCCGCGCAGCGCCAGCCGGGCCAGCTCCAGCAGGGCGTCCAGCGACGTCGGATCGCGGCGCAGCAGGTCGAGGTAGGCGCGCTTGGCCGCCTCGTCCGCCGCCGCGCGGGCAAGAGCCCTCGCCCGCTCCAACAGGGCCGGCTCGACGCTGAGCGCGGGTTCGGGCACGTGGGCTTCCGAGAAGGAATGACTCGTCCAGGCCAGCCTGGGCGCGGCATGGTTAATGAATCACGCGCCGCCTCAGTCGTCGCGTCTGGAGCCGCCTGCACGTGCCGCGTCCCTGGTCGGAATATTCACTCCGCGAGTGGGGCCGCCTGCGGCCGCTGGTCGAACGCTACAAGTACGCCGGCTATCAGTTGCAGATGTCGCGGCGCCTGCGCCAGCCGGCGGTCGGCGGCCACCTGGCGTCGCTGAAAGCACGG
>Ga0302326_10020704_pt1 | contig 13525 bp, 13 predicted proteins | sample Palsa_T0_3_FD_202264 | JGI IMG/M metagenome (GOLD analysis project Ga0302326, IMG submission 202264) | Peat permafrost microbial communities from Stordalen Mire near Abisko, Sweden - Palsa_T0_3 | ecosystem: Environmental > Terrestrial > Soil > Palsa > Peat permafrost | place: Sweden: Abisko... | reverse complement strand
CTGCATGCAAACCATTCACTTGCACCTGTTGCGGCACTCGCACGGATCGCACCTGTTGGCATCTGGCATGGAACTTCCGGCGGTCTCGGAACGCTTGGGTCACAGTTCGGTTCTGGTAACCGCCACCGTCTACTCACACTGCATCACTGGGCGGGATAAAGAGGCAGCCAAGAGGTGGGACGAATTTCAGCGGTCACACGAGCAGCCGAGACAAAAACAATGAAATGTGTGAGCGCGTGTGAGCGCAATCCCTGGAAGGTATTGAAAACATGGTAGCGCTAACGGGAATCGAACCCGGCGGCTGGTGGTTCAGGCCGGTCCAGTTGCGTCTAAGTGGTTGTTGTTTCAGTCCAGTTGGTATACCAGGATGCTCCGAAATACCTCGACGAACCGCCGACGTCACAGCACAATCACAGCGCAGTCGTGGAGGAGGTGCCCAGGCGCCCGGACCTCCGAATCGTGGGTGTCTAGCGCGCTGCCAGCCGACGACCAGCGCGCCCATGTCTAGGACTCCATCGTCCGAAGCAAGTGCGGTAGAATCCGAGTATGAAGCTGCTTGTGACACTGGAGCCCGACGAGACCGGCATGCTCGTTGCGGAGTGCCCTTCCATTCCTGGCTGCATCTCCCAGGGACCCACGGAGGCCGAGGCACTGGATAACATCCGCGAAGCCATCGTTGGGTGTCTCGAAACACGCGCGGCTCATGGCATGCCTCTCACAATTGAAGTCCGGGAAATTGAGGTTCCTGCCTAGATGGCAGCTTTGCCCTCCGTCTCAGGGGAGCGGGCGGTGCGAGTTTTCCAGAACGCGGGATGGATCAAGGACCGCCAGCGAGGAAGCCACGTCATACTGATCAAGCCGGGACACGCGGCAAGCTTATCAGTGCCCCAACATCGCGAGATGGCTCCGGGAACCCTACGGGCGTTGATCCGCGCGGCGGGGATGTCGGTGGACGAATTCGTCGCTCTGGTGTGAATCGTGCCGTCTTCGGGACTCCATCGCCGGGGCGCAGTGAACCGGCGGTTTTCTGAATTACGAGCCCTTCATGACCGATCTGGCAGCGGTGGAACGAAAGGGATCTCAATTCGCCGAAAATCCACCCGTACGGCGAGATTCGTTTCAACGGCCAGATTGGGACACTCCCGGATGCCGTCGCGATAATCTACGAGACTCGGTCCGCGCCCACCCCACAATGAAGATCTGGCTGAGCCACCAGACCAGCCTGGCGACGCCCCCCTCGATTTTCATGTATTTTTTCATGCCATTGAAAACAAAATACTTATTGGCTTTGAACGTAACAAAGGCCGCAGTCCGCCCAAATCGTGCCGCGCAACCAGGCGACCGAATCCGGTCCTGCCGCGTCCAATCATCAGGTATACTCAGACTAAGGACGGTTTTCCGGATGCCCCAAAAGCGGCGCTCTTTCTTTCTTTTTCTGGCAGTCATCTTTTTCTGCTCCCTTATCGGCGGCATTTTCGGGCCCCAAGTGCAGGCGGCGGCCACCACCGGCGATGGCGATGAAATCGGCGCCAGCCTGAAATCTTTCACCAGCGCTTACGGCTTGGTGGAAGAGAACTTCGCCGACCATATCGATCCCGATAAAGCCATTTACAAAGGCGCCATCCCGGGCATGCTCCGCACCCTCGACCCGCACTCCAACTTCTTCGATCCGCGCGACTATCAGCTCCTGCGCGAGGACCAAAAGGGCCATTATTTCGGCGTCGGCATGCAGGTTCGGCCGTTCAACGGCAAAACCGTGGTCGTCGCGCCTTTCGCCGGATCGCCCGCCTACCGCGCGGGACTTCGGCCCGGCGACATCATCATGAAGGTGAACGATAAGGCCACCGATAACCTCACCACCACCGAGGTGGCCGATCTTTTGAAGGGCCCCCGTGGCACGCAGGTGACCATCGTGGTGTCGCGCGAGGGCAGCGATCAGCCCATCACCTTCACCGTTATCCGCGACGAAATCTCCCGCAGCAGCGTCAAGAACGCCATCTGGCTGAAGCCCGGCATCGCCTACGTCTTCGTCGAACAATTCAACGAAACTACCAGCAAGGAGCTCGAAGACGGGTTGAAGAAGCTTGGCGAAAGCAACATCCATGGCTTGGTGCTCGATCTGCGGCAGAATCCCGGTGGCCTGCTCAACGAAGGCGTGGCTGTCGCGGACAAGTTCCTGGCCAAGGGACAGTCCATTGTCTCCCACCATGGCCGCTCGTCGCCCGAGAAGACCTACATCGCCAAAAACGGTAATCACGGGCACGACTATCCCATCGTGGTGCTGGTGAACCGCTCTTCGGCTTCGGCTGCCGAGATCGTAGCCGGCGCCTTGCAGGATCACGACCGCGCCTGGATTCTGGGTGAAACCACTTTCGGCAAGGGTCTGGTGCAAACGGTTTATCCGTTATCGGAAAACACCGGCCTGGCTCTGACTACCGCCCATTTTTACACGCCCAGCGGCCGGCTCATCCAGCGCGATTACACCAATAAGTCGTTCTTCGATTATTACTATCACAAAGACGATAACGCCAAGAACATGCAGGACGTGAAGATGACCGATAGCGGCCGCACCGTCTACGGCGGCGGCGGCATCACGCCCGACGAGAAATACACCCAGCCCCCCGTCGATCACTTGCAAACCCAGCTCTATGTGAAGTCGGCCTTCTTCAACTTCACCCGCAGTTACTTCGGACAACACACTGCCAAGCTGCCCAAAGGCTGGTCGCCCGACGCCACCGTTCTCAACGAGTTCCACGACTATCTGCTGAAAGAGAATTACGATTTTACGGAAGCCCAGTACACGCAAGATACCGATTGGATCAGGCGCATGCTGAAGCGCGAAATGTACATTACCGCTTTCAACCTCGATGAAAGCGAGCGCGTCGCCATCGAGACCGATCCCGAAGTTGAGCGGGCCATCGATGCCATGCCCAAAGCCAAAGCTTTGCTGGATTCGGCACGCAAGATCGTGGTCCAGCGCATGCAGCCGGAGGAGCCCATACTCACCAGGTGAAAACCGCCGCCCAGATCGTCGTCCTGGATGCTGGAGGCCAATATTGTCACCTGATCGCGCGTAAAGTTCGCGACCTGGGAGTCTACTCCGAGGTTCGCGCCAGCGAAACTCCCGCGGCTGAACTCGCCGGCGCCAAGGGTCTGATCATATCCGGCGGCCCCAACAGCGTCTACGACCCGTCCAGCCCCACTGTGGACCCCGCCATTTTCCAGAATGGCGCGTGCGTGCTGGGCATCTGTTATGGCCACCAGCTCATGGCGCATCTGTTGGGCGGGACTGTACAGTTGGGCGTCAAGGGCGAATATGGCCTCGCCACGCTCGACCTGCTCCCCAAGCGTGACGGCTGCGACGGCGTCCTGTTCGCGGGTATCTCCGGTGCCCAGCAAGTCTGGATGAGTCACCGCGATCTGGTCACCGCGCCGCCGCCCGGATTCTCCGTGTTGGCCGGTACCGCCACTTGCGCTGTCGCCGCCATCGAAGAGCCCGCCCGCGGCCTCTACGCCGTGCAGTTCCACCCGGAAGTCGCGCATACCACCCGCGGCCGCGAAATCCTGTCGAACTTCCTGTTCGGCATCTGCGGATGCCTCCGCGATTGGGATCCGCGCCAGCGCGTCCCGCAGATCGAAAACGAAATTCGCCAATGCGTGGGCGACCGCAATGTCTTCTTCTTCGTCAGCGGCGGCGTGGATTCCACGGTGGCTTGGGCGCTTTGCCAACGCGCGCTGGGCGCCGGCCGCGTGCGCGGCGTCTATGTGGACACCGGCCTGATGCGCGAAGGCGAAACGGACTATGTCGGCCGCATGCCCGGCCTCTCCGTGGAAGCGGCTCAAGAGCAATTTCTGGACGCGCTGGCCGGTGTGCGCGACCCCGAACAAAAACGCCACATCATCGGCGAAGAATTCGTGCGCGTGCAGGAACGCATTATCGAATCCCGCCACCTGCTGGACGGCCACTGGATTCTCGGCCAGGGCACCATCTATCCCGACACCATCGAGTCCGGCGGATCGGAGAAGGCCGCTGTAATCAAAACACATCACAACCGCGTGCCTGGCATTCAGCGGCTTATCGACGCGGGCCGCATCGTCGAACCCCTGCGCGCCTACTATAAGGATGAAGTACGTGAGATCGGCCGGGAGTTGGGCCTTCCCGCCGAGGTGCTCGACCGCCATCCCTTTCCAGGCCCCGGGTTAGCTATTCGCTGTCTTTGCTCGGAAATCGAAGCCGGAGTCGAAGCCGCGACGGAAGGCTTCATCCTGCCGCTCCACTCCGTCGGCGTGCAGGGCGATAGCCGCAGTTACGCGCCTGTGTTGTGCATCGAATCGCTCGATCACGCCCGCGCCACCGACCTGATCAACCGCATCTGCGGTGTGAACCGCGTCATCGCGCGGGTGCGCACGGTCGCGCCGCTGCCGGGCCTGCGCGTGCGCGCTAGCTCGCTCACCGCCGATCGCCTGGCACGCCTCCGGCATGCCGACGCCATCGTGCGGCGCCTCTCGCACCAGAGCGGCTTCGACCGGCACATCTGGCAATTCCCGGTGGTGCTGATTCCCCTCGGTTCGTCGGATGCTCCGGACTCGGTCGTCCTTCGTCCCATCGATTCCGTGGATGGTATGACCGCTCAATCGGTGGCTATGCCCGATGCGTTGCTCGACGAAATGTCCACCGAGTTACTGACCGTCCCCGGTATTGCCGGCGTGTTCTACGATCTGACCCATAAGCCCCCTGCGACTATCGAATGGGAGTAGCCCGGCAACATTTGATGAGCTGATCTAAGAGCTGATCCAATTACCCGTAGGGCCGCGCCTGCTCCGATTAGTCGAAAGTGAAGCTGGACTGCGTTGATCGCCCCGGCCCCTTCTTCTGCGGGCGCGCCACGGTTTCGATCAACCGGAAGCCGTAGTGGTCGAGGATGTCTCCAAGCATTAGCCGCAGCGATTTTCCCTCCTGCCCGGAGTCCTCATACCAGCTCTGTCGATCGGTCAACTCGATTCCCTCGGCACGGTCAAACACCGCAATGGATACGCGCGTTTGATCATGCCTGGCTGGATACAATATTCCGTCCAGCCTCACCAAGGGGTACTCATAGAAGGCGCGGGACCAGAGCTGAGCGATATCGTAGTCTCCTGCGAATAGACGGCTATCCGCGTTCGCGCGTGCCAGGCCTCCGGGTTCAGCCAAGTCGACGAATGTGAGCGGTCGCCGGGCCACCAGACTTGCCAGTCCCTTCCTCTTCAATTCGGAACTCGAGATCAGATGCGACCGGAGTTGCCCGAAGGTTTCTATGAAAGAACCGTAGGCGTCTCTAGCTGCATACAGTACGCCATATTGTCCATATGGGTCGTCAAAGCGTTTCGTACCGGATCGGCCGAAGAAAAGAGGATCGTTTCCCAGCTCATACGTGCGGTAGCATTCACCCTCGAATTGGCGGACAGGCAGCTTGCGGCTGTGAAGGTCGGACGGCGGAGACGGATGCGGTCCGGGCAGACCCAACGTCACGCAGCTCCCTGTTGGAGAAAGGCCCGGGCCGCATCCAGCACCGGCTCATACCCACCCTCCTTTAGCACGTCCAGTGGCCGCCGGTCATTCAGGCGGCCGTTGGAGCTGAGGAAGAAGACGTTCTGCATCCACGCATCATGCTTGGACAGGACAGCCAACACCTGATCAAGGCCAGGAACGGCAGCGGCCTTATCCAGGTCGAACTGCCACCGCGGAAAGCGGAGACCGCCTCGGCCGAACGTTAGCGCGAGCAGTTTGCCGCTGTTGTGCCATTTGACTACTGTCTGAGGCGAGATATTCAGGATTTCAGCGACCCGCTCCGTTGTGTATACACCGCCGCCTTCCTTGAGGAGTTCGAGGCGCGCCCGCGCGCCGCGAGCGAAAGCCGGGGCAAGTGGATCGAGAGATCGCAGCGTATTTAGGTATTCGGGAGACGACTGAGCTCGTACGATGGCGAGGCCGGGGTCAGACGCCGCGTCGGCAAGAACCGTCTCGGAAAGATCCATTAGGCGATTCAATTCATCCACAGCTGCCACTGCCCATTTCTTTTTGCCTGGAGGCGCCTCTTGAATCTTGCGATATAGCCTGTCGATAATTTCGGGTAGTTCTTGGGGCGCGGATGGTTCGAGGGCGGACGACAATCCCGGCCCAGACGGCTTCGTTTTCCGGTTGATGGGCATACTCGCGCTACCCATTGTAGCCTTCCGCGACCCGCGAAAGCGCGCTCCTTAACGCAACGAGCTTGCCTGCCAACGGGATTGGATCAGGCGGCTCATGAAACCTGCGCAATCCGGAAGGCAGGCAGAAGCGCGTACCCCAGGACAGCCACCTCCTTGATATCGCGGGCCGGACCAGGGTACTCCGTAATAGGGAGAGACGATTTCGCCCCGCGATAGGTTAGGGAGCCGCTTGGGTTCCGGCGCGGCGCCCCCGAGTTACAGGTCGAGACGAATATCCGAACCGCATGGTTAATCTGCAGGAAGTCGACGGTTGAAACCACCACCTGTACCAATCGGCACACCGTTGTCTGAGTAGCGTCTAGCGAACCTTCGGCCGTAACTGCATGGGCTCCCGCCATTAGCTGGCCAGAAAAATACGAACTGGTCGAGCAGAGCCACGAATTCATCCTCGACGATCACCGCGTGCTAACCGCGCATGTGACCCGACCTGCCCGAGTGACTGTGAATCCGAGCCGCTGCAAGGCTCGGCTGGCGGCCGCACCGGACACGTCCCGCGGCAGCTTCATGCTTGGATCAGGACCGGGTCGTTGACGAAATGCAGCCGGATCCGGCGCGGGGCTTGGCCCTCGTCGAAATGAGTCTCTACCGCTTCACTGACCTGCTGCTGCAAATGCTGAAGGTCGCGCTCCTGCGTCGTGATGCCACCGGAGTGGTCCGGCGCGTCCCATGAGGCCACCAGCCAGCCGGAATCCTCGTCGTTGCAGACCTGGAACGTGATTTCATCCATCAAGTCCACGATAGAGTGTGAATCGCCGGGAGTCAAAATCCGTTCAGCCCTTCGCCTTCTTGATCTCCTCCACCAGCGCGGGCACCACTTGGAACAGGTCGCCCACGATGCCGTAGTCGGCCACTTCGAAGATGGGTGCGTTGGCGTCTTTATTTATGGCCACGATGGTCTTGGAGCCCTTCATGCCCACCAGGTGCTGGATGGCGCCGGAGATGCCCACGGCTATGTACATCTTGGGGGCTACGGTTTGGCCGGAGCTGCCCACCTGGCGCTCCATGGGGAGCCAGCCGGAATCGCAGATAGGCCGGGACGCGGCCAATTCCGCGCCGAGCGCATCGGCGAGCTTCTGCACCACCGGGATGTTGTCGGCTTCCTTGATGCCGCGGCCGACCGAGACGATGATCTCGGCGGCAGTCAGATCGACGGCGCGCTGCGCCTCGCGGAACAGTTCCAACGGCTTGGTGCGGCTGGGGGAGAGCTGCGGCGTGAACGTCTCGACAGGCGCGGATCCGGATTCGATTTTGTCGGCCCGATACGCGCCCGCCTGCAGCGAAGCGAAGTATGGCGGGTCGCCCGCAAAACGCACATCCACGTTCAGCTTGCCCTGAAAGAGTTGGCGCACCAGCACCAGTTTGCCGTCCTCAATGCGGTAGGCGACCACGTCGCTGACGGCTACGCGGCCGAGCGCGGTAGCCAGCTTAGGCAGAAAGTCGCGCACCTGGTAAGTGTGCGGGAAGATCACGATACTTGCGCCGGTGTGCTCCACTAACTGGCGCACGGCGGCGGTGTAAGTATCGGGAGTATAGTCTTTGAGTAACTCGTGCTCGACAACATAGACATGGTCGAGCTTTTTGTCCGCGAGCTCCGCGGCGAGCGGGGCAATGCCTTGTCCCAGCACGGCCGCCGAGACAGGCTGCTGCAGTTCGTGCGCGAGCTGCTGGCCGGCCGACAGCGTCTCCCACGACATGCGGCTCCAGGCCGGCGGTCCGGCGACCGCGCGTTGTTCCATTACCACCAGGATGCTCATATGACGCGTGCCTCGAATTTCAGTTTCTCCACCAGCTTGGCGGCGGCTTCCTTGGGCGGGCCGTCGAACAGTTGCGTCTGCTTGCTGCGGGCGGGCAGATACACGCGGCTCAATTGAATGGAAGGGACCGTGGACCCGGCGCCCAAACCCGCCGCCGTCACGTTGCGCACCTCCTTGTTCTTGGCTTTCTTAATGCCCATGAGGGTGGCGTAGCGCAGCTTGTTGATGCCGGATTGAATGGTGAGCAGCGCGGGCAGCGGCATCTCCACATGCTGGAACCAGCCATCTTCCAGCTCGCGCTTGACGCGGATGGAACCATCCTGTTTCTCCACCTGCATGATGATGGTGGCGTGCGGCAGGCCCAGCAATTCGGCCAGGATCACGCCGGTCTGGCCGTAACCCAGATCGTCGGATTGCAGGCCGGTGAGCACCAGGTCGGGCTTCTCGGGGGCCAGTGCAGCGGCCAGCAGACGCGCAGCGCCCAGCGGGTCGAATGCGCCCAGATCTTCTTCTGCGATGTGGATGGCGCGGTCGGCGCCTTTGGCGAGGGCTTCGCGAATGGTTTGCGCGGCGCGCGCGGGTCCGGCGCACAGCACCACCACTTCGCCCCCGTGTTTCTCTTTGAGTTGCAGGCCTTCTTCCAAGGCGTAAGCATCGGGCTCGTTGATCTCGTAGCTGAGATCGGCATCCTGAATCCAGGCGCCCGATGGCGCGACGCGCAATTGCGAATCGCGGGCCGGGACTTGCTTGATACAAACGACGATTTTCATGAATTACCTATCGGCCTAAGTGGGGCAGGCCCTCGGCCTGCGGCGGCCTCCCAGGCCGCCCTGTGTCTGCGCCACGTCCTAGTCGGCATAACGTTTGAATATGAGGGCGCCGTTGGTTCCTCCGAAGCCGAAGGAGTTCGATAACGCGTAGTCGATGCGTATGGGGCGCGCGTGGTTGGGCACGTAATCCAGATCGCATTCGGGATCGGGAGTCTCGTAGTTGATGGTGGGCGGCGCCACCTGGTCGCGAATGGCCAGCACGGTGAGGCCGGCTTCCAGTCCTCCCGCGCCGCCCAGCAGATGTCCGGTCATGGACTTGGTGGAACTGACGGCCACTTTGTACGCGTAGTCGCCGAAGCAGCGCTTCACGGCAGCGGTTTCGGCGCGGTCGCCCACATCGGTGGACGTGCCGTGCGCGTTGATGTATTGGATTTGATGCGGTTCGATGCCGGCGTCGCGCAGGGCGTTGCGCATCACGCGGAACGCGCCATCGCCATCGGGCGGCGGCGCGGTGACGTGGAAAGCGTCGGCGCTCATGCCATACCCCACGACCTCGGCCAGCACCCGCGCGCCGCGCCGGCGGGCGTGTTCCAGTTCTTCCAGCACCAGGATGCCGGAGCCTTCACCCACCACGAAGCCGTCGCGGTTCAGGTCCCAGGGGCGGGACGCGCGCTGCGGTTCGTCATTGCGGGTGGAGAGCGCGCGCATGGCGGCGAATCCGCCGATGCCCATGGGCGTGATGCAAGCTTCGGTGCCGCCGCAGATCATCACATCGGCGTCGTTGTGCTGGATCAGGCGGAAAGAATCGCCGATGGAGTGCGCGCTGGTGGTGCAGGCAGTGGCGGTGGCCGAGTTGGGGCCTTTGGCGCCCGTGCGGATGGAAACGTAGCCCGAAGCGAGGTTCACGATGGTGGCGGGAATGAAAAACGGGGAGATGCGCCGCGGGCCGTGTTCCAGCAAGGTTTGATGCTCCCGCTCGATGACCTCGAATCCGCCGATGCCGCTGCCGATGTAGACGCCTACGCGCTCGGCTTCGTCGGGTTCCACGCGCAGGCCAGCCGAGCCGATGGCGCAATCCGCCGCCGCGATGGCGAACTGGATGAAGCGCCCCATCTTCTTGATTTCTTTTTTCTCGATGTACTGGCCCGGTTCAAATCCTTGGATCTGGCCGGCGATCCGGCAGGAGAAGAGGGAAGCGTCGAACGCCGTGATGGGTCCGATGCCGCTCTTGCCGGCCAGCACGCCCTGCCAAGTTGCCTCAGTTCCGATGCCAACGGACGTGAGCAGACCCACACCGGTTACCACCACTCTGCGCGACACGCAAATACTCCTGGGAAAGCGCCTGGGCGGCTACTTTTTGGCCGTCTTGGCTTCAATATAAGTGATAGCGTCTTTGACCGTGGCGATTTTTTCCGCGTCCTCGTCGGGAATTTCCAGTTCAAAGGCTTCTTCAAAAGCCATAACCAGCTCTACGATGTCGAGCGAATCGGCGCCCAGGTCGTCCACGAAGGACGCGTTGTCCTCGACTTGACCCTCGTCCACGCCCAGTTGCTCAACGATAATCTGCTTCACTCTCTCGGCAATTGATGCCATTGTTCCTCCTGGACTATTGCAAACTCCTGATTCTAGCCGCCATCGTTACATTCCGCAAGTTCGGGAAAATGTGTAGCCGCAGATGGGACGCGGATGAACACAGACGATACGGGTGCTCTTTGATACTGTAGCATCAAGGCGCCCCTTTGCGAGGCGGGGCCTGCTTTAGGATCGTGCAGCAGGCCGGCGGTTTATAATCCCCTCATGATCGAATACGCCGATGCCAGCCCCGAGGTGCGAGCCGTGTATGACGATATCATGGCCACCCGCCAGACCGACTGGATCAACAACTTCTGGAAGACCCTGGCCCGCGACCCCGCAACCCTGCGCCGCACCTGGGAAAACATCAAGCAGGTGATGGCGCCGGGCGCGCTAGACCCGCTGACCAAGGAGATGATTTACGTGGCCGTCAGCGCCAGCAACCAATGCCCCTATTGCATCGCATCGCATACCGCCGCGGCGCGCAAGGCCGGCATGTCCGACGCGATGTTCGGCGAACTGATGGCCGTGGTGGGCCTGGCCAACGCCACCAACCGTTTGGCCAGCGGCTACCAGGTGGAAATCGATGAGCGGTTTCGATCGCTCTAACGTCAAAGCAATATGCGAAACCTGCGTTATGCGCTCCGTACCCTGACCAAAAGCCCCGGCTTCGCCCTGACTGCGATCCTGACGCTGGCGGTGGGCATCGGCGCCAGCACTGCCATCTTCACCGCCGTGGATGCCGTGCTGCTGCATCCGCTCCCATATCCGGATCCGGCGCAACTGGTGCTGGTGACCAAGAATATGCCCAAGTTCGAGTTGTTCAAATCGGACCATTCGGCGCTGGATTTTATCGACTACCGGGACTTGAGCCATTCGTTCTCGCACATGTCAGCGCTCGAGACCAACAGCGTGAACCTGACCGGCGATGGCGATCCGGTGCGCGTATTTGGACTGCGCGTTTCTTCCAGCTTGTTCCCCATGCTGGGCGTCCAGCCCATCGCCGGCCGCGTGTTCCGGCCGGAAGAGGAGCAGAACGGCAAAGACCGCGTCGCCATTCTGGGCGAAGGGTTGTGGCGCAGCCGGTTCGGCGCCGATCCGCACATCGCCGGCAAGCAGATCGAAATCGACGCGGAGAAGTTCACGGTGGTCGGCGTGGTCCGGCCGGTGTTGCAGTTCATGGAGCAGGCGCAACTTTACGTGCCGCTGGCATTCACTCCGGCGCAACTCGACCCCAATGCGCGCGGCCATCAAAACATGGACGTGGTGGCCCGCTTGAAACCCGGCGCGACCCTCGACCAGGCGCGTTCCGAAATGAAGGTGGTGGCGGCACGCATGACCGGCAAACTGCCGGTGTGGTATCCGCCGGATTGGAACATCGAGCTCGATCCGCTGGCGGACTCGGTGGCGGGTGAACTGCGTACACCTCTGCTGGTGCTGCTGGCCGCCGTCGGCATGGTGCTGCTGATCGGCTGCGTGAACGTGGCGAATTTGCTGCTGGCGCGCGCCACGGCCCGCCAGAAAGAGATTGGCCTGCGCATCGCGCTGGGCGCTGGGCGCGGGCGCATCGTGCGGCAACTGTTGACGGAGAGCCTGCTGTTGGCGGCGATTTCCGGCGTGGCCGGGCTAGCGATCGGCGGCTGGGTGCTGGATGCATTCAGGCGCTTCGGATCTCCGGCGCTGCTGCGCTGGCAAACCGTGCGGATCAATGGCCCGGCGATGCTGTTCGCGGCCGGCGCAGTCATTCTGACCTGCCTTATTTTCGGATTGGCGCCGGCATTAAGCTCGTCGCAGCTTCGGCAGGCGTACCGCGCGCGATCGAGCAACCGGCTGCGCAGTTTGCTGGTGGTCTCGGAAGTAGCCCTCTCGGTGATGTTGCTGGCGGGCGCGGGCCTGCTGCTGCGCAGCTATGCCCGCCTGTGGCAAACGAATCCGGGCTTTGTACCCGGCCATTTGCTGACCGCGCGCATCAGCCTGCCGCCGCTGCAGTATGGCGATCCGGCGCGCGTCACGGCGTTCTATTCGGAGTTGGTGGCGAGCGTTAAGGCGCTGCCCGGCGTGGTGTCCGCGGGAGCGGTAGACGGCCTACCCTTTGGCGGAGGCGGCGGAGGTGGCGATTTCCAAATAGCCGGACGCCCGTGGCCCACCGCGGATGCGGTTCCGGATGTGGCGAAACGGCACGCCATGCCGGGATACTTCCGGACCATGGGAATTCCATTGAAACAAGGACGTCTGTTCACGGAGCAGGACAACGCCGGCGCACGCCGGGTGGCTCTGGTCGATGAGACGTTCGCCCGGACCTTCTTCCCGAAAGGCGATGCGATCGGCCAGTTTCTGATCGATGCCCGGGTCAGCCAGAAGCCCGGCGACACCTCCATGATCGTCGGCATCGTGGGCGGGGTGAAGGATCGTAACCTGATGAATAATCCGAGGCCGGTCATTTATCATCCCGCGTTGCAATCGCCGCGCACTTTCATGAACCTGGCGGTGCGCACGGCCGGCGATCCGTTGGTGCTGGTCTCGGCCATCCAGCAGCGCGTGCGGGAACTGGATCGCAACCTGCCCGTCTATAAGATCGCCACCATGGACCAGAACCTCAGCGACTCGCTGATGCGGCGACGTTTCTCCATGCTGCTGCTGGCGGTGCTGGCGGGCTTTGCCCTGTGTCTGGCGGCGGTGGGAGTTTACGCGGTGATTTCCTACTCCGTGAATCAGCGCGTGCGCGAGATCGGCATCCGCATGGCGCTGGGCGCGGAAGCCGGCAGCGTGCAGAAGTTGGTCCTGCGGCAAGGGATGCGTCCGGTAGTGGCTGGGCTGGGCGTGGGGCTGGCGGCGTCGCTGGTGGCGATGCGCGCGCTGGCGAGCCTGCTTTATGGAGTCACCGCTACCGATCCGCCGACTTTCCTGGCAGCCGCCGGCGTGCTGTTGGCGATCTCCGCGGTGGCCAGTGCGATCCCGGCCCGGCGCGCGGCGCATGTGGATCCTATGGCCGCCCTGCGGCATGAATAACGCCTGAGGGCGGCTGCCTGGAGTTTGGACACTCTGCGACCTGACGTGGCGCACGCTCTCAGCGTGCCGCGACCGCACTCTTGCGGTCGCCGCGGGCGTAGCCCGCGTAAGCCGGGCTTCGCCCGGCGCGATGGCAGGAGTGCCATCGGGCAGGCACGAGTGCCTGCGCCA
>Ga0302326_10020701_pt1 | contig 13525 bp, 15 predicted proteins | sample Palsa_T0_3_FD_202264 | JGI IMG/M metagenome (GOLD analysis project Ga0302326, IMG submission 202264) | Peat permafrost microbial communities from Stordalen Mire near Abisko, Sweden - Palsa_T0_3 | ecosystem: Environmental > Terrestrial > Soil > Palsa > Peat permafrost | place: Sweden: Abisko... | reverse complement strand
CGGAGCATCTGGAACAGTTCGCGGTGATGGGCGACGTCTATTACCGCGCCTTGTGGGGCGCGAAACGCCCGCGGGTGGCGCTGCTATCCATCGGCGAAGAGGAAATGAAGGGCAACGAGCTGACAAAAGAAGCCGCCATCCGCTTGAAGCAGACGCCCCTGAATTTTGTGGGTAATGTGGAAGGACGCGATGTTTTCCGCGGCAATGTGGACGTGGTGGTCTGCGACGGCTTCATCGGCAACATCACGTTGAAGCTGAGTGAAGGGCTGGTCGAGCATATCGGCGGAATGTTGAAGAAGGCCATCAAGAGCAGCGTGGCTTCGCAGATCGGCTATGCGCTTTCCAAGAAGGCGTTCGACAGCTTTCGAAAGCGCACCGACTATTCGGAGTACGGCGGGGCTCCGCTGCTGGGCGTCAAAGGCATCACCATCATCGGACACGGGCGCTCGAACGCCGTCGCCATCAAGAACGCCATTCGTGTCGCGGCCGAGCTTTGCCGTTCCAACGTAAACGAAAAAATAGAACAGGAGCTCTCCGGTGCCACCGCAGTTGCCGCGCGCGGTTGAAACCGGAGACCATCACCATCCGATGAGCAAGCTCGCATTCCTCTTTCCAGGCCAAGCCTCGCAATATCCCGGCATGGGCAAATCGCTGGCGGAAGCTTTCCCCGAGTCGAAAGCCGTTTGTGATGAAGCTGATGCCGCGCTGGGTTCTTCCATCTCGAAGATTTGTTTTGAAGGCAGCGAAGAAACCCTGAAGCTGACTGAGAACACTCAGCCGGGCATTCTTACCGTTTCGATTGCCGCCTTTCGCGCCCTCGAACAACGCGGCATCACGCCTGACCTCGTAGCCGGCCACAGCCTCGGCGAATATTCAGCCTTGGTCGCGGCTGGAGCGATCGACCTTGCGACGGCGGTGCGGTTGGTGCGTGCGCGCGGCCGCTACATGCAGGAAGCCGTGCCCGCGGGCGAAGGCGCCATGGCTGCGATTCTGGGACTTTCGCCATCCGATATTGCGGAAATTTGCAAAAAGGCGGCGGCCGGCGAGGTTGTTTCTCCCGCGAATTTGAACTCGCCCGACCAGGTGGTCATCTCCGGAAACGCGGGAGCGGTAAAGCGCGCCGTCGAAATCGCGTCTCAAGCAGGCGCCAAGCGGGCCGTGATCCTTCCGGTATCGGCGCCTTTCCATTGCGCGCTGATGGAGCCGGCGCAGCGGCGCCTCGAACCTGACCTGCGGGCCGCGAAATTCGGTGATTTGCGGTTTCCGCTTATAACCAATGTCGATGCCGAAGAAGTGGCGACCGGCAATGAAGCGCGCGAGGCGCTGATCCGGCAAGTTACGCAGCCGGTGCGCTGGCTCGACTCCATCCGGGAAATGATCGAGCTTGGCGTGAATGTGTTTGTCGAAGTGGGGCCGGGCAAGGTGCTCGCGGGACTCCTGCGGCAGATCGACCGATCGGTGCGCTGCTTCAATGTGGAGGATGCGCCGAGCCTGCAGGCGTCTCTCGAGAAGATCGGGCACGCTCGCGCGGAAGCAGCGGAGTAGAAGATCGTTTCAGCTACCATTCCTTTTCCAAATTATTGGGGACGACCAAAAGCATGTTTTCTCTGAAAGACAAAGTTGCGCTGGTTACTGGCGCGTCGCAAGGGATAGGCCGCGCCACGTCACTGGCTCTGGCGGAAGCAGGCGCCAAAGTTATTGTGGCGGCGCGGAATGCCGAGAAGCTTACCTCCCTGGTTGGTGAGATCAAGCAGGCCGGCGGCGAGGCCCTCGCAGTACCCATGGATGTGGCCGACGCCGGTCAGGTCAAGAACGGATTCCAACAGGCGCTGCAACATTTCGGCCGGCTCGACATTCTCGTGAATAATGCGGCCGTCACGCGGGACACCCTGGCGCTGCGTATGAAACTCGATGATTGGGAAGCGGTGTTGCGCACCAACCTCACCGGAGCGCATTTGTGCATCCAGCAGGCGCTGGGGGCCATGCTCAAGCAGCGCGCGGGCCGGATCATCAACGTGACCTCGGTGGTGGCGCAGACGGGAAATGTCGGGCAATCGAACTACGTGGCATCGAAGGCGGGTTTGATCGGATTGACGCGCGCGATCGCCGTCGAAGTTGCTTCGCGCAGCATCACCGTGAATGCGGTCGCGCCAGGCTTCATCGAAACGCCCATGACCGATCCACTGTCGGCGGAGCTGAAGGAAAAGATGAAGTCGCTCATCCCGCTGGGGCGCTTCGGGAAAGACCGCGAGATCGCCTCCACCATTGTTTTTCTGGCGAGCGACGAAGCCGGATACATCACCGGGCAGGTGTTTGACGTGAACGGCGGGATGTACATGGGCTGATGTTTGACGCCCGCGTGCGCCAGGTGAAAGCTATCAAATTTGCTGTTGTGGCGCTCTACGAAGGTTGACCCTGTACGACGCCACGCATAGAATGGGCAGGGCAACGGAGAGCGGCTCCCATTGGCGCCCAGCTAGGGAAGCCGAAGATTGCCACACCGGAGGAATAACCAGAATGACCAGCGTCGAAGAACGCGTAAAGCAGATTATTGTCGAGCAGCTCGGGGTGGATGAGGGCGAAGTGACTCCCAGTGCTTCGTTTGTGGACGACCTCGGCGCAGACTCGCTCGACACTGTCGAGCTGGTGATGGCCTTCGAGGAATCATTCGGTGTGGAAATCCCGGATGAAGACGCCGAGAAGATTGCCACGGTGAAAGACGCCATCGAGTACATTGAGAAACACGCCAAGGCAAGCAAGTAGTCCTCTGGCCGGTCCCCCTCGAACAGGAGAAACTCTCTTTGAGCCGCCGAGTCGTCGTCACGGGTGTTGGCCTGGTATGCGGATGCGGCATCGGCACGGACGAGGTCTGGCGCAATCTGCTCGCGGGCAAGAGTGGCATCGGCCCCGTTACCGCCTTTGACGCCACCGCGTTCGACTGCAAGATTGCCGGCGAAGTGAAGAACTTCGATCCGCTGAATTGGGTCGAAAAAAAAGAGCTGAAGAAGATGGCGCGGTTCATTCAGCTCTCTATGGCCGCCGCGGATTTTGCCGTGAATATGTCCGGATTGAAAATAACACCGGACCTCGCTGATGCTACCGGCGTCTACATTGGCTCCGGCATCGGCGGATTCGATGTGATCGAGCGGGAACACTCCAAGTACCTGAACGGCGGCCCCGGCAAGATTTCCCCATTTTTCATTCCGGCCGCGATCGTGAACCTCGCCGCGGGGAACGTCTCCATCCGCTACGGCGCAAAAGGACCCAACTCCGCCACGGCCACCGCTTGCTCCGCCGGAGCGCACGCGATCGGCGACGCCTTCAAGATCATCCAGCGCTGCGCCGCGGAAGTGATGCTCGCGGGCGGTTCGGAAGCGGCCGTCACGCCCATGAGCTTGGGCGGATTCGGCGCCATGCGCGCGCTCTCCACGCGCAACGATGAGCCCGAGCGCGCCAGCCGTCCTTTCGACGCGGACCGCGATGGCTTTGTTGTCGGCGAAGGCTCCGGCATGCTGATCCTGGAGTCGCTCGACCTCGCCCAGCGCCGTGGGGCGAATATCCTGGCGGAGATTGTCGGTTACGGGATGTCCGGCGACGCCTACCACATCACACAGCCGGCCGAAGGTGGCGATGGCGGCTACCGTGTTTCGCTCGCGGCGATCAAGGATGCCAAGATCACGACCGACGACGTCAGCTACGTGAACGCGCACGGCACCTCGACGCCCATGGGTGACGGCATCGAGACCGCGGCGCTCAAGCGCGTATTCGGCGAGCGCGCCAAGAAGGTGCCTATCAGCTCCACCAAGTCGATGACCGGGCATCTGCTCGGCGGGGCGGGCGGGCTCGAGGCCGGCATCAGCGTCCTGGCCCTGCGCGACCAGATCGTTCCTCCGACCATCAACTATGAGAATCCCGACCCGGCTTGCGATCTCGATTACGTTCCGAACCACGCCCGCAAGGTCGATCTTCACTACGTGCTTTCGAATTCCTTTGGTTTTGGCGGCACCAACGCGTCTCTGATTTTCAAGCGCTGGGAAGGGCGCTGACGGTGAAGATCGGGGTTTGCGTCAAACAGGTCCCCGCAAAAGACGCGCCCCTCGCAATTACCGAAGGCGGTACATGGATCCGCGAATCCGACATCGGATTTGAAACCAACGAGCCCGATACGTATGCCCTCGAAGAGGCTCTGCGCCTGAAGGAAAAACACAACGGTGAAGTCGTGGCCATCTCCATGGGCCCCGAGCGCGCCAAGCAAACCATCAAAGAGGCGCTGGCCAAGGGCGCCGACCGCGGTATCCATATCGCCGATAATGAATTCTTCAAACTCGATCCTTTAGGTTCTGCTCGCTCACTCGCCGCGGCTGTCCAGAAAGAAAACTTCGACCTGATTCTTACGGGCCTACAAAGTGATGACCAGGGGTTTGGTCAGACCGGCGTTCTGCTGGCCGAACTGCTCGGCCGGCCGCACGCCACGATCATCATGGCCATCGAAGCCGCCGATGGCCGCCTGAAGTTGAAGCGCGAACTCGAAGCCGGCTGGTTTCAATGGGTCGAGCTGCCGCTGCCCGCCGTGATCACCATTCAATCGGGAATCAACAAACCGCGGTACGCAACGCTAAAGGGCATCATGGCCGCGAAGAAGAAAGAGATTGCCACCGTCGAGCGATCGTCGCTCGGCGTAGCCGATGCGCAGACGCAAGAGATCGAACGCATTTACGTGCCGCAGAAAACCAAAAAGACGGAATTTATTGCTGGATCGCCGAAAGAAATTGCCGCCAAGCTGATCGAAAAGCTGCGCCATGAGGCGAGAGTCATTTAGCCATGAAAATTCTGCTCATTACCGAGCAGCGCGAAGGCCAGTGGAACAAGACCAGCTTCGAGACGCTCGCGGCGGCCCAGCAGATCGCTCAGCAGGCAAAGGGCACGCTCACGGGAGTGGTCGTCGGCAAGGGTGTTGCGACCCTGGCGGACGTTCTGGCCGGCTATCAGCTCGACGAAGTGCTGTTGCTCGAGCATGACCTCCTCGAGAAATACACTCCCGACGGTTTCTCTCTCGCGCTGCGGCAGGTGATTGAGAGCGCCAAGCCAGAACTTATTCTCTTACCGCATACGTATCAGGTGCGGGATTTCGCGCCCAAGCTGGCCGCATCGCTCGGCAAAGGCATGATTGGCGACTGCACCGGTTATCGCTACGAAGGCGGCAAGCTCATTTTTGTGAGGCAGATGTTTCAGGGGCGCACTTCCGCCGATGTGGTTTTCACCGGCGAGGCGCCTTGGATCGCGTCTTTCCAGGCGGGCGCGTTTCGTCCCGATCTTGCGGCGAAACACGCAGCGGGCAAAGCGCCCATGAGGCCGGTCGGCGTCGAACTGAAGCCCGAGCAGATTCGTACCAAGCCCCTGGAGCTATTCCGCGAGGCTAAGCAAGTAGTCGACCTCACGCAGGCGCCGATTCTCGTGTCCGTGGGGCGAGGGATCAAGGCTCCCGAAAATATTGCTATGGCGGAAAAGCTGGCGAAACTTCTGGGTGGGGAGATTTCCGCGTCGAGACCGATTTGCGATGAAGGTTGGCTTCCGATGGAGCGGCAAATCGGCAGCTCCGGACAGACCGTGGCGCCTAAACTTTATCTCGCGCTGGGTATTAGCGGCGCTATCCAGCACGTGGTCGGCATGAAGGGATCGCGAACCATCGCGGCGATCAACAAGGATCAGAACGCGCCTATTTTTGAGGTGGCCGACTACGGTGTGGTCGGTGATCTGTTCGAAGTCGTCCCGGCGCTGGTCGAAGAACTCGAAAAAAAGTAAGTAGCCGTGCAGCCGCCAAGAGACTCAGTTATTCCTCAAGAATCGCATCTGCTTCGATTTCCACCATCATCTCCGGTTGGATCAGCCGGCTGACTTGGACCATCGCGGTAGCGGGGCGAATCTCAGCGAAAAACTGGCCGTGCGCTCGCCCAATGTTCTCCCAATCAGCCATATCCGTCACATAAATGCGCGTTCGCACAACGTGAGAGAGGTTCGCTCCGACTTTCCCGAGCGCCGACTCGATGTTCCGCAGCGCCTGAATCGTTTGCGTGTACGGATCGCCGGGCCCAACGATCTTGCCTTCCGCATCCGTCGCCGTCGTGCCGGAGACGAATATATGCGGTCCAACGCGCACTGCCCGTGAATACCCGATAATGGGCTCCCACGTTGTTCCCGACGATACATTCTTACGCTCCATCATTTCTCCTCCTACGGATCGAATCGCTTGCGTAGCTCGGGCGGAACGAGCGGGCACACCTCATCGCGGCGGCCGAAAACCTTGTATCGAATGCGGGCAACGAAATCATAGCCAAAGTCACGCATCGGACGGGGAATTATCGCCAGTGCGCCGCCAAGCGATTTAAGTCCCCCACCAACGCGGCGCAGGATATGCACGAAGGCGTCCGAACGCGTCAGCAGGCGGCCATCGCCGGTAAGAACCACAATGCTGTCAGGCAAGCCTCCCTGCACGACGGCGGGTACCTTGGAAACAAATGTCTCGCCTCCCAATGGCGCAAACCGGAAGGCGTTACCCGAACGATCGTGCTTCAAGACGAACTTGACCGCGCCGTGACAAAGCGCGCAGTGACCATCGTAGAAAAGCATCTCCGGCTCGGATGGAACGGGCGCCATTCTTCGAAAAGCATAGCATGCCCGCGCATTGCGTTCGGATTACGCTGCATCGCTCGAGGAAAGTGCCGCTGGACAGAATTTTGCGAAGTCTCTAAGCTACTTTGAGCATAAGAATTCCGAGGAGCCGCGTCGCCTTGAAGGCCGATAACATCCTGGAAGTGATTGGGAAGACGCCCTTGGTGCGTCTGAATCGCGTCGCGAAGGACGTGCCTCCCCAAGTCTACGTCAAGGCTGAGTATCTGAATCCCGGCGGCTCGATGAAGGACCGTATCGCGGTGTCCATGATCGACGACGCCGAGCGCAAGGGTTTGCTGCGGCCGGGCGGCACCATCGTCGAAGGAACTTCCGGAAACACGGGCATGGGCCTGGCGCTGGTTGCCGCGGTGCGTGGCTACAAAATCGTGTTCACGATTACGGATAAGCAGTCCCGCGAGAAAATCGATCTGCTGAAGGCGTTTGGCGCCGAAGTGATTGTCTGCCCGACGGCGGTCGAACCCGAGGATCCCCGCAGCTACTACTCGGTGGCGAAGAAGCTGGCGCGTGAGATTCCCAACTCTTTCTATCCCAATCAGTATGAGAACCAAGCCAATCCCGACGCGCACTACTGGACCACGGGTCCGGAAATCTGGCAGGACAGCGAGGGGAAGGTCACCCACTTCGTCTGCGGCATCGGGACAGGCGGCACGGCCACCGGGGTGGGCCGCTTCCTCAAGGAACAGAATTCCAACGTGCAGGTGATTGGAGTGGATCCCGTCGGGTCCCTCTTCTACGAGTATGCCAAGACCGGGCAGGTCGGTAAGGCGCATACCTACGTCGTGGAAGGCATCGGCGAGGACATTCTGCCCGGAACACTGGATTTCTCCGTACTGGACGACGTGTTGCAGGTGAACGACGAGGAGTGCTTCCTGTGGGCGCGCCGGCTTGCAAAACGCGAGGGCATCTTCACGGGTGGCTCGGGTGGCGGATGCATCTCCGGCGCCCTGCGCGTGGCTAAAAACTGCAAGGCCAGCGATTTCGTGGTGGCTCTCCTGCCCGATTCGGGGACGCGGTACTTGAGCAAAATATTCAACGACGGCTGGATGCGCGAGCACGGATATGCCGATGCGGAAGTAACCTTGACGGCCGGGGATGTAATTCGAGTGAAGCGCCAGAACGGCAAGACGCGCGACCTGATCACCGTGAGCCCCAATCGCACCGTATTCCAGGCCCTAAACACCATGCAGCAGCAGGATATCTCCCAGCTCCCGGTTTTTGAGGACGATCGCTGCGTGGGAACAATTTTCGAAGATCAAATCCTCAATCTCGCACTACAAGGTAAGGACCTCCGCAAGCTCATCGTGCGCGAGGCCATGGGGGCAGCCATGCCCCAGGTAGCATCGAACGCCCCGGTGGAAAAGGTCACGCACCTACTAAGCCATGAAAGCCCGGCTGTATTCGTCGAAATGCCCGAGGGCAAGCTGGAAGTGCTAACCAAGTTCGACCTGATGGACACCATCGCGGGATTGGTGAGCCGGAAGCGCTAGCGCCGGCGGCTGCGGCCAAATCACTTCCGGGTGGAAAGATTCTCTGATAGCATCAAATGTCGAGCTTTTCCGAATATCCCCCAGTCTGGAGCAAAACGAACATGGCACTCGCATGTGAAATTTGCGGCAAAAAGCCGCACTATGGCAACACCATCAGCCACGCCCACAATGTGACGCGCCGGCGCTGGAATCCGAATCTGCGGCGCGTGAAGGCCGTCATCAAGGGCGCACAGAAGCACGTGCGCGTCTGCACCGCCTGCATCCGCGCGGGTCGCGTGAAAAAGGCCGTCGTCAGGAAGGCCGCCTGAGGTACGCATTGGCTTTGAGGAGTCTCCGTTGAAGCGGATCACCATTGTTCTCGCGGCTTTGACGGCCTGCGCCATTGCAGGCGGATGTCAGCGGGACACGGCGCCGGGCCCGGACGTTTGGGCTTCGGTTGACGGCAAAGACATTCATCGCGAAGACGTCGACAAGATCTTCCGCTCGCGCGTGAACGCCGAAGCGCCCACCCCGTCCCAGGAAGAAGCGCTATCTCTAAAACTCAACATTCTGGACGAGCTGATCAACAGCGAAATTTTGGTCGAGCGCGCCGGCAAGATGAACCTGGTTGCCAGCGACGCCGAAGTGGAAGATAAGTTCACGGAATCAAAGAGCCCCTACACCGAAGAGGAATTCCAGAAAAAACTTAAGGATACTGGTCTGACGGTCGACGACCTGAAGAGCGACATTCGCCGGCAACTTTCGATTGAAAAATTGCTGAACCGCGAGGTGGTCGCGAAAATCAGCATTACCGATCAGGACATCTCCGACTTCTATAACAAGAACCGCGCCCAGTTCAATGTGGCCGAGCCGCAGTATCACATCGCTCAGATCGCCATTACCACGCATCCGGATCCCGCCGTGCACAATCGCAAGAACGACAAAGCCGCGAATGAAGCGGAAGCGGGACGAAAGGCCGCGATGCTTTCGCAGAAGCTGGCAATGGGTGCCGACTTCGCGCAGTTGGCCATGGATTACTCCGAGGATTCCAGCGCGGCGACAGGAGGAGATCTTGGATTCATCGCTGAATCGGCGCTCAATCAATCCGACCCTGCGCTGAAGAATGCCGTGTTGGTCATGAAGCCGGGTCAGGTGACGCAGCCGATCCCCGTGAAGGGCGGCGGTTATCGCATCCTGCTCTTGATTGCCAAAGAGGCTGCCGGGCAGCGGCAGTTTACCGACGCGCAGGTACAGCAAGCCATTCGGGACGCATTGCGCACGCGCAAGGAGCAGCTATTGCGCTCCGCCTATCTCACCTCCGCTCGCGACGAATCCCACGTGAAGAACTATCTCGCGCAGCAGATTCTGGAATCGGCAGGAAAGCTTCCTTCGACGAATTAGACTTTCGGATTTCGGGAGTGTACGGGAACGGTAGATTTAGGCGATTATGATCAGCGCTTCGCCAGCGGCGACCGTCTGATTTTCACTCACCAGCAGGCGTTCAATCACTCCGGACTTTGGTGAACGCACTTCGTTCTGCATCTTCATGGCCTCGACGACCGCGATACCCTGACCTGCTTCTACCTTGTCGCCGTTTTTCACCAGGATGCGAATGACTCTCCCCGGCATCGGAGCGAGCACTCGCTGGCGGCCTTCCGCTTCGAGCGCGCCGCTGCGGCTGGGGTTCCATTTCCGCGGGTCCTGAACCGCGACCAGAAACTCGGTTTGCCCGGCGGCTATGCGCAGACCGGTTACGGTCTCCTCCACCCGAGCTTCGAACGCAGCCCCGTCGATAATGATCGAGTAGATTCCCGGCGCGACCTCGATGGCGTCAGCATCCATCGCACGGCCGTCGATAGCAAAATTCGAGCGCTTTCCTTCGCGGCTTACCTCAACCGATCGTCGCGTTCCATTGAGTTCGATTTCGAGTTTCAAGGATTCCTCACCGTCCGGGATTGCGATTTAACTGTTCGCGGCGGCCTTCCATCTTCCAGGCCGATGCCTGCGACGTTGTGGCAGTTCCGGCGCCGTCCATGGCAGTCGTGTTTCTGGAGAGGTGCCAAAGTGCGGCGGCAAGTATGGCGGCATCTTCGGCAGCCTTATCAATAGCCTGTTCGGGCCGCGGACGGCGAAGGAATTCATCGAGCCAGTGCGTATGAATCTGACCCTTTTGGAATTCACTGTCGTTCAGGATTCGCCGAAACAGGCCGACATTGGTTTTGATTCCGCTGGCGTAGTATTCACCGAGAGCGCGGGTTAGTCGCGAAATCGCCTCGCCCCGGTCGTAGCCCCACGCAGCCAGTTTTCCGAGAAGCGGATCGTAGTCGTTAGGAACTGTCCAGCCCGCGTAGACGCCGTCGTCCAGGCGGATTCCCGGTCCCCCCGGTGTGCGATACGCCAGGATCTTGCCGGGCGAGGGGAAGAAATTGTTATCCGGATCTTCGGCATAGATGCGGCACTCGACTGCATGCCCGCGGAGCGCGATGTCCTCTTGCTTGAATGGCAATCGCTCACCCGCCGCGATGTGGATTTGCAACTTGACGAGGTCAAGGCCGGTGACCATTTCCGTGACGGGATGCTCCACCTGCAGACGCGTATTCATCTCCAGAAAATAGAAGTGGCGCTCCGCGTCCACCAGAAATTCGACCGTGCCGGCATTTGTGTATCCGCCGGCGCGGGCCAGGCGCATAGCCGCCTCGCCCATCGACTTGCGCAACTCGGGCGTAACGACCGGCGAGGGCGCTTCCTCGATCACCTTCTGGTATCGCCGCTGTACGGAACACTCGCGCTCGCCCAGATAGACCATATTGCCGTGTTGATCGCCAAGCACTTGGATTTCGATGTGCCGCGGTTGGAGCAAATATTTCTCGAGGTAGACCCGCCCATCGCCGAACGCGTTTTGTGCCTCGGATGTGGCATCCCGCCAAGCGGAGGCGAATGTCGCCTGACTTTCAATCAAGCGCATCCCTTTGCCACCGCCGCCGGCTACCGCTTTCAGAACCACGGGAAACCCTATCTTTTGGGCTTGGGCGAGAGCTTTGTCGGGATTTTCGATGGGATCGAGCGTACCCGGTACGGTGGGCACGGCCGTGGTGCGAGCCAGGTGACGCGCGGCCGTTTTCGATCCAAGCTGTTCCATGGCTTCCGGTGAAGGACCAATGAAAGTAATCCCGGCCGCCGCGCAAGCACTCGCGAACCGGTGGTTTTCAGCCAGGAAACCATAGCCGGGATGCACCCCGTCGCAGCCCGCACGGCGCGCAACATCGACAATTTTGTCGATAACCAGGTAGCTTTCCCGTGATGGTGCAGGCCCGATATAGTAGGCCTCTTCCGCCAGACGCACGTGCAGGGCGGCGCGATCGGCATCGCTGTAGACAACAACGGGCCGCACGCCAAGCTCACGGCACGCGCGCAGAAGGCGCACAGCAATCTCGCCTCGGTTTGCAATCAGGATTTTGCGAAACATCGACGCTCCCAGGTGACCCGAGATTTTAGCACACGATTCCCCACAGCCGGGGCTCCCTTGGCAAGGCTCCGTCGAGCGGCTATCATGGCCGCGCACACGCCGGGGGAAAACATCGGATGAATAAGTCGGATAAGTCGCAGCAAGATCGGTGGAAGAAAGCCGCCGGGGAAGCGGCCGCTCAACTCGCTGAGAACGGCATGGTAGTTGGCCTCGGCACCGGTTCGACGGCGGCCTTCTTCGTCGAAGCGATGGCCCGCCGCGTTGCGAACGAACGCTTGCGGCTAGTCGGAATTGCCACATCAGAAGAAACGGCCCGCCTGGCGCGCTCGCTGAAGATTCCACTTACGACTTTTGCCAGCCATGCGCAGATTGATCTGACGGTAGATGGCGCGGACGAGGTGCAGCTCGGAACGCTGTATCTGATCAAGGGACGTGGCGGCGCGCTGCTGCGCGAAAAGATCGTTGCCTCGGCCAGCAAGCGGATGATCGTGATCGCCGACGAATCGAAGCTGGTCGACCGGCTCGGCTCACGGGTCGCCGTGCCGGTAGAGATCGTAAAATTCGGCTGGCAAGCGACGGAAGAAAAGCTCCGTAAGTTGGGAGGGAATCCTTCCATGCGGATGGCGCCGGGGAAGCGGCCATTCGTTACAGACGGAGGAAACTATGTTCTGGATTGCGCCTTTGGCAGGATGGAAAACCCGAAGGAAATCGCGCACCACCTGGACCACGTGGTGGGAGCGATAGAGCACGGCCTCTTTCTCGGCTTTACGCGCGAGGTTTTTGTCGGTGAGGCCGGAGGCGTGAGAGTCCTGAAAAGCGTTGAGAAGAGCGGCTGAAGGCTGACCTTGGGACAACGTAGATCAGCCTTCCCCCCCGCCTTCTAATTCTTGGCGCAGCCCTGAGGATACACGGCGTCGAGGGCTCCCCAAAGCGCCTTCAGGGTTCGCTCGGCGGCGCACAACACTCCGAAATGGTCTTCGTCTTTCTGGCTGGAGAGCCAGCCGCGCCACGCAGCGCGGTGTCGCACGTCCGCCTCCTCGTGAACGCCGAAATAGGCGAGCGCGCGAGGCTCGTTCACGTTGTAGAAACTCCGCAAGCCGGAAATCTTCTGCGCCGAAGTCTCAGGCACCTGCGCTTCGTAGGCGTAAAAGGAAGCGACCGCCTGCATCAAAGTTCCTTCGCAAGCGACCTCATCGAAAGTGTCGAGTAGCGCGGCGATTCCAGGAAGCGGCCGCGCGCCATCGAGCGCAGCTTTGCTGACGCCCAGCGATTCCGCGAATTGGCGCCAGAGCATCGGATGGGGAGCGGTAGCGTCCAACTCCTCCTCGATGTTGTCGTTCACGATTTTGGTCAAGCTGCCGCTGGAGCGCCCAGCCAGCTGCTTCAGGTTTTCCGGAAAGGCGCGAACATGCTGGTAATACTGTTCGGCATAGAGTTTGAGCGATTCTTTGGGAAGCTTTCCTTCCGACCATGCGCGATAAAAGGGATGTTTCAGCAGGTGGTGTTCTGCGATAAGTACGTCCAAAGATTCAAGCAAGGTGGCTGTCTTTACAGGCTTCTTCCCCATTAAGATGATTTTCCCCTCAGTTCAAATAGGACGGAATTAAAACTCGTGCATACTACTCGAAATCGCCAGGAAAATCCAGCGGGCGTCTGAGCACCGGCTCATGCGAGAGAAGCAATCTTACAGCGGGATGTTGCCGTGTTTCTTGCGTGGATTTGTATCTCGTTTGTTTTCAAGCGAGCGCAGCGCGACGATCAGCTTCTCCCGCGTTCGTGCCGGCTCGATGACGGCATCGATGAAACCGCGCTCCGCGGCAACATAGGGGTTGGCGAAGCGGTGGCGGAAGTCCTCCGCTTTTTCGCGACGGAGCGTTTCGCGTTGTGACTCTTCCGCACGATC
>Ga0302326_10020698_pt1 | contig 13528 bp, 10 predicted proteins | sample Palsa_T0_3_FD_202264 | JGI IMG/M metagenome (GOLD analysis project Ga0302326, IMG submission 202264) | Peat permafrost microbial communities from Stordalen Mire near Abisko, Sweden - Palsa_T0_3 | ecosystem: Environmental > Terrestrial > Soil > Palsa > Peat permafrost | place: Sweden: Abisko... | reverse complement strand
GAAGCCAACAATGCCAGGCTGCATTTCGGCGAGACGCTCTATACCAGCGGGCAGGACCGGTTGTTTCCCGAGGACGCCTCGTCGCATGATGTGGCCGCGGTCGCGTAGCGGCCGTCGATTGATGTCGTCATCTGAACGGACGCCGTAGGGTGGGCAAAGGCGCGTTAGCGCCGTGCCCACCACAACACTCGCGCATATTCAGGATGAGCACGAAGCGCGGGCACGCTTCGCTGGCCTGTTCTCGAAAGTGCACCTAAACGTCTGGTGCGGTGCCAGCGATGGCGAGGCAGCTCAATGGAGCGCACTGTCAGCGTAATTCTTGTGTCCCCCTCGACGACGGCAACGCGACCGAGAGCCCCAGGGAACCGTTTCGCGTACCCGCGACTTGGTAAACCATGCCAACCTTCGAAACGGCCGATCCAAAAGTTGCGATACGCTGTCGCTATGACCAACATCGCGGCAAACAGACAACCTTGACCGTACAGGGATCGCTCGTCACGGGGTTGGTTCATTCGGTCATGGAGGTCAAGTCCGCCAACCCCAGGCGCTGGATCATCACCGTCATTGCCAGGCCGCGTGTCGCAGCCTGACCGGAACCGGCACCCTTCAGAGTCGCCCGAATGCGTCGTTCTCAACCATCACCTGGTGAGCGTAGTCGCATTTGGGGCACTCAAACGTGTGGACGTCGAACCCCACGCTTGCAGGCATGATGCGGGCGAGCATCATGTGAGTCCGGCATTTTGGGCAGGCGGGGCGGTGGATCAGCGCGTTGATGTGTTCGGGCAGGGAATGGGATTCTGGCATGATGCATCCCTCAAAGAGGCGGGAGCGCAACACTCTCAGTCACCGGTCGTGCCTGCGAAGTAGATAGCGGTGATAGAACAACCTTAAATTTCAGACTTCTGATCCGCTGTTCAGTATTGATCGGCTTTTTGGAAAGGAGAGGGACTTGCTGAATACCGACTTTCAGAAATCATCGGGATTTTGCGACAACTTGATCGTTTACGCATCCGGCCGATCGACGTAAAAAAACAACCGCCAAAAGGGTGGCGCTTATCGCTGCCATCAGGACCGGAGCCGGCTGAATTTCCGATTTCGGCAGCAGCAATGTTCCGGGCATGATGATGGCCCAGACAAGAACGGAAGCCAGACCGTTCAAGGTGAGGAGGATGGTGGAAAGCGTCCGGCTCAGGCGGGATGTCGCGGAGACCAGGAAGACAAAAGCGAGGACGATCATCGCCAGGCTCGCATGGGTAATGACGGCGTAGCCGGCAGAAAATTCCAGACAGATCCACACCGCGACGTTGACCAGAATGAAGACGCCGAGGCCCAGGATGGCAGACCCGATCCGCCGGCGCCATCTGGTGAAAGCGATCGCCAACAGGACCAGCGGCAAGGCCAAGGCCCACAGGCCCAGCGCGCGCATGACATGTTCACGCTGATCCACCCTCAGCAACATGGCCATGCTGATTGCGTCATATTTGAGGGATTGGCCATTCAGCGCAGAATCCCCGGGATAGGACGGGACAGCGCCTTTGTTGTCGCCGCCGACGCCTTTTGCTGTCGCCAGTATAGCGCCATCCAGTTCGTCGTTCCCGAACAGCGTCAACAGGTTCTGCCAGCGGTTCGACAGCCATCGGTCGAACGATATTTCGGAATATGATTTGGACAGCATCAGCGATGGCTTCTCCTTGCCGTCCCACGGGCCTGCGGACAAATGCATCTTGATCAGCTTGCCGTCGTTGGGGTCGACGAACGTCGAATAGATTTGCCACGGAGACAGCAGCGCGACAAAGACCAGGGCACCCGCCGCAATTCCCCGTGTCGACAAGGTTTTCCGCCACAGCAAAACCGGCGCCAACACCGCCATCGCCACAAAGGTGAAGCCGACCCCGCCGTGGGACAGCATCGCCAGCGCGAATGACGATCCCGTCAATATTCCGTCAGCGAGGGTTATTCGCGCATTTTTGACCAGCGCCCGGGCCAGCGGAATGATTCCGATCAGACAAAATGCGGCCGCCAGCAGCTTTGGCCAGCAATAGACCGAATTATAGAACACGAAACCGGAGCAGCCGAGCGCGATCACGCAGCTGTCGGTTTCCTTTCTCGAGAATCCGATCGCTTGGCAAAACAGCGAGACGGCGGCCAGCGCCGAGACCTGCAGCAAGGTCCCGACGGCGCGATAGACGCTTTCGAAAGGCAGGATTTCGCGAAGCGGCGCGAAGGCGAGCGTAAAGCCTGTTTGCAGCGGCGGCCGGTCGCTGAAGTACCAGCCCGTCGAGTCAATTCCGGTGCGGGAGGGCAGGTTTTCAAGAACGGCCCGGGCAAAGTTGAATGGTATCCAGTCGTCATCAGGCCGCGTCTGCTCGAAAAAAACCTGGCCCGGAACGCCGGTCATGTCGGGCGGGACATAGATATGTTCGAGAGAAATATAGCAGAGTCCGAAAAGTGCGGCGATGAAGAACGGTCTGATGTCGCACATGGCGCGGCCGCGCGTTCGATGCACGAGCCAGAATGAAAAAGCGACTCCCGATCCGGTGACCAATAATCCCGGCACTTTGCCCGGCAGATAGGCAAAAAAAATGATCAGGGCCGCGGTGCCAAGATAGATGGTAGCGAAACACATCGCATCGGTGCGATCGGCGCCGTTTTGTTCAGCCCATCTGGCGGCCCCGACAAGACCCACAAACAGAAAACAGCATGCCATCAAATAGGCGGTCGCCTCGAGGGCAAACTGGGACATCGGATAGAGACTCTCTCGCGCGCGGCCGGCTGCATCGGTCAACGTAGCGGCTGCAACCGCGTAAAGCCATCCCCGGGCCTGTGGCTTCTACCCCTGTGTTTTTTTGTTTCACAGGGGGCTTGCGGGTGCGCCAGGCGCCCGGCTTTCCCTGCGACGAAGCAATTCATTCTTTCTTTGCGCTGCGCGATGGATTGCTTCGCTTCGCTCGCAATGACGGGGTTGGGACCATCGTCATGAATCGGAATCACCGGCGCGCGGACCCGCGATGCCGCGTCCTTGAAACGAGCACGGCCCCCGCCAGGGGAGCTGGCGGAGGCCGCGTAGTACATCTCATCACGCCTAGGTTCGCGACGAGATGTGGGAGCTCGTTTCCATCACGGGGGCATCAACTGTTTCCGAAAGCCGGAATCCTTTTTTTGGTTCACGCCCTAGAACGGCAGCAGCACGTCCATCACCTGTTGGCCGTAACGCGGCTGTTGAATGTCGCTGATCTGGCCGTGGCCGCCATAGGCGATGCGGGCCTGCGCGATCTTGCTGGAATCGATGGTGTTGTCGCTCTGGATGTCTTCCGGCCGCACGATGCCGGCGACGATCAGTTCGCGCATTTCGAAATTGACGCGGACCTCCTGCTTGCCTTCGACCACGAGGTTGCCGTTCGGCAACAGCTGGGTGACGACGGCGGCGATGTTGGTCTGCAGGGTTTCCTGGCGCTGGATCGAGCCCTTGCCGTCGCTGTTGGAGGTGGCGTCCGCGGTCAGCAGGCGGCCGGGGAGGACGGAGGCGGCCTTGGCGCCGAGAAGACTGCTGCCGAGAAAGGCGGTAATGCCGGAGTCTTCGGTAACGGTGCGGCTGCGCTGGGTCTCGTTGGCGAAATTGGCCTGATCGGTGATGTTGACCGTGACGGTCAGGAGATCGCCGATCTGATGGGCGCGCTGGTCCTTGAAGAACGACCGCGAGCCGTTCCGCCACAGCGAATTGGCATTGTAGGAAACCGCTTCCGGCTTCGGCATCGGCATCTGCACCGGCTTGTAGCCGGGCGCCGCCGTCGGATTGTCGATCGACGACAGTTTCGGCGTTTCACCGATCTGGGAGAGGCGATCGATCGACGAACAGCCGCCGGCGACGCTGATGATGGTCAGCAAACTGGCAGTCAGCGCGAAACGGTTGATACTGGACCTGAACATTTACATTACTCGGCTTTTGGAGACACTTGCGCATGATTGCTGGTGGCGATCGAAACCGGCGCAGCCGGCTCAGTGGAGGCATCGGAGGTATCGGCGGCGGCGGGAAGCCTTGGCGTCGCGACCGAAATCGCGACCTGGTCGCGGCCGATGACGACGCCGGAGACCGTGCGCTTCGATTGCAGATTGATGACGTTGACGACGTCGCCCTCGGTGCCGGCCTCCATCGCCTTGCCGCGAATGGTGAGATAGAGACCGGCGGATTCGAAGATCAGGGTGACGTTGTCGTCGCGCTGCACCAGATCCGGCTTAGCCAGATCAGCGATCTTGATGGCCTGGCCGGCGCGCAGCTGCTTTCGCATTTGCATGCCGAGGGCACGGCTGCGGACCGCGGCGTCGCCGCCGACCTCGGCCTTGGGGCGCCGCTCGGTCACCACGTCGCCGGATTTCAGGATGTCGCTGCGCTCGACGTTGCGCGTCAGCACCGCCGCTTCCACGGTCTCGATCGCGATCCCGGTGAAGCGCAGCTTGGCCGAGGGTGTGTTGTTCTCGTTGGACACCTCGAAGCTGACGTCGAAGCGGCCGTTGCGCGGCTCGTAGCGTACTGCGACCGGCTGCAGCGCGCCGGTGTTCGACGCTTCCAGCCTGACGTCCCCGACGTCGCGGTCGAAGGTCAAATTGAGGTTGGCGGCATCGCCCAGGCCGCTGCGGTGTTCCAGCGTATGGGCGACCGCCGATTCGATCTCCTTGGCCTCGAAGGAGCGCGACAGCCGGGTCACCGAGACCGCCTTGATGTCCCTGGTGTCAACGCCGATCACCTGATGCGCCTGCAACGCGGCGATCACCTGCGCGGTCGGCAGCGAGCCGGTGGTGCCGAGATCGGGCGCGCGATAGATCGCGATCTGCGCCGACGTGCCGGCGTTGTCGATCACGTCGCCGATCCGCACCACGTCGCTTTCGACCGTGACGCTGGCGCGAAGCACCGGACCCGCGATAATTTCGTCGCTGTCCTGTGCCAGCGCCGTCACGGATGTGGCGGCGAGCAGGGCGGCGGCAAGCAGAAGCGCTCGAGCATTCATCATCAGCTCCCTCAGCGGAACATGCCGGTGGTGGTTTGCATCATCTGGTCGGCGGCGGTGATCACCTTGGCGTTCATTTCGTAGGCGCGCTGCGCGGCGATCAGGTTGGACATTTCCGAGACGACGTCGACGTTCGACTGTTCGAGGCTGCCTTGGGTCAGGCTTCCGTAGCCCTCGGCGCTGGCGAGACCGTCCTGCGGCGCGCCGGATGACGGCGTATCGGTGTAGAGATTGCTGCCGACCGGCAGCAGGCCGGCCTTGTTGATGAAACGCGTCAGCGCGATCTGGCCGATGATCGTCGACGTCGTCGTCGATCCCGGCAGCGTCACCGAGACCTGGCCCTGGGCGTTGACCGTCAGGCCCGACGCATTGTTCGGCACCGTAATCGTCGGCTGCACCGGATTTCCCTGCGCGGTCACGATGCGCCCGGTATTGTCCATCTGGAAGGTGCCGTCCCTGGTATATTGGAAGGTGCCGTCCGGCATCAGGATCTTGAAGAAACCCTCGCCGTTGATCGCGAGATCGAGATCGTTGCCGGTCTGCGACAGCGTGCCCTGGGTCATCGATCGCGGCGTTCCGACGGTCTTGACGCCACCACCGATATCGATGCCCACCGGCAGGATGGTGCCCTGATCGGAGGCCTGCGCGCCGACCCGGCGGATATGCTCGTAGATCAAATCCTGAAACGCGGCGGTCTGCTTCTTGTAGCCGGTGGTTTGCAGGTTCGCGATGTTGTTGGAGATGACCTGGACACTTAGTTCCTGGGCCGCCATTCCGGTCGCAGCGGTATGAAGTGCTTGCATGGATCGTCTCCTGAATGGCCGTTAAGCGGGAACGCTGGCGAGTTGCTGGATCGCGGTTTTGTGCAGATCGCCTTGCTGCTGCAGCATCGCCGCGATTTGCGAGTAGGCGCGCGTGACCTCCATCATGCGGCTCATCTCCGCAACGGCGCTGACATTGGACTTCTCGAGGAAACCCTGGCGGACCACGGATTTGGTGTCGGGTTGCGCCGAGCCTTCGCCGGCGGTGTAGAGGTTGAGGCCCTCCTTCAGCAGTTTCTGCGCGTCGGCAAAGCTGACCAGCCGGAGCTTTCCGCGGATCGAATCCGTCCGGCCGTTGCCTTCCACCACGGTGATGGTGCCGTCGGGCGTGACGTTGATGTCATGGTCGGTCGGCTGAAACACGATGGGGCCGCCTGTGCCGAGCACCGGATTGCCCGCGACCGTCACGAGCTGACCCTGGTTGTTGAGCTGCAGGCCGCCATCGCGGGTGTAGCGCTCGCCGGCCGCCGTCTGCACCACCAGAAAAGCGGAGCCGTCGATGGCGAGGTCGAGGGGATTCTTGGTCTGGTCGGCCGAGCCTTGCGCGAAATCGCGGTAGGTGCCGCGGTCCTGGACGTAGCTGACGCGACGGTCGCTGCCGACGAAGTTATCTTCGTGCGCGCCGGACGTCAGATATTCCTCGAACAGCGAATTGTCAGCTTTGTAGCCCGTCGTGTTGACGTTCGCGATATTGTTGGCGACGACATCCAATTGCCGCTCCAGCGTGGTTTGCCGCGCAAGTCCGATGAGAAGCGTGTTCTCCATCGCCGGTTCTCCCCTGAACGATCCGCGCCCGAAGCCCTCCCAGGCTGGTTGCGGATCCTGCGAACCGCCGGGCTCTCCCAAGCCGCGGTCCGCAGCTAACACAGCGAAAGCCGTGCCAGTTTATAAAACCAAGCTTCTGCAATGACTTAGGTGTTTGGAAGGGGTATCGTTCAGGCGGCAATAAGGTCTTGTTGACCATGTTTGCCCGGCAACTTTTTCCTAGTTGGGAGGCAAAAGAAAGGTTCCATTAACCATTATTACCTTAGCGTCGCATGGAGAGAGCGCGACTGCGCTGGTGGCATTTGTATCGCGTCATGAAGCCTGTCTTGGGCCTGCCCGCCGGCATCGAGTTCATTTCCAAACGGGACCGGGCAGGCAATGGCGGACAAAGAAGAGGCAGAAGTCGGCGCGGAAGCTTCGGAAGAAGTCGTCGCTGCCCCCAAGGGCAAACTCAAACTGATCATTGCCGTGGTCCTGGTGCTGGCCATCGTCGGCGGCGGATCGACCTGGTTCTTCTTCCTGCGGCATCACGGCGAAGAAATGCATGCGGAGGCGCCGCCGCCGAAACCGTCGTCCTATGTCGAGGTGCCGGACATGCTGGTCAATCTGGTCGGCACGCCCGGCGAGCGCGTGCAGTATCTCAAGGTCAAGATCGTGCTCGAAGTAAAGGAAGAGAAGCAGGTCGAGGCGATCAAGCCGAACCTGCCGCGCGTCACCGATATTTTCCAGACCTATCTGCGCGAGCTGCGCGCCAGCGACCTCAATGGTTCAGCCGGCCTGTTTCGCCTGCGGGAAGAACTGACCCGGCGCGTCAATGCGGCGGTGATGCCAAACCAGGTCAGCGCTGTGCTGTTCAAGGAAATCGTCGTTCAGTGACGAGACGGATTTGCAATTATGGCGGGTAACGATCCAGTCGACCAGGATGCAATCGCAGCCCAATGGGAAGCGTCGCTGGATTCCGAGGATCCGGCGGAAGCCGCGGAAGCGGCTGCGGCCAATGAACTCTCCGGCACCATGGCGCTGCAATGGGCTGCCATGGTCGAAGACGGCAGCCGCGACTTCGGCGGCGGCAAGAACGGCGGCGAGCGGGTTCTGTCGCAGGAAGAAATCGACAACCTGCTCGGCTTTTCCGTCGGTGACGTCAACCTGGACGACAATTCCGGCATTCGCGCCATCATCGATTCCGCGATGGTGTCCTATGAGCGTCTGCCGATGCTCGAAATCGTTTTCGACCGGCTGGTGCGGCTGATGACCACCAGCCTGCGCAACTTCACCTCCGATAACGTCGAAGTGTCGCTGGATCGCATCACCTCGGTGCGGTTCGGCGACTACATGAATTCGATCCCGCTTCCGGCGGTGCTGTGCGTGTTCAAGGCCGAGGAATGGGAAAACTTCGGCCTGGCGACGGTGGATTCCAGCCTGATCTATTCGATGATCGACGTTCTGCTCGGCGGCCGCCGCGGCCAGACTTCGCTGCGCATCGAGGGCCGCCCCTACACGACCATCGAGACCAACCTCGTCAAGCGGCTGGTTGAAGTCGTGCTGACCGATGCCGAGCAGGCCTTCAGGCCGCTGTCGCCGGTGACCTTCAGCATCGACCGGCTGGAAACCAATCCGCGTTTCGCTGCCATCAGCCGGCCCGCCAACGCCGCCATCCTGGTGCGGCTGCATATCGACATGGAGGATCGCGGCGGCAATATCGAGCTGCTGCTGCCCTATGCGACCATCGAACCGATCCGCAGTGTGCTGCTGCAGATGTTCATGGGTGAAAAATTCGGCCGCGATCCGATCTGGGAAGGCCATTTCGCAACCGAGGTCGGGCAGGCGGAGATTTCGGTCGATGCCGTGCTCTATGAAGCCGATATTCCGCTCAAGCAGCTGATGAAGCTGAAGGTCGGCGACACCTTGCCGCTTGAAATGCGCGCCGACGCGCTGGTCGCGGTGCGGTGCGGCAACGTCACCCTGACCGAAGGGCGGATGGGCCGGGTCGGCGATCGCGTCGCCATTCGCGTCACCAAGCAGCTGCGCAAGCCGAATACCACCTTCGCGATGTTCGAGAAAGCCGACGAGCAAAACAAGCTGATGGAGACCCAATGAGTCATTCATTCGGAGTTGCGATCGAAAGCCTGGTGGCAATCCTGCTGTTGCTCACGATCGGCTATTGCATGCTGTTGAACACCCGCCTGAAGCGCCTGAAGGCGGATGAACATTCGCTGAAGGCGACGATCGGGGAACTGATCACGGCGACTGAAATCGCCGAGCGCGCCATCGGTGGGCTCAAACATACCGTTCGCGACGTCAACGAGAATCTCGGCAATCAGCTGACATCGGCGAGCCAGATGTCCCTGCAGTTGAAGAAGCAACTGGCGGAAGGCGACAATGTGTTGCGGCGGCTCTCCAAAATAGCGGCCGCCGCGCGGCCTGCGCCGGAGCCGGAGCCGGAGGCTCCCAGGGTGTCGGCAGCCAAGGCCGTTGCCGCAGCGGCCCAGGCGTTTTCCGACCGCAGAAGGCCTGATGGCCTCGCCGCATGAAATCCTTTCGTGACATTCGCGTTCTGCCGGTGGTCCTGGTTGCGATCTTCGGCCTTGCCGTGCTGAAGATCGCCGGGCTGGTACTCGATGGCGGCTACATGTTCGACTACAAGCCGAATTCGACCGGGCAGTCCTGGGCGCAGGAAACCTTCAACTTTCCTGGCGGCAACAAAGTCGACAGTGCAGACATTACAGGTTCGGTCGACAAGCCCAAGGAGGAAGAGGGCAAGCCCGCCGTCGCCGCTCCGGAAGTGGCGAAGCCCGAGGGGGTTGTGATCCATCCCGAGCAGGGCCAGGCGGTGTCGCCATCCGAGCGCGCCATCCTGGAGCGGCTGCAGTCGCGGCGGCAGGAGCTCGAAGCTCGCGCGCGCGAAATCGACATTCGCGAAAGCCTGCTCAAGGCCGCCGAGAAGCGCGCCGAGGCACGCGTCGAGGAGTTGAAGGCGATCGAATCCCGGATCACGACCGCGACCCAGCAGAAAAGCGACGCGGATGCCGCGCGCTTCAAGGGCATCGTGACCATGTACGAGGCCATGAAGCCGAAGGACGCCGCCAAGGTGTTCGACCGGCTCGAAATGCCGGTGCTGATCGAAATCGCCACGCAGATCGCGCCCCGGAAGATGTCCGATATCCTCGGCCTGATGGCGACCGACGCGGCCGAGCGGCTCACCGTCGAGATGGCCCGGCGCGCCGGGTCGGACAAATCCGCCTCCGCAGCCGATCTTCCCAAAATCGAAGGCAAGGTGTTGCCGCAAAAGCCCAATTAGCGGGGATATTTAACAAGTCCTTAAACCGCCAATTCTAGATTCGATACGGCGGGCGCGTGTGGGCGCCCCGCCGGCGATCGGATCGTTGAACCGAAAGACACGTTGGAATGGCGCGAACGGCTGCCGCTGGATTTGGGTCGCTTGGCCGCGCATGCGCGCGGACGATCCGGCGTTGCCTCGAACTGCCGTCATGGCTCGCCGTCGGGCTGCTGGCGGTCGCTCTGGTGTATCCCGGTGTCGCCCGGGCGGACCCGATCAAGGGCGAGGCCACATTTTCCGCCGGTGGCGGTTACGCCCGGCTGGTGCTCAAGCTTGCCGAGGATGTCGAGTCCGAAGTGGTCACGGCCGGCTCGATTATCGTGATCCGCTTCAAGCGCCCGGTGGATATCGCCGTCGACAAGCTGGCTGAGGCGGTGCCCGATTATGTCGGATCGGCGCGGCGCGATCCGGATGGCATGGCGATCCGGCTGTCGCTGGCGCGCCGGGCGACCGTCAACACCATGACCGCCGGCGAACGGGTGTTCGTCGACTTTTTGCCGGACTCATGGACCGGTCCGCCTCCCGGCCTTCCTACCGAGGTGGTTCGCGAACTGGCCGAGCGAGCGCGCGTCGCCGAACGCGAATTGCGCCTGCAGCGCGCGGTAGCGGAGGCGAAGAAGCGTCCACCGACGCGGGTCCGCGCGTCGGTGCAGCCGACTTTCGTTCGTTTCATCTTCGAAGTGCCGGATGGCGTCGGCGTCTCTTCGGTGCTGAACGACCAGAAGCTCAAACTGCTGTTCAACGCCGTGCTGGTGTTCGATCTGGCGGATGCCAAGCTTTCGGCGCCGTCGAACATTGCGTCGATCAATCAGAGGGTCGAAGGCGAAACTTCCGTGGTGGAAATCACCCTGATCGGCGATGTCGACGTGCATTCTTTCCGCGAGGACAAGAACTACATTATCGATGTCGCGTTCCAGCAAGCGGAAAAGGCGACCGTGCTGCCGTCGCCGATGTCGGATGCCTCGCACGCTCCGGCGCCAGCCGCTCCCGCGCCGGTCGCTCAGGCATCAGCCGCGCCGGCGGCAAACACGCCGTCCGCGGCCGAGAAGCCCGTCGCGGCGGCTCCGGCATCGCGGCAGCCCAGCGAGATCGTGCCGCCGACGTCGGAGGCGATCGCCCGGCAAGCCAATATCGAGATCAACCCCGACCAGGCGCCGAAAACGCCGCCCGCATCCGAAACGCAGATGCCCGAGCAGCTGCCCAAGGAATCTCTAAAGGAACCCCTAAAGGAAACGCTGAAGGAAACACCGAAGGAAACACCCAAGGAAACGCCCAAGGAAGCGTCCAAGGAAGCGTCCAAGGAAGCGCCGAAGGAAACGCCGGCCCCGGTGGCCGCGGCACAGATGCCCGAGCACAAGGCAAAGGAAATGCCGGCTCCCGCGGCCATGGTCACACCGAAAATGCCTCCGGCCGCGTCGCCGGCAGCCAAGACCGGTGGTAGCGCTGCCAGTGTCAGCGCCAGACGTGACAGCGACGGCCTGCGCCTGACATTTGCATTTACGACCGTGACTCCCGCGGCGCTGTTCCGTCGCGCCGATACGGTGTGGCTGGTGTTCGACACCACAAAGCCGATCGACGCCGAGCCGATCCGCAGCAACGGCGGCTCCCTGATCGCCGAAGTCAGTTCGATGCCGCTGGACAAGGGGCAGGCGATCCGCATCCGTCTTAACCGCCCTCAAATGCCATCGCTGACCGGCGACGACCGGCCGGCTGGCTCAAACTGGACGGTTACATTCGCCGATACGATGCAAACGCCGACGCAGCCGCTTGTGGCGACGCGAAACATCACCGATCCCGCATTGGCCAATGTCACCGTGCCGATCTCGCGGCCCGGCCTGCTGCATCGGTTTGTCGATCCGGACGCTGGCGACACCCTCTTGGTGGTCACGGCGACGCCGCCGGTTCGCGGCTTCATCAAGCGGCAGGATTTCGTCGAGATGTCGCTGCTGGAATCGATCCACGGCGTGGCGATTCGTCCGAATTCCGACGATGTCACCGCCGAGATTGCTTCGGACAAGATTATCCTCGGCAAGCCGGGCGGACTGACACTGTCGCCGGCCGCCACCGAAGTGGAGCGCGCATCAACGGTGGTCCGGCCGATTTTCGATCCCGGCGAGTGGCACAAGAGTCAGGAAGAAAACTTCAACATGCGCCAGGATGCGCTGATCGAGGCCGCGGCCGCCGCCGATCCCGATCAGCGCTCGCCGGCCCGGGTCAACCTCGCCCGGTTCTATCTGGCGCGCGGGATGTATCCGGAAGCCAAGGGCGTGCTCGATCTCGCGCTGGTCGACGCCAAGCCGGATCTTGAAGACCCGGTTGTCTTGATCGTGCATTCGGTTGCCAGCATTCTGATGGGCCGTCCCGAGCTGGGGCTGAAGGATCTCGCCAATCCGGTGATCGGAACCAATTACGATTCGCAGCTTTGGAAGGCGCTGGCCTGCGCCCGCATGGGAAAATGGGCGGAAGCGCGCGAGAAATTCAAGAACGTCGAATTCGCCATCACCTCGCTGCCGATCGAACTGCAGCGCATCGTGATATCGGACGCGCTGCGGGCCTCGCTCGAGGTCAGGGACTATTCGGGAGCCGCAAAACGCGACAGCGATCTGGAAATCATCGGCCTGCCGCCCGAGATGAAACCCGCGATCTCGGTGCTGCGCGGCCGGCTCGCCGAAGCGCTCGGGCACGACAAGGACGCGCTGGACCAGTACAAGGCGGCCGTGGAATCCGATGACCGTCCTGCTGCGACCGAAGCCAAGCTGCTCGAAATTGCACTGAAGCAGAGGCGCGACGAAATCACTCCGGCCGAAGCAACGAGCGAGCTCGAGACGCTTGCGGTGACCTGGCGCGGTGACACGCTCGAGGTGCAGACGCTGGAAATGCTGGCGCGCCTCTATTCCGATGCCGGACGCTTCGGCGATTCATTCGCGGCGGCGCGGATCGCGACCAAGCTGGAACCGAATTCGGAAATCTCGCGGCAGGGCCAGGACGCGGCATCGGCGCTGTTCGCGCAACTTTTTCTCAGTCAGAAGGGCGACGACCTTCCGCCGATCGACGCGCTCGGGATGTTCTATGACTATCGCGAACTGACGCCGATCGGGCGGCGCGGCGACGAGATGATCCGCCGGCTTGCCGATCGCCTGGTCGCGGTCGATCTGCTCGATCAGGCCAGCGAATTGCTGCAGTATCAGATCGACAAAAGGCTGGAGGGCGCGGCGCGGGCGCAGGTGGCGGCGCGGCTGGCGATGGTCTATCTGACCAACCGCAAGCCGGATCGCGCCATCGCGGCCCTTCGCACCACCCGCATCGCCGATCTCTCCGGCGAATTGCGCCAGCAACGGCTGTTGCTGGAGGCGCGCGCGCAAAGCGACGTCGGGCGCCACGACCTCGCACTCGATATCATCTCGAATATCAGCGGCCGCGAAGCGATCCGGTTGCGGTCCGATATTTACTGGGCGTCGCGGCACTGGCGCGAGTCTTCCGAACAGATCGAATTGTACTACGCCGATCGCTGGCGCGACTTCAAGCCGCTGAACCCGGTGGAGAAGGGCGATGTGATCCGCGCTGCGGTCGGATACGCGCTGGCCGAAGACGCCATCGGTCTG
>Ga0302326_10020697_pt1 | contig 13529 bp, 10 predicted proteins | sample Palsa_T0_3_FD_202264 | JGI IMG/M metagenome (GOLD analysis project Ga0302326, IMG submission 202264) | Peat permafrost microbial communities from Stordalen Mire near Abisko, Sweden - Palsa_T0_3 | ecosystem: Environmental > Terrestrial > Soil > Palsa > Peat permafrost | place: Sweden: Abisko... | reverse complement strand
GCTCCTACATCGGCGAGACGATCACTCTGAAGTTCACCGGGACAGAGACCCTGAGCGGCCACGACACTAGTTTCTTCGAGGACGACAACGCGCTGAGCGTCGCCTGATCTGGCGGCGGTCGGGCGGGCGGACGGCGGGCGGGCGGCGGCTCAGCCGGGGGCGCAGGCCACGACCGGCGGGCTACCGCCGAAAGGCCCTGGTCATCGTTGTCAGACCATCGCCATCAGGCAGCCGTCCCAGTAGGCCTCGACCCTGGGCCTGCGCCGGCCGCGCAGAGCTATTTCCAGGACGTCCGGCTGCCGGTCCCCGATGCCGCGGAAGCATACCTGCACGCCGGCCGCGGCAATCTGGCTGAAGCCGGACAGCCCGGCCGGCGGCTCGGTAGCAGCATGCATCCATGCTGGCGCGCCCGAGCAGCACATTCGCGGGTGGGCCGCCCACACCCACAGCTCGCCGCCCCGGTTCCGGACGAAGCTGGCCGCCTCGCCGCTCATCTCGATCAGCATGCCTCCACGATAAGCCGCGGCAGCCGTGCAGCGCCCTGCGCCGGTGCTACGCGAGTTCCAGGGAAATGCGCGTTCAGCGCGAGCAGGAGCGGCCGAATATCAGCGGGGCCGAAGTCCTTCTTCGGGCTGCTGGCTCGGCATATCAGCTTAAATTTCGGCTGTTCACCGCCCATGCACGCTGATCAGCCCCGGCGCGCGCCGAGATCACCCCGACATTTGAGCAAACTGGCCGGACGGGGGAACAGCACGCCGCTAAATGGTGTTTGATGGGTGTGGTTGCGCTGGGAATCCTCCCTGCGAGTGACTGTGCCTGCCGGATCAACGTCCGGCAGCGGGCCGCCCGGATGCGGGAGTGCCCGGGCTCTGGGATGAGGCGCGCTGTCGCGGCAGCCCGTGATTCTCATCCGGGGATCGCGCAGATCATCAAAGTAGGAGAAAGTACATGCCCCAGGGCACCGTGAAGTGGTTCAACGCCGAGAAGGGCTATGGGTTCATCGCCCCCGACGACGGCACCGCCGACGTCTTCGTTCACCACTCCGCGATTCAGGTTGACGGCTTCCGCAGTCTTCAGGAGAACCAGCGGGTCGAGTTCACCGCCGGCCAGGGCGCCAAGGGCCCCCAGGCAGAGCAGGTCCGTCCGCTCTAGCAACACCGGCCGCAAGGCCGGGGAAGCCCGCTAGCGCGGGCTCTCCGCTCAGGTGAGGGTGAGGGGCGACTCCAGCTGGAGTCGCCCCTCACCCGTCTGTGCCAGCCGTCCCGCCGCCTGACGACCCACCCGGAGGGATCTCATGACCCGACCGCTCCTCAACAGCCGACTGGCCGGAATGGGCACGACGATCTTCGCTGAGATGTCGGCATTGGCGCTGGCGACCGGCTCGATCAATCTCGGCCAGGGCTTCCCTGACACCGACGGACCGCGCGCGATCGCCCAGGCCGCCGCCGACGCGGTGCTGTCGGGGCGGGGCAACCAGTACCCGCCCGGCCCGGGCATCCCGGAGCTGCGGCAGGCGATCGCCGAGCATCAGAAGAGGTTCTACGGGCTGGCCGTCGATCCGGACACCGAGGTCCTGGTGACCGCGGGCGCGACGGAGGCGATCGCGGCGGCGCTGCTGGCACTCCTGGAGCCGGGCGACGAGGTGATCGCCCTGGAGCCTTACTACGACTCCTACGCTGCGTGCATCGCGATGACCGGCGCCACCAGGATCCCGGTTACGCTGCGCCCGCCCGCCTTCCGCCCGGACATCGATGCGGTGCGGGACGCCGTCACCAGCCGGACCCGGCTGATCCTGCTGAACTCCCCGCACAACCCGACCGGCATGGTCCTGACCCGCGCGGAGCTGACGGCGATCGCCGAACTGGCGGTCGATCGCGACCTGCTGGTGATCACCGATGAGGTCTACGAGCACATCGTCTTCGACGGCGAGCATGTCCCGATCGCGACCCTGCCCGGCATGCGCGAGCGGACCGTGTCGATCGGCTCGGCGGGCAAGACTTTCTCCTTTACCGGCTGGAAGGTGGGCTGGGTGACGGGCACGGCGGCGCTGGTTTCCGCTGTCCGCACGGTGAAGCAGTTCCTCACCTACGTCAGCAGCGGGCCGTTTCAGTACGCCGTGGCCACCGCTTTGGGCCTGCCGGATGCCTTCTATGCTGCTCTGGCGGCTGACCTGCGCAGGAAGCGGGATCTCCTGGCATCCGGCCTCGTGGCGGCGGGCCTGGATGTCTTCGTCCCGCAGGGCACCTACTTCATCACCACGGATATCTCCCCGCTGGGCGCGGCGGATGGCGCGCAGTTCTGCCGGATGCTGCCGGAGCGATGCGGCGTGGTCGCCATCCCCAATGCCGTGTTCTACGACGATGTGGCGGCCGGCCGCAGTCAGGTCCGGTTCGCGTTCTGCAAGAAAGACGAGGTCCTGGTCGATGCCGCGGCCCGGCTCCAGCGCCTCCGGCCAGCCTGAGCCAGCGCCTCCGGCCAGCCTGAGCCAGCCCCCGCAGGATCGCGGCACGCCGTAGGATTGCCGCGCTGGGCAGGAGGCAGACCCGCAGGACCGAAGGTGCCAGGTGACCCCCGCAAAGGAAGCCGACATGACCGCAGTGCCCGGCTCGCAAGCGCAGCTCTACCGTGCTGCCCGGCAAGACAAGCCATGGGGACATGAGCTGATCTTCGCGGCAGTCGACGACAAATACGTCGGAAAGATCATTTATGTGACCGCCGGGAATTCGCTCAGCCTGCAGTACCACCGGGAGAAGGAAGAGACGATCTGCGTTCTGTCCGGCGAGGCCCTGGTTGACTACGGCCCGGCCGCGGGCGAGCTGGTCAGCCGGCGTTTCAGCTCCGGCGACACGATCCACCTGCCGCCAGGCGTCCTGCACCGGATCGAGGCGGTCACCGACCTGACGTTCGCGGAGGCCTCGACCGCCGGCCGCGGCTGGCGGGAGGACATCGTCCGGCTCGAGGACAAGTACGGGCGGTCCGGCACGACCGCACCCTGACGATCAGCTGGTGTCCACGCTGGCGAGGTCAGGCTTGCTGATCGTGAACCTGGCTTCCACGGTGGCCCGTACTGTCTGCCGGGCAGGGGTCAGGTCAATGGCGAGTTCTTCGGGGACAACGGCACGAGTGCGCTGCGGAAGCCGCGCCGGGAAGTTTGCGGTCGGCTCGGCCTGACCCCGGATCTCCGACAGCAGCCGGGCATCGGCGAGCTCGACTAACCCGGTCAGCTCGCTGCCGAGCGCGCCCGCATAGTCGCGCGCCCGCCGCACCGCGTCCCTGGCGGCAGCGACCCGGGCGTCGCGGTAGACCGGGCTTCCCGGCCGCAGCTCCCACCAGGGCCCGCCCACCTCGGTCAGCTCCTCGTCGGCCAGTTGCGCCATGAGCTCACCCAGCCGGTCGAAGCCGGTGACGATGATGGCATGGTGCATCGCACCCAGGTAACCGCTGTCCCGCTCGCGCGCCGCCCGGCTGGTGAGCTGCGGGCTGATCCGGATGGCCGACGACTCGCTCTTCTCGATGTCATCGGGAAAGCTCTTCAGGACCTTCTCGACGGCCGCGGTCCGCTCGGCCAGCAGCTGAAGCGTCCGGGCGCGGTCGGTGTCCCTGGCCGCGACGCTGACCTCGATGCGCGCGATCTCCGGCTCTACCTCGACGACGGCCTCGCCCCGGACGGCCAGCACGGGATTGGGTTGCATGTGATCTCCAGTGGTCCTGCAGCCGACGCTATCGCTCGCACCGCCTCGCGGCTACCGCCTAGTGGGAACACCCTGAACTGCTGGTACCGTTGTCTCTAGAGCGGCACAAGTTGCCGTCACTCCCGCGGGCGAGCAGCCCGCGCGGTCGCTTGTGTGAGCAGTTAGCTCTTCGGTGGGCCCCTTTCGCCGCCGTCGCCGACGCCCCTCCCGCGACGCGGCCCCCGAAACACTGATGGAGTTCAATCCATGCCACAAAACGCTGCCCGTCGGCGTTCCCCTGCCCGCAGCCAGCGCGGCCCGGCCCCCAGGCGCCGGCCCGCTGCTCCCGCGCGCCCTGCGCCGGAGTCCGAGCTTGACCGCGCGCTGACCGCCTCGATGGCGGCCGTGCCGCCGGAGGCGACCACTTTCCGAGCGCTCGGCCTCCCCGCTCCGCTGGTCGACACGCTCGCCGCGCAGGACATTCACGAGCCATTCGCCATCCAGGTCAGGGCGCTTCCCGATGCGCTGGCCGGCCGGGACGTACTCGGCCGGGCGCAGACCGGATCCGGTAAGACGCTCGCGTTCGGCCTTGCCGTCCTGGCCAGGCTCGCCACCTCGGCCGGAAAGCGGCGCGAGAAGGCGCCGCGGGCGCTGGTGCTCGTTCCGACCCGCGAGCTGGCCGTCCAGGTGGCCGAGGTACTCGAGCCCCTCGGAAAGGCGGTCGGCGTGAGCGTCACGACCGTCTACGGCGGGGTCTCGATCAGCCGCCAGATTGACCGGGTGCGCCGGGGGGTGGACATCGTGGTGGCCACTCCGGGGCGGCTCATCGACCTGCTGGACCGCCGGGCGTGCTCGCTGTCCGACATAGAGATCACGGTGATCGACGAGGCGGACCATATGGCCGATCTTGGCTTCCTGCCGGCCGTGACGCGCATCCTGGACGACACGCCTGCTGGCGGCCAGCGCATGCTCTTCTCCGCCACGCTCGACCGTGGTGTCGGGCGCCTCGTTAGCGCCTACCTGACTAACCCGGCGATGCACGCAGCGCCGCCAGTGGCGCCGGCGGCCGGGGCCGCTGAGCACAGCGTGCTCGTGCTCTCCGCAGCCGACAAGGTGGGGGTCGCGGCGGAGATCGCCAGCCGCCCGGCGCGGACGCTGTTCTTCGTACGGACCAAGCACGGCGCCGACCGGCTGGCCAAGCAGTTCGGCCGGGCCGGCGTCGATGCGGCCGCGATCCACGGCAACCTTAACCAGAACCAGCGCCAGCGGGCCCTGGCGGCATTCGCCGCCGGCTATCCCCGCGTGCTGGTCGCCACGGACGTCGCCGCGCGGGGCATTCACGTCGATGACATCGAGATGGTCGTTCACTTCGACCCGCCGAACGACCACAAGGACTACCTGCACCGCTCCGGCCGCACAGCCAGGGCCGGAGCCAGTGGAAGGGTCGTGGCCCTAGTCGAGCACGGCCAGGTACGCGAGGTCGAGCGGCTGCAGGACGCGGCCGGCGTCACGCCGACCCGGCACACCGTAGCGGCGGGTCACGCGGTCGTCCGCGAGATCGCGACGTCGGGTACGCCGGTCCCGCCGGCACCGGTCCCCGCGCTCCGGCGGGTACCGCAGGACCAGCCTCGTCAGCTCCCGCCGCGGGCGCGCCGCAGCTCCGCCGACCGCACGCAGGGCGGCGCCTGGGCCGGCACCCGGCATCAGGGACGGCCGCACGGGACCGCGGCGGGACGCCGGCCGCGGACCGCTGCCGCAGGCTGACAGACCGCGGGTACCGGGCCCGCGGGCTGATAACCCGCGGGCCTCACCGGCCCCGCTGGCACCGCCGCGCTGGGCCGGTTCCCGCGGGAACCGGCCCGGCCCGCGGGAACCGGCCCCGCGGGGCGCCGGGCGGTTACTTGATGGTGTAGGTGTACGGGATGGCGGCCAGCTCGTCGCCGGTCTCCTGGGCATACGGCGGGACGTTGCCGACGAAATCATCGACGTACAGGTGACCGGAGACCACGGTGCCCGACGCTCCCGAGGGCGTGATGGTCACCTCGATAGTCCTGGTCTGGCCCGGCTTGATGATGAACAGCCCGAACCCTGCCGCCGGGTTGACTGACGCCAGCCAGAGGTCACCGTTCGACGCGGTCACGGCCGCGTCGAACGGCTTGGTCGTCGCCGTCATCGTCGCGCTGACCGTGCCCGCGGCTGCCGGAGCGGAGTACGGACCGCACTCAGACGGCTCGGCGTACCAGCCGCCGGCGGTGACGGTACCGCCGGCCGGCGTGTAGGCGGCGTACGCGCTGTCGCTACACAGCGCACTGGCGCCGCTGCTGGCGCTGGCCAGGTCAGGATCACCAGCGAACGGCTCGTAATCGAACATCACCGGCAAGCTGGCAGTCGCGGACACGGCAATGCTCGATGTCTGCGTCGGCACCAGCCACAGCGGCGGGTTACCGGTGAGCGGCAGCGTCAGCCCGGTCGCCGTGTCGAGCGGCGCCAGTGACAGGCTCGTTGTCCCGTTCAGCCGCGCGTCGACGAAGAAGTCCTCCGCCGCCGCGCCCTTGTTGGTGATCTTCACCGGAACCGTCACCGGGTGACCGGCCGCCAGCTGGGTCTTCGCGCTGTCGGGCAGCCCGGCTGCGGTCGCGCTCACGTCATTGATCCGGATGCTCCCCGTGTAGGGCTGGGAGAGCTCGTCGCCGACCACCGGCTCGCTGAATTCGACGATGAGCGTCCAGGTCCCGGCCACGGGATCAAGGGTGTAGGCGGTCAGCGACTTCGCCGGGGTGTAGTTGATCCCTCCGGTCTTGGCATTGACGCTAGTGGCCAGGTAGTTCTGGCCGTAGCCCAGAACGTCGCCGTCAGGGCTGACGAGATAGGCGCCGACCGCGTCGGCGTCATCGTTGGTCAGCGAGACGTTGGCGGTGATGTTCCGGTGCCCCGGCCCGACCCGGAACTGGTAGTAGTTCACCTGTCCCTGGCCGGGCGGCCGGCCGTTGCCGCCGGTCAGCACGCCGCTGAAGGATCCGCCGCCGTTGGCGACCTCGACCAGGCTGCGCAAGGTCACCGGGATCGAGGTCGGGTCCTTCGAGCCGCTGCCGTCGATCACGATCGACCCGGCCGCGTCACCCGGCTGCGCGGGGGTGACCACGGTGACGTGCACGGTCTGGCTCTGCCCGGCGCCGAGGGTGAAGCTGCTGGGAGACACCGAGCCGAACGACTCGAACCGCTGGGTGGATACCTGCCAGGGGACCGTGCCGTTGGTCCCGTCAACCTTGGCGACGTCGCCGAAGATGATCCCGGTCCACCGGCCTGCCACCGGGTAGCGGACGTCCACGTTGCCGTAGTTGCCGACGCCCTGCGGCAGCGTGTGCGCCGCGAAGCGGCCGCGCGGGTCGATCAGGATCAGCCGGATCCGTGCGTTGTTGCCGTTGGCCGGATTGGCGGGGTAGGCGATGGAAGCGCTCAGCCGGGCCTGGCCCGGGGTCACGCGGAAGTGGATGACGCTGTAGTTGTTCTGCAGTCCCTGGTAGTTCGCGAATTCCGGGCTGACGCCGTCCTTCAGCGTCACCTTGCCGCTCTGCACGTGCTCGGCCGGGCCGAAGGTCCGTCCGTGCAGGGCGACCTTCTGCGAGGTCGCGCCGGTGTTGGTGATCGTGACCGGCCAGCCCTTGGTCGTGCCGGGCGCGCCAATCGCGGTCAGCTGATTCGCGGAGGTCAGCAGGGTGCTGCCGACTGGCGTCCCGCCGTTGATGGACTCTGCCAGCTGGACGGCCTTGTAAGTATCCAGCAGGCCCGCGCCCTGCTCGGTCGCGGGCGCGCCGAGGTCGGTAGCCGTGCTCACCAGGATCTGCTTGACCAGCGCCGGCGTGGGCGCCCAGCCGTTGTGTGCGTTCCGGTACGCCTGGATGACCAGCGCCGCGGCGCCGGCGACGAACGGCGAGGACTCGCTGGTACCGCCGCTCTCCTCGACGTTCGACGGCTCGCCCTTGAAGTTGGTGCACTCGGCGTAGATCTTGATGTCGGTGCTGCAGGAGGCGAAGCTCAGGTCACCGGGTGCCACGAGGTTGACCGTGCCGCCGGTCTCGGTGAACCCGCCGGAGCTCAGCGAGCTGATGTTGTCATCCAGCCAGCCCTTCGTCGCGAAGTAGCGCGCGGCGGCGTAGTTGGTCTGAGCGTAGAAGCGGAAATCGGTCGACGCGCCGACCGCGATGACTTTCGGGTCGCTCGCCGGCGAGCCGATGGTGTTGGTCGAGCCGGCATCGCCGCTGGAGACGCTGACCACCACGCCGGCGGCGACCGCCGCGTCGTTGAACTGCTTGGTCACATCCAGCGCGGTGACGTCGGGGAACGGGTTGGACCCGAACGACTCATTGATCACGTTGACGTGATCGGTCTGCACCGCGTAGTTGATGGCCTGCAGGAAGTTGGACTCGGTGGTGTCCTCGAAGGTGCCGAACACGTCGAGCCCGACCAGGCTGGCGCCCGGCGCCACGCCCTCGATGCGGATATCGCACGCGGACGGATCGCTCTGGGCCCCGAAATGGCTGACGTTGTAAATGTGGATGCCCTGCCCGGCGATCGTGTTGGCGTCGAGGAATGCCTCGTCGCCGCCGGTTTCCTTACCGGGGCCATCGCCGGTGAAGTCCTGGTAATCGGAGAAGGCCGTGCTGGCGGGATCGGCGGGGTTACGCAGGAAGTTCACGTTGTGGGTGTCGATGCCGTCGGCGATCCAGGCAACCTTGACGCCCGCGCCGGTGATACCCAGCGAGCGGGCGGTCCGCGCCCGCGGGTTGGTCGAGTCGGTGCGCGTCAGCGCCAGCCCTTCGGGGTCCAGCTGGACCTGGCCGTTCTTGCCGCAGGCACCGGGGATGACATGCGGGGTCAGGGTGTCCTTGACTGCGGGCGCGCTGGCCTTCGCCGCTGCGGGCGCGGCCGCCTGCTCGGGCTGCGCGCCGTGAATCGTGACATCAGCGATGACTTTGCTGACGGCCGGGTTGGCCTTCAGCCGCGCGACCTCGCCCGCGGAGACCGTGGCAGCAAGCGCGTTCACCAGGGTGTACTGCTTGATGTGGGTCGCGTGCACCGCATGCAGCTCGCTGAGCAGCGGCGCCTGCGCGGTCGCGATCGCGGCCGAGCGCACCGCCTGGGCGTGGCTGCCCACGTGCGCGGCGGCGAGCTGGCGCTTCATGAGCACGATCACGTGCTGGTTGACGTTCTTGGACAGCTGAGCGGCAAGCGCTGCGGTCAGCGGCTGCGTCGCCGTGCTCGCGGCCGGTGCCGCCATCGCGGCGGCCGGTGCCGCCACCGCCACCGCTGACTGCCCGAGCACCAGGGCCGGGACAGCGGCTGCCGCTATCAGTGCAAAGGTCCTGCGCCTGCCGATCGCCGGCCGCGCCGCACCTGCCAAGCGTCCTTGCATGCTTGCCTCATCCTCCAGAGCTTCCGGGCCCCCGCCCCTTGCACTGCGCCCTGGAACCGGCGCCGCAGGAAGCCAACGACATACCCAAATGGACGTTAGCAGGAACCCCAGTGCAACAAAATTTGAACATCTGTAACTTTTGCATAACAAGATCCGGGCCACTCTGCCCATTAGCTGCACCATGGCCGAAATGGCTGATCAGGGCCGCGGCCGCGACTGCGGCAGCCGGGCGGCCGCCTCCTGCCAGGCAAACGCCAGAGGGGTCGGCGCCGTCAGGTCAATTGCCGGCTCCACGGTCGAATACGACTGCACATTGTCGGCGAAAAGCGCGCCATGACCGCTAAACACCGAGTACGGGACATTCCCCGGCGCGTTCGCCACGCAACGCCGCATGTTCGGCACCGTGCCGGTGGCCGCAAATGAGTTCGGCCCCTCGACCGCGGCTCCCGCCAGCACCGGCGGCTTGCCGTTATGCGAGCCCACCAGGTTGGCGATCTGGTGCTGCATGCACTCGGGGAAGACCGTCCCGTCACCGACGATCAGCGACACGCCCCACGGGTTGGCGCCGAGTATGTCGTCCAGCCAGCGCTGGGCCAGCCCGGCGAAGACCGGCCGGTGCACCAGCGCGTCGTATTCGTTCGCCAGCACCGACAGCCCCGCGCCGTGGGTCGTGGTATCCCACTGGTCCCAGGAAAACCCGAAGCCAAACGGGTCTTTGGCGCCGATCCGGCGCGCCCTGTTGATCTGGGCCCGCAGATTACCCAGCAGCTCGGCCCGGGTCACCGCGAGCCCGCCGGCGTGCAGCCGGCCGATGGCCAGGTCCAGCTCGTAGTCGGCCAGGCCGCTGACGTCGTACAGGTTGAGCGTGTCCGACACAGCGCTGCGGCCGTGTACCCACCGGTCGGCCCAGCGGGCAGCATCGCGCAGGTAGACGCTGGCCGAGCGGACCGCCAGCCCGGCAGGCAGGTGCCCGGGAACGGGCGCGGCAGCCAGCGCGAGTGCCAGTTCGGTGGCGCCGAGCATCATGTCGTCCCGCCACGTCGTCTCCGGGTAGAAGTCGTACGGCACGGTGGTCATCAGCTGGCCCTTCCAGTGCGTGTCGGCCAGCGAGTAGATCGTCTCGGCCGAGCGCAGGCAGCCGTCGGCGTAACGAGGGTCCGCGCGCCGGAATACCCGGTAGCACAAGGCGAAGTCGGCGGTGAGCCGGCCGGCCAGGTTCGGGCTGATGAGCGAGCCGGGCCGACCGGCCCGGAAGACCGGCGGATGGCGGATGTAGACGTAGCGGGGATTGGTGCCGCGGTAGTGGTCATCTGCCTGCGGCAGCCGCCAGATGTCGTGATCACCGAAGTAGTAGTTGTTCGCCTCCCCGGTGCCGACCTGGTAGTACAGCGTCCGCGTCCGCTCATTCCACATCCGCCGCAGGAAGTCCATGCCGAACCTGGCCTCGCCGACAAAGCTGGTCCGGGCGCCATCGGCCCGTGCGCCGGCGCCCATCTGGCGGGGGAAGGAGACCACGCCCTGCAGCAGCAGCGCCTCGGCATAGCTGGTGGTCTCGACGAAATGCAGGTAATCGCCGGCGTCAAACCAGCCGCCCGAGGCGTTAATCCGCACGCCGGTCGCATATTTCGCCAGGCTGCCCGTGAAGTTGCCATTCTCATCGACCGGCGGAGTGCGGTAGGTCATGGCGTTCTCGTCGTTGAGGTCGCCCGGTGCGGTGCGCAAAGGCGTCTTGACGAAGTCGGCCCCGTCTCGCTCGTTCTGGTAGAAATACCGGGCGTTGGCCAGCGGCCGGGCGTAGATATGCGCTGCCGGGCCGATCTCGAACCAGGGCGAGACGACCGCGGGATCGGCTGCCAGGCCGATCCGGTACCGGCCAGGCGTGCGCACCGCGGTGAAGCTGACCGCCCACACGCGGCTGTAGCGCTTGCTCCACCAGCCAAGGTCGCGGCGCGCTGTCCCGGACGCGGCGATCGTGCAGGACCCGGCCCGTACCAGTACCCACCGCACGCCGTGCGGGCGGCGGGTGGTCGTCATGATCTCGCCGAGTTTCCGCGCGGCGACGGGATAGCCGACCTGGTCCACCCGGATGACGGCGCCCGGCGCTGGCGCGGCCTTCGCGGCGGGACGCGAGCCGGAGACCGCAGTGCTGCCGGGCGACCTCTGGCGGCAGACAGCTCGTGCCCTCGCCGCGCTCACTGCGGCCGGGTTGATGCCGGCGCTGGCCCGCTCGGCGCTGAACCCGGCTGACAGCCGGCTGGCGTCGGCCCGCAGTGCCACGACGGTACCCGGCCCCGCGCCCGCGCTGACAGCAAGGACAGCCACAGCCAGGACAGCCACAAGCCGCAGAATCGCAGGCCGCAGAATCGCAGCCAGGGCAGCCGCGGGCAGCAGAATCGCAGCCGGGCGACGGGTCCGGCCGGCGCGCTGGTGGGTCATCGCATGAGGCTAAAGCAAAGCTGACATTGCTCACAATAGGAGCACCCGATCTTCGCGCGCGGTCCTCGGCAGCCCCACGGGCCTGCTGCTTTCGTGAGAACGTGGCTGCGACAGGCGAATCGAGGAAAGGCGGCCCGGCCACCATGCGGTACGCAGCGCTCCTGCGGGGCATCAACGTCGGCGGCAACAAGAAGATCACGATGGCCGAACTGCGTGCGCTGCTGTCCGGGCTCGGCTACGCCGATGTGACCACCCACTTGCAGAGCGGCAATGCGGTATTCAGCAGCCCGCCGCAGCGCAGCGAGGCACTCGGCAGCGCGATCGAGCAGGCTATCGCCGCCGGGCTCGGCATGCAGGTCCGGGTCGTCATCCGGACCGGTGCTGAGATCGCGGCGGCGATCGAGGGCTCTCCGCTGCCCGGCGAGCCCGAGAATCCCTCGCGATTTTTCGTGGCCTTCCTGTCTGCTGAGCCCGATCCCGCGCGGGCCCGTGAAATCCAGGAGCAGTCATTTGGCCTCGACCAGATATGGGTCAGGGGAAGGGAAGCGTTTCTCTGGTGCCCGAACGGCGCTGCTGAGACCCCGCTGACCAATAGCTTCGTCGAGAAACGGCTCGGGGTCGTCGCGACATCGCGCAACTGGAACACCGTGCGCAAACTGGCGAGCCTCACGGGCACCTGACGCGGCGTCGCACCCCGGCTGCCCCACCCGGCACCTGCCGCAGCGTCCACACTGGTGCCTGGCCCGGGCCCCGCGCCCCGTCAGTCGTCGGTCGACCTGCGCAGCCGCTTGGTCTGCGAGCGCCGCTGCTTATCCGCCAGCCTGCGTTCCCTGGCAGCACGGCTGGGCCGTCTGGGCCGCCTGGGCCGTGGCGGCGGCCCGGTTGCCTCGGTCAGCAGCGTCGACAGCCGTGCCGCGGCCGCCTCCCTGTTACGCAGCTGAGACCGGAACTCCGACGCCGTCACCGTGATCACGCCGCCGCTCAGCCTGCCCGCCAGCGCCTGCAGGGCGCGCTGCTTGAGCAATGGCGGCAGCGCGTCGGACTCGGCCAGATCATAGGACAGCTCCGCGCGGCTGTCGGTGGTGTTCACCGACTGCCCGCCGGGACCCGGTGACCGCGAGAATCGCCACGACAGCTCCTCTGGCGGGATGGTCGTGCCGCGCACGGTGACCTCGAAGCCACTCATGCCCGCGCGCGTTCCCGTCCGAGCGCAGCCGCTCCGAGCGCAGCCGCCCAGCCGGGCGATCTCCGGTCTCCCGTCACCCAGTCTGCCTACCACAGCTGCCAGTCCCGCGAGTCTGGCGCACCCCGCGGCAACACCTCTGCCAGGCCGGCCGGGCTGGATTCAGTGCCAGCTGCCCGATGACGGGTCAGTGCCAGCTGCCCGATGACGGGTCAGTGCCAGCTGCCCGATGACGGGGACTGCCGGACCAGGCGGCGCAGCACGGGGCGGAAGTGGTCGAACGGCGGCACCAGGGCATCGGGATCCTTGGCGGCGTCATCCCAGCGGCGCACACGGCACGCGGCGGCCGCATAGGGGCTCGCCTCGAACTCGGCGAGCTCATCATCGCGCATCGGCCCGCCCTGGACGCGCAGAGTGTAGACCGAGGCCGGTGACAGGGCCGCCGCGTAACCCGGGACGCAGGCGCAGAGGTACCGCTTCGCATCGACATGCAACCGCACCGGCTCGGTGACATCCAGGCCGAACCACTGGGATAGCCAGGACGCGCCCGTGTGGCTGTGCCTGTTGTCAGTCCCCCGCATCAGGTCCTGTCCCGTCACCGTGCCGGTGAAGTGGCCCACATCGTGGAGCAGCGCGGCAGCGATAAGCGCGTCATCCGCCCCGTCCCGCTCGGCGAGCACCGCGGCCTGGAGCATGTGCGCAGCCTGAGTGACTGGCTCCCCGAGGTAGTCGGCGGCGCCCTCGCTCGCGAACAGGTCGGCGATGACGCCGACCGGATCGTCAGTTGCCATCCCGCACGCCCCCGCCGTGTGCTGACCCATCTCCT
>Ga0302326_10020695_pt1 | contig 13529 bp, 14 predicted proteins | sample Palsa_T0_3_FD_202264 | JGI IMG/M metagenome (GOLD analysis project Ga0302326, IMG submission 202264) | Peat permafrost microbial communities from Stordalen Mire near Abisko, Sweden - Palsa_T0_3 | ecosystem: Environmental > Terrestrial > Soil > Palsa > Peat permafrost | place: Sweden: Abisko... | reverse complement strand
GGCGCTGATGCATGCCGGACTTAAGTCGCGCACCCGCGTCAACATCCATTATGTCGAGTCGACTGATCTTGAGAGGGATGGTACCCGGGCGCTTGCCGGCATGGATGCGATCCTCGTGCCCGGTGGTTTCGGCGAACGCGGCGTCGAGGGGAAGATCCAAGCCGTGCGCTATGCGCGCGAGCAGGGGATTCCGTACCTCGGTATTTGCCTCGGCATGCAGATGGCGGTCGTCGAGTTCGGCCGGCATGTGCTCGAACTCGAGGACGCCAACAGCACCGAGATGAATCGCGCCACCCCGCATCCGGTGATTGCGCTCATCACCGAGTGGCAGGACGCCGCCCGCGGCGCACAGCTGCGCGACGAATCCTCCGGCAAGGGTGGCAGCATGCGTTTAGGGGCGCAGGAGGTGCTGCTCGGCGCAGGCACTCTGGTGCGCGAGATCTACAACAAGGATGCGATCATGGAGCGCCACCGCCATCGCTACGAGTTCAACAATCACTATCTCGAGCGCTACAGCCGCTCGGGGATGCGCTTCTCGGGCTTCTCGCGCGACGGGCTCGTGGAGATCATCGAACTGCCCGATCATCCGTGGTTCGTGGCAACCCAATTCCATCCTGAATTCATCTCCACGCCGCGCGATGGCCATCCGCTCTTCACCGGCTTCATCCGCGCCGCTCGTGAGCACCGCGCCGCGCAACTGCCGCAAGCCGCGGGAGCATGAAGCTCGCAGGGCACGAGGTCGGTGTCGATCGCCCGTTCTTCCTCATCGCCGGGCCCTGCGTCATCGAGAGCGCCGCGCTCACCGAGGAGATCGCCGGACGGCTCGCCGAGATCACCGCGCGCCTGAAGATCCCGTTCGTGTTCAAGGCCTCCTTCGACAAAGCCAACCGCTCCTCCGCGGCGAGCTATCGCGGTCCGGGAATCGCCGCTGGACTCAAGGTACTCGATGCCGTGCGGCGCGCCGTTGGCGTGCCGATTCTCACCGACGTGCACGAGGACACGCCCCTTGCGGAGGTCGCCGCGGTGGTCGATGTGCTGCAGACGCCTGCGTTTCTGTGCCGGCAGACGAACTTCATCATCAATGCCGCAAGCCACGGCAAACCGGTGAACATCAAGAAGGGCCAGTTCCTCGCACCCGCGGAGATGAAGAATGTGGTCGAGAAGGCGCGCTCCACCGGCAACGATGCCATCATGGTGTGCGAGCGCGGCTTCTCCTTCGGCTACAACAATCTCGTCTCCGACATGCGTTCGCTTGCGATCATGCGGCAGACCGGCTGCCCGGTAGTGTTCGACGCAACCCATTCTGTGCAGCTGCCCGGAGGGCAGGGGTCATCCTCGGGCGGGCAGCGCGAATTCGTGCCGGTGCTGGCGCGCGCGGCGGTCGCGGCCGGCGTCGCCGGGTTATTCATGGAGACGCATCCGGATCCGGCGCAGGCGCTCTCGGATGGACCCAACGCCTGGCCGCTCGCGCGCATGGAGGCGCTCCTCGGCACGTTGCAGGAGCTCGATCGGGCGGTGAAGTCAAAACCATTTGAGGAATCGATGCTATGAGCCGGATTACGGATATTCGCGGTCGCGAAATCGTGGACTCGCGCGGCAATCCGACCGTCGAGGCCGACGTGGTGCTCGAATCCGGCACCAGCGGTCGCGCCGCCGTGCCTTCGGGCGCCTCGACCGGATCGCGCGAGGCGGTGGAACTGCGCGACGGCGATCCCAAGCGCTATCAGGGCAAGGGCGTCTTGAAGGCGGTTGAGAACATCAATACCGTGCTCGCGCCGGCGCTCGTCCACCATGACGTGCGCGATCAGGCCGGCATCGATCGCAAGATGATTGAGCTCGACGGCACCGAGACCAAGTCGCACTTGGGCGCGAATGCGCTGCTCGCCGTATCTCTCGCCGCCGCGCACGCGGCCGCACGCGAGCAGCGCCAGCCTCTGTATGCGTATCTCGCGCTGCACTTGCTCGCCGGCCGGCCGCCTGTGATGCCCGTGCCGCAGATGAACATCGTCAACGGCGGCGCGCACGCCAATAACAGCCTCGACATCCAGGAGTTCATGATCCTGCCCGTGGGCGCGCCGAGCTTCCGTGAAGCCCTGCGCTACGGCGCCGAGATCTTTCATACGCTGAAGAAGCTCCTCGCCAAACGCGGCCTCTCGACCGCGGTGGGCGATGAGGGCGGCTTCGCCCCCGACTTAGGATCGAATGAAGAGGCCCTCGGCGTCATTCTTGAAGCCATCGAGCAGGCGGGCTACCGGGCGGGCGGCGACATCGTCCTCGGGCTCGATGTCGCAAGCTCGGAGCTTTTCAAGGACGGTCAATATGAACTCGCCTCGGAGAAGCGGCGCTTCAACAGCGCCCAGTTCACGGGCTATTTGGCGGATCTCGCGGCGAAATACCCGATCATCACCATCGAGGATGGCATGAGCGAGGCCGACTGGGGCGGCTGGGGGCTGTTGACGCGGGAACTGGGTCAACGCGTGCAGATCGTGGGAGATGATCTCTTCGTCACCAACACGAAAATATTGAAGCGCGGGATCGATGAGCAGGTCGCAAATGCGATTCTCATCAAGCCCAATCAGATCGGCACGCTCACCGAGACTCTCGCGGCCATCGACATGGCCGATCGCGCGCACTATGCCTGCGTCATCTCGCACCGCTCCGGAGAGACCGAGGATACGACCATCGCCGACATCGCCGTCGCAACCGCTGCGACCCAGATCAAGACGGGCTCGCTGTCGCGCTCCGATCGCATCGCGAAGTACAACCAGCTGCTGCGCATCGAGGCTGAGCTTGGCAAGGTGCCGTACGCAGGGCGCGACGCATTTCCCGTCAAGTGCTAGGCTCTGCCCCCGTGAAATGGCTTGCCGCTGCTTTGTTGGTCGTCGTGGTCCTGCTGCAGTGCCGGCTGTGGCTCTCGGCAAACGGAGTGCAGGAATTCACGCGGCTCGAGACGGCGGTGGCGCAGCAAAAAAGCGAGGATGAGCGCCTGGCGGATCGCAACCGCCAGCTTGCCGCCGAAGTGCGCGACTTGAAGAGCGGCTTCGGCGCGCTCGAGGAGCGCGCCCGCTCGGATCTGGGCATGATCGCCAACAACGAAACCTTCTACCAGGTCGTGCCGGCGCACGCGCAGGCGCAAGGCAATCCGCCCACCCGAACCGCCGCGCGGTGACCGGGCACTCCCAGCACCCGCCGCTGCGGTACTGGCTCGTCATGCCGGCGGCGGGCAGTGGCCGCAGATTCGGCCATCCCTTACCTAAGCAGTACGCGCCGCTCTGCGGCCGCACCGTGATCGAATGGGCGCTCGCACCCTTCCTTGCGGATGTGCGCTGCGCCGGGGTGGTGGTGGCGATCGCCACGACCGATGATCACTGGCAGCTGATCGCTCCGCGACTGCCGAGCATCGAGGTCGCCCCCGGCGGTGCGGCGCGCAGCGACTCGGTGAGGAGTGCACTTCTGGTCCTTGCCGGGCGCGCACGCGCGGACGACTGGGTGCTGGTGCATGACGCGGCGCGACCCTGCCTTACGGCTGCCGACCGCGACCGGCTGCTGCAGGAGCTCGGCGGTCATGCGCTCGGCGGGCTTCTCGCGACCAGGGCTTCCGATACGTTGAAGCGCGCCGCCGAAAATTTGAGTGTGGCCATGACCCTCGACCGCACCGACCTGTGGCGCGCGCTCACGCCGCAGATGTTTCGCTACGGACCGCTGTGCGCGGCGCTCGATGCGGCCAAAGCGCTCGAGCGCATCCCAAGCGACGAGGCGCAGGCCTTCGAGTGGCTCGGCGAACACCCGGCGCTCATCGAAGGCTCCGCGGCCAATCTCAAGGTGACAAGCCTCGCTGATCTGGCGTTCGCTGAGGCGCTCCTTGCAGCGCGGTGCGGTGCCCCATGAGGATCGGCAGCGGCTTCGACGTGCACGCCTTCGGGCCGGGCGAGTTCATCATGCTGGGCGGCGTGCGCGTGGCGCATTCGCGCGGCGTCGTCGCGCATTCCGACGGCGATGTGGTGCTGCACGCGCTGTGCGATGCGCTGCTCGGCGCGGCGGGGCTCGGGGACATTGGCGAGCACTTCGCAAATCACGACCCACAGTGGCGTGGTGCGGACAGTGCCCAGTTCGTCGCACGGGTCATGGCGATGCTGGCCCGCGAAGAGCTGCGCATCGGCAATGTCGATATCTCGGTGCTCGCGGAAGTCCCCAAGATTGCGCCCCATCGCGAGGCCATGCGCAACCGGATCGCGGCTCTTCTTAAGGTGCACCCGCGGCGGGTGAACGTGAAGGCGACGACCACCGAATCGCTCGGGTTCCTCGGCCGAGCCGAGGGCATTGCCGCGCAGGCGATAGTGCTCCTCCTTGAGGCAGGAGAGGCGGCCGCGACTCAGCGCGACAAGAGCACATAGAGCGCGCCGGTTCCGCCGTCGACCGGGCGCGCGGAAACGAAGGCGACTACCGTCACGATGCGCCGCAGCACATTGCTCACGACATTCTTCAATACCGGCCCGCGATGACCGGAGCGCAGTCCCTTGCCGTGCACGATGCGCACGCAGCGAATGTCGCGCTCGAGGGCATTTGCAAGAAATGCCGCCAATGCCACCTTCGCCTGGGCGACGTTCAATCCGTGCAGGTCGAACTCGGCCTCGACGCGGTACAGGCCGCGGCGCAGATTGCGCACCACCGCCGGCTGCACTCCGGCGCGGCGGAACACGAGCTCATCGCCGCCGCCCACGGACTGATCGTCGATGGGGCCTTCGAGGCTTTCCAGGAGAACGGCCTTGCGATCGGCGCGCGCGAAACGGGCGCGGGGGGTGATGGGCTTCTTCTCGGGCGCGCGCCGACCGCGCACCAATGGCGTCACGTCGCGAACCGCAGCTCTGAAGAGCTCCGCGTCCTCGTCGGGCACCCGTTTCACGCTACCTCCGACCGCATCGTTTTGAGTATATTGACGCGCCCGTCCCGGGCGATAGTTCTCAGCGCTCCGCCGTGAAAATTCTGATCAGCAACGACGACGGATACCGCTCCGACGGCATTCGCCGCTTGGCCGCTGCGCTGGGCGCGCTGCCCGACGTCACTGTGACCGTCATGGCGCCCGAACGCAATCGCAGCGGCGCCAGCAACTCGTTGACGCTCGATGTGCCGCTGCGCGTCACCCAGGTTGAGGCCGGCGTCTATTTTGTCGCGGGCACACCGACGGACTGCGTGCATCTGGCGATCTCAGGATTTTTCGACCACGAGCACGACTTCGTCGTCTCCGGCGTCAACGACGGCGCGAACCTGGGCGATGATGTCTTGTATTCGGGCACGGTGGCCGCGGCCGTCGAAGGCCGCTTCCTGGGCCTTCCGGCGATCGCGATTTCGCTCTGCACTCAGTCGGGCCGTCGCGCCCACTTCGACACCGGCGCCGAGGTTGCCGCGCACTTGGTGAGGCAGCTTCTGAAGAGACCGCTTGATCGCGCCCTCATCCTGAACGTCAACGTGCCCGACCGCCCCTATGCAGAGTTGAAGGGCTATCGCACCACGCGCTTGGGGTTTCGTCACCGCTCCGAGCCCGTTCTGCCGGCGCACGATCCTCGCGGCCGGCCTGTGTTCTGGGTGGGGCCCGCCGGAGCGGGGCAGGATGCGGGCCCGGGCACGGACTTCGATGCCGTGGCGGAAGGATTTGTGTCGGTGACCCCGCTGCAGATCGATCTTACGCGTCATGCGGCATTGCCCGTCCTGACGAGCTGGCTGGTGGGCATCGATGACTGATCTGCGCATCGCCGGTATCGGGATGACCTCGGCGCGCACTCGCGACCGGCTCGTGCAGCGCCTGCGCGATCAGGGCATCGTCAATCCCGCAGTCCTCGAGCGCATCAGGAACGTGCCGCGGCATATCTTTGTCGACGAGGCGCTCGGCAGCCGTGCCTACGAGGACACCGCCTTGCCGATTGGCTTTGGGCAGACCATCTCTCAGCCCTACATTGTCGCGCGCATGACCGAGGCTCTCTTGGATGGGGGACCTCTGGCACGCGTGCTCGAGATCGGCACCGGATGTGGCTACCAGACTGCCGTGCTCTCGCCTCTCGTCACGACGCTCTTCACCATCGAGCGCATCGCCCCGCTCATGGAACGCGCGCGCGAGCGCATCAAAGAGCTCGGCATGAGGAATGTGCGCTTCCGCCACGGCGATGGCAGCGCGGGCTGGAAAGCGCATGGTCCCTTTGACGGCATACTGGTCGCGGCAGCGCCCTTGAGCGTCCCCGAAGCATGGCTGCAGCAGTTGAGGCCGGGCGGCAGACTCATCGTGCCGGTGGGGCCCGAGGGCGAGCAGCAGCTGGTGCGCTTCACGCAGAAAGAACAGCGGCTCGAGAAACAGATGCTGGGGCCCGTCGCTTTCGTGCCGCTGCTCGGCGGCATGGGGTGAATGTACTTTAACTGTCATCTCTAAAGCATTGAATGTACTTAGTTAAAATTACAGAAATTTTGACGGATATTGCGCTTTCAGGGAAAAAGCCGCTGTTTATCACGGCACACAGCAATATTTGGGCCGCATCCATGAGCTTTTGCGCCGACGAAACTCCTTGATGAACAAGCCTCTTGCGCTGATATCTAGGACGTGAGTAACATGTCGCGGAACACAGACAGGAGCTGAGTGGCAAAGCGACCAGAAGAAGACACGGGGCGGAGGGGAGTGATAGAAAAGCAATAACATTTGAAACAAGAAAAACAATGCGGATGCAATTGTTCGAGTCTGTCAGCTTCGAATGATTGTTGGGTTGGTTGAAGCTTTCTCCCCCCGTGTCTTCTTTAGGTCGCTTTTTTTTCCAGCGGCTCCTTTTGCAAAATCAGCGCCGCGGCCACACGCCGCTCTTCCTGCACCAAGATGTTGAAGGTGCGGCACGCGGCTCCCAAGTCCATCACTTCCAAGGCAATGCCTTGAGCCGCTAACGCGGCGCGTGCCTGCGCGGGCGCTGCAGCAAATCCGGTGCTCAACCCTAAGAGCACGATCTGCGGTTCAAGTGCCAGGAGCGGTTCGAGCTCGGCGGCGCCGAGCGCATCGGCTGCTCCCGACTGCCAATCTGTGATAATTGTGTCGGCAGTGACAATGCAGCTTCCGACTATGATCCGCGCGCCGATACGCAGCTCGCTCTGCGAGTACGCGCGGATGAGATTGACGCCGGAGCGGGCGTCGAGCGTGAACTTCATGGCACTAAAATACCCGCTCGTGCGTGAACTCGTCATCGTCGTCGCCGACCTCTATCTTCCCGGGGAAGGCAGCGCCGACTCCCTGCCACTGCCCGGGATCGAGCGCATTGCACGTTTTGCGACGAAGAGCGTGCTTGCGGGAGGGTGGCGGCCCTGGCTTGCACGCCGCATGGGCGCCGCCGCTCTTGCCGAGGAACCTGCCGCCCTGATCGCCGCTCGCTGCTGCAGTGCAGAGGTTGCGAGCGCCGCGTGGCTGGCGACCCCCGTGCACTGCAGCGCCGGTCTTTCGAGCCTGCACTTGGAGCATCGCGGCCTCCTCAAACTTCCTATGGCGACGCTTCACGCGCTGGCAGCGGATTTCCGGGAAGTATTTCAGGGAGCGGACTTTGCTCTTGAACCGCTCGCAAGCGGCGACTTTCTCCTGCGCGGTCCGGCCCTGGCCGAGCCCCCAGCGATCGAACCTGCGCGCTGTGTGGGTACGAACCTCGCCGCGGCGCTGCCGCGGGCAGCGGCGTTGCGGCGCCTGGGCGCGGAGATTGAAATCTGGCTGCACGAGCATCCGGAGAATCTCGCGCGCGCCGCGCGCGCCGAGCTACCCGTGACGGGTCTTTGGATGTGGGGCGGGGGGATCGCGACGCGCACTCCACGCACGCCCGCAGGGACACTTCTTGAGAGCGCGCGCGCCTATGGATGCGATCCCTATCTTGATGGACTCTGGTGCGCGCGCGGTGCACGCACCCAAGCGCTGCCCGAAAGCATCGAGGCTCTCCTTCTGGAGCCCGCGCGCACAAGCGTCATTGTCCTTGAGCTGGCGCAGCTTCTCGCCAGCGATGCGAGGGCAGGCGTGGGCGATGCGATCGCCATGCTCGATGCGCGCTGGATCGCGCCCGCGGCAGCACACCTGGCGCGCGGCGAGCTCACCTCGCTCACGCTCATCGCCAATGACCGATGCCTCATGCTCGGGCGGCGCGATTGGCTGAAGCGCTGGCGGCGCCCCTGCCGCGGACTTGCGGCACTCGCATGACCCTGCAGGTCATCCGCCGCGCGGCGCTGCCTGCCAACGCTCTGGGCGCGCACCTGCACCCGGTGCTGCAGCGCGCCTATGCCGCGCGCGGCGTGCGAACGGCTTCGGATCTGGATGTCTCGCTCGCGCGCCTCCTGCCCGTGGGATCGCTGGCAGGCGTCCCGGAAGCGGTGACTTTGTTGCTGGCGCATCGCAGTTGCGGCCGCGTACTCGTCATCGGGGATTTCGACGCGGACGGCGCCACCAGCACCGCCCTCATGGTGCGCGCGATGCGCGCCTGGGGATTCGCCGCGGTCGACTTTCTCGTGCCGAACCGCTTCGAGTTCGGCTACGGCCTGACGCCGGAGATTGTGGCACTCGCGAAGACGCGCGGGCCGACGCTCATCGTGACCGTCGACAACGGTATTTCGAGCGTCGCCGGTGTCGCCGCGGCGCGCGCCGCGCTTATCGAGGTGCTGATCACGGATCACCATCTGCCCGGAGCGGCTTTGCCGGATGCCAATGTGATCGTGAATCCCAATCTCACGGGCAGCCGCTTCGGCAGCCCCGCGCTTGCCGGCGTTGGCGTCGCCTTCTATGTGATGGCGGGCCTTAAGCGCTGCCTCGATGAGGCGGGAGCGCTGCCGCCGGGTGCGCCCGGTGTGGCGGAATTTCTCGACCTCGTGGCGCTTGGCACGGTGGCGGACGTCGTGCCGCTCGATTTCAACAATCGCGTGCTGATCGCGCAGGGTCTGGAGCGCATCCGCGCCGGGCGCTGCGTGGCGGGCATCCGCGCACTCCTTAAACTCGCGGGGCGCGATCAGGCCCATCTCACCTCGACGGATCTCGCCTTCGCGGTCGCGCCGCGCCTGAATGCCGCCGGGCGCATCGATGACATGAAGATCGGCATCGAGTGTCTGCTCGCCGACGAGGAGGTTGAGGCCCTTCTACTGGCCGGTCGCTTGGATGCGCTCAATCGCGAGCGCCGCTCGATCGAGGCGCGCATGCAGAGCGCTGCGCTCGTGGCCGTACAGCGTCTGCACGAGAAGAGCCTGCGCCCGCTGCAGCGAAGCGGCGTGTGTCTGTACGATGAAACCTGGCACCAGGGCGTCGTCGGCCTCGTCGCAAGCCGCATCAAGGAGCGCGTGCGCCGCCCGGTGTTTGCCTTCGCGCGCGCGGAGGATGCGAGCCTGCGGGGTTCAGGACGCTCCATCGCCGGTGTGCACATCCGCGACGTGCTCGACTCCATCGCCGCACGCGAGCCAGACCTCATCGTCAAATTCGGCGGCCACGCGATGGCGGCGGGGCTGACGCTGGAATTCGCGAACCTCGAGCGCTTCGCGCGGGCGTTCGATGAGGAGGTGGCGCGCTGCCTGGGCGCGAGCCCGCAGGCGGACTGCATCGAGACCGACGGCGAGCTTAGCGTCGCGGAGATTGCGCTTGAGACCGCCAACGCGCTGCGCGGCGGTGGCCCCTGGGGTCAGGCCTTCCCGGAGCCGTGCTTCGATGGCGTCTTTCTCATCCGCTCCTCGCGCGTCGTCGGCGAGCGTCACCTTAAGATGTGGGTGGAGGTGCCGATGAGCGGCCGCAGCTTCGATGCCATCGCCTTCAATTACATCGATGGGGCGGCGGCCGAGTTGGCGCTCCCGCAAGGCTCGGCGCAGCTCGTCTATCGCCTGGACATCAATGAATATCAAGGCGAGCGACGCCTGCAGCTCCTCGTCGATCACCTCCTGCCCTGCGAGGCCGTGACACCGGGCCCGCCGCTCCGTTAGCATCGCCGTCATGGAAATCAATCTTGTCAAACGGCAGCTGCGCGACCTCGCAGAGCGCATCGGCGCATTACGGGGGTTTCTTTGAGTACGACCAAAAGAAGGAACGCCTCGAGGAGGTGGGTCGCGAGCTCGAAGATCCTGAGCTGTGGTCAAAGCCCGAGCGGGCGCAGGAGCTCGGGCGCGAACGCGCGCGCCTGACGGGGCAGGTCGAGGAACTCGACCGGGTCGGCAAAGCCATCGATGATGCGAGTGAGATCCTCGCGATGGCCGAGAGCGAGGTCGACGAGGCTGCAGCGCGCGACGTCGAGGCCGACGCCAAGCTTCTTGAGAACCAGGTGCGCAGTCTTGAATTGCGGCGCATGTTTCGCGGCGAGATGGATGCGCACAGCGCCTTTCTCGACTTGCAGGCCGGCGCCGGCGGCACCGAGGCGCAGGACTGGGCACAGATGCTCCTGCGCATGTACCTGCGCTGGGGCGCAGCCCGCGGCTTCACTTGCGAGGTGATCGACTCGACGCCGGGCGAAGTGGCCGGCATCAAAAGCGCAACGGTTGAAGTGCAGGGCGAGTATGCCTATGGCTGGCTGCGCACCGAGACCGGCGTGCATCGCCTGGTGCGCAAGTCCCCGTTCGATTCGGGCAACCGCCGCCATACTTCCTTCGCCTCCGTATTCATTTCCCCGGAAATCGACGATGACATCGCGATCGATATCAATCCGGCGGATCTGCGCGTCGATGTGTACCGCTCGAGCGGGGCCGGCGGCCAGCATGTCAACAAGACCGAGTCTGCGGTGCGCATCACTCACCTGCCGAGCGGGATCGTCGCCGCCTGCCAGAACGAGAGGAGTCAGCACAAGAACCGCTCCATGGCGATGAAGATGCTGAAGGCGAAGCTCTATGAGCTCGAGGTCAACAAGAGAAATGCGGCGGCGCGGGTTCTGGAGGACTCGAAATCCGATGTCAGTTGGGGACATCAGATCCGCTCCTACGTGCTCGATCAGTCGCGGATCAAGGACTTGCGCACGGGAATTGAAGTCGGCAATACGACCGCCGTGCTCGACGGCGATCTCGATGGCTTCATGGAGGCGTCGCTGAAGGCAGGACTTTAGTCCCCCAGTGTTAAGCTTCCCGCGTGGATTCCGAGCCTCCCATCGATGACAACAAGCTGATCGCCGAGCGGCGTGCAAAGCTTGCGACGCTGCGCCGCGCGGGTAGCGCCTTTCCCAACGATTTCCGTCGCGACACTCTGGCGGCGCAGCTGCAGTCGAGCTTCGGCGAGAAAAGCGCCGAGTGGTTCGAGGCGAATCCGACGCCGGTGCATGTGGGCGGACGCATGATGCTGAAGCGCGTGATGGGGCGGGCAAGCTTCGCGCAGCTCGCCGACCGCTCCGGGCAGATCCAGATTTTCCTGCAGGCCGATGCCCTGGGCGAGGCCTACGAGCGCTTCAAGGGCTGGGACCTGGGCGATATCGTCGGCGCGGGCGGCATGCTCTTCCGTACGAAAACGGGCGAGCTCTCGGTGCGCGCCACAAAGCTCGAGCTCCTCGCGAAGTCGCTGCGGCCGCTGCCCGACAAGTGGCACGGATTGACCGACACGGAGCTGCGCTACCGCCGGCGCTACGTCGATCTCATCATGAATGCGGGAAGTCGCGAGGTGTTTCGCACCCGCGCCCGGGTGGTGCGCTATCTGCGCGACTTTCTCGATGCGCTCGATTTCCTCGAGGTCGAGACTCCCATGATGCAGCCCATCCCGGGCGGCGCCGTGGCGAAGCCCTTCAGGACGCATCACAACGCGCTTGACCTTGACATGTACCTGCGCATCGCCCCGGAGCTTTATTTGAAGCGCCTCATCGTCGGCGGCTTCGAGCGCGTCTACGAGATCAACCGCAATTTTCGCAACGAGGGACTCTCCACCCAGCACAATCCGGAATTCACGATGCTCGAGCTGTACCTTGCGTACGCCGACTATCGGGACCTCATGGTGTGGGTTGAGAAGGCGATCCGCGGGCTCGCCGAGGCGGTGCACGGAACTTTGAAGATCGAGTACCAGGGGCGCATTTACGATCTGGCGGCGCCATTTCAGCGCGTGAGTGTCGAGCAGGCCTTGGTTGCACACAATCCTGGATTCGATCCCATGTCGCTGCGCGATGTGACCTATTTGCGCAAGTTCTGCGCCGAGCGCGGCATTGCCGTCAATGAACACGATGGCGCCGGCAAGCTGCAGATTGAGATCTTCGATAAGACGGTCGAGCACAGGCTCCTTGATCCGACCTTCATTCATGCCTACCCGGCGGAAGTTTCGCCGCTGTCGCGCGCGAACGATGCGGATCCCTTCGTCACGGATCGCTTCGAGTTCTTTCTCACCGGTCGCGAGATCGCGAACGGCTTCTCGGAGCTTAACGACCCGGAAGAGCAGGCGGCGCGCTTTCGCGCCCAGGTCGCGCGCCACGATCGCGGCGATGAGGAAGCCATGTATTTCGACGCCGACTATATCCGCGCACTCGAGTACGGCATGCCGCCGACGGCGGGACTTGGCGTCGGGATCGATCGGCTTGTGATGTTTTTCACCGACTCGCCGTCGATCCGCGATGTGATCCTGTTTCCGCACATGCGCCCGGAAACCCCTTGAGCGAGGCGCCGATCGGCGTATTCGATTCTGGCGTTGGTGGTCTCACGGTTCTGCGCGCGCTTCTTGCCGAGCTGCCGCATGAGCGGTTCATTTATCTCGGCGATACGGCGCGGCTGCCCTATGGCACGAAGAGTCCTGCGACGGTGGCGCGCTATGCCGCGACCGCCGCCGCGGCGCTCGCCGCGCGCGATCTTAAGTGTCTCGTCGTCGCGTGCAACACGGCATCCGCCTCGAGCCTGCCCGCCATGCGCGAGGAGCTTCCCGGTGTGCCCATCGTGGGCGTGATCGAACCGGGTGCCGAGGCGGCCTGCGAGGCCTCCGCGTCCGGCCGCATCGCGGTGATCGCAACCGAAGGCACCGTCAACGGCGGCGCCTATCAGGAGGCGATCCTGCGCCGCCGTGGCGATGCGCGCATTCTCGCCATCGCGACACAGTTATTTGTCTCGCTCGCCGAAGAAGGGCTCGTCGGCGGCCCCATCGCGCTTGCCGTTGCGCGCCATTATCTTGCGGCGCTTTCCGCGCAGGCGTCGGATGCGCCCGACACGCTGGTGCTTGGCTGCACGCACTTTCCGATGCTGCTCGATACCATCCGCGCAGTGGTCGGTGAGCGCATGCGCATCGTTGATTCGGCGGCGACGACGGCCCGGGAAGTGCGCAGGCTCATGGAGGATGCGGGCCTTGCGCGCCGCGCCGGAACTTTCGCGGTGCGCTTTTTGGCAAGCGATAGCGCGGAGCGTTTTGCGCGCGTCGGCAGCCGCTTTCTTGAGCGCCCCATTGCCGCAGCGGACGTCGAAGTCATCGATCTTTAGGGTGCACTACTGTGGCGCGACGTCCCTGGAATCCGAGCGTGTGAGGCTGGCCGAGCCGGCGTTAAGGAGGCCCTGCGGCTGCTCGTTTCTTCACAGCGCTCCCCACAACCGCGGTGGCATACAAGGCAACTGCCCGTCAA
>Ga0302326_10020693_pt1 | contig 13530 bp, 10 predicted proteins | sample Palsa_T0_3_FD_202264 | JGI IMG/M metagenome (GOLD analysis project Ga0302326, IMG submission 202264) | Peat permafrost microbial communities from Stordalen Mire near Abisko, Sweden - Palsa_T0_3 | ecosystem: Environmental > Terrestrial > Soil > Palsa > Peat permafrost | place: Sweden: Abisko... | reverse complement strand
GCGCGTCCGGCGCGGCACAATCCAGGGTGGTTTTCACGCCAAGCAATGTCGTCTTGAGCACAGGTAGCCTGCAAATTGATTTGAACAACGACGGCACCACGGATTTCATTCTCGACTATGGTGGCGGCCCTCAGAATGTCGCTGGACGATCACGGCGGCGACCACCAGGATGTTCGTCTGGCGGATTTGGGTTGTATGCTTCGGGAGCCACAGCCTCCGACGGCATCGTCGACGGAAACGGCAATACCTTTGTCGAGGCGCTTCGCAACGGCACGAAGATTGGAAATCACGACTATTTCAAGAATAGCGGTCTCATGGCGGTCATTACCGATACGACATTCTGCCGATCAATCGCGGAAGGCTATTTCGCCAACACCACACAGAGGTTCCTCGGAGTGCGGTTCCAGATTGACGGGCGGACGCATTACGGTTGGATCGGCTTTCGGAGCGTCACCGCTAGTGTATTTATAACAGCTACGTTGTACGGCTGGGCGTATGAGACGCAGCCCAACACTCCGATTTATGCGGGCTTAGCTGCGGCCATCGGAAAGTTGGAAAAGCAGCCCGCGGTGCGCTCAGCGGAGCCTACTTCGCTGGAGTTGCTGGCCGCCGGACATGTTGCGGTAGCCGACTGGCGCCGCCGCAATGCAGCAGTTATGTCGAGCGCTTCCCCCTCCTAGGAGACGGCGTTCCTCGAACTCGCCACGGGCTTTGCGTTCGCGCGACGCGTGATGGTTTACCAAGGCGCGAGATTCAGCCACGCATAAAAATGAGAACTGTCGGCCTTCGACATGGCCGCGACTTGAATTCCTGAAAATCGCAGCCATATGAGCGCACGAGGCTTCAGATTTCCGCGGGTTCGACGGGGAAATCGAGCTTGCTCCAGGAATCGATGCCGCCGTTGAGCGGGCGAACGCGGTTGATACCATGCTTGCGCAGCAGGAGCGCGACGCGGGCGCTGGTGGCTTCGTTGGGGCAGGTGCAGTAGAGGATGATTTCGCGGTCGCGCGGGATCAGGTCGATATGGTCTTCGATGTCGGAAGGATCCAGGCGCACGGAGCCGGGTATCTGCTTGGGGTCGGCGGCGAGATCGAAGGATTGGCGCAAGTCCACAATCAGTACTTCTTCGCCCGCGTCCATCATCTCCTTCAGTTCCTGAGCTTCGATACGCGCGCCGCGCAGCGTTCTCATAAAACGCCGACGCTGGATGTATTTCACAAGGATGTAAATTGCGAGCGCGGCTGCCAGCAGCGCGAACAATCCTTCGCCCAGGCGCATGCCGTAGCGGGCCATGGCGGCAATCTGGTGGCTAAGCATGTAACCGACGAGCAGATACGTTCCCGACCACAGGAATGCGCCCGCGCCGTCGAAGAGGATGAAGCGTTCGAAGCGCAGTCCGGTGACTCCCGAAAGCGGCGCGAGCACAGCGCTGAGGCCGGGCACGAACTTGGAAACGACGAGCGTATATTCACCGTGGCGCGTGTAGACGCTCTTGGTGCGGCGGACGCAGGAATCCGGCTCGATGGAAATGCGGCACATCAGGCGCAGCACGTTCGCACCGTAGTTGCAGCCGATGGCGTACCAGGCCATGTCGGCGACGAGGCAGGCCGCGACGGAAAGCAGCACTGCTTCCGTCATATTGAACTTCCCCAGCGCCGCGAGCGAGCCCGCCGCCAGCAACAGGGGCAGCACCGGGAACGGCAGTCCGGCCTGCTCGGCCAGTACCCAGAAAAACAGCACCACGTAACCGTGGCGCAGGAGGAATTGGATTGTCGCGTCCATTTGGCGAGAGTATAGCGTGAGCCATTTGGTTCGCAAGCGCAAGCGATCGCGAGCGAATTACCATGTTTGCAATGATTGGCCGCAGCTGAATAATTATCGTTGTCGAGAAGAGCGGACTCTAGTGCAGAACGATGAAGGACACGTTGCTGGAAAGCGGGCCGCCGGGCAATTGCACCTGGACTGTGCCGGTCGTCGCGCCGGAAGGCACTTTGGCATCGATGAAGGAACTCGAAACCACACGGAAGGCAGTCGCTGTGCCGTTGAAATTGACGCCGGTCGCGCCGGTTAGATCGGTTCCCAGAATTCCGATGGTCGCTCCCACCTTGCCGGCCGCAGGATTTGTCTTCACGAACGGGCCCAGGCCTACAGACAAGGTAAAAACAGTGCCGCAGCCGGGGCTTGCGCAGGTCCTGGCCCCGCCATAGACAGTTGTTCCGTAGAAGGTTCCAACAGTGCCCTGGACCAATCCCGCGTAGGGTTCCTGGCCGTCAGTGCCGTCAAAGCTGTGCAGAGTAGTCAACGTGCCATTGGGCGTGATCTCGAAGACTGTTCCATAGGGACCGTTGGCCCCCGCATCGGCCGTTGTTCCATAGAAGTTCCCGTCGGTGGCCCGGGCCAGCCCCGCCTCGGGGTTGACACCATCGGTGCAATCACTCTAAGAGCAAAACCTGTATAGTGTCGTTAGCATGCCACTTGGCGAGATCCTGAAGACTGTCCCACAGGTGGGTATGAACGGACAGTACTTGGAGTTGGATATCCCGCCATTGTCGGTTGTCCCGTAGAGATTCCCATCCGCACCCTGGACCAATGCCGATTCAGACTTTTCACCATCCCGGCAACTGTTTTTCGAACAAAAACTGTAGAGTATGGTCAACGTGCCAGCCGGGCTGATCTTGAAGATCGTGCCACAACCGATGCCGGAACACTTGGCGGCATTAGCGCCACCCAGGCTCGTTGTTCCATAAAGGTTCCCATCGGTGCCCTGAATTAAGCCCGCCTGAGGGTCGGCACCGTCCAGGCAATTGCTTTGCGAGCAGAACCTGTAAAGCGTCGTCAGCTTGCCGCTTGGCGTGATCTTGAATGCCGTCCCACAGGATTCGGAGAAGGTGAATAGACAGTGCGGGTTGGAATTGCCCCCGCCGCCGGCGGTTGTTCCGAAGAAGTTCCCATCGGCACCCTGGACCAGCCCGGCGACGGGCTCGGTGCCGTCCGTGCAATTGCTCTGCGAGCAAAAACTGTAAATTGTCGTCAGGACGCCACTCGGCGTAATTTTGAAGACGGTGCCGCAGCCTTGGTTGCAAGCGCTGTTGGCCCCGCCATGGTACGCTGTCCCGTAAAAGTCTCCATCCGTTGCCTGGACCAGCCCGGCATCGGGATAGGCGCCATCCGCGCAACCGCCTTGGGAACAGAAGCTGTAGAGCGTCGCCAGCGTGCCGTCCGACGTGATTTTGAAGACCGTGCCCTCGCCGTAGACGCCGCCGAACTCCGTCGTTCCGTAGAGGTTTCCGTCGGCACCTTGCACGAGTCCCGCGAAGGGCAGACTGCCATGCGTGCCGTCGAAGTTGTGCAGCGTGGTGAAAGTCTGCGCAGGGAGGGCTGCTGCTGTTGCTGCCCAAAGCAGTGATATTACGCATGCTTCCGTGAACCAGTTCAGTTTACGCATGTCAGCCTCCTGGCCGCTACGCGGCGTGTGGCGTTCTCTATCGCAGCACGACGAAGAGCACGTTGCTGGAGAGCGTGCCGCCCGGCAGTTGCACCTGGACTGTTCCGGTGGTAGCGCCGGAGGGGACCTTCGCTTCGATGAAGGTACTCGAAACCACCCGGAAGGCTGTTTCCGTTCCGTTGAACTTGACGCCGGTCGCGCCGGTGAGATTGGTTCCTAGAATCCCGACGTTCGATCCCACCTTGCCGGCAACCGGATTGGTTCTCTCGAACGGACCGAGGCCCACGGAAAGGCTGAACACAGTGCCGCAGGTGCTGTTGTCGGGACCGCATTGGGGCCCGCCAGACACTGTCGTACCATAGAAGGTGCCATTGGTATCCTGAACTAGTGCATTGGCGGTGATGCCATCCGTGCAGTTGGGTTGCGAGCACATATCGTAAAGCGTGGTCAGCGCGCCGCTCGGCGTGATTTTGAAAATCGTGCCACAGCCATCAGGCTGACAATTGGGCCCGCCGCCATACTCACTTGTCCCGTAAAAGTTCCCGTCGGTACCCTGTATCAGCGCGGCGTCAGGCTCGTCGCCGTCCGCGCAACTGGCGAGCGAGCAAAAGCTGTAGAGTATCGTCAGCGTGCCGCTGGGTGTGATTTTAAAGACCGTGCCGCAGCCGCTGATATTGTGACAAGTATCGTTACCTCCGCCGAGGGTGGTCCCGTAAAAGTTTCCGTCGCTGCCAAGAACCAACGTCGCCGCGGGATGGGCACCGTCGGTCCCAACGAAGTCGTGCAAAGTAGTGAGCGTTCCTGTTGGCGTAATCTTGAACAGTGTGCCATCATCGTCAGGAGAGCCCCCTCCATCGAAGGTGGTTCCGTACAGGTTTCCGTCCGGACCCAAGGCCAGCCCTGCCTCGGGCCCAGTCCCGTCCGCGCAATTGGCGAGCGAGCAAAAGCTGTAGAGTGTCGTCAGCGTGCCGCTTGGCGTAATTTTGAATACCGCTCCACAGTCGTAATCACAACCGTTGTTGTCGCCCCCCCTTGCCGTTGTCCCATAGAAATCTCCATCGGTTCGCTGGACCACACCCTCTTCAGGCCAAAAAATGTCATCTTCTTCAAAGCTGACCAGGGTTGTTAACGTGCCACCTGGGGTAAATCGAAAGACCGAGCCTTTAGTGACATCCCCGCCCCAGGCTGTCCCGTAAAAATCTCCGTCGGTAGCCTGGATCAGCGGACCTTCCGGTCCGGAGTTCTGGCCGCCCAAAACAGATAACGTCGTCAGCGTGCCGCCCGTCGTGATTGCGAAGAACGTGCCACCGCCTCCGTATGCAGAGCCACCAGTTTCCGTGGTGCCGTACAGCTGCCCATTGGCGGCCTGTACTAGCGGAGCCTTGGGCTCAGCTCCGTCCGTGCCGTCAAAACTGTGCAGAGAGGTGAACGTCTGAGCTGGCAGCGAAATCGCCGTCGCCGCCCAAAGCAGAAAGATTCCGCATGCTTTCGTCACTAAGCTAAATTTGCTCATTTTCGCCTCCTCGCCGCTTCGTATTCTTGCACTCGATTCATCGCAGCACGATGAATGGCACGCTGCTGGTGAGCTTGCCGCTGGGCAATTGCACTTGGACCGTGCCGGTGGCTGCGCCGGACGGCACCTTCGCTGCAATCAGGGTTGGCGAGACGATTTTGAATTCAGCGGCGATGCCATTAAATGTGACGCCGGTCGCGCCGGTAAGATCGGTCCCCAGAATGCCGACCTTCGCGCCGATTCTCCCTGCGGGAGGAGTGGTGGTGATGAATGGCCCGAGATTTACAGACAGACCAAAAACGGTCCCGCAGTCAATGTCGCCGTCGCCACAGGTATTGGTGCCGCCGCCGTATGTGGTTCCATAGAATGCTCCGTTCGTCGCTTGCATCACTCCCGTGTAGGGATAGGAGCCATCCGTCATTTCAAAAGTGTGCAGGGTGGTGAGCGTACCAGACGGCATCAGCTGAAAAAGCGTCCCGCAGCCGCTCTGGTCGCACAGGTCGGACCCACCTGCCCCAGTTGAGCCATAGAAATTGCCATCGGTTCCGAGAATGGGGGATGAGTAAGGATTATTTCCGTCGACGCAGCCAGGCTGAGGGCAGAAGGAGTAAATCGTCGTGAGCACATTGGCTGGGGTGAACTGTAAAGATAGTGCCGCAACCGTTGAGACAGTGTTGGCCGCCTCCCTGCTGCGTCGTCCCGTAAAACTTTCCATCGGGCCCGGGGACGAGCCCGCCCGTGGGTTCGTAGCCATCGGCGCATTTCGGTAAGGAACAGAAGCTGTAGAGAGTGGTAAGGATTCCGGCGGGAGTGATGCGGAATATTGTGCCGCAGCCATATACGCATCTGACGAAGTCGCCTCCGCCGGAAGCTGTTCCATAAAAATTACCGTCAGCGCCTTGAATCAACTGGGAAGAGGGATTTGCGCCATCCTTGCCGGCAAAGCTGTAGAGCGTGGTGAATGTTCCGTCCGGAGTGATTTTGAATATCGTTCCGCAACTGTGCTCCAGTGCACAGGAAGGATTGGAATGACCGCCATAATAGGTTGTGCCGTAGAAACTTCCGTCGGTTGCCTGAACGAGCGCGCCCGCGGGATGAGCACCATCCACACAGGTGAGGTTGTTGATAGTGGAGCAAAAACTGTAAAGCACAGTGAGCGCACCGTTCGGCGTGACCTTAAAAATAGATCCACAATCTCCAAGGGTGCATTCGTTTGCGCCGCCACTGGACGTGGTTCCGTATAGATTTCCGTCCTTGCCCAGCGTCAGTGTTGCAACGGGCTGGAATCCCTCGGGGCATTCTTGCTGGGCGCAGAAGTTGTAGATAGTTGTGAGCGCGCCATTCGGCATCATCTTGAACACAGTTCCACAGCCGGAGTAACAATCGCCACTTCCACCAAACTGAGTGGTTCCGTAGAGGTCTCCATTCGCGGCTTGAACCAACCCGGCCGTGGGAATGTCACCGTCCGTCCCGTCAAAGCTGACCAGCGAGGTGAATGTCACAGTTGGCACAGGCGGAGAAACCGGCGCTGTCTGCCCGGGCAGGGCAACCGCCGCCGCTGCGCACAGCAGAAGGACACCGCACGGCTTTGCCACCAAATTCAGATTGCCCATGTTATCCTCCTCGCCACCAAGCGCGGCGTTCGGTTGCAATTGCGGGTATGTCGGCAAGGTACTCCTGTGGTTCCGCCTTGTCAAGGCCAATCGCAATGGGGGCCGGTGTGCCGGCCGGAGCGGCTAACTTCGTGGCACCACGAAAATGCGGAGGCACTTGAGCTGATTTAGAGCAGCTGGAGCAGGCGGATAACCACACGGCGTTCGAGGCGGCGTGATCGCGTCGCCGGGTTGTCCGGCTACGTCCGGGTTCTCGCGTCCGCATCAGCTCGTCGAACGAAGGCGCAAAGTCTATTGATTCAGTACCTTGAAAGGAAGGTTGCTCGAAAGCGGGCCGTTGGGTGTTACCACTTTGACTTTACCGGTGGTTGCACCGGTAGGTACGGTAGTATCAATCAAGAAGTTTGAAACCACGTTGAAGGAAGCCGCGGTGCCGTTAAAGGTGACGCTGGTGGCACCCGTGAGATCGGAGCCGAGAATTTCGACGGTCGCTCCCACCATGCCGTAAAAAGGCAGCGTTTCCACGAACGGACTCAAACCGGAAAGGGTGAAGACGGTGCCATCGCCATTGGCGCCGCCAGCTGGAGTGGTCCCGTAAAGTGTCCCGTTGGTGTATTGGACCAAGCCGCCATAGGGCTGGCTGCCATCGGCGCAACCGCTTTGGGAGCAGAAACTGTACAGCGTCTTCATCTTGCCGCTGAGGGTGATACCAAATACCGTGCCACAGCCAGCGTTGCAGGAGTTGTTGGCCCCGCCAAACGGCGTTGTTCCGTAGAAGTTGCCGGTGTTGGCCAGGGACAGCGTCGCTACGGGACCGGAACCGTCCGGACCGCCGAAAGTGTGTATCGTGGTCAGCGCTGCACCGAGGGTGATGCTGAACACCGTGCCGCAGCCGACGGATCCATTTACACTGCAGGAGCCGTTGCCGCCGGCTGACGTTGTGCCGTACAGAGCCCCATTGGGGTCCTGAACCATTCCTCCAACGGGATTTGCGCCGTCCGAGCAAGGAGGGCCCTGCGAGCAAAAGCCGTGGACTATTGCCACTATGCCCTTTAGGGTGAGCTTAAAAATTGAACCCTTGCCGAAATTCCCTCCGTTGAAGGCTGTTCCGTAGAAGTCTCCATCCTTTGCGAGTACCAGCGGCGAGTAGGAGTTGCCACCCTCCCCTCGGCCCGTGAAGCCGTACAGCGTGGTCAGGGTGCCGGTTGGGGTGATGTTGTACGCCGTGCCACAGCCATTCGCATTAACGATACAGTTTTTGGTTCCGCCCTGAACAGTTGTTCCCCAAAAATTCCCATCAGGGCCCAGTACCAACCCGCCTTGGGGGATGGCACCATCTGTTCCGCTAAAGCTGTGCAGCGAGGTGAGCGTGCCGCCCGCGAACCTGAAGACAGTGCCACAGCCGCCGGTGCAGGCGGTGCTGGTGCCGCCGGCATTCGTTGTCCCATAAAGGTTGCCATCGGTGCCCAGGGCCAGCGCGGAGAAGGGTTGGGCGCCGTCTGTTCCATTGAAGCTGTGTACCGTTGTCAGTACGCCCTGCGGGGAAACCTCGAAAACTGTGCCGTCGCCGTTGGCTCCGCCGCCAGCTGTGGTCCCGTACAAATTTCCATCGGCACCCTGGGCCAGCGCGCCTTGCGGGAGGGCGCCATCCGTCCCGCCAAAGCTGTGCAGACTGGAGAAAGTCTGCGCGGGCAGGGCAATCGCCGCTGCCGCCCACAGTGTAAGGACAACGCACACCTTCGTCGCACGATTAAAATTATCCAATATAGTCTCCATGCCGATCTGCGGAGCTTCGCCTGAAATCCGTGGCTGCACTTAACGGTACTATCGCTGGGCGGCATTGTCAATGCGGACTTTGGAGCGGGGGCCACGCGCAGGTTGCAGCAGCGAGGTTCGAATCCCGCAGGGCAACCCGGGATCGTGATTGAGCGGCGTGGATTCTAGGGCAGCACGATGAAAGGCTTGTTGCTGGAAAGCGTGCCGCTGCGCAATTGCACTTGGACTATGCCGGTAGTCGCGCCGGAGGGCACCTTGGCTTCGATTAAGGATGCCGAAACCAACTTGAAGGAAGCCGTTGTTCCGTTAAACGTGACGCTCATCGGGCTGGTCAGATTCGTCCCTAGAATTCCGATGGTGGCCCCTACCTTGGCGGCGACGGGAAGTGTTTCCACAAACGGGCCGAGGCCTACCGCGAAGCTGAAGGCGATACCGCCGCCGGTGACCCCGTCGGTTGACGTTGTCCCATACAGGGTTCCATTGGTGTCCTGAATCACTCCCGCAAAAGGCGTAGCACCGTCCGCACAATCGGTTTTGGAGCAAAAATTGTAAAGCGTGGTGAACGCGCCGCTCGAGATGATTTTGTAGATCGTCCCCTCGCCATTGCCGCCTGCGGCTTCGGTGGTGCCGTAAAAATTCGCATCGGTAGCCTGAATCAGCCCCGAGGAGCCGTAGCCGTCGGTGCATTCGTTCCCGCCCTGCGAGCAAAAATTGTAAAGCGTGGTCAATTGGCCCGTTGGAGTGAGCTGGAAAATCGTGCCACGGCTGTTGGCTCCGCCAGCGGTGGTTGAACCGTAAAAATTCCCATCGCTGCCCTGCGCCAAGGTGGCTTCGGGTGAGATGCCATCCGCGCAGTTACCTACGGTGCATAAGCTGTAAAGCACCGTCAGCGCGCCAGCGGGAGTGATCTTGAATACCACGCCGCGTCCGGCGTTCCCGCCACCGGTAGTTGATCCGTAGAAGTTGCCGTCGGTGCCCAGCAGCAGTCCTGCGTCAGGGTCCACGCCATCCAGACACGAGCTCTCCGAGCAGAAATCGTAAAGCGTGGTGAGCTGGCCGGCAGTCGTAATCTTAAAGACCGTTCCACATCCGTTCGGGCAGCCCGCAGTGGGACCGCCGGATTCCGTTACGCCGTAAAGGCTTCCGTCCAGGCCCAGTACCAGGCCTGCCGGAGGGAAATTGCCGTCGGCGCAATTGCTCTGCGAACAAAAGCTGTGAAGCGGGGTAAACTGGCCGGTTGCACTGATTTTGAAGGCGGAGCCGCATCCCAGGCCGCCAACACAGGAATCATTGGTTCCGCCATACAAAGTTGTCCCGTAAAAGTTGCCATCGGTGGCTTGAATCAGCGCACCTTGAGGGTTCTCGCCATCGGGGCATCCGCTCTGCGGACAAAAATCATAGAGCGACTTGAACCCGCCGCTTGTTGCCATTCCGAAAACCGTGCCGGCGTTCTCGTCGGTGGTCCCGCCATAAGCGGTGATTCCGTATAGGTATCCATTCGCGCCCTGGACCAGTCCTCTCGGACTGGAGCCATCCGTGCCGTCGAACAGATGCAGCCGGGTGAAGGTCTGCGCGGGCAGGGCTATTGCCGTCACCGTCCACAATAGGAAGATACCGCATGCCTTCGCCACCCAATTGAATTTGCTCATTTTGTCTCCTCGCCGATCCTCATGGCCTTTGGTTGCGATTGTGGACATTTCGGCAAAGTACTACTCACGTTCACCCTTGTCAATCCCCGCTATGAATCGGTCGGGCGGGCAAGTTTGAGAAGCGAAATTCGCCGTCCGATGAGAATAGCAGGCTCTTGGTTGAGCGGCGCGGATTCTAGCGCAGCACGATGAAGGGCACGTTGCTCGAAAGCGTGCCGCTGGGCAATTCCACTTGGACTGTGTCGGTGGTCGCGCCGGAAGGCACCTTGGCGGCGATTAGAGTTTTCGAGACCACCTTGAAAGCAGCCGTTGTGCCGTTGAACGTGACGTTGGTTGCCCCGGTCAAATCGGTTCCCAGAATCCCGACCTTTGCACCCACCTTGCCGGCTGTAGGATTTGTTTCCACAAACGGACTGAGGCCGACGGAGATGCTGAACACGCTGCCACAACCGATTTCGTCGAAACCACAGTTGCTGTTGCCGCCAAAATAAGTTGTGCCGTAGAAAATCCCATTGGTGTCCTGAACCAACGTCCCCTCGGGAGAGCTGCCGCCCGAACAATTAGGGTAACCACCCTTCGAGCAGAAGTTATAAAGCGTCGTCAGCTTGCCGCTTGGAGTGATTCTGAAGATGGTGCCACAGCCACTCCCTCCTTCGCAGGAAGTATTGGTTCCACCCACAAATGTTGTCCCGTAAAAGTTCCCATCAGTACCCTGGACAAGCCCGTTGGGCAGTCCGCCGTCCGCGCCGTCAAAATTGTGCAGCGTCGTCAATGAGCCGTTGGGGGTGATTCTGAAGACCGTGCCACAGGAAAGGTTATAACAACTGTGGGTCCCACCGTATTGCGTTGTCCCATAGAAATACCCATCAGTGCCCTGCACCAGCCCCGCTGCGGGGTCGATGCCTTCCGACCCGTGGAAGCTGTGCAACGTCGTCAGCGTGCCATTGGTGGTGACCTTGAAGACCGTGCCGCAACCATCGCCATAATTGCAGTAAAAAAAGGCACCGCCTTCAAACGTCGTGCCGTAGAAGTCCCCGTTTGTGCCCTGGACCAGTCCCGCGTAGGGGGACATGCCGTCCTTCCCGTCAAAGCTATTCAGCGTGGTCAGTGCGCCGCTCGGGATGATTTTGAACACCGTTCCACAGACTATAGGTACGGGACAGGTGGCCGTCCCTGAGGCTGTCGTTCCGTAGAAGTTCCCGTCAGCGCCCTGGACCAGCGGTGCCTCAGGCTGGGCACCGTCCGTGCACTCGTTTCCGCCTTGCGAGCAGAAGTTGTAGAGTGTCGTCAGAGTTCCGGTCGCAGTGATTTTGAAGACTGTCCCAAAGTTATTGGCTCCGCCGCCCACAAACGTTGTGCCATAGAAGTTTCCGCCGGTGCCTTGGACCAGCGGCGCTCTGGGCTGGGACCCGTCCGAACATGGATAGCCATTGGGGCAGAAGCTATATAGCGTCGTCACCGCGCCGCTTAGGGCGATTCTGAAAACCGTGCCATCGCCGACGGCTCCGCCCCCACCCGCCGCCGTTGTCCCGTAGAGGTTTCCATCGGCACCCTGGACAAGGCCCGCTTCGGGGGTGGCGCCGTCCGTCGCATCAAAACTGTGCAGGGTGGTGAATATCGGTGTACTTGAAGAGATCGCAGTTGTCTGCGCGGGCAGCGTGACTACCGTAGCTGCCCAGAATAGAAAGATTCCGCACGCCTTCGTCACTAAGTTACATTTGCCCATGTTGGCCTCCTCTCTGATTCGCGGGTTGCAACAATCTCTAATGCAGCACGATGAACGGCACGCTGCTGGAAAGCGTGCCGTTGGGCAATTGCACTTGCACAGTCCCGCTAGTCGCGCCGGAGGGCACCTTGGCTTCGATGAAGGAGCTGGAAACCATGCGGAAGGCAGTCGCGGTGCCGTTGAACTTGACTCCGGTTGCGCCGGTGAGATTGGTGCCGAGGATGCCCACCGTCGCGCCAACCTTGCCTGCGGCGGGATTTGTTTTTACAAACGGGCCCAGACCGACGGACAGGCTGAACACCGTGCCATACTTGTTGGCGCCGCCCGCATCCGTGGTCCCGTAAAGAATGCCATTGGTGTCCTGGACAAGTCCACCGAGAGGATCGTAGCCGTCTGCGCAACCACTTTTTGAGCAAAAGCTGTAAAGCGAGGCAAGAGTTCCGTTCGGCGTAAGCTTGAAGATCGTGCCGCAGCCATACCCCTCATCGCAATGCTTGTTGGCCCCGCCGGCCGATGTCGTTCCGTAGAAATCTCCGTCGCTGCCCTCAATGAGCGCCTGAGGGCTTCTACCATCCGTCCCGCCGAACCTGTACAAAGTCGTCAGTATTCCGCTCGGTGCGATTTTGAAGATCGTGCCGCAGCCATAAGGCTCGCAGTTGACCCCGCCAGCATCTCCGCCTCCACTCGTCGCCCCATACAGGTTCCCATCAGAACCTAAAAGCAGCCCCACGAGGGGTACATACCCGTCATTGCAATTCCTCAAGGAGCAAAAACTGTGAAGGGTGGTGAGTACGCCGTTAGGAGTGATTCTGAATACCGTTCCTTCACCGATGGCTCCGCCTAAATGCGTTGTTCCGTAAAAGTTTCCGTCGGTGCTCTCAACCAGACCCGCAGTTGGGAAAGCACCATCGAGGCAGGCACCGTCATCCACGCAAAAGTTGTACAACGTTGTTAGCGTCCCGTCAGGAGTGATTTTGAATACTATACCGCTTTGTCCCGCTCCGCCGATGTATGCTGTTCCGTAGAAGTCCTCGTCGGTGCCTTGAATCAGTCCGCCTTCGGGGTCATATACGCCAGTCGCACCAAAGCTGTACAACAACGTCAGGGTTCCGCCTTGAGTAGTTTTGAAGATGGCACCGCATCCTGCGCCACAGTAATTGAGGAGCCCACCGTACTCCGTTGTCCCGTAGAGATTCCCATCCGTAGCCTGAATCAGTGTGCCGCTGGGAAAGTAGCCGTCTGGCCCGTCGAAGCTGACCGATGTTAGCGTGCCGTCGGGCGTAATCTTGAAGACGGTGCCACAGCGATACCCAACGCCGTCACAGTTGTTGGCTCCGCCATTGGACGTTGTTCCGTACAGGCTGCCATTGGCAGCTTGGGCCAGCCCCGCGTAGGGGTAAGCGCCGTCCGTGCCATTAAAATTGTGAAGCGTGGTGAAGGTTTGCGCGGAGAGGGCGGCGGCTGCGACGGCCCAGAGAATGAAGATCGTGCAGACGCTCACACCACAATTCAATTTGTTCATGGTTGATTCCTCGCGGATTGACGGACCTGTAGCACTTTCACCTCAACACAATGAAGGGTGCGGCGCTGGAAAGCGTGCCGTTGGGCAATTGCACTTGCACAGTGCCGCTAGTCGCGCCGAAAGGCACTTCGGCCACGATTAGAGTTTGCGAACGCACTTTGAACTCAGCAGCAACACCGTTGAAGGTGACGCTAGTCGCGCCGGTGAGATTGGTGCCGAGAATACCGACCTTCACACCTACTTTGCCGGCGGCAGGATTTTCTTCCACGAACGGCCCAAGACCAAC